>Ga0210406_10001633_pt1 | contig 26926 bp, 19 predicted proteins | sample IncBWC30MmetaG_FD_155454 | JGI IMG/M metagenome (GOLD analysis project Ga0210406, IMG submission 155454) | Forest soil microbial communities from Barre Woods Harvard Forest LTER site, Petersham, Massachusetts, United States - Inc-BW-C-30-M | ecosystem: Environmental > Terrestrial > Soil >... | reverse complement strand
GGCGGCGCGTCCGTGGGCCGGATTCCCGCGAAGGTAGGTTCACTTTGGTCGCTCCGGGTGTGGGGGCTTCGACTCGAAATCAGTGGACAGGCTGAGTTCTTTCCAGGACCTTGCTTCTTCTAGGCGCGCGAGGTCGTTTTTCTCCGCCCCGTTGTACGCATCGCTGCCGAGCAACAGTCGCAATGGAGGTTTCTGTTCTTGCGTCAGTCGCACGATCGCTTGAGCCGCCTTTTTCGGATCACCGGGCTGCTTACCATTGTAGTCGCGTTGAAACCTGGCGGTTGCTCCAACAGTCGAGTCGTAGTCGGAATTTCCTTCGCTCAGTTTGGTGGAACTGCCGGCGAAGTCCGTGCGGAAGCCACCCGGCTCAACGATGGTGACCTTGATGCCTAGCGGCGCCACTTCGCGCGACAACACTTCTGAGAAACCCTCGACGCCCCATTTCGCAGCCGAATAGGGCCCGCGCCCTGGAGGCCCAATCCTTCCGCCCATCGACGAAAACTGAACAAAATGACCGGCTTTCCTTTGGCGAAAGTACGGAAGAGCCGCTTTCGTCACGATGATCGTCCCGAAGAGGTTCGTTTCGATTTGTGCGCGAAAATCCGACATCGGCGTGTCTTCGACGGACGAGAGATTGCCGTATCCTGCGTTGTTGATAACAACCTCCAGCGAGCCAAAGGCACCGATCGCCGCCTTCACTGCGTTCGCTGCCGCGGACTCGTCGGTCACGTCCAGCGCGAAGAGCTTGATGTGGTCACCGTGGCGCTCTGATAGGTCACGCAGTGGCTCAATGTCCCGAGCTGTCGCCAACACCTTGTTGCCCGCTGCAAGGCCCGCCTCGACAATCGCGCGGCCCAGACCGCGAGAACTGCCCGTCACTAACCAAACTTGCGCCATTCATCCTCCTATTATTCGCAAGCGGTTCCTCAGGATATAAGAACTCGCGGGTGGCCGCACCTTAGTTCAGAAAAACGCCTTTGGGTGCCCCATCCTTGCGGGTTTTGCAAGGGTGGGGTCTTTCTCCTGCCCTTTTCCAATTTCTACTTTCTATTTTCTGTCCTGGTAGGGTCTTAGTCTGAATCTCTGAGCGCAGTCCGCCGGGCGAGCCGCGCGATTAAGCAGGAACGTACGACAACCGAATCAGGTGATCCTTTGGAGTGCGGCGGCTCGACGCCGCTTTCCCGCAGCGAAAATCAGCCGAGCTGGTGTTACGCAAGCTTCAACCCAATTTCCAATTTCGATTTGTCGAATTTCGGTTCTCTACCCGAAGATGTCTTTGACTTTGTCGAAGATCGTGGAGTTGCGATCCGCGGGCTTGTTGTCGACTTTTATGGTGTAGCCGAGCTGCTCCATCAGTTTGCGCTGTTCGCGGGTAAGCTTCGTGGGCGTCAGCACGCGCACGTGGTAGTACAAGTCGCCTTTGCCGCCGCCGCGCGGATCGGCAAGTCCCTTGCCCTTGATGCGAAAGACCGCGCCGCTCTGCGTGCCTTCGGGAATTTTCAGTTTTTCTTCCCCATTCAATCCGGGCACTTGCAATTCCGTGCCAAGCGTGGCTTGCGCGATGCTCAGAGGAATCGTGCAATACAAATCCGCACCGCGCCGTTCGAAGAAGGGATGCTCTTTGACTTCGAGCACCACGTACAAGTCGCCCGCCGGGCCGCCATTCGGTCCGGGCTCACCTTCACCACCGACGCGCAGGCGCGTGCCGGTATCTACACCGGGCGGAATGCGCAGCTCGATGGTTTTTTCGCGCTCGATGCGCCCCTGCCCGCGGCACTCCTGGCAGCGCTCTTTCACGATTTGTCCCGCGCCCTGGCATGCCGGGCACGTGCGCGTGATGGTGAAAAATCCTTGTTGATATGCAAGCTGGCCACGACCGGCGCAAGTTTGGCAGGCTTGCACTCCGGTGCCTTTTTTCGCACCGGTGCCGTTGCAGGCTTCGCAGAATTCCTGCCGCGGCAGCTTGATCTTGGTGGTTACGCCGGCGGAAGCTTCCTCAAACGTGAGCGTCATGTCGTAGCGTAAATCGGATCCCCGCTGCGCACGGCTGCGGCCACGGCGAGCGCCGCCGCCTCCGAACAAATCCTCGAAGCCAAAGAAATCCCCGAAGATGTCGTGGAAGTCCTGGAAGACAGTGTTGTCAAATCCCTGGCCGGCGCTGCTGGAAAGGCCGGCGTGGCCGTAGGTATCGTAAATCTGGCGCTTCTGCGTGTCGCTGAGCACGCTGTACGCTTCGGTGCATTCGCGAAACTTTATTTCCGATTCGGCTTTGTTCTCCGGATTGCGGTCCGGATGCCACTTCAGCGCCGCCTTGCGGTAGGCGGACTTGATCTCATCGACGGCCGCGGTACGCGTTACGCCCAGAACTTCGTAGTAATCCCGTTGGTTCCCCTTCGGCATGAAAACTCTCGCTCTCCTTTAATTTACTGCTTCCTTCGATGCGGGACTCGGATGCACCGCTACACGCACCATGGCGGGACGCAGCACGCGTCCGTGAAAAACATATCCGGGCTGGAAGACTTGCAAAATCGTGCCGTCTTCATGGTCCGTTGTTTCAGCGCGATCCACGGCCTGATGCAGGTGCGGATCAAAAGATTTTCCGACGGGATCGATCCGCTCAGCACCTAATTTGGTGAGGTTCTCCATGAGCTGCTTGTAGATAAGCTCGAAGCCCTTGCGATAATTGTCATATTCAGCTTCGCGGTGCGCAGCCAGAGCGTGCTCAAAGCCGTCGATTACCGGAATGAGCCCTTCGATCACGCGGGCGGTGGCGCGCTTGGAGTCTTCGAAGCGCTCTTTCTCGATGCGCTTGCGATAGTTGTCAAAGTCCGCCTGCCGACGCAGCAGCGTCTGACGCAATTCTTCGAGGTCGGCGCCAAGCTTGGCAACCTCTGCGTCGGCCTTGGCGGTCTCTGCGGCGGCGGCCTGCGCTTCCGCGGATTGCTCCACGTTCGCGTCATCATCCTTATTAACGTTCACATTGATCTTCACTTCCGGGTCACTCACTTTCTCACTTCTCCTGTTCCAAAAGTTTTTCAAGTCTTGCTCAATGCTTCGCTAAAGAGTTGCGCCACATAGGCGACGGCGGTCATCGCCCGTTCGTAATGCATGCGTGTGGGCCCGAGCACGCCGAGCGAACCCTGGACCAAATCATGCCGCGTGTAAGCGGCGCTGATCAGCGCCAGGTTTTCGCCTGCTTCAGAGATTTCCTTGACGCCGATTTGCACATGCACCGGCTCCGGCGTCTCAATACAAGCGTTCAACACCGTCACGAGCCGGTGTTTTTCCTCGATGGCGGCGAGCAAATCTCGCAACTGCGCCTGATCCACAAATTCGGTAGCACCGATAATCTGTGCGGTGCCTTCAACGTGCACATGCAAGGCGGATTCGTCTCCCAACACCGCCGGGTCGCACAGCGTCAGCGCGCTCTGGGCCATGCCTTCGTAACGCTCGCGCTCGGTGGCCAGCTTCTGCAAAAGGTCGGCGCGAATCGCTTCCAGCGTCCAACCGGAATAGTGGCGATTCAAAAAGTCGGCGGTCGCGTCCAGTTCGGTTTGGGTGAACAAGCGGCTGGGCCGCAAAATCTTGTCTCGCGTATTTCCGCCTGGGGAGATCAGCACCACCACGACGCGACCGTCCGGCAAGAGCCACATGCGAGCATGTTCCAAAACTGTTTTGCTCAGCGGCGGAGATACGATAATGCCCAGGCCGTTGGAGACTTCCGCCAGCACGTGCCCGGCACGCTCAGTAATTTCCGCCGCGCTGGTAGCGCCACCCATCTCCCGTTGGATCCATTCACGATCCACCGCGGTGATGGTGGCCTGCGAAGCAATCTCCTGAGCGAAAAATCGGTACGCCGCGGCCGTTGGAACGCGCCCAGCCGAGGTATGTGGCTGGTACAGAAACCCGCCATCCTCCAGGTCCGCCATGACGTTGCGAATCGTAGCAGTGCTCAACGATTCCTCGAAGCCCCTCGAGATCGCCCGTGAGGACACCGGTTCACCCGTTTCAATGTACGCACGCACAATGTCCGCCAGAATTTGGCGGTTCCGCCGTTCCTGAAGGGCTGAATTCCTCATAGCAGCACTCTACTCTAAGTGCTAAAGAGCGCTACCTATATTGTAGAAAGCGTGTCAAGCGGGGTCAACGGAAGCCGCCTCCCGCATTGCCGTAAGGAGAAGGATTTGCCCCCGCCTCAATTGTTGTCGATTTGCGCGCGCTGGAGCTTGTCGGAATAGTCGACGTAGATGGTCTTCCACTCGGTGAAGAAATCGATGGCCGAGATGGCGGCTTCGCGGTGCCCGTTGCCGGTTTGCTTGGTGCCACCGAAGGGCAAGTGGGTCTCTGCGCCGATGGTTGGCGCGTTCACGTACACAATTCCGGTGTAGATATCGCGGGTGGCCTGGAAGGCGCGGTTCACGTCCCGCGTATAAATGGAAGCTGAGAGTCCGTAAATGACCCCATTTGCGACATCGATGGCCTGCTGCAGGCTGTCGATGGGAATAACCGAAACGACGGGGCCGAAAATCTCTTCCTGGGCAATCCGCATGTTCGGCGAGCAATCTCCGAACACCGTCGGCTCGTGGAACCAGCCTTTCGCATGGGCTCCACCGTCCAGCCGATTCCCGCCCGCCAGCAGCTTGGCGCCTTCATTTTTCCCGATTTCCACGTAGGACATCACGGTTTTCAATTGCGCCTCGTTAATGCATGGGCCCATGTCCGTAGATGCATCCAGCCCATTGCCAACTTTCAGCGATTTCACCCGCTCCACAAAGCGGTCAACAAATTCTTTGTACAAACTCTTGTGGACGGCCACGCGGCTGGCTGCCGTGCAGCGCTGCCCACTCGTGCCGAAGCCGCCCCACACCGCTCCATCTACCGCCAAATCGAGGTTGGCATCATCCATCACGATGATGATGTTTTTTCCGCCCATCTCCAGGCTGCAGTGCTTGAATTCCGGCGCACAGGTTTGCGAAATGATTCGGCCTACTCCCGTCGAGCCCGTAAAGCTGACAACTGGCACATCCTTGCTTCCCGCGAGAGTCGCACCGACCGTCGACCCGCCTCCACTTACGAGGTTCACAACGCCGCGCGGCACACCCGCCTCAGTGAGTACGTGCACCAGGTTATAGACGGACAGGGGCGTATCCTGGGCTGGCTTGATCACCACCGTGTTACCGCTAATCAGCGCGGGCATCATTTTCCACGACGGAATCGCCATGGGAAAGTTCCAGGGCGTGATCAGGCCGCACACGCCGATTGACTGCCGCACGCTCATCGCAAACTTGTTCGGCAATTCCGAAGGAGTCGTCTGCCCAAACAGCCGCCGCCCCTCGCCGGCCATGTAATACGTCATATCGATGGCTTCCTGAACGTCGCCGCGCGCTTCCGGCAAAACTTTGCCCATTTCCCGCGTCATGTCTTTGGAAAAGTCTTCCTTGCGCTGCACCAGCAGCTCCGCCGCGCGATACATTATCTCCGCCCGCTTCGGCGCTGGGACCAGCCGCCACTTTTTGTACGCCTCCTTGGCCGCGTCAACCGCCTGGTTGGCATCTTCCTCGGTTCCCGAGACAAACATCCCTACCAATTCATCGGTATTCGCCGGATTGCGGTTTTCGTAAGCTTTCCCGCTCCGCGAATCCACCCATTCACCGTTGATAAAGTTCTTGAAAATCCGAGGCGCAACTGACGTGGCCATACTTCCTCCTCAATCCCTGAAGCTTGCCGTTTTGCTGTTCGTCTGGTCCTTTGCGGAACTGAACGCGAGACGCAACCGCGTGGAATCTAAATTCTACCGTTGCCTCACGATGCGGTCAAACAGCGGGTGAAGCTCACCGCCGAAAGGAAACGTCAACCCCAAGACCCAGGTTCAAGAAGCGAACCCGGGGCACCCTCCGCCTCTCTATACTTTCCCGAGACGAAGGTCAAAGGGCCCGGTCTCCCGATTTTGCTTGAATCCCGTCCGTCATCCGCGCACCGTGTGAACGTGATGCGACGTCCTTCCTTTAACGATTGACTGGCCTGCTTCCTCGTCGAGGGGTCCCTCTACGTGATCGCGCTAGCGGCGCAGGCCCTGGCTCGTCTATTCAGGGCCGCGTCTTAGGTGAAGAAGCGGACAGCCTACAGCTGACAGCTCACAGCAAAAGAAAAGGCGGCTTCTTTCCCTCTGTAATGTCCCCGCAACAGCGTTTAAACCAGAGTGTGCCCTGCTTGCGGCAAGCCTGTCTGCCGCAGGCGGCTAAAATGCGTCCCTTCAATAGTTTATGGATAACGCATTTTCCACTTGACAAGGCGATTACAATCTGGTAGACTTGTAAATGTAGAGACGTGCGTCCCGGCTTCGCCGTAGACGCTTTTTTGTAGTAAGGCTCAAGCGCCCCGGATCGGTCCGACAAGGTCGGGAACTTCGATCGGGGCTTTTTGTTTTTTGGGGACACGATGTTGACGTAAACCCATGGTCGCAGGCCATGAAGGCACACCACAAAGCTGCGCCTTTCGTAGCGCTGGCATCCTGCCGGCGTTTTTGTTTTTTTCTGTGACCTCTGCTCTTCTCTCTGTGATCTCTGTGTTAAGCCTCTGTCCTTCCGCTGTTAGCTGTTAGCTGTCAAACTCTCAACTTCTTCTTACAGGACTCAAAACGATGAACGACAAAAAAATCAATGCGGTACAAGTGTGGAAACAAATGGAAGATTTACTCGCGCCGCAGCTCAACTTTTCGCTGGCGGACCGCGTGATCTACTCGCATCTTTTTCGCCACAGCCAGCTCGAAGGCAAGCTACAGTTGCAGTTCTCGATTTCCTGGCTAGCCCGTAGCGTTGGCCTCTCCATGAAGTTCACACGCGATACGGTGCGGCGGTTGATTGCGCGAGGCGTTTTGCACTTAGTGGAATGCAACTGCCGATCGCAACACGTCGTGCGCGTGCGGCTCCCCTTAGAGGTGAAAGGGATATGCGGAGAGAAAATCGCGGCTCATCGGCCAGCGCCCCCACCCAGCGTGGTGATCAACATCGAGGAGGCGGATTTCCTGGAAAAGCAGATTCTGCGCAAAGCTATCCACGAACGCGAGGGCGGCCGCTGCTTCTATTGTTCGCGGCGGATCACCCAGCACAGGCGGTGCCTCGACCACGTTGTGCCGCTAGCGGAGTTGGGCCGCAATTCCTATCGCAACTTGGTGTCCTGCTGCTTGGAATGCAACTCGCAAAAAGGGCCGCAGTCAGCCGAGGAGTTTCTGCGCGGGCTCTACCGCGAGCGGCGCTTGAGCGCCGACGACCTGAACGGCCGCCTCCGCGCCTTGGATGAATTGGCCGTCGGCAAGCTCGTTCCGCCGCTTCCGAGTCAGGGGTAGGCAGCTGGCGAAAGGCAGCCCCACCCTTTGCATGGAACAAAACCGCAAAGGATGGGCCACCCCAGATTGCTTTGCGGTCGGTGGTCGGCGTGGTCGTTAAGGGCCTGCCACCCGCCTCAAACCGCCACTTCCGGGTCAGGCGTAGGTAGCTAGCAAACGGCAGCCCTCCGACAGGTCGGAGCACGCGGGGAGCAGTGCCACCCTTGCTTGGAACAAAACCGCAAGGGATGGGCCACCCCAGATTGCTTTGCGGGTCGGTGGTCGGCGTGGTGGTTAAGGGCCCGCCACCCGCGAAAGGCAGCCCACCCTTGCAAACCCCGCAAGGATGGGCCACCCGACGAAGCTCTCGAGTTGCACCTTCGGACGAAAAAAACAAACCAAGCTCCAAATAGTTTCTTGCTTACAACGGGGCAGCGGCCTGGAATGTCATTCCCAAGCCGCCGCGCCACGCGTTCGCCGACTTTGCTCAATTGAGCCGTGCTGCCACGCCGCAGACGATTACCGGCCCAAAACTGCCGTACGGGGCACCACCAGGTCCGGTGATGTATCCGTCTCTCGCCAGTTTTAAGATGCGGAACTCCTCGGTCAGGAGACCGCGATAGCCCTTTTCGATGGCTTCTTCGGTCCACTCATAAACGTTCGCGTCCCAAACTGGGCTGTAATCGGTGGCCGTGGTGGGAATGCCACCGAATGTGTTGTTGGGACGATGTCCGTCCAAGAGAGCGGCGCCCAAACCCTGACGCTGCGGATTTTGGCAACCGCCTTTGGTCTCCCCGTTCGTGGCGATGAAGATCCGCTCTACGGCGCTACGACTGATGTCATCGACCGCGGTTTCGATTCTGCGCAAACGCGGAGCGAAGGTATTCCCCTCAATCGCTGACACAGTGGGATCACTGGACTCAGTGGAGATGTAGAAGACCGGCTTGCCAAAGCTGTATCCGTTGATCAGAGAGAGAGTGACGGTCCGCTTCGCCGGATCAATAGCGATTACCTGATCATGCACGAGGCCGTAGTTGGGATTTCCGTTCGGAAAATTTATGAATGCATCGTCTACAGCAGCGGCGACAACGGGCGCGTCGTAAATGATGCCGTCGACAAGTACCAGCGGGCTGTAGTCCGCATCGCCGACTGAGCCAGGCTGCGCGACGCTGGGCGGGAAGGGCTTCTCCGGAGAGCCGGCCACAACCTCGCGGTTCGGACGGAAGTCCACGAGGCCGGACTCGAACAGAAACGTCCCGTCGGCGCGGCGCGTGGCGGTGCGAGCGGCATCGCCTGCGTTATGCAGTTTCTTGGAGAAGTTCACGCCAAGGCGCTCCGCTTCTGCTTGATCGCCTGCGTCAAGGATAATGTACCACGCTGGTTTCAGGCCAGACGGTGTGTTCACCGCACCCTTGAAAAGCGGCAGCGTGATCGTTCCTCTTGGAGTACCGGCGGGAACATTAACGCCCGTCAGCTGTTCGATCGGTATGTCGAACTTGCCGGATTTTAGGAGCTGGACAGGCCCTGCCAGATCTGGATTCGTGAGCGAGTCGGGCGGCGGAAATTGCGAAATGTCGACCTTCGTTCCGATCGAGGCAAGGGGTGGAATGATGTTGCATCCGGGACCAAGCCCGTTCGCTGCAGGCCCGGGACCATTCCCAGCGCGCAGCAGCCTGCCGTCTCCCCCCTCTTCTCTCTCCTGCGCCGATGCCGCGGCGGGCAGAAGCATCAGTGATGCCAGCGTCATGGCGGAGACACACGCCATGGTTTTCCGCAATAGACTTCCTCCGGGACGTGCACGCTCCCCAAACACACCTCTAGCTTCTACTTTTCCTAGAAACACTTTCTTTTCCCCCTTTTTTTGTTTGAACCGCCGCTGCCACACGATAAGAGTTTTCTGGTCGCAAAAGGTTTCAAGAAATTCGGCGGGTGGAGCCAGATTGACCCGCGAAACGATTCTCGAGTGCCCCACCCTTTCGTCTTTGTTCTTGAAAGGGTGGGTCCTTCTGGGCTTCGGTTTTTCGCGACCGGACGTGTGCTTTATTCTCCACCACCACGCCGCCGGCTTTCATGACCCCAACGCACATTGTTGATGGCCACGTTGATGCCTGCCAGCGGGCCGCCCTCGACGGCAACAAGGTCCGCGAAAGGAATGCTCGGAGCATGGGGATGGCTGGCTGGACTCCAAGCTCGCAGCGACGTGAGTGCAGGCCAAATCAGGGGCATGGCTGGAAAATGCTGCCGCAGGCGCAGGGTCCGGGAAGCGTTCCTTTGTAGACACATTGGTTCAGACGCTTATGTCCTTTTGCCGTAGTCTCGTGTGAGGAAGACCCGAGCAAGGGAATCGCTGAAATGGCAATACAAGACAGCGCGCGAACTACGGCCAGCGACAAGCTTGCTCCACTTGCCAAGCGGTCGAAACGGGGTTTGGTCTAGTGGGATTAGTTTTTTTACCACGCACGTCTCGCCTCCCGTCCGCACCGGCACGTGATCTACGCAATCTGTTTGGTGCAACCTCATACGCAAGAGTCGTGGATAGTGACCAACCCGGGCACTACAACGTTTCCGTTACTTTCGGCGGACTCAACGACGAAGAACTGCAGACAGTTGCAACAATCAGTTTTCGCAGTGACGGCTTTCGCAATCTCACGGCTGATGAGGTAACGACGCTTGCGGCGATCACTCGTATGGAAGAGTTTCGCAGAGAGGATCGGTTCTTGTGATGAATAGCCCTAGTCTTGTCCCACCGATACTGCGACGCCCTACTTTCAACGGTTGACTCACGTGTTTTCTCGTCGAGGGGTCCCTCTACGCAATCGTCACCGCGGTAAACGCATTGCTGCGCGGCCTTGGATTCAGACTCTGACCCACCGGCTCGCCGCGGAATTCACTTGGATGGCGGCGGAACGCACAGTCACTACAGCGCTACTGGCCTGAAAACTCCTGAACAGTTTTTTTCGGCCTGCCCAAGAACCTGTCCCTAGGGCCGTTGTTTTTTGCACCTTTTTTGGTTACTAATCATGGAGATATTCAAGGCGGTTAACGTCCCCCACCGCCCGCTCGCACCATTCCTGGTAGTAAGAATGGAGCCCCATGCCTAGCCACTCTAGAATCGTCTCAATCGCCATCGGTGTCTTTGCTTGCTGTTTTCCGTTCGCCGCTGCCGAAGCGCAATCCGGCAGCCACGCGCGGCAGCTCGTTACACAGAATATCGATGAAGGCAAGCTCGTCGAGCTGCACGGCAACACTCGCCCGGAAGCAAAGGCTGAACATGATCGCGGCGCCGTGGACGACGACCTAGTCCTGGAGCACATGCTGCTCCAACTGCGCCGGCCCGCGGAAAAAGAAGAAGACCTTCAGGAGTTCATCGAAGAGCTCCACACGGAAGGCTCGCGAAATTTCCACCGCTGGATTAGCGCGCGCGAATTCGGAGAGAGGTTCGGTCCATCGGACCGAGATTTAGACAAAGTTACGGACTGGCTAGAACGCCACCATTTCCAAATCAACGTGGTCTATCCCAGCGGCATGGTCATCGACTTTACCGGCACTGCCGGACAAGTGCGAAAAGCCTTCCACACGGAAATTCATCATATTCAAGTACGAAGCGAACATCACGTCGGCAATACGAGCAACCCGCAGATTCCTGCGGCGCTCTCATCCCTGGTGGTGGGTATCGTCTCGCTGCACGATTTCTCTCCGCACGCCATGCATCAATTGCACCAGCCACGGAGTCAATTCACGATTCCGAACGCCTCGGGCGGCACCGACTTTCCGCTCGTGCCGGCGGACCTGGCCACCATTTACAACTTGAACCCGCTGTTCAACGTTGGCAATTCGGGACAAGGCCAGACCATCGCCCTGATCGAAGACACCAACGTGTATAGCCTGGCGGACTGGACTTCGTTCCGCGCAGCTTTCGGTTTATCCAAATACCCGGGGGGATCGATTTCCGCCGTCCATCCCGCGCCTCCGAGTGGAACCAACAACTGCAAGAATCCCGGCATTGTGGCTCCGAACGATGCGGAAGCCATCCTGGACGGGGAATGGGCGAGCGCGGCCGCGCCAAGTGCCGCCATCAGCATGGTTTCTTGCAAGGATACAAACACCACGTTTGGCGGCCTGATTGCCGTACAGAATCTCATTAACTCCAAGAGCGGCCCCCCGCCCATCATGAGCATCAGCTACGGCCAGTGCGAGGCCGTCAACGGCGCAGCTGCCAACGCCGCCTACAACGCGGCTTATCAGCAAGCCGTGGCCGAAGGCGTTTCGATTTTCGTCGCCGCCGGGGACAGCGGTGCAGCCGGCTGTGACAATAGTGTCACCGAAGCGACCAGCGGTATCGCCGTCAACGCCTTTGCATCCACGCCCAATAACGTCGCCGTAGGCGGCACGGATTTCAGCGACACTTACTCCAGCACTAATTCAAGCTACTGGAGTGCGACCAACACATCCACCTTTGGCTCAGCCATTTCCTATATCCCGGAGATCCCCTGGAACAACTCCTGCGCGGGCGCACTGGTAACGAGTTACGAGAACTATAACCCCACCTATGGCTCAACGAGCCTCTGCAATGACCCCTACATTGGTTCCTACCTGCAGACCACGGTCGCCGGAGGTGGCGGTCCAAGCGGTTGCGCCACCGGGACGCCTTCCACTACGGGCGTTGTAAGTGGAACTTGCAAGGGTTGGCCCAAGCCTTCTTGGCAATCCGTGCTCGGAAATCCGGCTGACGGCGTGCGCGACACTCCGGACGTTTCCCTGTTCGCAGCCGACGGCCTTTGGAGTCATTACTATCTGTTTTGCTGGTCAGACACTGCCAACGGCGGTGCCGCGTGTACTGGCGACCCCAGCGGCTGGACGGGCGCAGGCGGTACTTCCTTCGCGTCCCCCATCATGGCCGGCATCCAGGCTCTCATTAACCAACGAGCTGGGGCGCGCCAGGGCAATCCTAATCCCACGTATTACAAGATAGCGTCGTCGGAATATGGCTCGTCTGGGAACAGTTCGTGCAACTCGTCGAATGGCGCCACGGTGAGCAGCTCCTGTGTCTTCTATGACGTCACGCTGGGCGATATGGATGTGAATTGCACCGGTAATCACAATTGCTACTTGCCCTCCGGCACCGTCGGCGTTCTTTCTACCTCCAATAGCTCCTTCGCTCCGGCGTACGGCACCACGACCGGCTGGGACTTTGCTACGGGCATCGGGAGCTTAAACGCCACCAATTTGGTCAATAACTGGCCTGGAGTCACCCCCATCTCGGGGTTCAGCCTCTCCGCCGCACCAAGCGCCCTGACTGTATTGCAGGGCGCGAATGGCACCAGCACGATCACAGTGGCTCCGGTTGGAGCTTTCTCTGGAAGCGTCAGCTTGTCTGTATCAGGATTGCCAGCCGGCGTTACAGCGACTCTAGCTCCGACGAGCACCTCTACGACGAGTACGCTATCGCTCTCCGCAAGCAGCACGGCCACCCTTGGAACGGCCACCGTGACCGTTACCGGCACATCCGGCAGCCTTACAAACATAACTACGATCACCCTCACCGTGAGCGCAGTGCCAAACTTCAGCATCTCGGCGTCACCGAATAGTCTCAACCTGACGCAGGGTTCCAGTGGCAACAGCACTATCACGATTACTCCCCAAAACGGCTTCACCGGAAGTGTGAGTTTGAGCGCGTCCGGTCAGCCAAGCGGCGTAAATGCCTATTTCAATCCGCCCAACACCACTGGCGCGAGCACTTTGACCCTGGCGGCAAGCAGTACAGCCATCACCGGTGGATTCACGATCGTCATCACGGGTACATCGGGCAGTTTGACGCGAACCACTTCGCTTACCCTTACCGTAACTGCTTCGGCTCTGGCGCTTCCGCAAGGTTGGTGGGATGGCGATGTAGGCACCGTAGCGTCAGCGGGCAGCGCGACATTCAACAACAGAACCTTTTCCGTGAATGCCTCTGGAAATGGCATCTGGGGCACCGCGGACGGGATGAATTTTGCCTATCAACCCTTGTCGGGAGATGGCACGATTGTCGCCCGCGTGGTTAGCGCTCAAGGCAGCCCCTACCCGCAAGCCGGAGTCATGATTCGTGAAACCCTGACGGCTGGCTCTACCCACGCCTATGTCGCCTACGAGCCTTACCCGGGACCGTCCATCTACTTTTACAGCAGGCCTGGTACAGGCGCTTCCACCTCCTCACAAAACACGACCAATCCAGTGAACGCCCTGCCTTATTGGGTGAAGCTGGTGCGTAGCGGGAACACCTTCAGCGGGTACGTCTCGCCCGATGGGTTGAGCTGGGCGCAGGTGGGCGGGGCTCAGACCATTAGCATGGCGCAAAACACGTTCATCGGTTTGGCCGTCAGCGCCAACGACAGTAACATCAGCTCCGTTTTGGCCACGGCCACATTTGACAACGTGTCGATCTCTTCGGCCGCGTCCCCTGCGCCAAACATCGCCAGTATTTCTCCACCGGCAGCGCCAATCGGCGCAACGGTAGTGATCACCGGGTCCGGTTTTGGTGCTACTCAAGGCGCCAGCCTGGTGACCTTGAATAGCGTGCCAGTGCCGGTCAGCTCCTGGAGCGCTACCTCCATTTCCTTCACGGTTCCCTCGGGCGCCACTTCGGGCCCACTGGTGGTCTCTGTCGCCCCCAGCATGACCAACAGCAATCCCGTCATTTTCAACATCTCCTCGCCGACGTTGCCAGGCTTCTGGCAGGATGGGGATATCGGCTCTGTCAGTACCGCTGGGAGCGCTAGCTACTCGAACGGAGTTTTCACCGTCAAGAGTTCCGGGCAATGGATCTGGGACGTTGCTGACGGGATGCATTTTGTCTATCAACCCTTGTCCGGAGACGGCACGATCGTCGCACGTGTGCTGAGCGCTCAAGGCAGCACCTACCCAGAAGCTGGGGTCATGATTCGTGAGACTTTGACGCCTGGCTCTACCCATGCCTTCATCGCCTACGAACCTTATCCCGGTCCGTCCATGTATTTCTACGACCGGCCGGCCACCAGCGGAGCGACAACTCCGCAGACCACGGCAATCAGCGCCTTGCCTTACTGGGTGAAGTTAGTGCGCAGCGGAAATACTTTCAGCGGGTACGCCTCGACCGACGGCGTAAATTGGCTGCCGGTTGGCACACCCCAGACCATCACCATGGCACAGAACGTGTACATCGGCTTGGCGGTAAGCGCCAACAACAACTCCGTTCTCGCCACGGCCACTTTCGACAACGTTTCCGTAAATTCAGCCGCCGCGCCCGCACCTGCGATTACTTCGGTCTCTACGACCTCCGGGTTGCCGGGGACCCAGGTGACCATCACCGGTTCTGGCTTTGGCCTTACGCAAGGGGCCAGCCTGGTGTCTCTGAATAGCGCTTCAGTCACCATCAATTCCTGGAGCGATTCGTCCATCTCCATCACCATTCCCGTTGGTGCCACCTCAGGGCCTTTGGTCGTTACCGTGGCGCCCGGCATGAACGTCAGCAATCCGGTCAATTTCTTGGTGGCAGCGAATCCCCTGCCGGCTTCGTGGCTGGACCAGGATGTGGGATCTGTCAGTACGGCCGGGAGCGCCAGCTACTCGAACGGAATTTTCACCGTCAAGAGTTCCGGGCAATGGATCTGGGACGTGGCTGATGGGATGCACTTTGTCTATCAGCCCTTGTCGGGCGACCACACGATTGTGGCGCGCGTGGTGAGCGCTCAAGGCAGCACCTACCCGGAAGCTGGCATCATGATTCGTGAAACGTTGACGGCGGGTTCTACCCACGCCTACGTCGCCTACGAACCTTATCCCGGCCCGTCCATCTATTTCTACGACCGGCCGGCTACCGGCGGAGCGACAACTCCGCAGACCACCGCGATCAGCGCTTTGCCTTATTGGGTGAAGTTAGTGCGCAGCGGGAGCACCTTCACCGGGTACACTTCGGCAGACGGCGTTAACTGGCTGCCGGTTGGCGCACCCCAGACCATCACCATGGCACAGAACGTGTACATCGGCTTGGCGGTAAGCGCCAACAATAACTCCGTGCTGGCCACCGCGACGTTCGACAACGTCTCGATTCAGTGATTTCTTCTGGAGAGACGCTAGCTTCTGGGATGAATAGAATCGTCGGCGGCAGATGATTCCTGCCGTCGACGAGCTTCCCGAATCGAAACCATTACTCATCAGATCCCCTTGGAGGTTTGCGCCGTACGCGCGCCAAGATTGCGGCCGATCGGCCAGCCCCCGCGCCACGCGCCGCTGTGAACCTCGAGGAGGAGGATTTTCTGCGAACGCGGCCCTTGCGCCAGGCCATCCACGCCCGAGAGGACGGCCGCTGCTTTTATTGTTTGCGCCCCATCACGTATAAAAGGCGGTGCATCGACCACGTTGTGCCGCGCGCGCAATCCGGCCGCAACTCCTACCGCAACCTCGTATCTTGCTGCCTGGATTGCAACTCGAAAAAGGGGGAACGCTCCGCCGAAGAGTTTTTGCGATCGCTCTATCGCGAGCACCGCTTGAGCGACGATGAGTTCACCTGCCGCCTCCGCGCCCTCGATGATCTGGCCGCCGGCAAGCTCATTCCCCCACTCCCGTCCAGAGAAAGAACGGAAATGAAAATAAGGAGGGGTCCTAGTGGCACAGGCAACTCTTCTCCATCGTGCCTTGTGCGATGAATCCTGCCTACCAGGTAGGTCACCAATTCAAGCAGTTGTTCGTCTCCGCATAAGCTTGGTCGGTTGTATCGTAGAATGCGTTGGTCTGGTGCGGAAGGCTCGCTAGGAGGCTCCAAGCATGGCGCACGAGTTCAACCTAACTGAGCGGTGCTGGTGATGTCTCGTCGAGTGCGGACAGTTCAGCCGCCTCGCATCGCTGTGTGGCTCGTTGGTCTATTCATCGTGGAAGAGCAAACAGGCATGCAACAGCAGATTCTCGAGGAGAGATTCTCTGACATGGCGTCAAGGTGCGGAGCGGGTCGCGCCGGTCGCTGGTATTGGAGCCAGAGCGTGAAAACAATCGCAGGTCTCGTTGCCAGCGGATTTCGGACCGCGCCGTGGTTGATCGTCATTACCACCCTCAGCAGTGCTTTTCTGCTGCAGTTTGTTACTGCCAATCTTCAGCGAGTGATTATGGAATGTATTTCCCTTCTCAACCACCATGTGATGCCCTACTACGATTCCGAACATGTGGCCAGCCACTTATTCTGGATGTACTACACCGTTTTTCTGGGGAGTCTACTCGCATCGCTAATCATCGGTTCTTTTGTTGCGATGGTTGCTAAACGGAGGGAAATGATAGCCACGATGACCCTGAGCATTGTATCTCTGATAATGACCGTGACAATCTTCTGGGAATCGGTTGCCATGCATTACCCTGTCGATCCGGGCCTTTTTCCGAAAATCTTTATCGATCAATTGAGCGCCTCGCTGCTGATTGTCATTGGTGGAATCATCGTCCGCGAGATCAGGTCGGCTCCAGCTCAGAGTCTTTCCGATGCATGTCGCCCCACATGAGAGATGGGGAACCCGGGGGACAGACGGGACGTTTTCTGATATTCATCAGTGTGGCGCGCAATGATCGTAGCTTAGAATCGGGGGAACTTCTCGTCTGTCCCCATTTGTACCATTTGTAAAGGAGTGCCAATGAACTATGCAAGTCTCGGGCTGGCGGCGCTTGGTGGCACGGTCGCGTCTTTTGCCTTTGGTTTCTTGGTGTTTTGGCTGGTGCCAGCTCTTATCAAGGAAGGCCACAAGTACCCGGCCGTATTCCGGCCTAAGGAAGAAATGATGAAAGTTATGCCCATTGGATTGGTCGCAACTTTCCTGTCGATCCTGGCTGTCGCCATCATTTTCGCAATGAACCATCAGGTCGGATCGGGCACTACGGAAGGTGCGCGCTTCGGCGTTCTCATTGGCATTTTCGTGGTTTGCGCATTTGTGCTGCACAACTATGTGAACCTGAACATCGGGCTGAAACTCGCTCTGGGACAGGCTGCTGCTTACTTCGTCCAGTGGACGATCATCGGCATCGTCATCGGCCTTATTTACAAACCCGTCGCTACACCATGATCGTGAAATAGTTCTGTTGTTGTTTCGCGTCTGAAGCCTTAGATTGCGGTTTTTAGCCCTTAGATGCTCAATCCGAGGCGAAAATGAGAAATGTAATCTTCGCAATCAACATTACCTTAGATGGCTGCTGCGACCACACCAAAGTGAGTGCCGATGAAGAACTGCTTGAATATCACACGCACCTCATGCGAGATGTTGACCTACTCGTCTTTGGGCGTAAAACCTATCAATTGATGGTTCCTTATTGGCCTGATATCGCAAGAAGCCATTCTGAGACAAAAGCAGAGAACAAATTTGCTGACAAATTTGACTCCATCAACAAAATTGTTTTCTCACGATCATTAGACAGCGCTGAAGGAAATACGAGAATCGTTCGTACGAACCTTCGAGACGAAATACTTAAATTGAAAAAGGAACAAGGCAAAAATATTTTAATCGGTGGTGTAGATATTCCTTCACAACTTATAGAGCTTGGTTTAGTTGATGAATATCGTTTTGTCGTTCAGCCAATCGTTGCAGGAGAAGGGAGACGGTTGTTGGAAGGTATTAGCCTGCCGGAGAAATTACAATTGAAACTTGTTGAGTCCAAGATTTTTAAATCAGGATGTGTTGCGCTTCATTACTTGAAACAGGGTACCTAGCGAAAGGCAGCCCCCCACGTCCGACCGTCGCCCTGATTAGTCCTGCGCATATATCGACTATCAATAACTTGCTTGACGCAAGACGATATGTATGTTATCGTTAATCGATAATACGAAGTGGCTCTTCCCGGAGAGCTAAGGAGACGGACTCATGACCAAATCTTACCCTGACACCCTGTTGTTGTCGCGGAGAGTTCTCCGCGTACTGACCAAGCTGAACCTGCTCATGGGCGGCCTCATCCTGGCGTTGCTGATCGCCAGCCTGATTGCCGAATCCTGGGTCATGCGAGCCCTTGGTGCGCGGCCTGCACCCGGCAGCAATTCGATGCTGTTCGCGGGCATGCGCCTAATCATGGTGATCGGCATTTGCTCGGTTCCCATCGCGCACCTTGTTCTGGCGCGGCTACTGGCCATCGTCGAGACGGTCAAGGTCGGGAACCCCTTCGTTATGGCGAATGCCGTCCGCCTGAAGACCATCGCCTGGGCAATCCTCGGACTTGAGCTGCTGCATTTCACCGTTGGAGCAATTGCTGAGGGCGTATCGACGCCCGCCGTACCGCTCAACATCAGCTCGGGGTTTTCGCTGACGCGATGGCTCACGGTGCTGCTGCTCTTCGTGTTGGCGCGAGTCTTCGAGCAGGGCGCGCGCATGCGCGAAGATCTCGAAGGCACGGTCTGACCATGCCGATCATCGTCAAGGTGGACGAGATGCTTCACGAGCGTCGAATGACGCTTACAGAGCTGTCCGAGAGAATCGGAATCACGCTCGCCAACCTATCGATCTTGAAAACTGGAAAGGCTCGCGCCGTCCGGTTCTCCACGCTCGAAGCCATTTGCGAGGCACTGCAGTGCCAGCCGGGTGATCTCTTGGAGTTCAGCCGCACGCAGGAGAAGGAAACGATATGAATGCAACTGCAATAACTCGGGGAACTCGGAACCCGGGGACGGGAACTCGGGGACAGGAACGTTTTCACATATTGTTTGAAAAGACCCGTTTCGGTTCATGACGATTGGACATTTTATGAATGGGGGAACTTCCCGCCCGTCCCCAGCTTCCCCTCAGTTTCCCCAGTTTCCCCAGCGCGGCGATGGAACACAAAATCCGGGTTACTCTCAATTCATTATTCAGCTTGACTCGAACGGAACGGCTCGCTAGAATCCCGCGCATTTGACAGTCCCCCCTGAGGAGTACAAACATGAATCATCACCACTCAGGCCATCCCCGCAATAGGAGAAGTGTCGCCCAACGTTGGATCTTTTTCCCGCTCTGCCTATTGGCGCTGGCGTCATTGCTGTATACGCCGCTCATTGGCGCCGGGCAACCCACTGGCCGGAAGCCCGCGTTCGCGTTTCACGGCCATTTCGTAAACGTCTTAAATTCGGAAGAAGGGCAAAATTCAGAAGAACATCATATATCGATTCTGCCGCAGCCCGTCCCCATCCCGGGAGGGATCAATCTGCCACCGCTAATTCACGTGTTTGCGCCTTCGGATCTCGATACAGAGCCGAGTGTGATCACCAACTTCAAGGGTTTCTCAGCGCTCGCCTTTCCAACCGGCACAAACGCCGCGCGGGACAACAATGGGAATTTCTACGATGTATCAAACGACATGAGAGTGTTTCAGGGCGAATACGTTGCGGCGGATGGCTCCCATCACAGAGGCACGTTCGTCTTCATTTGAATTGACCTCTTCGAGCCCGGTTCGGGCTTTAATGTGCAATTACACGACTTCAACGGCGGTATCCAGCCCTCCGGCTTATTTTGGATCGTGCAGGTCCCAGACGATGCGCTTGAGATCGAAGGCCGCACTGCGAAGCTTAACGTAGAGCACGCCTCGGTGATCGATGATTTTCAATTCTTAGCACCGGGCGCCGTGCCTGCTACAGTTAGCATCCACATGACGTGGACAGCCTCGGGAGACGTACACCACCACGAACCGGGATCTTCAGGCCCCACGGACCCAACGAATTTTGACGGAGAGTTCCGGCCAGCTACGGCTACGGGAACTTTCTCGGGTTCGGAACTGGGATTCTCGTTCACCGGGAGCGCAAGTTCCGAGAGCACCTTTGCGGAAATGGGACACGAACGGAACGGCGTGTTCCTAAAAAAATAAACCGAACTCTCAGTTCTAGCCTCACCAAGTCGACAATTCCTCGGGCGAAAGGAAGCCTTGATCGGCGGGTGGAGCACAGATCGGCCGCGAGACGATTCTCGTGTGCCCCACCCTTTCGTCTTTGGTTCTTTCCTGCCAGCCGCAGGCAGGAAAGGGTGAGTCCTTGTGCGGTTCGTTTTTCCCTAGCGAACTTGTCCCTTGGTCTTGTCCGCCACTACCGCGCCGCTTTTCATGACCCATTTCACCTTGTAAATCGCGACATCGATGTCCGCCAGTGGATCGCCTTCTACCGCCACCAAGTCGCCAAAATAACCCGGCGCAACCGCCCCGAGTTCTTTCTCTTTTCCAAGTAACTCAGCTGCATTCGTCGTCGCGGTTCGCAACGCCTGCTCCGGCGTCATTCCCCCTTTCACAAACCAGCCCAGTTCCCGCGTATTCTGTCCAAACATGGTGTAAATCGCGTCGGAGCCCATGGCGAATTTCACTCCCGCTTTGTGCGCCTTTCGAGCCGTCTCCAGATTGCGCTCAATGAACGCCTTGGTCTTTTCCTGAAAACCGTTCGCATAGCCGATCTTCTGCCAGTTGTCGAGGTAGTAGCGATTGTGATCGATGGTAGGCACATAAAACGTTCCACGCTTCGCCATTTCCTGGATCGTGGCGTCATCCATGTCGGTAGCGTGTTCCAGAGAATCCGTTCCGGCGCGAACGGCGTCCCGCGCGCCATCGGGCCCGTACGAGTGAATCGCAATTTTCTTTCCGAACTTGTGTGCGGCATCCACGGCCGCCTTGATCTCTTCGTAGTTGTAAGTCTGAAATCCGGTTACATCGTCGTCCGTCCCGGTGGATGCATATAACTTGATCAAATCCGCGCCCGCTGCGATCTGCTGGCGCACCGCGCGCAATACTTCCGGCACGCCATCGGCGATTCCGCCGAGCGGCGGATTGAAACCGGGCTTATAGGCCGTGCTGGTAATAGTCAGCCCGTAGCCGACAACAAACATGCGCGGCCCGATCATTTCTCCGCGGTTAATCAAATCGCGCATGGCGATGTCCATGTATTGATCGGCGCCGAGATCGCGTACCGTCGTCACGCCCGCTTCCAGCGTGCGCAGCGCGCCTTTGCGCGCAAGAAAAACTTCCACCGCCGGGGGATTGTTGAGTTGCTTTAGCATCGGCTCACCGGGAGTCTCGTCTGTATATATCGTCATGTGCGTATGCACATCGATGAGGCCTGGCAATCCGGTGTATTTCGAGAGATCGATCGTTTCCGCGCCCGCTGGAATCGCCGACGCATCGGTGGTCACTTCGCGAATGCGGTCACCCTCCACGATCACGATGGCATTGGTCCAAAGTTTTCCTTTCGCGTCCCAGAGCTTCCCGAATCGCACAGCCTTTACCGGCTTCACGGCCGGTTTGTCATGCGCAAAAATTCCTCCTACGCACGACGCACCGAGTAGAAAAGCCGCGAGGATCCTCATCATTTTCATGGCACACATACCCCTTCGTCTGCGCACGAGCAGGCCGCGCAACTTCTGACTTCTAATTCAGTTGCCAATGGAATGCAATCGCGAATGCTACTTCTGGTGCGGGGCTGTCTGAGGGGGCGTTGTTTTGCGAAGCGAGGATGAACTTACCGGAGGCATGGGCGGTGCAATTCCTGCCGTTCCAGACCCCAGGCCCAATTGCTGAAGCGTTTTCGCATCGAGCTTTCCCGAGGGATTCAGCCCGTGCGCTTCCTGAAATTTTCTCGTCGCTTCAATTGTCGAAGCGTCCCATTTTCCGTTTGGTTTTCCGGGGAATGAACCATCTTTCGCGAGCGCTTGCTGAATCTCGGAAATGCGCTCGGGAGCGGGGGCTTTTTGCCCGCGTTCCCGGCGGCTTGATTTCCTCGAAGACTTCGACCGGCGCGATGAGCTGCCCGTCTTGGATGATATGGATTTCTTTGGACTCGCGGACGAGGTCTGCGCCGAAGCCGCGCAAACACCCAGCCCCGCCGCTACGAATAGCGTCAGGGCCAGGTGAGTCGCGTTTCGGGCTCTCATAGTTAATCTATTTGTTTGTTCTAGCTGTGTTTGTTACTGCCGCGCCTACTGCTGGCTGTCCGCTGGAACTTTTCCTGACAAAAAGAGCGTCAGGATCTGGTCGCTGTCCTGCCGGCGAAGTACCTTGAACACTACATCTTCGCCATGCTTCAGCTTGGCCACGGCCTTGCGGTATTCGGCAACCGAACTCACCGCTTCGCCGTTGACCTGAGAAATTACGTCTCCGCGCGTGAAATTCAAGTCGTCGGCAAACGAAGCCGGATCGACTTCTGTCACCAGCACGCCCTTTTGCCCTTCGACTCCGACGCGATGTCCGCGGTCCGGGGTGAGTTCTTCGACGTGCAAGCCGAACTCCGGCGGAGCTGTCTCGCCGGGTTGGTCACCCAACGGGCCTGCCGAATTCGGGAATACGCGCGTGCGGTCTCCGACTTCCGCAACTGTCTCTTTCTGAGCTTTCTCACGAATGTAGGTCAGTTTCACTTTGCTGCCGATGGGCGCTTGCGCGATCGGATTCACCAGGTCATTCCCGGTCTTCACCGCTTGACCGTTCACGCTGGTGATCACGTCGCCGCCCTTCAGGCCGGCCTTCTCCGCCGGACTTCCCGGCGCGACGCCTTCAATCACCACGCCGTATTGCGCACCGAGAGACTTCAGCGTAATCGCGTTTGTACTCAACTCTTCTTGAAAACTGACGCCGATAGAACCGCGCGTGACGCGGCCCTGCTTGATGATTTGGTCGTATACGTTGATTGCGGCAGTCGACGGCAGGGCAAAACCGACACCCTCATAACCGCGTCCGCCCGTGATGATCGCCGTGTTGATCCCGATGACCTGGCCAGCCAGATCCACTAGCGGCCCGCCCGAATTCCCCGGGTTAATCGCCGCATCGGTCTGCAGGAAGCGTTGAAATTGGCGGTTGCCGATCCCGCCGCGGTCCTTAGCGCTGATAATTCCAGCCGTGACGGTAGCCTGCAGGCCAAAGGGACTGCCAATCGCCAGCACCCAGTCTCCCACTTGCACGCCATCGGAATTCCCCAATTTTGCGATGGGCAGATCTTTGTTGGCCTCAATCTTAATGACCGCCAAGTCCGTTTCCTGGTCCGCGCCGACGAGTTTCGCCGTATAGCGCGTGCTTTCGCCGTTCAATTGCACCTGGATTTTCGTCGCTTGCTCGACCACGTGATTGTTCGTCAGGATGTACCCGCGCTTGTCAACAATCACCCCGGAGCCCAGGCTGCGTTCGGCCTGCGGCGGGCCGTCCTGCCGCCCATCAAAGAAGCGGTCGAAGAAATCCTGCATCGGATCGTCCTGCTGATCGTTCGGTTGCGTGCGGCGCGTTTTCGGACCCTTTTTGCGCTCCAGCACTTGCGTCGTGGCAATGTTTACCACTGCGGGTTCCACGCGATTCACGATCAATGCAAACGAGTTTGATGCGGGAATTGGGTCTGGCACGGCCAAGGCCGTAGCCGAAGTCCCCGCGAATCCCAGGCTCTTCGTCGCCGAGACGCGCCCGGAAACCACCGACCCGATCAAAATTCCCACTGCCAGGGTGAACGCGACAAACACCGCCGCGAGTATTTTGCGGCGCCGCGCCCAATTGAAAAGCTCTCTCACTTGCTCTCCCATGTTTGTAGCTCCTCTAGTTCAGGCCCCCACAGCCAAATTCGTCCAAGTAGATCGCCGAATGGCCGACCCCATTCCAGCCGGGCCACAACCTATAAAGTATAACACCGCTAACTTGGCGGGGTTGCTTGTAGAAAACGATTCGGCCAACCAATAACTGTCCCACTGGCCGGGGCCTTCCGATTTTTGTTTCCTCACCATTGGACGCATGAAACCCTAAATATGTTGTCAACGCCTGTAAATCTTCGGTGCGGACGGACATAAACGCTTGTGATTCAATGGCTAGGCTGGCGGACAGGACTTTCGAAGCGGGCGATTGCGTTAACACTTGGCGCTTCCCTGGCGTCTACCTGTCGTAAGGACATTCCACTCGATGGCTTAACTGTGGGATACAGCGTTGACTTTCGGACCGCAAGCGGGGAACGTCAGATTGTGACTGGCTGGCCTGCCACGGAGACACGCGAGGAGGATTCGCTCGTCCTCTCCGCTCGCGGCGGCGACCGCGCCGCGTTCGGGCGCCTCTACGACCGCTACTCGCGCATGGTGCACGGCATTCTCCTCGCTCGCGTCCCCCCGCGCGAAGTGGACGACCTTGTTCAGGAAGTGTTTCTGCTGGCGCTTCGGCAACTCCATGCCCTGCGTGACATTTCCCGCTTTGGAGCGTGGCTGGGGACCATTACTCGGAATCGCGCCAACGACTATTTCAGGAAATCGATTCCCGACGAGAAGGTTACCGAGCCGGTTTCAGAAGATCAGGCTGACAGCCGCCCGGTTAACGACGCTTCCGAACAACAGGCTGCCGTGATTCTGGCGGTGGTGCGCGGGCTTCCGGAGCCTTACCGCGAGCCGCTCATTCTTCGGCTGGTCGAAGGGATGACCGGGCCGGAAATCGCGGAGCGCACGGGGCTGACGCATGGTTCGGTTCGCGTAAATCTTTGCCGGGGCATGCAATTGCTGCGCGAGAAGCTGGGCGAAACGGCACGAGGCGCTTCATGAGCCCAAGGAAAAATCTATGAAAGACGATTACTTGTGGGACGGCTCAGGAGAGCCCGACCCGGAAGTCCAGCAACTCGAGAAAACCTTGGGGCGCTATCGCCACAATCAACCTGCGCCTCACTTTGATGAGGTCGCGGAAACTCCTGCCGTTAAGCCACGCTGGAGCTTTTTCAATATGCCTTGGTCATATCAACTTGGCGCTGTTGCTGTTGTCCTTCTGCTTGTCGCAGGGGCGTTTAATGTTGTGAGCTCACGGATCGCGGGAAACGCCGGGCCGTCATGGGAAGTTGCTCGTTTGGAAGGCACGCCGCGCATAGGATGGCATTCCCTGGGTGAGAAGTCGGGACCGGGGAAATTGGGAATTGGCCAAACGCTTGTCACCGACGGTTCGTCACGAGCCAGCATTACACTGGATGAAACGGGCCGCGTCGAAGTCGACGCAGAATCGCGCCTCCGCCTGGTTACAAACGGCCGCGGCCACAAACGCCTGTCCCTCGAGCGTGGCACCATTCACGCCGTCATCTGGGCGCCTCCCGGCGAGTTTGTCGTGGACACGCCCTCCGCCGTCGCCGTCGATCTCGGCTGCGTCTACACTTTGCACGTGGACGATTCCGGCGCCGGCCTTCTGCGCACCACCATGGGCTGGGTCGGCTTCAAGCTGAACGGCCACGAATCTTTCATTCCCGCGGGAGCCGTCTGCAAGACGCGGCCAAGAATCGGCCCCGGCACACCTTACATGGAAGATGCTTCCGCCTCGTTCCAAGACGCCTTGTTGCGCTTCGACTTTGAATCCATCACGCCGGTCGAGCGCACTGCCCTGCTCGGCACCTTGCTCGCTGGCGCGCGCAAGAATGACGCAATGACCCTGTGGCATCTGCTCTCGCGCGTCGGCGACGAGGATCGCCCCAGAGTTTATGACTGCCTCGCCGCGCTAGCCCCGCCACCCATGGGGGTGACGCGCGAAGGCATCCTGCGCCTCGACCGCACCATGCTGGATGCTTGGTGGAGTTCCTTCGGCTTCGGCAACATCCACTTGTGGCGCACCTACGAGCGCGACTGGTCGCAAGGCGGGCCCAACACAAAGTGATTCGCCGCCATCACGAAGAGGGTGTCTTCGTCCGCCCCTGGACCGCGGAGGGCACATGTCCGACAACGCGACTCAAAAACAATTTTCAGTGTCAGCGCGTGATAAGCGCGGTAACCGGTAGAGTCAAGTACTGGGCTGAACTTTACCGGTAAGGCGACTACACGCTCGATTGCAGGCCCCGAAACTTCGGGTGTGGGCTTGCCTTGTGTCCCTTGGTTGTTTTGCCGCGTCAGGTGGATGTACCATTTTCTCATCCGAAGGGTGGACGATGGAAAAGTACGGCGCGGCGATTGTCCTACTTTTGTCCCTGTCGTGCCTGGCAGGCGCCCAAAAGCCAAAGACAGACAAATTGCTTCCGCCTAGCGAATCGCATGGTATGACCATCAGTGGGTACGGCTGTGACCCGGAGCTGCTTAAGGACCTGCCGGGGAGTTCGCAGTCTCTCTTTGACTTGACTGTCTGGGCGGAATACGGCAAAAAACACAAGAGGTACTGGGAAAAAACTTACGGCAGCTACAAAATAACGACCAAGCGTTCGGGGAATTCAAGCCCCGAAGAGGTGGCAGCCGGTGCGTCGATAGCCTCTTACGACTTCGGTCCGATGAACAAAGCCTGCGATGAGTGGAAGCTACAGGTAAGGTCAACGTTGAAAATAGAGCCGAACGAGGGCGAAAAGCCCAAGCAATAATTCTGCAAAGTCCTGGTGAACGCCGAAATCGGACAAGTGATTTCTCCCCGGCTGCCCAGAGTTCCGCTTCATTGTACCGCTTCTCAACGGTCGGGCTTTATCTCAACGTTTCGTGGTTAACAGACACCTCTTCTTTGGCGTCTTGGGGGCGCAGCATACGGCGCCCCGGTAGACAAGGTCCAATCCTATGGCTCTGCTTCCGTGGCGAAGGTCACTCTTGACATCCGCAACCGGCTCAGGCATAAATAATAGAGCTGCGGTTGCGGCGACACGTGGCGATTTAGGGCAACTTGCTCCACGTAAAAAACTGCTAAAGAGCTTTTCGAGTTTCTTGGAAGATTTTCTGAGACCCTCCG
>Ga0210406_10001630_pt1 | contig 26961 bp, 21 predicted proteins | sample IncBWC30MmetaG_FD_155454 | JGI IMG/M metagenome (GOLD analysis project Ga0210406, IMG submission 155454) | Forest soil microbial communities from Barre Woods Harvard Forest LTER site, Petersham, Massachusetts, United States - Inc-BW-C-30-M | ecosystem: Environmental > Terrestrial > Soil >... | reverse complement strand
CGCTGGTTCGGCCAGGCGGGCCAAGCTTTGAGGCTCCTCAAGATCAAAGTAGTTCAGCGAGTCAGGGGAGACAAAGTGACGGGCGAGCGTCGTTTTGCCACACTGACGCGGTCCAAGGATGGCGACGGCGCGGCTGCGACGCAAGGCCGTCCGGACGAGGGCGATATCGGCCTTGCGTTCAATTATCATTGAAAATTAATACCATGAATATCCTGCATGTGATACGGGTTCTTCATGGTGACATAGATTGGGCGTGGACGTTCGTTAGGGTTCCCCTACTGCGCTCTCTGCCGGCTGTGGTTACCGAAAACTCCGTCCGAACTGAAAATGCAGAGGTTCCGAGCATTCGTGAGATCCTGGTGCTACCACGATGAGCTCTCTTTTCGTCGCCTTTTTCTCGCTGGTCGCCTCCAGTTTTCGAACCCGTGCCGCACTGCAGACCGAGGATCCTCGCGCTTCGTCACCAACTCACCGTTCTCGAAAAGAACGCGCCGCTTCGTTTGCGTTTCCAGCGCTCCGACCGGCTCTTGTGGGCCTTGCTCTCGCGATGGTGGCCTTGTGGGCGCTGTAGTCTGCACATCGTGCGCCCCGGTACGGTGATCGCTTGGCACCGCCGAGCGTTCGCGTGGTACGGACGCGGAAATCACGGTGGCGTCCTGGAAGACCGAACGTGGCCGCAGAAATTCGCAACTTGATTCGGAAGCTGAGCCAAGCCAACCCGTTGTGGGGAGCACCCGCATTCACGGGGAACTGCTCAAGTTGGGAATCGAATAGCACAATCGACCGTGGCCAAATATCTTTCCCGACCTCGGAGGTCGACATCAAAGTCGCTCAGGAATTGTTACGACATGCGAGCAGTAGGACGACGCTCGACATCTACACTCGTGCGGTCTGCCAGCAGAAGTGGGGGATCGGTCCCTTCACTAATGCGTTAAGGTGCAGATCGCTTTCATGCATGCTGGGTCTTTGCAGGCAGCGATCTCAGAAGCGCGTTCCCGATCACCAAAGGCCGTGCTCTCCTGCACTTTTTGCCGAAGTGTATGACCTCTCAAACCCATTTAGGTCCTAGCGCGATTTGTCACAATTACTATTACATTTCTATGACAGAACGCCATTCTCAGTGGATCCAGAATCGAGTTCGGTTCACGTAAGTTAAGTTATTGGTTGGATAGAACAACGGCGAAAAATGCCATTGTTCCCGCCATCGACCATCCGTCAAAAAAGGAGATGGTCGAACAACAGCGCTTTCGCACACAAATCATTGAAATGAAAAAGGAGGTGGCGTGCCCTAGGGGACGATTTCAGAACTCTGAACTAATCCGGCTCGAGCGCGTTGGTTCGATCCCCACCACCCCTACCAGAATCCCAATGTTCTTCGAGCTTTCTCCGGCCAATGGCCCGCGTATCGTGTTGCACGGACTCTATTGCACAACGAGAGCACTCTCAAACGAATAGGTTTGGCCATCAGGATTCGTCAAGCTGATCGCTGCGCCTCCCGCCTCTACGTTCGGCACCGTGCAGGCCAACATTTCACTGTCGACAACGCTACAAGCGGCAGCCTTGCCCCCAATCGTGGCCGTCAAACCAGCAACGAACCCACTGCCATGCAGTTGAATCACTCCTCCGGCCGACGCTGTCGTAGGCGACACGATTCCTACGGCCAGTGGTACGACACTCAACTCGAAGTAACCAACTCCATTTTGCAGCGCGCTTAGAATTTTTGAACCCGAAGGGTCGACGGCCAGCGGCTGTGCCACACCGATAATTGGGATGATCGGCCCGATCCCGCTGGTTGGATTTTGCACCGCAAGCTGCAGTTGCGGTCGTCCGTTACGTGTGTCTGAAACCGCAATCCGGCCTCCGTCGGTTCCTGTCGTATATAACAGGCTTCCCGTCTTGTTCAGCCGCGCGTCAAAGCCAGGCTGCACGATAGGCACCGATGGCAAGAGCCGTTGGTCCAGTGTCCCCTGCGCAAGAGCTGTTATTCCTCCGTCCCCATCAACTGCCCCTAACCCGCTGACCCACGGTGTGTCGGCTACGATTACGGGTCCGGCAAACGTATCGGATGCCGCGTTGTAACTCCAAATGTATTCGGGTCCAGAAGGCTGCACACCGAACTCCACGCCGGAGCTCCCCGCGTAAAGGATGGTGCTTCCGTCGGCGCTCGCCCTGCCATATTCAGGATATGGAACGTACCCAGCACCACAAGAGGATCCGGCATCGGCCCGTCCCGCAACCTGCAAGTTTGTCAGGTCAATTTGCCGCACTGGATTGGTCACACACGCTGTCACACTGACAAACGCTCGATTGTTTGCTGCGGTCAATACCGCGATCGGTTGTACTTGCGTTCCCGTCGGATCTGATGCCAGTCTTACGTTCACCGCTGTGCTCGTCCCAGCCGCCAGATCGAACACAATCACGCTCTGATCTTGCGGATCCACTGCCAGCAACTTCGAGTTGTCGGGCGTCAGCACTAATTCTTGCAGCACGGCTCCCGAGCTGATCGAAGTGGACTGAAGCGCCGGCCCGAAGACCTGCGTATTCGGATTAAATACCGCGACACTATTTCCGCCCCCGGTCAAATAAAAGACATCGCGCACCTCATCGTATGCAGCGAACTCATATTGCCCTCCGGTAACTTGAGCCTCCTTTTTCAAGTATTGAATTCCTCGTTTCAGCGTGTCGCTCCCGTTGCTCGTCGTCAGCACCACATCTGCCCAGCCAGGTGTCCCGGGCGGGACCGGTACCGTCACTGCCTGTTCAGGGTAGTCGTTGGACGCGTACGAGTTGAGCGTCCCCCCGTCGACTTGCGCTCCGCCGATCGTCACATGAATGTCCTGCACATCGAAAAATCCGAGGCCGTACGCATAAATCGTGACTTGGTCTCCGGCCATCGCCGCATTCGGTTGCACGCGCAGAATATGTGGACCGTAGGTAAACGCGTCCGGCAGCAGCACGGTGTTGTTGTTGACGTCAGTCAACACCACTGACGTCGGCCCAGGATTTTTGGTTGGCGGCGTCGTGGCTGTCAGAAAGTTTTCTCCATTCGAAGACGCGGGATAGGGACCAACAACGTCGTTCGTCGCCGGCACCGTTCCAAAATACGCTTCCATCGAGTTCGCAATCCCGTCGGCGCTGCCCGCTCCGAGCGGCGCCGGGATAAATTGCACCTGCGTTCCGCCGGCGAGGGGGCCAACATTTGGGTTGGCTTGGGTGCTTGCAATGCCCCAAAAGAGGGGAACTACCGTCGGCGGCGTCGCCTGACCTTGAGAGGCATCCACGACGTATAATCCCCCCGGCGTCAAGCCGAACGCGTGATGTGTCTCGTCCACGTCGACCAAAGACGTGGGAAAGGGATTTGAGCCCAAAGCCACGCTGAAGTATTCAACTGGCGTCCCGGCTTGCGTATCCAGCGCAACTACGTTGTTGAGATCATTCGTCGTGTACAGATATTTTCCGTCCCGGCTAAAAATCGCGCATTTCAGCGCTCTAGAAGAACTATATTGGGCTTGCGTTTGAAGATTCGCGTTGACGAAAGTGACGTTCGAGTTGTTATCAACGACGGCGAACTTCGAGCCGTCCGCGTTCGCGGCCAAGAACGCCGCTCCGTTCGGGGCTTGCGCGGAGACCGCGAGGTATCCTTGCGTGGCACTCGAGTAAAGCAGAAGTTCGTAACTGGCACTTCCGAATCCATAAACAAACAAGTATTTGCCGTCTAACGACCTTGCCGGATCGGCTCCCAAGTTACTCGGTCCCGGATTGGCTGGAGTGAACGCGCCACTCACGGCGTCATAGCGAACCAGGCCCTCCACTCCGACCAGAACCGCTGCGGATGAGGACTGTGACGTATAGCCCATGCCGAGCATCAGACTGCCGTCCGCCATCGGGTAGGGCATCACAGGCATCAGAGTTGCCCCGGTCGCTCCTGGACTGAATGTCAGCATCGAAGCGGGAACCGCGATCCGTCCGGTCACGTGCAGGCCAACTGGATCAACGATGTACACGTTAGGCGTGATCGTGCCGACATAAAGCTTCGAAAAATCCGGCGCGAAACCTAGGCCCGCTGGGCCGGGAATCGAGACTTCTCCCACCTTGTGGCCGTCCACCGTCGAGTACACCTCAACGGAATTGAAATTTGGGTCGCTTACGAATATCTCTTTGAGTGCCTGGTCGTACGCCGCCGCCGGGATTGTCCCGTCACTCGCAGCCGTCGGCAGCCGTATAAAAAAATCGCCGGGAAAAGGCCGAGATTGGAATGCCGGGGGCGGCGGGGGTGGGGGAGGCGGTGCGGATGACATGCCCCCACCACATCCGCTCAGCACCACAACCAGCAGCATGACCGTCAACCAACCGAGCGACGGACACACGCTGCTGTGGCTAACCCCGACGGGCGCCGTCTTCATAGGGATCTCCAAACTGGAGAAACAACCATATACCACGTCTCTAACTTCGCATTAACTGAAAAACGTCCTTCAGAAGGAAAGAATTGTGGCGTAGAGCTCACCGCCGGGCTGAAACTGGACGTGGAAGGGAATCACGCGGGTACTATAACGTCTAGAACAGCTAAGTCAAGATCTGGAGCAGAGAAGTGGTCAGACGGTCAGTGAGGCAGGGCGATAGGAAGCGCGAGTCGGCAACTGAGGACATGCGACGGGGCGAACAGCAACGCTGTGCAATTGGTACTACGAACTGTGCAAAAGCAGTGAAGCGAATTGTAAGAACGGACTTGTACCTACGTTAAATTTATTGAAAACACATGGCGGAGAGAGTGGGATTCGAATGGTAAGCAGTGCTAACGGATCACAAACGGATCACGGCCTCGGTTACCACTTGAAAAAAACGCCAACGAAAGTGGCCGGAACATTGGTGTCCCACCGTGTCATTCCGTGTGGAGGCAGGTCGAATCTCTACGGCCTGCGTCTGAGTCAGAGTTCCAACTTTCGGATTGCCGACTATCTCTCGGAATGCAGGTTCGTTACTTAGGACTGCCTGCAGAACGGCAAGTCCAGATAATCCATCCTCCGCCAATGCGGCCCCGCTGAGATGAGCCCAAGTGCGTCATGCACACCGTTCGTTACATAGACGCTCATCAGCCTCGCAGCTAATGATCGTAGCCAAACCGATGGCGTTACGAAATTTCCTAGAACTTCAGCAGCCCGGCCGACGTAATGAGGTAATAACGCTCCAGGGAATACGCGCGCCATATTGCACCGGGGTTCTCCAAGGGCAAATCAGGTAGGAGGTTCTTCTATGGCGTGGGTCAAAATCCAACTCAGGCAGGTTCTGCGCAGCCTCGCGCGTGCGCCTCTGTTCACCGCGGTCGCACTCCTCACGTTGGCCGTGGGGATCGGTGCAAACACGGCCATCTTCAGCGTCGTCAATGGGATCCTTCGAAAACCTTTGCCCTATCCCCATCCTGAGGAACTGGTTGCCGTCTGGCTTTCGGCCCCAGGAATCAACATCAAGGACCTGAATCTTGGACTGGCTGACTACCTCGTTTTCAGCGAGCAGAACCGCACTCTCCAAAACATTGGGCTGTATATGGGCTACACGGTGAACATCACAGGCGCGGGGGAGCCGGAACAGGCACCGAGCCTCCTGGTGACCGATGGCTTGCTTTCCGTCCTCGGCGCCACGCCTCTGCTGGGTCGATCGTTCACGCAAACCGACGATCAGGAGGGCAGCCCAGACACAGTGATGTTGAGCTACGACTACTGGCAGCGCAAGTTTGGTGGCGCCCGCTCCGTGGTCGGGAAAGTGGTCACAGTAGATGGAAAACCACATCAAATCCTCGGAGTCCTGCGACAGGATTTCCGCTTTGGCGGGCCGAATCTTGCGCTGCTCTTTCCCGTCAAGTTCGATCGTGGCAAGACGTTTCTTTTACCTGTGAACTACGATGCCATCGCTCGGCTCAGACCCGGTGTCACGCTGGCTGAGGCCAACACCGACGTCGCTCGCATGCTCCCCATCGTGCTCAGAAGTTTTCCTCCACCGCCAGGCTACAGCCTAAAGATGTTTGAAGACGCTCGAATGGGGCCGAACCTGCGAACACTAAAGCAATATGTGGTGGGCGACGTGAGCAAGCTCCTGTGGATCCTGATGGGTGGCATCGGTTTTGTGCTGCTAATTGCATGCGCGAATGTGGCCAACCTGCTCCTCGTTCGTGCCCAAGGACGCCAGCAAGAACTGGCCATCCGCGCGGCGCTGGGTGCTACTCCGGGGCGCATCGCGGCGGAATTGCTGTTTGAGAATCTTGTTCTCGCATTGCTTGGAGGTGTGCTTGGTCTCGCGCTCGCGTATGCGGCGCTGCGACTTCTTATTGCAATGGCGCCAAGCGGCCTTCCTCGCCTACAAGAAATCGGCATCGATGGGCCGACCTTATTGTTCTCGCTCGCCGTGTCTTTGCTTGCATCGCTGCTGTTTGGTTCGGTTCCGGTCTTGAAGTATGCGGGCAAGCACGTCGGAACCGGCCTGGGCCAGGGTGGGCGTTCCATGAGCGAAGGCCGCGAGCGGCATCGGTCGCGCAGTATGCTGGTGGTGGTACAAGTGGCGCTGGCAGTCGTCCTGCTGATCAGTTCGGGGCTCATGATTCGGACTTTTCATGCTCTTACCACAGTGGATCCCGGTTTCGCCGCACCCGAGCAACTCCAGACATTCCGCGTCAATATTCCTGACACAGACGCCAGGGATCCCGAGCGAGTCGTCCGCATGCAGGAGGAGATCCTGCGCAAGATCGAAGCCGTCCCCGGTGTCTCGTCAGTTGGCCTCTCCATGAGCGTCCCCATGGACGGCAATGGATGGGAAGATACGGTCTTCGTGAGAGACCAGAAGTACTCGGCGGGTGAGGTTCCGCTTCACCGCTTCAGATTCGTTGCGCCGGGCTTCTTCAAGACGCTGGGGACGCCGCTCATCGCAGGTCGTGACTTCAGCTGGGGCGACATCTACAACAAGGTTCCAGTGGTAGTCATCTCGGAAAAGTTGGCGCGAGAAAAATGGGGCGATCCCTCGCTTGCCCTCGGCAAACAAATCCGCGCCAACGAAAAAGACGACTGGCGCGAGGTGGTCGGCGTCGTCAGAGACGTGCACGAGGATGGCGTGGACAAGGAAGCACCCAGTTCCGTGTATTGGCCAATTCTGGCAGCGCATTTCACGGGCACTGAGCTTGATGTTCGGCGATATGTGACCTACTCCCTCCGCAGCCGGCGCGCTGGTTCGGAAAGTTTCATGAGCGAGGTTCGGCGGGCCGTGTGGTCGGTGGATCCAAATCTTCCGCTGGCAGATGTCCACACGCTCGATTACTTCTACAGGACATCGATGGCGCGGACCTCGTTCACTCTGGTGATGCTTGCAATCGCCGGAGGCATGGCGCTGCTGCTCGGCGTTGTCGGCCTTTACGGCGTGATTGCATATTCCGTGTCGCAGCGAAGACGCGAGATTGGCATTCGCAGCGCTCTTGGCGCGCAGCAATGGGAGCTGACGGGAATGTTCGTGCGCCACGCTATGCTGCTGACGGGTGGGGGAGTAACCTGCGGGCTCGTTGCAGCGTTGGCGCTGACACGCCTGATGTCGTCGCTGCTATTTGGCATCAAACCCACCGACCCCGCAACCTTCGCGTTGGTACCGATGTGTCTTCTTTCGGCGGCCGCGGTGTCGAGCTATCTGCCCGCACGTCGCGCCTCCGCAGTGAACCCGGTTGAGGCTCTACGTTCAGAATGATCACGACACGCGAAGTCACCGTTTCTCCACGAGGATGTCCCTGTCTGGGTGTGCAAAATTCCTCATTCGCCGATCGAAAAACTGATTCCCAATCAGTCGGTTTCAGCCTAACGGTACGCACGTGGGCCTTGCAAAACTGCATGTCACTCATTTCAAAGACGAAAGAGGTCCTGAGAGTGGGTTCAGGATTCTAAGCAACTTGTTTATTTTGAATAACTTGGCGGAGAAAGTGGGATTCGAATTTACTCGAAAACGTAGTTTCAATAACATAGAGCGCACCGCGGGCACCGTAAAGCTATGGAAGTCAGTGGTAAGCAGTTCTAACGGATCACAAGCGGTTCACGCTCAGTGATCATTTGAAAAGCGCCAACGCGGCGGACGAGACATTGAGGTTCTACGGTGCCTGTTGAGGCAGGTCCAATCTGTATGGCCCGCATCGGAGTCAGAGTTCCGACTTCCGAGTGGCCGATTCAGCGGGAGTTGAGCTTTCGCCCACGCATACCTTGACAATCTACAATAATCATTGTAGATAACCATAGTATGGCGAAGCCAAACGATCTCGTCCAAGGAACACTCGACCTTTTGATCCTCAAGACACTCTCGCTGGAACCTAAGCACGGCTGGGCGATTGCGAAGCGAATTCAGCAGATTTCTGGTGCGGTCCTTCAGGTCCAACAAGGATCGCTCTACCCCGCTTTGCACCGTCTGGAGCAAAAGGCTTGGATCAAGGCGAAATGGAAGGAAACCGAAACGGGTAGACAAGCGAAGTTTTACTCGCTGACGGGCGCTGGGCGAGCACAACTTGAAAAAGAAGCCGCGAACTGGAACCGCCTGTCTGCAGCGATCAGCCTGGTCGTGCAGACGACATAGGAGTGCATCATGGTCTGGCCTCGGCGATTTTGGCTTCGCTTGCGAACCTTGCTCCGGCGCAACCGCGTCGCTCAAATGTTAGACGATGAAATTCAATTTCATCTCGAACAGCAGATTGCCGAGAACCTCGCCGCGGGCATGACTCCGCAAGCAGCCCGGCACGCCGCTATGCGGACATTTGGCAATCCCACCCTCCTGACGCAACAAACCCGCGACACATGGGGCTGGCTCTGGTTCGAACATCTCGTACAAGACTTGCGCTATGCCGTTCGCGTGCTCGCCAAATCTCCTGGCTTCGCGGCGGTCGCAATCTTCGCGGTCGCGCTCGGAGTCGGTGTGAACACGGGAATGTTTTCCGTTCTCAACGGGGTCGCGTTGAAGCTGCTGCCGGTTCCCAGCGCAAATCAGATCGTCAGCATCGACCAGAGTTTTCACGGAAAGTTCCAGCGCAATTTGTATGGCGAGTCGGGACTGTTTTCGTACTCCGAATACGAGAACTACCGGACGAACAGTCACGTGTTCTCCGGCGTGCTGGCGTACGCTCCGTTTTTAGGCGAAGTGCCCCTGGGAGGTGAGCATCCTGAACCATTGATGGGCGTAGCAACGTCCTGCAACTTTTTCGATGTATTAAGAGAACGGCCAGCACTGGGGCGAACGTTCGTAGAACAGGATTGCAGGGCTCCGGGAGCGAGCCCCGTCGTCGTATTAAGCGACGAGTTGTGGCGAAGCCGCTTCGGCGCGGGCCCTCAGATTGTGAGCAAAGATATTTCTCTGAATCGCACAAAATTTGTGGTGATTGGAGTTGCGGCTCGGGGCTTTAGCGGACTCGATCCTTGGCCCGCCCAGTTTTGGGCCCCCTTGACGATGCAGAAGGCGCTACAACCCGATAGTGATTTACTCTCCGCAGACAACACTGGTTGGCTCGCGCTGCTGGGACGAATGCAGCCCCGCGTTTCGCTCGGAGAGGTTCGCGTGGACCTAGGACTGATCGCAGCGCGGATTGACCAGCAATATCCCGGACGAACCACGACGCTGTCCATTCATCGCGCGACATTCCTGGGACGATCTGAGGAACGCTCGACCGTGTTCGGGATAGGTGCTTTGGTGCTGGCTTCAGTCGGACTGGTGTTGCTGATTGCGTGTGCCAATGTGGCGAATCTGCTTTTGGCGCGGGCGTCCACGAGGCAGAAGGAGATTGCCATCCGGCTCTCCATCGGGGCGGGCCGTTGGCGCATTATCCGACAACTTCTCACGGAGAGCCTGCTGATTGCGTTTCTAGGCGGAACGCTAGGCTCGCTACTAGCCTTCCCGTCGGTCGCAGGTATCGCGCGCTACTTGCTCGCGCATTTGCCCAGCGGCGTTCCACGGCTGGCATGGAACGTAAGCCCAGACCTGCACGTTTGGGGATATTCGCTCGCGTTGACCATCCTGACGGGGATTGTGTTTGGATTGGCACCGGCATTGCATGCGACGCGGCAGGACTTAAGCACCGCCGTGAAGGTGGACGGTGGCGGGCTTGCGGGGAAAGCCGCGAGTGGAGGAATGCTCCGAAACACGTTCATCGGCGTGCAGGTAGCCGTGTGCATGGTGCTACTCATCGCAGCTGGATTGTTGTTGCGCGGTCTGTATATGGCGCAAACGGTGGATCCGGGCTTCGAGATGATAGGGATTACGCAGGCCCGATATGATTTGCCGGCGCAAGGCTACAAGCAAGAGCGCTCGCAAGCGCTTCAACGCGAATTGATAGCTCGCGTCGCGGCGTTACCGGGTGTGGACGAAGTCGAACAAGCACGAGCCATGCCGCTCGGTAATCAGTTTCTGGGAACCGGATTGACGCCTGTTGGAGAAACGCAAGCGAGGCAATCCGAGTTCAACGTGGTTTCACCCGGTTTTTTTGCAATGCTCGGGCTGCCAATCGTACGCGGGCGTGCCTTCACAGAAGCGGAGGCGCAGTCGGACGCTCCGGTCTTGATCGTGACCGAGTCCACAGCGCGGCGGTTGTGGTCAGGCCAAGATCCGATTGGAAGGACTTTGCGTGACGAGAAAAAAGAGTTTCAGGTAATCGGAGTGGTGAAGGATTCGCAAATCTCTCACTTGGGACAAACTGACGGGCTTTTCGTATACATGCCTGCGGGCCCGAAGGAGCAGGATGTACTTCAATTGCTAGTGCACAGCAAGGCCGGCGATGCGGCGACCATTCACGGGATACATGAAGCGGCGCGGGCCTTGGACCCGCAGTTGATCGTGGACGTGACGAAGTTAGAAGACAACCTTGACCTGTGGCGAACGCCATCGCGAATCGTGGCATCGCTCTCAAGCGTGTTGGGCGGGTTGGCGCTGCTACTCGCTTCCATCGGAGTGTATGGTGTGGTTTCCTACGGGGTGAGCCAGCGCATTCGCGAGATAGGGATTCGAATGACGCTTGGAGCGGACGGCCGGGACGTGATGGCTCTGATGTTGCGGCAGGCACTGCGACCGGTAGTAATCGGCGCTGCAGTCGGTACCGTTGGCTGTGCTGCAGTGTCCCAAGTTCTGTCGGACGTGCTTTACGGTGTAAGTTCCCACGATCCCATTGTCTTCATTGGTGTGCCGCTGTTTCTGTTGGGCGTTGCGTTTCTGGCAAGCTACGTTCCTGCTCGTCGTGCTTCGCGACTCGACCCTATGGTGGCGCTGCGGTATGAATGATTCGCAATAAACGATTCGTGGCGTGGCCCCAATGATTCCGGTGCCCCGTTGCAAACCTGTTCCTCCGCCGCCACGGCGCCCACCCAGGCAAACCGGAAGTTGTGAAGCCGATAATTCAGTTGTCAGCGCGAAGAATAGCCAGTTCTATGGATCTGTGGGTCTGTGAAGTGGTGGCCCAAACTGACAGCCGGACCGTAGGTCAATTCCCCTTTTAAGCACTCATGCGAGTCCTTCCGAGACTATGACCTTGCTGCTCTTCGGAGGGCCGTCCCCCTCGCTGGCTAGTAATCGCGGGTTCAGTTCACTGGATAGGTTTTTCGAGGCGGAGGAAGTGTAGGTGGCCGCCGGCGTCGCCGGCGATGATTTTTTCATTGTTGATGAAGGCACAGCAATCGGCCGCGGCGTCGCAGGCGAAGGTGGCGATTACTGCACCGGTTGGTACCTCCCACACCTTCAGCGTGTCATCCCCGGAGGCGGAAACGGCGAGGCGCCCGTCTGAACTCAACGCCACGCCATTGACACCGAGCTTGTGGCCAACGAGGGTGCGGAGTTCGCGCGCCGTCTCCAACTCCCACAGCTTCAGCGTGTGGTCATGGGAGGCGGAAACGACGAGCCTCCCGTCCGCACTCAGCGCCACGCCATCGACACCATTGGTGTGGCCGGCGAGGGTGCAGAGTACGCGGCCGGTCTCCACCTCCCATACCTTCAGCGTCGTGTCGAAAGAGGCGGAAACGGCGAGGCGCCCACGACAGGTACCACGGAAATTAGTTGCTGCCTTAAGTGATTGAAAATGGTGGACCTGGTCGGGATCGAACCGACGACCTCTTCCATGCCATGGAAGCGCGCTCCCAGCTGCGCCACAGGCCCACTTGTTGGGGACAGGACTACGGACTGTCTGTTGCGGACAACCACAAGCATTCTCGCTGACCTCGCTCATATAGTCAACGCGACGATTTCTTCCGTGCTTTCCACTGGCACTTCTGTCATAATTACTCGTGCACCCCACCTGCACAATTTCTCAAAAACAATTTAGAGCGAGGAAGAGATGCCAGCGAAGTACATCTTTGTAACGGGCGGAGTTGTGTCTTCACTCGGCAAGGGATTGGCTGCGGCTTCCATCGGCTGCCTTCTGGAGAGCCGGGGATTGAAGGTCAACCTGATGAAGTTCGATCCGTATCTGAATGTCGATCCGGGAACCATGTCGCCGTTTCAGCACGGAGAAGTTTTCGTGACCGACGACGGCGCTGAAACCGATTTGGATCTGGGGCACTACGAGCGATTCACGCACGCCAGACTTTCTCGCGACAATAACTGGACCACAGGCAGGCTCTACGAGCAGATCATCGCCAAGGAGCGGCGCGGCGATTATCTGGGCAAAACGGTGCAGGTGATCCCACACGTCACCAACGAGATCAAGGCCGCGATGAAGAAGGTGGCGCAGGATGTGGATGTCGCGATCGTCGAGGTTGGTGGCACGGTGGGCGACATCGAGTCGCTGCCTTTCATGGAAGCGATTCGGCAGATGCGGCAGGAGTTAGGTCGCGAGCACACTCTCTTTGTCCACGTGACGCTGGTGCCGTTTATCGCAGCGGCGCAGGAGCTTAAGACCAAGCCGACGCAGCACTCAGTGAAAGAACTTTTGAGCATTGGAATTCAGCCGGACATTTTGCTGTGCCGCACCGACCGATTTCTTGCGAAGGATATCAAGTCGAAGATCGCGTTGTTCTGTAACGTTCCGGACGAGGCAGTGATCACGGCAAAGGATGTCGCGTCAGTTTATGAAGTGCCGCTGGTGTTCGCCAATGAAGGCGTGGACACGCTGGTACTGAAATATCTGCATATGGAAGCGCGGGATCGGGACCTGTCGAAGTGGGAGGACATTGTCCACCGTGTCTACAACCCGAAGGATATGGTCACGATTGGCATCGTTGGGAAGTACGTGGAATATGAAGATTCTTACAAATCGCTGAAAGAGGCGCTGATCCACGGGGCGCTGGCTCATAATCTGAAACTGCAGATCAACTGGATTGAGGCCGAAGGCCTGGAAAGCGCAGACGGCGACAAGAGTTACGAGGCGCAACTGGAAGGCTATGACGGGATTCTGGTTCCCGGAGGATTCGGCAAGCGCGGCATAGAAGGCATGCTGCTCGCAATTCGTTACGCGCGCGAGAATAAAGTTCCGTACTTTGGGATTTGCCTCGGCATGCAGACGGCTTGTATTGAGTTCGCCCGCAACGTGGTGGGACTGGCAGAGGCGAACTCGAGCGAGTTCGATCCAGCGACGCCGCATCGCGTGATCTACAAGTTGCGCGAATTGCGAGGTGTAGAAGAATTGGGCGGCACGATGCGGCTGGGAGCTTGGCCGTGCAAGATCGAACCCAACACGCTGGCACACAAGATCTACGGGAAGCTGGAAATCAGCGAGCGGCACCGGCATCGCTACGAGTTCAACCGCGAGTACGAGGAGCCCATGGTGGCTGCTGGACTGCGCATCTCGGGGTCGACGCCGGACGGGACTTACGTTGAGATGGTGGAACTGCCCGATCATCCGCACTTCATCGGCTGCCAGTTTCATCCGGAATTCAAGTCGAAGCCGCTGGAGCCGCATCCGTTGTTCAGCAGGTTTGTGGGGGCCGCGTATCAACATGGGTTGAAACGGCGTGCCGAGAAGGAAACGGCAGCAGTAGAAATGTTCCACCGGCCGGAAAGAGTGAGGATCTAGATTTTCCTCGAAGGCAGGTACCGCAGACTCGAAATTCGAGCCATCGGAACAAAAGCCGTCGTGCGCATAGACCGATGAGCATTTCCTTTCAAGTCGGCGAAATACATATCGGGTCCGGCGATCTGTTTCTCATTGCGGGGCCGTGCGTGATTGAGAGTGAAGAGCACGCGATCCGGATGGCTGAAATCATCAAAGGTGTCACGAAGGCGCTGGAGTTACCCTACATTTTCAAGGCCAGTTATGACAAGGCGAACCGCACTTCGATTCGGAGCTTTCGCGGACCCGGACTGAAGGAAGGCCTGCGGATTCTGAAGAAGATCAAAACCGAGCTTCAATTGCCGGTGCTGACCGATGTTCATGAGACGGCCGACGTAGGCAAGGTCGCCGAAGTGGCGGATGTTTTACAAATTCCGGCGTTTCTTAGCCGGCAGACCGATCTCGTGGTCGCGGCCGCGCTCAGTGGACGAGCGGTGAACATCAAGAAGGGGCAATTTAACTCACCGTGGGATATGCGCCACGCGGTGGAGAAGTGCCGCGATGCCGGCAATACCCAAATTTTTCTGACAGAGCGGGGAGCGAGTTTCGGATACAACAACCTGGTAGTGGACATGCGCTCGCTGGCGATCATGCGCAAGTTTGCTCCTGTGGTTTTCGATGCGACCCACTCTGTGCAGTTGCCGTCATCGCAGTCTGAGGGGAATGGCTCGGCGGTAAGCGGCGGGCAGCCCGAATTTATTCCTCTGTTGTCGCGGGCCGCGGTGGCGGCGGGAGTGGACGGGATATTCATGGAGGTCCATGACAATCCAAAGGAAGCGAAGTCGGATGGAGCGAACTCTCTGGAGTCGACGAAGCTGCGGGCTTTGCTGAAGGAGTTGCTGGCTGTTAGGAAAGCGTTGGATGTAGCACGCGCGACACCGTAAAGGAAGTTTCATGGCGAGAGTCAATTCGCGGTGTCTGACCCGAAGTCCGTTGCGAACGAATCAACTTAGCCCAGCGCTTCAGCGCTGGGTGGACTTATGAGCCGAGCACCGAGTGCCGGCACAACCATCCGAGCACACGTACTGGATCGTATGACACGCCGTACTTCAAGAAGTCTACAAACTCCTCTGCAACGCTTTCCTTCTCGTGATGTGCCTGCGGGTTCTGGAGATAGCGAACGACTCCCGCGGCCTGCGAAGAGACTGACACCGAAAGCGGCGTAGCCCTCCCGCCGGGCAAATAATGCGTTGTGCAATTGGTTTCGTTGATCCATTTCGACGAACTGCCTTTGAGAATTTGGATTGCTTCCGCCAGCGCTAAGCTCGGTGGCAACAAAAGGAGGGCGTGCACGTGGTCGTGGACACCGCCGATGACCATGGCTGCGAAACTTTGATGGTACGCGATGCCCGCCACGAACGCCCGATGGCGGTCCGGCCGATAGCTACTCATTGTTGTGTTAGATTGGAATGCTTCCCATGAAACACGTCGCCAATTGGGCTTTGAACGTTGCTGCGTTGCGGGGCGCGAGCTATGCAGATGTGCGGGTTGTCGCGCGGCGCAGTCGCGCGCTTACAACAAAAAATGGAAAGGTGGGCAGCGCGTCCGACGCAGAGTCTGTGGGCATGAGTGTGCGAGCGATTGCAGATGGGGCCTGGGGATTCGCGGCATCCGCGGACCTGGGGCGCGGCGCCGTGGAAGCGACGGCTGCGCGGGCGGTTGAAATCGCGCACGCCTCCGCGCGGGTGAAGCGGGAAGATGTTCGTTTGGCTCGGGAAAAACCTGCCGTTGCGGAATGGAGCACGCCGTACCAAGTAGATCCCTTCACGGTTTCGGTGGAACAAAATATCGAACTGCTGTTGAAGATCGACGCTGAACTGCGCTCGGTTGCCGGGATCACCCTGGCTGAAACCAATTTGAACTTTAACCGCGAAGAGCAGTGGTTTGTCTCGTCGGAATGCGCGGAAATTCATCAAACCAAGCTCTCGACGGGCGCGGGCTACGCGGTGTACGCGTTTGCTGGAAATGAGATTCAGAAGCGGTCATATCCGAATTCGTATGGCGGCCAGTGGCAGAACAAAGGATACGAGCTGATTGACGAACTGAAGATGGTAGAAAACGCCCGGCGCATCGCGGAAGAGGCCGTTGCGCTGCACAAAGCCGATCAGTGTCCAGAAGGAAAATTTGACGTCATCCTCGACAGTTCTCAACTCGGCCTGCAGATTCATGAATCAGTGGGACATCCGATTGAACTGGATCGCGTCTTAGGGATGGAAGCGAATTTCGCGGGGACGTCGTTTCTGACGATCGACAAATTGAGGAAGTTGCGCTACGGCAGCGACCTGGTGAACGTGGTTGCCGATGCGCGCCAGGAGCACGGGCCAGGGCTGGGCACGTTCGGATTTGATGATGAAGGAGTAGCGGCGCAGTGCACGCCGATCATCGCGAACGGATTGTTCACCGGATACTTAAGTTCGCGCGAGACGGCTCACACCATCGGCGAGAACCGTTCTGGCGGAACTTTGCGCGCTGAGGGATGGAACCGACTGCCGATGATCCGAATGACGAACATCAGCCTGCTGCCAGGAGAAAAGACTTTGAGCCTGGAGCAATTAGTCGCTTCCACCGATCATGGGGTTCTGATGCAAACCAATCGATCGTGGTCGATCGACGATAAGCGATACAACTTTCAGTTCGGTTGCGAGATTGGTTGGGAGATCAAGAACGGCAAGCGCGTTCGCATGCTCAAGAACCCGTCGTATTCGGGCATTACGACAGAATTCTGGAACTCGTTGGATGCGATTTGCTCGCGCGACGAGTGGGTTCTGTGGGGAACTCCGAATTGCGGGAAAGGCCAGCCGCAGCAGGTGATGGGAACAGGGCATGGAGCGGCACCGTCGCGATTTCGAGGGATTAAGGTGGGAAGCGCGTTTCGGGGGATGTGACATGTGTCACCGAGAGTTGTGTGGCAGTGCTTTAGCATCTGACGCTTAGCGTTTGGCAGTTAGCCCAACAGTAGGGGTGCCTGAGAGGAAAGACTTCATAAATTTGACGGTGTAGGAGAAAGCTCACAGAGCCTGGCAAGGAAGTTGACGGAAGCGAGAGAGATGCTCACATCGTTGCTTCCGAAGATCGACTGTGATCGTGTAGTGGCCAAATGCTAAGTGCCGATTGCTAAGTGCTGAGTGCGGAATGCTAACCAAAGAACAAGCCGGTGATATTTTTGACCGCATCAAGAAACTCTCGACTGCAGATGAGGTCGAGGTGCTTTTCTCGGGCGGGCGGTTTGCTCTGACTCGCTTCGCCAACAACACGATTCACCAGAATGTGGCCGAGGAGAATCACGTTGTCTCGGTGCGCACTGTGTTTGAGGGCAAGACGGCCAGGGCTTTTACCAACAAGTTCGACGAGGAGAGCTTGCGGCAGGTGGTTCGATCGTCGGAAAGTTTGGCGAAGGTGCAGCATCCTGATCCGGATCTTTTGCCAATGCCGGATTTGCGGGAGGCTTCCGGCAGCGCGGGTGGGGGCGCTCGCACCACACAAATACCGTCCCGACATTTCGCGGGAACCGCGGCGATTACGCCAGAGTTGCGTGCGGATGGAGTCAAGAAGATTGTTGGCGTAGCGGAGAACCACAAGCTCACTACCGCCGGCGTTTTTTCCAGTGGCGAATCGTTTGAAGGCATCTTTAACTCCCGAGGGCTGAGTAACTGGCACACGCAGACCTCTGCCGAGGTTTCGATCACGATGCTGGCTGGCGATTCGTCCGGCTGGCAAAAAGCGAGTTCGCCGGATGTCGCGAACCTCAATCCGTTGGTGCTCGCTGAAACCGCAGCAAAGAAAGCGCTAGATTCGGCGCACCCGCGAGAGATTCCGGCAGGGAAGTATACGGTGATCCTGGAGCCTGCGGCTGTGCTCGACATCGTCGGTTTTATGTTTTCGGACTATTCCGGCATGGCGATGCTCGATCAGCGCTCGTTTCTGACCGGCCGGATCGGCACGAAGTTATTTGGTGACAACATCACGATCTGGGACGATGTGGCGCACCCTCTGCAAACCGGGTGTCCGTTCGATGGCGAAGGGATGCAGAGACAGAGGGTGGGTCTCGTGGAAGATGGAATCGTGAACAGAGTCGTCTACGCGCGGGCCACGGCGGAGCGAATGAAGAGTTCCGAAAACAAGGATAAAGTTGGTCCGATTGCCAGTACCGGCCACGGTTTCGCACTGCCGAACGAAACGGGAGAGATGCCGGTGAACATCGTGTTTGCTCCAGTCGGCAATCCGCAGACCGTCGAACAGATGATCGCATCAACAGAGCGTGGGGTGCTGGTGACGAGGCTGTGGTATATCCGTGAGGTGGAGCCCTTCGAGAAAATGCTTACGGGAATGACGCGCGACGGTACATTTTATGTGGAGAATGGGCGCGTACAAGGTGGTTTGCGAAATTTTCGCTTCAATGAGAGCTTGATTCACATGTTGTTGAATGTGGAAACCATGAGCCTGCCGGTGCGGTCTTGCGGCGAAGAGTCGTTCGATATGGTCGTTCCCGCGATGAAGGTGAAAGAGCTTAACTTCACGGAAGTGACGAAGTTCTAGAATGGTCGCGAGAGCCGGCCATCCCCTTCTGTTTCATGTGTGTTTTCAACTGTTTCCTGAAATCACACGAAATTCACCCGAATTTGACCCGAAATCGCCGGGTTCGACAGGCTGCTTCAGGCCCACGCCTGCGTTTCAAATTGCCTCTAATCCGTTCAAAGAAAAGCAGTTAGCCCCGTTTGTTCAATGACTTCGGTAACTTTGTCTGGCGGATTCGCAGGTGTACGCTGCCTTTCAGTTGGATTGAGAGTCCGGAAAGCGGAATACGCTCCCGGAAGGAAGGTTTCTCAGTGGCAGCCGAAGGCACTGCACCTACTACCGAGACTCAGGTCGGCACGGGGCGCTATGAAGAGATGCAGAGTGCGCCGCGCTTTCCCCTGCATTTGGCTGCATCGGTGAAAACGCAAGGCAGCGCGTATTCGGCAGAGACAGAGAACATCTCCGCGAATGGCGTGCTGTTGGCGATGGACACCGACGTAGCTGTGGGCTCGATGGTGGACTTCACGATTCTGTTGCCGGCCGGAGTCGTCGGCGCGCGGCAGGATGTGCAAATCGACTGCCGAGGCCGTGTAGTGCGCACCTTCGAAGATCGAGGCCGGCGCGCAGTAGGCGTAGTGATCGACGAATACCATTTCGAACGAGCATAGGTGCAAGGAACTGAATGGCTACCATTCCGGTCAACGTGGAAGAAAAACTCGGAGCAGGCGAAGGCGGCAAAGGCCAGTTTGTCCGAGTGATCCTGGCCGACACTCAGGCCATCTTCCGCGCTGGTTTGCGCAAGGTCTTCGCGCTCGAAGATGACATTCGCGTAGTCGGGCAAGCGGAGACGCTGGCGCAAACGCAATCTGCAATAGCGAGGTTTTCCGCCGACGTGCTGATTTTCGAGGCGGCCCTCACGCCGAATCCAGTGGAAGCAGTTGCCGATCTGCTTCGCAAGAACCCGTCGTTGCGTATTGTGGTCGTAACTCCTGGTGCCGACGAAGATCTGACATTGGAATTGTTTCGCCGGGGTGCTCATGGCATTGTTTCGCGCGAAGTGGAGCCCGAGTTATTGGTGGATTGCCTGCGCAAGGTAGTAGCCGGGCAAACCTGGCTCGATAGTCAGGGCGTGCACTGGGTCATGGAAGCCTACCGCAACCAGAATAACCGGCCGACGGGCTCGCGCCCGAAGGTACAATTGACGCCGAAGGAAATGCTGATCGTTTCGTGCGTCACCCAAGGAATGAAAAATAAAGAGATTGCCTTGCGTGTGGGAACGACAGAACAGGTCGTGAAGAACTATTTGCGCAAGGTATACGACAAACTGGGAGTGGCGGACCGTTTGGAACTGGCGCTCTATTGTCTGAACCACCACGTGGTCGATAGTACAAAGGTTCCTCCGCTGCCAGTGGCCGCCGAGAGAAGTACTCTCGCGAAAGCCGCGGCGGCAGGTGCATCGGTCTCCAGCACTTCTTCTAGTTCTGTTCCAGCGACTGCGGTGAGCACAGATTCCTCCGAGAAACTCTCCTAGATCCCCGATTCTTTCCGTTATTCATTTCCTTTCAAGTTGCGGTTTCGGCGAGTTCCCCCATAGAATCGAGAAGAACGAAGAGCCGCGGGAGCGTCAGAAGATTCGCGGTCGAACCGAGAGTCCGTTTCAGTCGTTCTTCCAACCGATTCTCGCCGGAGAGATGGCCGAGTGGCTGAAGGCGCACGCTTGGAAAGCGTGTTTACTCGAAAGGGTAACGTGGGTTCGAATCCCACTCTCTCCGCCATGTTATTGAAAATAAACAAGTTAAATGGAGCACGGGCCCACTCTCAAAACGTGTCTTCGTCTTTATTAATGAGCAACTTGCAACTTTGCAAGGCCTAGCTGCGATCCGTAAAGGCGAAAACCGACTGATTGGAAATTGGAAATCAGTTTTCGATTGGCAAAAAAAGAATTTTGCAGACCCGGGTAGATGCGTCCGTTTGTGCATTGCCGAACAAGGGTAGAAAGCCAGATTGATTAACGCAAGGCACTTCGAATCTGAACTGCAGCTTACAGCTCGCGAATCGCAGTCACGGGATTCCGGCGCATCGCTCGATGGGCCGGAAAGTAGCATGCTAGCAAAGACATTGCTCCCAGAAGCATGACGACGGAAGCCATGGTTAATGGATCATTGGCGCCGATTCCATATAATAGCCGCGCGATGAGACGTGTCAGTCCCAATGCAAACGCCAATCCCAGCGCCAGCCCCAAGCCAGTGAGCCACACTCCCTGCGACAGCACGAGTCTCATCACATCGACGCGCGAAGCGCCCAGAGCCATTCGTACTCCGATCTCGTGGGTTCGCATTTGGGTTCGATATGCCACGACACCATAGATCCCGGTTACCGCAAGAACCAGCCCGATCAGCGCAAACATTCCCGCCAGGGTGCTCTGTATGACCGCGAAGCTGCTCGCCATCTGGGTACTCTCTCGCATGGGACGCACATCGAATACCGGCAGCCGTGTATCGATTTCGTGGATGGCGTTCTCCACCGCTGGCGCAAGGTCGACCGGATTTCCATCGGTCTTCACCTGCACGATAGTCTCGTACCCCACCTGGAAAAAGCTCATATACACCATGGGCTCCGGTGACTCATTCACGAATATATGTGTCGAATTTCTCGCGACGCCGACAACCGTGAAAAGGCTGCCCCAAACCCTGAGGTTCTTTCCCAGCGGATCCTGTCCCGGCCAGTAGCGCCTCGCCGCAGTCTGATCCACGATGAGTACCCTCGGGGCCTTTTCATCGTCATCCGGCGTAAACTCGCGTCCTTCCAGAATGGGTATATGAAGGGATTCGAAATACCGCGGGGCCACCTCGGCGTGGTACACCTGCAAAGATTCATGGGGGTGTGGCACATACCCTTCCGGATACGCATCCTCCCCCTTGTGGCCCAGGGTCATCGGAATCCAGTCCGTAAGAGACGCAACCTTCACGCCGGGCAATGCCGACACGCGATCAAGTATCTTGTGACGGATCAGCCGTACCTCGTCGTCGCTGTAGCCGACAATATTCAGCCCCACGGACGCAGTGAGAATGTGGTCCTGCTCAAATCCTGGATTCGCACTGGCGAGATTCCGCAGTGTTCGCAGAAATAGCCCGGAGCAGATCAGCAGAGGAAGTGAAAGCGCGATTTGCGCCACTACCAACCCGCTGAGCAATTTCCGGTTGCGTGAGCCGCCGGAGATGCTTGCAGACTCAGCCTTGAGTACCTCAACGGCGGGCGCATGGGACGAACGCCAGGCGGGGAGCGCGCCGCACAGCATGCCGGCCAACAGGGAAAACACTGCAATCCCGATCACCACGTTGTGGTCCATGCTCCCGTTCAGTACGGTGGGATTCGAGTTCGCCGGAAAGAACCATGCGAATGTCTTCGAAGTCCACGATGTCAACACAAGGGCCACGGCTCCTGCGACGATGGAAAGCACCACGCCCTCCAGCACCATCTGCCGCACCAGTTGCATGCGATTCGCCCCGAGCGACTGCCGGATCGCGAGCTCGCGCCGCCGGGATACAAACCGCACCAGCGTGAGCGTAGCCACGTTCGCGCTGGTCAGCAACAGCACGACAGCGGCGAAGGCCAGCAGAATGGGCAGCGTCGCCGCCATGTATCCGTTGGCGCCGAATGGTGAGCGCCACATGGGATCGAGCGTGATCCGGTTCTCGCCCAGATGATCGTCCGGAAACGCCGCGACAATATTGTGCATCACGGTGTCGAGGTCCTGGGCTGCCTGGCCACGGCTCACGCCGGGCCGCAATCTTCCTATTACGTTCAGCCAGACCGCACCACCACTGCGATGCGTCATCCGCCACTCATCCGTCCCGAGGGGATCGAGCGTTACCCACAGATCTTCACGGATCCCGGGCATTGCTCCGACAACTCCCTCCGGCGCCACGCCGATCACGGTTACAGGATGCCGGGCGATCTCGATCGATTTGCCCACAATTGCCGGGTCTGCGGCATAACGCGTCTTCCAAAGCGAATAACTCAGGACCACGTTGGGAATGGCTGGACGCGTCTCTTCTTCAGCCAGAAAGAAACGCCCCAGCATCGGCTTGATGCCGAGTACGTCGAAATAGTTCGCCGACACGTTCGCAATATAGACACGCTCGGGCTGTGCGCCGCCCGTCAGCGTGATCCAATCGTGATGATATGCGAGTATTCCGGTGAAGGTGTGGTTCTGCTCGCGCAGATCGCGATAGTCCAGATAAGAGAAGGGCGGAGTCGGAGAGAAGTTCCGTTCCCCCCGCTGCAGGCTCACAAGATCGCCCGTGTCCCGCGCGCCTGGAATCGGACGCAACATGGTGCCGTCGATCCAACTGAATACCGTACTGTTTGCGCAGATAGCTACGGCCAGCATCGCCGTCGCTGTGATCGTAAAACCGCGGCTCTTGCGCAGCTGCCGCAAGGCATAACGAACATCCCGGCCTAGTGGTTCAAACCAGCCTCCGCCCCACATCTGGCGCGTCACATCCCGCACCAGAAGAATGTTTCCAAACTCCCGGGCGGCCGCTTGTCGCGCCGTCTCTTCCGCCTCGCCACGCTCCACTCGATCTGCAATTGCCATCTGCAGGTGAGCATCGATCTCTTCCTGCAATTCTTGGTTTCGCCGCTGAAAACCGAAGTTCGAAAACCATTTCACGACTCACTCTCCTTCGGCTTGACGTACATCACCGACCCAATCGCTTCGACAATCCGCTCCCATCGGCCCAGATCCCTGGCCAACTGCTTTTTCCCCTTGGCTGTAATTCGGTAGTATCGGGCTTTTTGCTTGCTCTCTGATTGCTTCCATTCAGACTGCACCCAGCCCTGACGCTCCAATCGATGGAGAGCCGGATACAGTGATCCGGTTTCCACCTGAAGCACATCTTCGGTTTGCAAACGCAAAGCCTGGACAATGCCATATCCATGCTGTGGTCCCCATTGCAGCGTCTGCAGAATGAGCATGTCGAGTGTTCCCTGCAGCAGCTCAATTCGGTTTTTATACTGGTCTTTCTCGCTCATAGATGTAGACACTCTACTCGCGTGGCGGTAGATTGTCTACTTCCGTGCCATGGCGGCAACCACCGAGTTTCCTCCCGGATCATTCGCTATTTGAGTCGGCAAGCCCACAATGGGTTTGAGTGCTGTGTTTGGTCCGATAGGCGGGCACTCACGTGAAGCCATCGGTTTAGTAAACACTGGCCGACTTTTCGTTCCCTATCCGGGCTCAATGAGTGCATTGGCGGTGATGCGCTCGTTGAAAACGAGTGCGCCCCAATATTGACCACGCGGAAAACGCCGAATTCGATCAGGCCTGAGATTCAGCGAGCGCGATTCAGGCGATGTAAGTGGACACGGCCCCACTCACAGATCGTTTCCAACACCGGCACCAGCGTCCATCCATACTTCGAAATCGAATACCGCACGCAGGGCGGTAGGGTGCTCCTGATGCCGGATGAGGATCCCGTCCCGAACGAGGTCCTGGAGATGCCGAATCAGCATCCTCTCAGTAATATCGGGAATGCTCCGGCGCAATTCACTGGTGCGCAAGGGCCCCTCGGAAAGCCGCCAGAGAATCGTCCCCTTCCACCGCCCGTCGATAACGGACAACATTGGCATCAATCGGGCAGGCCGACAACTCCTTCTTCGATACTGGCATCTTTTTACCCTTTGCACGCTGACATATTTGTCAGCACATCGTTCTGCGTCAGTACACGCGCATCGAGCGTCTAAAATCCAGGAGCGCAAAATGAACCTTCTGAATGTCGCAACGACCCTGTGCATTGGCCTTCTGATCGGCGCCGAGTTCGCGGTGTCTGCCTTCGTAAACCCCGTGCTCTTCAAGCTCAGCCTTGCGGCTCGGGCCGAAGCCACTCGGTTCTTTGGACGCCTTCTCGGCACCGTGATGCCCTTTTGGTATATCGCGAGCCTGCTGCTTCTTCTCTCGGAGACCATCCTCCATCTGCACAAACCCCTTATCGTGTGGCTCGGTGTCGCCGTCGCGTTCTGGGTCGCCGCGATCGCGCTTTCTCTCGTGTCCCTGGTACCCATCAACAACCGCCTGGTACGAATGGGTGCAGAGGGATGGACGGAAAGTGCACAACGGGAACAACGAAAGTGGGATGACCTTCATCGGGTTCGAGTCTTATTTCTGGGCGTCGCCATGGTCTTTTTCCTGGCTGGGATTGGGATATAAGGCGGCGCTGCCCGGACTCCCTGGCGCCCCCACATCAAACCTAGCATTGCTAGATTTACTTACAAGGAGAAGTCTATGCACAACGTTATTCCAATCTCCCTGGCCGTTCTCGTCTCGGTCGGAATCATCGTGATCGGCTGCTTCTATGTTGTATCTCCCCGACGAATCTCAGCAGGATTTGGTCTTAAGGTGCCTGCATCAGATTCTGACACTTCAGCGTGGTTGCGTCTCAAAGGAATTCGGGATATCGCGACTGGGTTGGCAGTGTTGACCCTGATGTTCACGACCGGCAGCCGGACAGTAGGCATAGTTCTCCTGGTTTTCTCCATCATCCCTTTTGGAGACATGTCCAACATTCTTGTGTCTGGCGGCAGAAAGGCCACAGCGTTCTCCGTTCATGGCGTAACCTGCGCGGTGATGCTCTTCGCCAGCCTTTTGCTGATCCATACCTTTTGGAACGACGCGATAGTGTGGATCGCTATATGAGATATAAACCTCGGCCCCGTCAACGGGAACCGTTTCGCCAGAGCAATCACAAGCGGTGTGAATGCCGCCCATACGTTCCAGTAGACGAGTTCGATCACACCCACAAGCACCCAACTGACGTGCCCGCCGTGAACCTTCGCCACCGCGATCTCCTGCACCGTGAACAACAGTCCTACAATCGTCCACGCACACGGGATCAAAATCCATCTCGTTCGCTCCCTATCTGTTGTGGCCTCGAGCAATGGGTGTGTCGACCTCTCCGGGACGGATTATAGCGGAGCCTTCGAAGGAGACATCATTGATGCCAGACCGCTTGTCTCACTTCGGACGCCGCATGTCACTTTTCCTGCAAACATCGGCTTTTTGCGGCATATGTTCCAAACAGCTAACCCAGTATCCACAGGAGTTCGCCATGAGCAAGACCGCGATTAGCTCTCCGGAACTCACGCCGCCGGTCGGGCCGTTTTCCCAGGCGATCGAAGTCGGTGGTTTCCTGTACTTCAGCGGACAGGTCGCCCAAGACCCGGCCACCGGCAAGGTGGTCGAGGGGGCATTGTGGCAGAGACAGAGCGCGTCTTCCAAAACCTATCGGCGGTTCTCAAGGCGGCCGGCAAGGGTTTTGATGATGTCGTGCGCGCTGGTGTGTATCTCACGAACATGGGTTATTACGTGGCGTTGAATGGCATCTACGCCAAGCATTTCAGTCAGCCCTTTCCCGAAGACAGCCACTTGCTCGGAGTCCATGCGGCTGTGCGTTGCCGTCGGAACCCCAGGGCATCCCCCGCCGCGCTTGATGCGGCAATCCACCGGGCCTGGAGCCAATCCGCAATTTCGATTTGATCGCAAGATCCGGACATTCAGATTCGGGAACTCAACATAACCTGAAAAGAAAGCGACGCGAAGAATCCGCGCCACAATAAAACGGCCCAGGAAAAGCGGGTTCAACCGCTCCCGGGCCTACCCAAGAGGAGAACCACTGTGAGGAACCCTATCGGGCTGGTGGGTATTGTACTGCTTCTCATGTTGCCTAGATCCCTAAACGCGCAGCACGTCTTCATCGCCGGTGTTGATCGCCCCTCGAAGTGCCAGTTCGCCACTCGTCCCCTACTGGCCGACCTGCAGACGACAAAATTTCCGCCCAATTGGACAATCATTGTGGCTTGTAACCAGCCGGTCTGGGAACAATTGCAGTGGCGGGGCAAAGCGGAGGCGACCCACACGGCTTTCACGAATCTTCAGGGGCGGATCACCATACTCAACGGCGAGATCTACCGTAAGCCGCTGCCGCTTGCAGGAACGGCGCACAGAACTCCGAGACTGGTGCTGCAACACGAGCGCGGACACATCGTTTGCGGATGCGAAGACGAATGGAAAGCAGACCGGGCTGTGGGGATTGAATGATAGTGAAGAACCTCATTGGGCGTAGAGTGAACTCTAAGGTCATTTCAGTCAGCCCTTTCCCGCCCGCACGATGATCGGGGCCGCCGCGCTACCACTCGGGGCCTGCCTCGAGATCGACCTCGTCGTCAAGTTTTGAGGTGACGCAAGGAGGGCCTCATCGCCTGGATCTTGGAGGCTCCAAAAAAGCAAATACTGATAGTGGGCATCGGCGCGTTGGGTGGAACAATCGCCGCGCGCGCCCTCCGCGCTGGATTGCCCGTCCGGCTTGCGGCTCGCAATACCGAATCCGCGGAGGTGCTGCGCAGATCGGGCCTGCGAG
>Ga0210406_10001629_pt1 | contig 26964 bp, 22 predicted proteins | sample IncBWC30MmetaG_FD_155454 | JGI IMG/M metagenome (GOLD analysis project Ga0210406, IMG submission 155454) | Forest soil microbial communities from Barre Woods Harvard Forest LTER site, Petersham, Massachusetts, United States - Inc-BW-C-30-M | ecosystem: Environmental > Terrestrial > Soil >... | reverse complement strand
CGCCATGCGGATCGGCGCGAAGGCCTCGGAGGCGGGTTCTTCGACAAAGGCCATCCAATCCGGGCCGGCGATCGGCGCCATTGCGGCGATGACGGTGCGGCGCTCGGCGTCGGTGCCGTCCGTCGTCTCGCCGTTGCCGGCGATCGTCGCCTGTTGCAGCGCCTTGAGGCGCGCTGCGGCCGGGTCGTCGTCGCCCCGCAGCACGAGACTGATGTCGGGATGCGCCACTAGGCGGCCGGAGCGGTCGAGCACAAAGGCGCCGCCCGATTGACCGACATGGATCGCAGAGATCACGTCCCAGATCAGCTTCAGATTGATCTCGGCGATTGTGACCCCGTAGCCGGCCCGCGCGCCGGCGACGGCAATCGTCATGCGGGGCTCGGAACCTTCGTGCAAGGTCACCGGGCCGTACCAGATACGGCTCGAGCGCGCGCCGAGCACGGCGGGGTCGCTCGCACGATCAGTGCCGCTGCCGACGACATCAGGATCGAGGCGGGTAACGCGCAGCCGCTCGATACCGGCGCCGTCGACCAGCGTGACCTCGACGACGGCCGGCACCAGCCGCATCAAACGCAACGCGTCGAAGCGGTGGCGCTCGTCCATGCCTTCCTGCCAGGGCAGCTGCACGGTCCATTGCAGCTGGTCTGTGATGTCGTCGAGAAACGCCACTATCTTGGCCGCTGCCGATACCGCCTCGGCATGGAGCCGCGCACTCAGCATCGAGCGCTGATCGCGATAGCCGAACCAGGCCTCGCTCGCTCCGTTGGCGATCAGCGGGACGACGACCGCGACAAACAGCGCAACAAAATATTTGTAGAAAAGCGGGCGACGCGGACGCGGCGTGGCGGTCGAATCGCCGCTCGGGTCGGCTGGGCTCATTCGATCACGTCGTCGGCGCGCAACAGGATCGCTTCGGGGATCGTCAAGCCGATCGCCTTCGCCGTCTTCAGATTGATCGCAAACTGGAAGCGCGTCGGCAGTTCGAGCGGCAGATCGGCCGCCTTCGCGCCTTTGAGGATCCGGTCGGCGAGCCCGGCGGCGCGATCTAATATGGCACTCTCATCGGGGCCATAGGACATCAGGCCGCCGTCATGGGCGAATCGGGCGTATTCGTAGATGGCGGGAAGGCGGTGCTCGTCGGCGTATTGCATGACCCGCCCGCGGTTGAGGTTGGTCAGGATGTCGGTGACCATCAGGATGCCGTCCGGCGGCGTCTTCGTCATCTCCGAGAAGGCGGTATCAAAGTCGTCGGGCGCGTGCACGCCGAGCGGCATGATCCGCATGTTCAACCGCTTTGCTTCCACTTCTGCGGCCTGATAGCGCAGGGACATGCCGAAATCGTCGGCGTTCCACAGTACCGCGACGTCACGCGCGCTCGGCACCGCTTCCTTGAGGAGCGCCAAACGCTTGGCGGACAGCTCGGTCGCCACTTCCGAGACCCCGGTAATGTTGCCGCCCGGATGGGCTAGACTCGCAACCAGGCCGGTAGCAACCGGGTCGCCGGAGAAGGTCACCACGATCGCGGTTTCCCCTGCCCGCTGCTTCGCGGCCAACGCTGCCGGATAGCTGCTCGTGATAATGACGTCGGCGTGACTGGCAACCAATTGGTCGATGAACTCGGGCAGGCGGTCGACCTTGCCTTGCCCCGCGCGCCGCTCGAACAGAATGTTCTGGTCGGCGACGTAACCGCGCTTGGCAAAGGCGTTGACCATCGGGGGACCTAGGAGGCCTACATCGGGGGCCCCGGCGCCAACCAGCCCCACGCGATAGACCCTGCCTGCTTGCGCCAGCGCTCCGCCTTGCAGCGCCACGAGCGAGACGATCAGGACGATAATTACTCGGAGGAGAGCCATGCGATTTGCCCCGGTGGTGGTGCCGAGACGCCACCCCGGCGGCCTCGAGCGTATGTACCGCTAACCCGACGCCAAGAGCTAATCAATCAAATGAGACCTGATCGAGGCCGACTCCGTCGAGGATGGTTTGCCATTGCCGCGGGTTTCCCAAACGCGCAGACGTGCAGACGTATGGATCTCTACGCCGGTTCGGAGAGGCCGCCGCTCTTTCTGAGCTCCCCATCACACTAGTCGGTAATCGACAAGTGTAGGGCGGAATGCGCTTCGAGGCTGGGCAAGAATTGAGACGAAGAGCTGCATGACGACCTTGCGTCCTTGTCGAGACGCGCCCGTTGGGCGCTCCTCAGGATGAGGATAAGGCTTTGATGGCATTGAGAAAGTTCCTCATCCTGAGGAGGCCGCGAAAGCCTCCGTCTCGAAGGACGCACGGCGCCGATCCAGCCGACCATAGATTTCTTGCCCAGCTTCCGCGCTTTTCCGCCCTACGCCGCTACGGCGTCACCTGGTTCGCCGGCAGCGTCCTGCTCCGAGTGTTGTACGATCATCGTGGCAGTCGTCCTCACCTCGGCATTGTTGCAAACCGCCCCTTACCCATCTTCGTCCGCCTCGCCGCGCGCGGGACCGGATCGCGAATTAGAGCAACTGCAGGGACAGCGGGTTGAAACGCTGTCCGCCCGCGGATGCCACAGTCACAGCCACAACCACAGTGTCCCGATCGCGAGGGAGATGATGGTCAGCGGCGCGCCAACCCTGAAATAGTCCCAGAAGCTAATCTTGACTCCGGAGGTGGCGGCCCTCTGCACGACGATTAGGTTGGCGATCGAGCCGAGCACGGTGAAATTGCCGGCGAGGGTGGATGCCATAGCTACGGTCAGCCACGCGGTTTGCTGATCGCTTAGCGGGTCAATGAATGGTTTGAGCATCAGAACAGCCGGCACGTTGCTGACTAGGTTTGAAAGAACTGCCGTCACCGCGCTCAGCACCGGGATGCGATCGAGATGCAGTCGGGCAACCGCGGTGATGGTTCCGTCGCTCAACAACGTGTGCTCTGCACCCGCGACAATGATGAAGAGCCCGGCAAACATCAGCAGCAGCGACCAGTCGATCTCGGCATAGACGCGCTCGCTCCTGACCCGCCGGGTGAGCAGCAACAGCCCGCCGATGACGATCGCGGCCTTGGCGGGCGGCTGGCCAGCGAAGAAGAACGCGACGAGCACCGCCGTCGCGATGAGAGCGCGCAGCATCAGCACGCGTTGGGTGCGCGCCGGCGGGGTCACGGCCACGAGCCGCGCGCCGCCTGCGAATTCGCGCCGATGAAAGAGCGCGATCAAAATAAAGGTCAGCACGAGCCCGACGAGTGCCACGGGCGCGAGCCTTGCGGTGAATTGCGCGTACGGAATTTGCGAGAAGCTGCCGATCATCATGTTTTGTGGGTTGCCGGTGATCGTCGCGGTCGAACCGATGTTCGACGCCATCGCCACGGCGAGCAGGTATGGTACTGGGTTGCGCCGCAGCGAGCGCGTCAGCTCGAGGACGAGTGGTGCCAGTACGAGACAAATCGCATCGTTGACGAGGAACGCGGAGAAGATGCCGGCGACCGCCGTTACCGCCGCAAGCAAGGCGAGCGGGTAATGCGCCCGCCGCATCACCCCGCCGCTCGCCTGTGCGAAAAAGCCGGAGAGGCGAAGATTGGCGACCACGATCATCATCCCGAGCAATAAGGTGAGCGTGTCGAGGTCCACCGCCCTGTAGGCATCCTCAAGGGGCAAGGCACCACCGGCGACCATCAAACAGGCGCCAACGAGAGCCACGCCTGCGCGATCGATCGCCAGGCCGGGGACCCTGCCGACCGCAAGTGCCAAATAGCTCCCGGCGAAGATTGCAGCTGCGGCGGCCCATCGGGCGTCCTGCCCGACCAAGGTGCCCGGCAGCAGCGACGACGCGATGCCGCCGGCGAGCGCAAGCACAACGATGGTAACGGCGCAAACAACACCGAGCCTCGCCAAGCGGCGCCGCCGCCCGCTCCCCTGTCCGGCCATTTGCTAGGCGTGCTCGATCAGCTCGTCGTTGAGCAGATAGAGAGGACCCGCGCGAAAGCGTCAAGCACGCAGGGACGATGTCGCCGCGTGGCGCGCCCGCGTTCCATTGGATTGACGATATAAAGATATCTGTATATCTTGTTGTCCTGCTTCGAGCCCCTCCAGGAGATCAGGAATGCCTGCCTTCACCGACTACAAGGTCGCTGATATTGCGCTCGCCGATTGGGGAAGGCGCGAGATCGCGATCGCCGAGACCGAGATGCCGGGGCTGATGGCGCTGCGCGAGGAATTTGGTGCCACCCGGCCGCTCAAGGGTGCGCGGGTCGTCGGCTGCCTGCACATGACGATCCAGACCGCGGTGCTGATCGAGACGCTGATCCAGCTCGGGGCGACGGTGCGCTGGAGCTCGTGCAACATCTTCTCGACCCAGGACCATGCGGCCGCCGCGATCGCCGTCCGCGGCATTCCGGTCTTCGCCTGGAAGGGCGAGACCGAAGAGGAATACGAGTGGTGCATCGAACAGACCCTGCGCGGCCCAAATGGCTGGACGCCGAACATGGTGCTCGACGATGGCGGCGACGCGACCAAGATCCTGCACGACAAGCATCCGGGCCTGCTCGATGAGATCCGCGGCATCTCGGAAGAGACGACGACCGGGGTCAACCGGCTTTATGAGATGATGCGCGAGGGCTCGCTCAGGGCGCCGGCGATCAACGTCAACGACAGCGTCACCAAGTCGAAATTCGACAACCTCTACGGCTGCCGGGAGAGCCTCGTCGACGGCATCAAGCGTGCCACCGACGTGATGCTGGCGGGCAAGCTCGCCGTGGTGTGCGGCTTCGGCAATGTCGGCAAGGGCTCGGCGGCGAGCCTGCGGAGCCAGGGGGCACGCGTCATGGTCACCGAGATCGACCCGATCTGCGCCTTGCAGGCGGCGATGGAGGGCTATCAGGTCACGACGATGGACGAGGCCGCCCGACAGGGCGACATCTTTGTCACCGCGACCGGCAATATCGATGTGATCACGATCGATCACATGCGCCATATGAAGGACCGCGCGATCGTCTGCAACATCGGCCATTTCGACAGCGAGATCCAGATCGAGGCGCTGCGCAACTACCCGTGGGAAGAGGTCAAGCCGCAGGTCGACGAGGTCGTCTTCCCCGACGGCAAGCGGCTGATCGTGCTGGCCAAGGGACGGCTCGTCAATTTGGGTTGCGCCACCGGCCACCCGAGCTTTGTGATGAGCGCCTCGTTCACCAACCAGGTGCTCGCCCAGATCGAGCTGTGGACCAATCACGGGCAGTACGAGAACAAGGTTTACGTGCTGCCCAAGCACCTCGACGAGCGGGTCGCAGCCCTGCATCTCGACAAGCTCGGGGTCAAGCTCACCGCACTCAGCGCCGCCCAAGCCCGCTATCTCGGTCTGCCGCTCGCCGGCCCCTTCAAGCCCGAGCATTATCGCTACTGAAGGGCCATTCGCGGAGCGGCGGCGCGCAAAAATCATCGCATTACAACGTAAAGGATATTAAGATCATATAAATGCACTTTCATTGTGGTAAACGGCAGCCTATCATCCCTGCTTATCACAAGCCGAATGGATTAATACGTGCATTCGGCGCTAAGCAGGACGTCGGATCGTGATCGAATTCTCTGGTGGATTGTGCCTGATCGCTGCGGCGACGCTGGGCGGGCTGCTGCTGCAAGCCTTGCGGAGATTGCGCGAGACGCGACGAGCCTGTGCCGGGTTTGAGCGCGAGCGCGCGGCGGCGGTGGCGGTGCTCGACACCGTTCCGCTCGCCGGGTTCCGCTGGCCGCTCGGCCATGACCATCAGGGAGTTGCGATCCGCACCGATCCTTATCCGCAATTCCTCGCCCGCTTTGACGCAGTCGATGCCGAGCGCGTCGAGGCGGCCCGGCTGGCGTTGCACCGCCGGGGCACGCCGTTCTCGCTCAGGCTCGGGACGCGCACCGGCGAGATGTTCGCCGTCGAGGGCCGACAGGCGAGGAACGGCGAGATCGTGCTGTGGCTGCTCGATGAATCTGCCGCCGCTCGTGCGCTGCGGGTAGACGAGGAGGCGACGCGGCTGCGCGAGCTGATCGACGCCAGCCCATTGCCGATGTGGCGGCGCGGCCCCGATCGCGCCCTCGTCGAGTGCAACCGAGCTTACGCCTTCGCCGTCGATGCGACCCCGCAAATGGCCGTCGCGCAAAATCTCGAGCTCGCGGCGACCGATCTTCGGAAAACCCTATCCCCCGTAACGGGCGCCGCTGATGCAGCGGACCGGCGCGCGGAGCAGCGCCACATCGTGATCGACGGCTCCCGCCGCCTGCTCGAAATTACCGAGATGCCCTGCCGTGACGGAGGGACGATCGGCTTCGCGCTCGATCGCACCGAAGTCGAGGCCGCGGAGGCCGAGCTCCGGCGTCACATCAGCGCCCACGCGGCGGTGCTCGAAGGGATCGGCACCGCAGTCGCCATCTATGGCGCCGACCGGCGGCTCAGGTTCTTCAATTCCGCCTTTGCCGCATTGTGGGGCCTTGAAGAAGAGTGGCTCGCCGCGGAACCCTCGTTCGGCGACATTCTGGAACGGCTGCGTGAGCGCCGCGGCATCCCGGAACGGGCCGATTTCAGCGCCTTCAAACACGAACGCATCGGGCTGTTCACCTCGCTGATCGAGCCGCAGCAGGAGCTGATGCATTTGCCCGACGAGCGGACCTTGAAAGTTTCGATCTCGCCGCATCCGTTCGGCGGGCTGACTTTCGTCTACGAAAATGTCACCGATCGGCTGGCGCTGGAGCGCTCGTGCAACACCCTTACCCAGGTGCGCCGCGCGACTTTGGACAGTCTGTTCGAGGCTGTCGCCGTTTATGGTAGTGACGGCCGCTTGAAGCTTCACAACCCGGCCTACCTGCAGATTTGGGGGTTGTCGCCGGGCGATGTCGCCGAGGAGCCGCATATCGCCGAGATCATCGAAAGGACACGTGCCCTTCTCGACGACGGCGGCGATTGGGCCGCGATGAAGCAAGGTATCGTCGCCAAGGTTACTGCGCATACCCTGGCGAGCGGCCCGCTCTACCGGAGCGACGGCTCGATGCTGCAAATGGCGACCGTACCGCTGCCCGACGGCAACGTGCTGTTGACCTATCTCGACGTCACCGATACCGCCCGGGTCGAGCGCGCGCTACGCGAGCGCAACGACGCGCTCGAGACCGCCGGACGCCTGAAGAGCGAGTTTATCGCCAACGTGTCGCACGAATTGCGCACCCCGTTGAACGCGGTGATCGGCTTTGCCGAAATTCTGATCAACCGATATTTCGGAGATTTGAACCCGCGCCAGCTCGATTACAGTCAGAGCATCCTTGCCAGCGCGCGCCTCTTGATGAGGCTGATCAACGACATCCTCGATCTCGCCACGATCGAAGCAGGCTACATGGTGCTCGAAACCGGGCGCGTCGAGGTTCGCGGGATGTTGCAGGCCGTCGTGTCGCTGACTCGTGAGCGCGCGCGCAGCCGAGGTCTGGAACTGGAGCTGCGCTGCCCGCCGGAGATAGGCGCGGTCGAGGGCGACGAGCGGCGGATCAAGCAGGCGCTGTTCAATCTGATCTCGAATTCGATTAAATTTACACCGCCCGGCGGCGCAATCAGCGTCGAGGCGGCGCGCCAGAAGGATGCACTGTTGCTGACCGTGACCGATACGGGGGCCGGCATCCCGCACGCGGATCGGGCCCGCGTCTACGAAAGGTTCGAACGCGGGGTGCGGCAAACGGGGACCGGTCTCGGTCTCTCCCTTGTCAAGAGCCTCATCGAGCTGCACGGCGGAAATGTCGTCATCGCATCCGCCTCGGGGCCGGGCACGCGGATAACCTGTCGGCTGCCCGTCGCCGAGGGAGCGACCGCGATTTCCGATTCCGGCGGCACGGCCGAGGAAGCTCTCGCCCAGTTCGTCCCGGCGGCGTAACACCCCGGCGTTCGCAGATCGCTTGCTTCGAAACGGGGAAAGAGAGAAGAGAAGCCGGAAGCTGACCAGGAAATACGACCCAATGCGCGCACTAGTCCTAGCCTGCCTCGTCTCGCTCGCTGGCTGTATCATCGACAACGACCCGGTCCGCGTCGAGAGCTTTGCCGCGGACACGCCGGCGAGCTTCACCTATGGCGTTCAGACAAATACCGTGATGACAGCCAACGATGATGGTGAGGCGGAGCGCATCCGCCGCGACTGGCTCGCCGAGACGCTCGGCGCCAACGCGATGTGCGGCGCCGGCTATGTCATCGAAACGCGCCGCTTCGCGCAGCCCTGGGCCGGATTGTTCGGCAACGGCGGAGACGTCGTTTACACCGGGCGCTGCCTCCAGTGAAAGCAACTAGCCGGCGGCGGACGTGGCTTCAGCTGCCTTCGGCGCCGCACCAGCGGTCGATGAGCGGTCCGTGCATGCCGTAGACCGGATCGCATTCGGGTAGTGGCACCGCGGCAATCTGCGCCACCCAGCGCTCGTAATCCCGCGTCCCGGGCAAGCGCATATCCGGGTTCTGCCCAATCGGATAGGCGCCGACGACGACCAGATCCAGGCTCGCTCCCTCGTTCTTGTGCGCAACGCCGGCAGGGACCGCGACGACGTCACCGGCTTGCAGCTCCATTGTCTTGCCATGCTCGCCGCCGAGCCGAACGCAGACCGACCCGGCGACGATGCCGAGCACTTCATGCGCGGCGCTATGGTAGTGATGATGCGCGTGGATGCCGTTGCGCCAAGCGCCGCCCCAGCCGTTGCGCTCGAACAGAGCCATGCAAGCCTCAGCGGCCTCGGCGCCGGTCTGAAGTACGCAGCGGTAGACGATCAGCGGCAGCCAAGGATTGTTCGGCACGCTGCCGTCACCAACGAACAATTCTTCTTCGATCCTCAGAGCGGGTGTTGTTGTTTGCATTGCGGAACTCCTTCTCTGCCCTTTTCCATCGACTGATGTGACGGTAAACGAGAAATCAGAAATGGTAAACTCGGCTTGTTGTTAGTCACGCTCACCGGCGGCCTTCTTCAAGTCGCCGGATAATCCACGCCGGCGCTGCATTTTCTTCGTTGATTTGGCCCAAGAATTCTTAACCAGTTCGCGGTACACGGCGACAACCGCGATAGGAACAGCCACGCGCTTGCCACGATGATCTTTTTCCCGTATTGATAGCGGTGTAGATCGCCAGCTGCGATACTCCGGCACCAGCAACTGATTACTTTTCAGGCGCGTCGATCGATGGACTACCCGATCAGGACGGTGTGCGTCGTTGGCCTGGGATATATCGGTTTGCCGACGGCGGCAACCTTGGCCAGTCGGGGCGTCGAGGTGATCGGGGTCGACACAAATCCGCAAGTGGTCAAAGCCGTCAACGCCGGCCAACCCTATTTCTCCGAGCCCGATCTCGACATGCTGCTGCGCGCGGCGACGACTTTGGGCAAGCTGCGCGCCACCGCGCAGCCGGAACCCGCCGACGCGTTTGTGATCACCGTTCCAACCCCGTTCAACGCTGACCGATCACCTAATCTCGACTACATCGATGCGGCCGGGGACGCGATCGCGCCAGCCCTCGTCTCAGGCAACGTGGTTATCCTGGAGTCGACCTCACCGGTCGGCACGACCGGGAGGCTCGCCTGCCAACTCGCCCGGCTGCGGCCCGATCTTTGCTTTCCCTCGGAACGCCATCGTGAACCGCTCGATGTGCATGTCGCCCATTGCCCGGAGCGGGTGCTGCCGGGCCGCATGGTTCGCGAGCTGATTGAGAACGACCGGATCATCGGCGGGATGACCGAAGCTTGTGCCGAGCACGCCGAGGCGCTCTATCGCATCTTCTTGCAGGGGAAACTGTTTCGCACAGACGCGCCGACGGCCGAGCTGGTCAAGCTGGCGGAGAATGCGTTTCGCGACGTCAACATCGCGTTTGCCAACGAGTTGTCGCTGATCTGCGACCATCTCGGCCTCAATGTTTGGCGGGTCATCGAACTCGCCAACCGCCACCCCCGGGTCGGGATACTTCAGCCGGGACCGGGCGTGGGCGGGCACTGCATCGCCGTCGATCCGTGGTTCATCGTGGCCTCCGCGCCGGAACACACGCGCCTGATCCGTACCGCTCGCGAGGTCAACGACGCCAAACCGAAATTTGTCGTAGCGCAGATCCGGGAACGCGCCGAGCGGTTCAAACGGCCGGTCATTGCCTGTCTCGGGCTAACCTATAAGCCGGATGTCGACGACCTTCGAGAGAGCCCGGCGATCGCGATCGCGATGGAACTGGCGCGCGCCGGCCGCGAGCAGATCCTGATCGCCGATCCAAATTTAACGGCGCTGCCCGCCGAACTCGCGGCGCTCTCGAACGTCTCGCTCTGCGACACCCTGGAGGCCGTCCGGCAGGCCGACATCGTTGCCCTGCTGGTGGCTCATTCCCGGTTCCGGAAAATACCGCGCGAAGAGTTGCTGGGTCGCGTCGTCATCGACGTGACTGGTCTGACCCACGCATCTGGCTAGGCCCTCGCGACCGGGAAGTCGGGAGACCGGAAAGACTGTGGACCTTGCCCGTGGCCGAACCAGGATGGGGCGTTCGGAATGAAGCTTCTTTTTGTTTTCGGGACGCGGCCGGAGGCGATCAAGCTTGCGCCGGTAGTCAGGGAGTTGTCCGCTCGACCAAATTTCCATTGCAAGGTTTGTGTCACCGGTCAGCACCGTGAGCTGCTGACCCAAGTCCTCGACTTGTTCGATCTACGCCCTGATTGGAATCTTGCGATCATGCGCCCGGATCAGGACTTGGCTTATCTGACTGGGGCGGCGCTGTCCGGGGTTGGACATATCCTCGACACTTTTCGGCCCGAGCGGGTCATCGTGCAGGGCGACACGACCACGACCTTTGCCGGCGCCTTGGCGGCCTTCTACCACAAAATTCCGGTGGCTCACGTCGAGGCCGGCCTCCGCACCGACAATATCTACGCGCCGTGGCCGGAAGAGGTGAACCGCCGCCTCGTCAGCCATGTCGCCGATCTTCACTTCGCACCCACCGCCAGGGCGCGCGACAATCTGCTACGCGAAGGGATTGGCGACGAACGGATCGTCGTCACCGGCAACACCGGGATAGACGCCTTGCTCTGGGTGTCCGCTCTGCTCGACGAGCGGGCGGCGCTGAGGTCGCGCGGTAAAAAGATATTGGCCGGGCATGGCCGGGACAGACGATTGATCCTGATGACGGGTCATCGCCGCGAAAGCTTCGACGGCGGGCTGACGCGCATTTGCAGTGCAATCGCGCGGATCGCTGGGCGAACGGATGTCACCGTAGTTTTTCCGGTCCACCCAAACCCTAATGTGCGGCGAGCGATAGAGCCGCTTCGCCTGCACGAAAACATCCGTCTTGTTGAGCCGGTCGATTATCCCGAACTCGTCTATTTGCTGAAGAAGTGTCATTTTGTCGTGACCGATTCCGGCGGAATCCAGGAAGAAGCACCATCCTTCGGCAAGCCGGTGCTCGTCACCCGCGACACGACCGAGCGGCCGGAAGCGATGGACCTCGGCTTGGCCAAGCTGGTCGGCACCGACGAGCGCCTCCTGTTCGACCACATGACCGCGCTGCTCGACGATCCACGGGAGTACGGGCGGATGAGCCGTATCGAAAACCCCTACGGCGACGGGCTTGCGAGCGGCCGAGTCGCAGCACGGCTGGCGGCCGATCAGAGCGGAGGGGGCGGAGGGGGCTCGCGCCCACTTCCACGCGCCGCCCCGATTGAGGGCTCAAACCGCGGCAGCGTCGGCGGACCGCAGCGGTGACCGCGTAAATGCGAACCAAGTGACCTTGCGAGACGGCGGTCACCCCAGTGCAGCCGAAGCCAGCGAGGCCACCGCCGCCCAGATCACCGCCCATAGCCCCAGCGACACCGCGAGTACGACGATAAGCGCCACCCGTCTGGTTAGCTGAAAGGTCGCATCCTGCGGTGACCGGTCGAATGGAAGCGGCCGCTCATGGACGCTCGGCTGATCAGCAAAACGAATAGGCTCGTAGGTCTTGGGGTGCATCGGCCTCTTCTCCTCGGCTCGCACCCATTAGATTAACCATATCATCGTCAGCGCGCTGTCCACGGCGACGTCAGGAAGCTGTCCTCACCCGAGCGATAATGTCGACCTGCCGGGGCGAGCGATCGAAAGCCGTGGCTGGCTTTGCGGAGCTGAGAAGCGCACGCCTAGCGCTAATCGATGGGAAGGCGATACCCCCACGCTCGGATTTTTGCAATTCCAGCGCGATACCCTTTCGCCGTCAAACTGAAGCTGAATGTTGCTTTCGCAGTAAATACATCGATCAAAATGAGCGACCCGACCTTAAGTTGCCTAACGGCCTCGATGGCCTGAGCACTGGGAAAAATGCAATACGGCGTCTCTCTGCACTCAATAGCCGGGTTTTTGTCGACCCGCAGCACGGCCTTGATCGGAAGGGGCTGGCCGACAATTCCAATATTACCAGTTTGGAGCATGACGACCAGCGCGAACGAACCACCGCGGTCGCCCTGCGTCTGCCAAAAAGGAACTGTAATCGAGCAATCGGAAGTGCCAATACCGCATTCCGTGATCCATTCGTCCGATCTGAACGTCAGCTCACCAGCTGCCGGGGCGAGAACGACGAATTGGGCGGAAAGACCAAGGAATGGGAGTAGCACCGTGCGAAAATGTCCGATTTGCATTTCAGCTGTCTTGCCGACGCAGCCTACCTCCGACACGGTGAGGATCACCGACCCTGCTCAGCCGGACAAGTCCCGCGCGTCGCCCCACGTCGTGACCGCAGGGGCATATCGATGTTCATCGCGACTGTTCTGCACAGGGCGTAGATTTGGCCAAGCGAGTTATTCACCTAATCTCCGAGAATACCGATTGTAACAGAGGTTAACAGAAAGATTAACTCTCTGTATCGGACTCTCAGCACAGAGTGGTCAGGCATCAGTTAACGTTGATTTTGCTTCCCACAAGGCTGAAACGGCGGTATGCGTGACCTGTTGAGGTCGCATCGCTGCGAAGCGGGGGATTGTTTGTTTTCTTTGCGCACAAACACGCATGAGAAGTTTCCCGGAGGGAACCCGGAGGCGTGGGCGACGTTTTGGGATCGCAGTCAGACTTAGCGGCCGGCAACGTCGGGAGGAAGCGGCCCGGTTGCGGTGCACGGAACCAAGTATCGCTCCCGTAACAGCTTTAGGGATATTGGATGGCTCGCTTTCTGGTGACGGGCGGGGCCGGGTTCATCGGCTCGCATTTGGTCGAGACGTTGCTAAACGAAGGTCACGCAGTCCAGGTTCTTGACGACCTCTCGAGCGGGCATCGCGAGAACTTACCGCGACAAGCCCAGTTCACTGAAGCTGATGTGACCGATCCGGAGGCGGTCGATCGCGCATTCGACAGCATCGACGGCTGCTTTCATTTGGCGGCGATCGCATCCGTCGAGCGTTCGCGCGGCGAATGGTTGCGGACCCACAAAGTCAATCTTACCGGAACGATCAACGTGTTCGACCAGGCGCGGCCGGCGCGGCGGCGGCGGGAAGTTCCTGTCGTCTACGCCTCGACCGCCGCGGTGTACGGCAATTGCGGGAACCTACCGGTCGACGAGGAAAGTCCGGCGGCGCCACTGAGCGCGTACGGCGCCGACAAACATGCTTGCGAGCTCCATGCCCGCATCGCCGGCGCCATCCACGGTGTCCCGACGGTCGGCCTGCGTTTCTTTAACCTTTACGGGCCGCGCCAGGATCCATTTTCCCCGTACTCCAGCGTGATCTCCATTTTTGCCGAGCGGCTGCTCCGCGGCGAACCTGTCGAGATTTTCGGTGATGGCGAACAGGCCCGCGATTTCACCAATATCCAAGATGCCATCCGTGCGCTCCGTCAGGCGATGCGCGTGGCGACCACTAAGGCTTTGGTGTTCAATGTCTGCACCGGCAGAGCGACAACCGTTCGTGGTCTCGCCCAGGCCATGGCGGAGCTGTGTCGAACCGAGCTCGTAGTGCATCGTCGGCCGGCGCGCTGCGGCGAAGTGCGGATCTCGGTCGGGGATCCGCGGCGCGCGGCCGAACAACTTGGCTTTACGGCTCAAACCGCTCTGAGCGATGGTCTTGCCATGATGCTGGAGGGGCTCGGACGCGACGCGGAAGTCAGAAGACGGGTCATGGCTTGATCGCAGGGATCGATCGGCACCGTTCGAGCAAAGGCGGACTGCCAAGCTATCGTCCATCGCCCTGCTGACCGCCCTCGGGTCGGCGCAGGTGAACCGACCCGGTGGAGTTCGCTCGACGGGCGCCTGGTCGTACGCGATTAGGCCGAGACCCACATCTTGATGTCGGATCCTCTCATATCCCGTCCCTCCTCATAAGCCGGGTGGGGATCGGCATCGGGGATCCGGCATGATGCCGCCGACAGACGCCGGCAAGCCTTGCCAAGCCGGGTGACCGCCTCTAACACTGCCGGCGGGGAAACCATGCGAAGATTCTCGCCGATCTTGGCTGAGCAGGCGCATTCCGTCACGCTGGTCGTGCGTTTGGCCAGCGAGTTCATGCGCCCGCACGCCCGACGCATCGCTCTGGCCGCGCTACTGATGGGACTGGCGGCCGCCAGCACAGCGTCACGCGCCTGGCTGATGCAGCCGGTGCTGGATCGCATCTTCGTTGGGCGCGACGGATCGCTGTTATGGCTGCTCGCCGGCTTGGCCCTCACTCTCGCCATCGCCAAGGGGCTTTGCGATTACGGCAGTGCCGTGCAGATGATCCGGGTCGGCCAGCGGATCATCGCTGATGTGCAGAAGGCGCTGTTCGCGCGACTGATGCGCGCCGATCTCGCTTATTTTCAGGCCCATCCGACCGGCACCCTGATATCCCGCTTTACCAGCGACGCGGTTCTTCTGCGCGGCGCCGCGGCGAACGTTCTCGGTGGCATGGGTAAGGATGCGATCACGGTCGCCTTCCTCGTCGCGGTGATGTTCTACCAGGACTGGCTTCTTGGCCTCGTCTCGTTCTTCGTCTTTCCGCTGGCGATTCATCCGATCGTCGGCATCGGCCGCCGCATCCGGCGGGTCGCTGCCAACACCCAGGCCGAGATCGGCCAGCTGACGACTTTGTTGAGCCAGACCTTTCAGGGCGCCCGCCACGTGAAAGCCTACGGCATGGAAGCTTACGAGGAGCGCCGCGCCACCGGGCTCTTCGAACGCCTGTTTGCGTTGATCGTTCGCGCCGGCCGGACGCGCTCGCGGGCCTCGCCCATGATGGAGGCGCTCGGTGGCGCTGCAATCGCTGCCGTCATCCTCTACGGCGGTCACCAGGTCATCGCCGGCGTTCGCACCCCGGGCGCCCTCTTCTCGTTCATCACTGCGCTGCTGCTGGCCTATCAGCCGCTGAAGAATCTCGCCAATCTTAACGCGTCGCTGCAAGAGGGTCTCGCCGCCGCCGAGCGGGTCTTCGAGGTGCTCGACATCGAACCGACGATCCGAGACAGGCCCGGAGCCAAGCCGCTGCGGATCACCGGCGGGGAGATTCGCTTCGATTCGGTCTCTTTTGGCTACGCGTCCGGCGTTGTGGCGCTCGACGATGTCTCGCTAACGGTTCCGGCGGGTCGCACGGTTGCCCTCGTCGGCCCTTCTGGGGCGGGCAAATCGACAATCCTCAATCTGATTCCGCGGTTTTTCGATGTTGGCGAGGGGAGCATCGCGATCGACGGGCAGGACGTTCGCTCGGTGACGCTCGCGTCGCTTCGCGGCGCCATCGCTCTCGTCGCTCAGGAGGTCAGCCTGTTTGATGACACGGTGCGGGCCAATATCGCCTATGGCCGGTTCGGCGCCTCGGAAGCCGAGGTCGAGGCAGCGGCGCAGGCGGCGGGCGCCAGTAGATTCATCGATGAGCTTCCGGATCGCTACGACACGCTGGTCGGCGAGCATGGCGTGCGCCTCTCAGGCGGGCAACGCCAGCGTATCGCGGTAGCGCGGGCGATGCTGAAGGACGCGCCGATCCTGCTGCTCGACGAGGCCACCTCGGCCCTTGACAGCGAATCGGAGCGGCAGGTGCAGGCGGCTCTGCGGGCGCTGATGCTCGGACGGACGACCTTGGTGATTGCGCACCGGCTATCGACCGTTCAGGGCGCCGACCTGATCTGCGTCGTCGACCGCGGACACATCGTCGAGATCGGCTGTCATGAGGAGCTGCTCGGCGCCGGCGGTTTGTATTCCCGACTCCACACGATGCAGTTCGCGGATCAGCGGAGCCAGACGACGGCCGCCGCTCCTGTGACGGCGTGACGTTGAACTTCACCAAGCCTGACGCTTGGCGGCGTTTTCTTCGCAGCGAGCTGGTCAGGCGGATCGCGTGCTGGGTCACCCATTGCTACATACGGTTCGTCTATGTGACCAACCGCTGGAGCGTCGAGGGGGACGAATGGCCGCGCCGGCTCACCGGCGAAGGTCGGACGTTCATCGTCGCCTTCTGGCACGGCCGACTGTTGATGATGCCCCCCGCGTGGCACCAATTGGCATCCTTCCACATGCTAATCTCGGCTCATCGCGACGGGCGGATCATCGCCGGCGCTATGACCTACTTTGGCATCGACACGATAGCTGGCTCGACCAGCCGTGGCGGATCATCTGCGTTGCGAGCAATGCTGAAACGACTGAAAGAGGGAGGCTGTGTGGGCATCACGCCCGATGGCCCGCGCGGCCCGGCGATGACCGTAAGTATCGGCACTGTCAACATCGCCCGGCTCGCTCGGGTGCCGATCCTGCCGCTGACCTATGCGACGAGCCGAAGACGTGTGCTCGCGACGTGGGACCGCTTCCACCTTGCCTTGCCGTTCGGACACGGCGTGTATCTGTGGGGCGAGCCCATCGAGATCGCCAACGAGCTCGACGAGGCCGGGCTCGAGCGCGCCCGACATCTCGTCGAGACGCGGATGGTCGAAATGGTCCGCAACGCCGATAGCCGGTTCGGCCACGAAACGTTGATTTTGCCAATCGCTGCCGATGCTGCCGCGGCGTCGGAGCGAATTGCGGGCGGTTGATGCTGTCCCTCCTCTATCGCGGTCTGACGCAGCCCTTGGCGCCGCTAGTGGCGGTCTGGCTGCGACGGCGGCGAAAGCAGGGCAAGGAAGACCCCCTGCGCTTTCAAGAGCGCCGAGGAATCCCGAGCATAGCCCGGCCGCTCGGACAAATGGTATGGATTCATGCCGCGAGCGTCGGTGAGGCAACGGCAATGCTGGCGCTGATCGAGCGGTTGCTCGAGGAGCGACCGACGCTCGAGGTCCTCGTCACGACCGGAACCATCGCCTCGGCCACTCTCCTGGACAAGCGGCTCCCGGCCCGGGCGCGACATCAATACGTTCCGGTCGATCTGCCGCGCTGGATCTCACGTTTTCTCGATCATTGGCATCCCGATCTGGCGCTATGGGTCGAATCGGAGCTGTGGCCCAACCTCGTGCTGGCGACGCATGCCCGCGGCATCCCGATGGTGCTGATCAATGGCCGCCTTTCCGCGGCCTCCTACGCGCGCTGGCGGTGGGGAGGAGGTCTCATTGGCCCCGTGCTCGGCGCTTTCGCGACGTGCTTCGCTCAAGATGAGGTTCAGGCCGAGCGCCTCCGTCGACTTGGGGTCCGAGAAATTGCCATGATCGGCGACGTCAAAGCCGCGGCAGCAGCCTTGCCGGTGGATCTCTCGCGGCTCAAGCAGCTGCGTGATCAGGTTGGGCCGCGCCCGCTCTGGGTTGCTGCCAGCACCCATGCCGGCGAGGAGGAAGTCGTTGCCGGCGTTCATAGCCAGCTTGTTAGCAATCATCCAGATCTCCTGACGATCATTGCGCCGCGTCATGCGGCACGCGGCGACGCTATCGAGGCGATGTTGGCTGGGCGCGGCCTGCGCACGACCCGACGGGCGCGTGGTGAGCCGGTGACCCGCGAGACCGAAATCTATCTTGCCGACACGATGGGCGAACTTGGGATCTTCTACAGTATTGCCGGCATCGCCTTCATCGGAGGATCGCTGGTTGCCAAGGGCGGCCACAACCCGTTCGAGGCGGCCCGACTGGACTGCGCCATATTGCACGGGCCCTATATCAGCAATTGCGCGGGAATGGCGAGCGATCTGGCAGCCGCCGGGGCGTCCGAGACCGTGTCCGACGGCAACGCGCTCGCGCGTTCCATATCGATACTGCTCGCCGATCGGCGGCTCAGGGACGAGCGCGCCGCCGCCGGCAGGCGCGTCGCAGCCGCGGGTCTCGGCATTCTCGATGCCGTATTGGCGCGCCTTGCTCCCTGGCTCGATCCCCTCGCGCCGATGGAGAGCATGGGCGATCCGCCGCGATGTTTGCGCGCCTGACGCGCACCGCTCCGGCTTTCTGGGGAAAGCCCTCCGGCATCATCACCGATCTGCTGCAGCCGCTCGGCACGGCCTGGGATGGCGTCGGACGCTTACGCCGAGCGCTCTCTCCCTCGTATTGCGCGCCGGTCCCGGTAGTGTGCATCGGCAATCTCGTCACCGGAGGCGCCGGCAAGACCCCGGTCGCGCTCACTCTGACCGCATGGCTGCTCGAGCGCGACGCGCGGGTACATATCGTGAGCCGGGGGTATGGCGGCAGGTTACGTGGCCCGGTCCGGGTCGATCCGTCGCGTCATGACGCGACGGCGGTCGGAGACGAAGCGCTGATGCTTGCGGCGCGCGCGCCTTGCTGGATTGCCCGCAACCGCGTCGCCGCCGTCCGCGCTGCGGTCACCGCTGGAGCCCGCGCCATCGTACTCGACGACGGGTTCCAGGATCCGACAATCGGCAAGACCCTCGCGCTGATCGTAGTCGATGCCGAATACCGCTTTGGCAACGGCCGGGTGATGCCCGCAGGTCCGCTGCGCGAGAACCTTCGCAGCGGGATTGCCCGCGCCGACGCAGTGGTTGTGCTTCGCGCCGAAGCGAAGGCGAGGGGTACTGAACAGACCTGCACGGCCATTGGGCGGCCGGTGATCCGCGCCACACTCGCCCCGATCGCTGGGGAGCGGCTGGCGGGCGAGCGTCTTCTGGCATTCGCCGGCATCGGACGTCCGGAGAAATTCTTCGCCACGCTGCGCAGCCTCGGCGCCATACTTGTCGGCTCCCAGGCGTTCCCGGACCATCACCTGTTCCGCGCCGCCGAAATCGACCAGTTGCGCCGCAACGCAGCGCATTCGGGTGCACGCCTGATCACCACACGCAAGGACATCGTGCGGTTATCGCCCGACCTTCGTGCGGGAATCGAGGTTCTCGACGTCGAGGTACGCTGGCTCGACCCCGCCGCGGTCGCTCAGCTGATGGCGCCCGTGATATTTCCGGCCGGTGGCAATGGCAGCGCCCCCGCAGATTGATTCTGCCGCGACGGCGCGGACGAAGCTCGTCCCGACGCCTTTCGTTCATCGTCTGCAGGGCTGGGGGGCGGCCCTATCGTTCGGCGCCTTCGGCCTGCTGCCGCTCGACTGGGCATCTGCCGTCGGCGGCGCGGTGGCGCGCCGGATCGGCCCCTCACTCGCCATCTCCAAGCGCGCACGGCGCAATCTAGGCCGGGCCTTCCCGGGACTTCCGCAAATCGAGATCGAGCGCATCGTCGCCGGCATGTGGGACAATTTGGGCCGGGTTGCCGCCGAATATCCGCATCTACGGGAGATCCGTGTGTTCGAGGCGGGCGGCCGGGTCGAGACGCACGGCTTTGAGCATATGGACCGGGCGGTGGCCGCTGGGCGGCGGATGATCATCTTCTCCGGTCATATCGCCAATTGGGAGATCGGCCTCTTGGCCGCAGTCCAGTATGGGATCTCGGTCGCCCAGATCTACCGTGCCGCCAACAATCCGCTGGTCGACCGGATGATCACCCGGTTTCGCGGCGATGCCGGCGAGCTGATCCCCAAGGGGACGGTCGCAGCGCGTCGGGCGATCGCCGTGTTACGGCGCGGCGACCATCTGACGATGCTCGCCGACCAGAAAATGAATGACGGAATCCCGGTACCGTTTTTCGGTCGCCCGGCGATGACCACGTCGGCCCTTGCCTCGTTGGCGCTGCGCTTCGATTGCGACGTGCTGCCGGCCCGGGTCGAGCGGCTTGGCGGGGCGCGCTTCCGGCTAACCGTGTTCCCGCCTCTGCCGTTACCGCGTAGCGGCGATCACCATGCCGACATCGCTGCATTGATGAGCCAGGTCAATTCGATCCTGGAGGAGTGGGTCCGCGATCGTCCCGAGCAATGGTTCTGGGTGCATCGGCGCTGGCCGGATTAGTGGGCCGCCGGCAGCTGCGCCAAATGGGCCGAGCCCAGCGATTCCCGCTGTTTTTGCTGTTTTTGCTGTTTTTGCGGGAGATTATCAGCGGACTGGTTCGCGTTGCCCGCGGAAATCCTGGCTTCCCGTGTTTTGGAAGCCGGCAAAACAGCGACAGGGTTCGCTGTTTTGCCGCTGTTTCCGCTGTTTCGTAACAGCGGGTGCAAGAACCGCATCGACGGCGCTAGCGCCAAACCTTTGGGACTAACGCGTTATCTGCAGATTTGACAGTAACACAAACACCGGCACTTGTCAATTCGACAATTTGCTGTTAGTGGAAGCGGGACCGACTGTCGCCGCAGCCTTAAGGGGTTACCCGCCTCTCCTCCACCACGATGGTATCGACGATGGCTTCCGGCTCGTACATCCAGCGCGTCAGCAGTCCGGCGATCACCGCACCGATGATCGGCGCGACCCAAAATAGCCAGAGCTGGCCGATGTATTCGCCCCCGGCAAACAGCGCCGGACCGGTGCTGCGCGCCGGGTTGACCGACGTGTTGGTGACCGGGATCGATACGAGATGGATCAACGTCAGGGCGAGCCCGATCGGGATCCCGGCAAAGCCGGTGGCAGCGCCCTTTGAGGTGGTGCCAATGATGACGAACAGGAAGAAGAACGTCATCACCACTTCGTCCACGAAGCAGCTCCCAAGGCCGTATTTGCCGGGGCTGAGATCGCCATAACCGTTGGCGGCAAAGCCACCCATAACCCAGCCGGGCTTCCCCGATGCGATCAGCCACAATATGAAGGCGGCGACGATGGCGCCGATGACCTGGGCGACGATGTAGGGGATGACGTGCTTGTTGGCGCAGCGCCCGGCGCTCCACAAGCCCAGGGTGACCGCCGGGTTGAAGTGTCCGCCCGAAATATGACCTACGGCATAGGCCATGGTCAGGACGGTCAGACCAAACGCGAAGGCGACGCCCAGAAAGCCGATTCCGAGGGCTGGAAAGCCCGCAGCCAAGACCGCCGCACCGCATCCGCCCAGGACCAGCCAAAGGGTACCGAAGAACTCGGCGACGACGCGCCGCGTCAGGTCGTTGTCCATCCGTCTCCTCCCGGCGTTAACCTGTTAGAACCTAGCAGTTGAGAATGCGGGGCTCAACAATCCCCGCGTGAAGGTCCGACTGGTTGTTTAAAATAGGCTGCCCTGTCCGGGAGGCACCGCGGGGCGCCGCGGTCGGCGTGGCGTGACGCCGGCCACGACCCCCACCCTGCCGTCGTAGAATTCGAGGTCGAGCGGCGCGCCAGGGTTTATCGCGGCGGCCTCGGTGACCACCTTGGCAGCGGCATTGCGCACCACGACGTAGCCGCGCGCGAGCATGCTTTCGTGCCGTTCCGAATGAGTGGCGAGCCTCCCCGCAAAATTATCGACCGCATCGTGCCCGCGCCCGATGAAACGGGCCACGGCGATACGCAGACGCGGCTCAACCTCGCCGAGGCGGGCTCGGGTGCGGGCAAGATCCGCCGAGAGTACCTCGGGCCGCAAACGCGCCGTGGCAAGGTCGAGGCGCTGGCGCGCTGCCTGCAGCTGCCGATTGGCGGCGAACCGCAGCCGTTCTGTGCGGTCGTCGAGGCGCTGGGTCGCGGTGCCGATCAGATCCTGCGGATCGGGCAGCCCTCGTGCCAGCCCGGCGAGATGCAGCCGGCGCTGGTCGAACAGCCGCGCGAGACTGCCCGACAATCGCGCCGAATTGCCGCCGAGCTCCGAAAGCAGATCGAGCCGCACCGGGACCGCCATCTCGGCGGCGGCGGTCGGCGTCGGCGCACGTCGGTCGCTCGCGTGATCGATCAGCGTCGTATCGGTCTCGTGCCCAACCGCCGAGATCAGCGGGATCGCCGAAGCGGCGGCGGCGCGCACGACGACCTCCTCGTTGAAGGCCATCAGATCCTCGAGGCTGCCGCCGCCGCGCGCGACGATGATCAGCTGCGGCCGCGGCACCGGGCCGGCTGCCGGTAGGCGGTTGAAGCCGTTGATTGCCGCCGCGACCTGCGCCGCCGCCCCTTCTCCCTGGACCGCCACCCCCCACAGCAGCACGCGCCGGGGAAAGCGTTCGGCGAGGCGATGCAGCATGTCGCGAATGACCGCTCCGCTCGGCGAGGTGACGATGCCGATCAGCTCGGGCAGAAACGGCAGCTTCTTCTTGCGCTCGGCCGCGAACAGCCCCTCGGCCGCCAGCCGCTTGCGGCGTTCCTCGAGCAGCTTGAGCAGCGCGCCGACGCCCGCGAGCTCGATCGTATCGATGACGAGCTGGTATTTCGAGCGCCCGGGAAAGGTGGTCAACCGCCCGGTGCAGACCACCTCCATGCCGTCCTCGGGCTTGAGCCCGAGCCGCATTGCGGTCATCCGCCAGCACACCGCGTCGATGACGGCCTCGGCATCCTTGAGGCTCAGATAGCAGTGGCCCGAGCCGTGCCGCTTGAAGCCGGAAATTTCGCCGCGCACCCGCACGACGGCGAAATTTTCCTCGATCGAGCGCTTGAGCGCACGCGCGAGTTCGGAGACGGTGTATTCCGGCAGGTTGGAGCGCAGCCCTGCTGCGATCGGCAGATCATCCATCCCGCCATGATAACCGAGCACGGGAGAGCGCGCGATGCGGGTTCTGGTGGTGGGCGCAGGCGGACGCGAGCACGCGCTCACCTGGGCGATTGCGGCCTCGCCGCTGGTCGACGTGCTTTATTGCGCCCCCGGCAATGCCGGGATCGCCGAAGAGGCGGAATGCGTCCCGATTCGCGCGACCGACATTGCCGGGCTCGTTGAGTTCTGTCGCCGCGAGCGGATCGATTTTGTCGTGGTCGGCCCCGAGGCACCACTCGTCTTGGGGCTCGTCGACGCCTTCGAAGCCGCGGGCGTCTCGACTTTTGGCCCGAGTGCCGCTGCGGCGGAACTCGAGGGCTCGAAAGGCTATGCCAAGGACCTTTGCCGGCGCGCCGGCATCCCGACCGCGACCCACCGCCGCTTCCGCGATCCGGCCACGGCCAAGGCCTTCATTATGAGCCATAGGGCGCCGATCGTGGTCAAGGCGGACGGCCTTGCTGGCGGCAAGGGGGTGACGGTCGCGACCGATCTCGACACGGCTTTTCGTGCGGTCGACGCGGCCCTCATCGAGCGCCGGCTCGGTGCGGCCGGGCTCGAGATCGTGGTCGAGGATTTTCTCGAAGGCGAAGAAGCGAGCTTCTTTGCGCTGGTCGACGGCAAGAACGCGCTGCCGCTCGCCACCGCCCAGGATTACAAGCGCCTCGGTGAGGGCGACACCGGGCCGAACACCGGCGGGATGGGCGCCTGCTCTCCCGCCCCATGCCTTACGCCGGCACTCGAGGGCGTCGTCATGGAGCGCATCATCCTGCCCGCCGTCGCGGCGATGGAGCGCGAAGGCCGGCCCCTCAAAGGCGTCCTCTACGCCGGATTGATGCTGACCGAAGCGGGCCCGATGCTGCTCGAATTCAATGTCCGCTTTGGCGACCCCGAGGCCCAGGTGCTGATGATGCGGCTGATGAGCGATCCCTTGCCCGCACTGATCGCCGCGCGCGACGGGGTGCTGAAATCGGTCGATCTGCGCTGGCAGGCCGAGCATGCGGTATGCGTCGTGATGGCGGCCAAGGGCTATCCCGACGACCCCGAGCGCGGCAGCGAGATCGGCGGCCTCGACGCCGCAGGCAGAGACCCCAAAGTCAAGATCTTTCACGCCGCCACCCGCCGCGACGGGCAGCGGGTCCTCGCCGATGGCGGCCGCGTTCTCGGCGTCACCGCACTCGGCGCCGATCTCACCGCCGCCGGCGACCGGGCCTATGCCGCCGTTGACCGGGTCCACTGGCCCGAGGGCTTCTGCCGCCGCGACATCGGGCTGCGGAGGCCTGCGTAGGCCTCCCTGCCGTCCCTGCTCTCAGGGAGAAACTCGCCAAATTCCGCATCGTCAAGGGCGGCAGCAATTGCACCGGATCTACGCTAGTCCCGTCAGGTCGAGGCCCCCTTCGATGTGAGCAGGATCAAAACGTCTGCCGGAGTGATCTCCGGCGCACCAGCCGTGCGGCGGTTACCAGAAAATCCATCGGCGGGCCAAGCTTTGCGTCGACCGGTGTCCCGATCGCGTCGCGGGCCGACAAGCACCCCGGGCGATGGTCGAGCGAACCGCGGCGGTGAACCGGTAGCCGCGGCCGAACTCGGTGCGGATAAAATCCCGGTCTTCGCCAAGGGCCTTGCGCAACGTGGAGATGTGAACCTTCAAGTTCTCCTCGGCGACAAAAACGCCTGGCCACACGCGGCTTAGCAGCTCCTCCTTGGTAACCAGCGAGCCGTTGGCCTCCAGCAAGACCAGGAGGAGATCGAAGGCGCGCGACCCCAACTCTATCGGCACGCCGTCGGTGACCAATTGCCGCTGCCGCAACCGTACCCGGAAACGGCCAAACTCGAGCGTGGCTTCGGCAGCCGCCCGGCTCGACCGCTCCCTGGCGATCGACGAATTATCCCGAGGTATCGTCCTAACCGCCTCCATGGGCCCTCTCCGGTAGAAGGATAAAATACCGGATTAAAGCTAATGGAGCGCTCCAGGCCCCGCTATTGCACTCGCGGATGCCGGGATGCCGCCTGTGAATCATTGGTATTACACCTTAGTTTAGGACGGCTCTAACAAGGCGCGCGGGACCGCGGCCAAGGGGACGGCGTTCCTGTCTAGAGACGACCGCGGCGGCGGGTCTACATAAAACCCGGGGCGCCTGGCAGGTAGTTGCACCAGTTGCCGAAAGGCCGCCATGCCATCAGCACGTAGGGCTCTTCGATGCGGAACCCGAGTGCCAACGCCGCTTGCATAACGATTTCCGCCCGTCCCGGAACGATCATCGAGACCTGCTTTGCGCCGCCCTCCAGCGCACAGCGCAGCGCCGTTGTCACGACCGCCTTTGCATCGGCATCCGGTGCGATTGCCAGCGGACCGACATGACCCTGGGCGGAGATGTAGGCATAACCGGCGGTGCTGCCCGCGTGTTCGATGCGAACGGCGCGCGCCGCGAAGCCGCCGAGCAGAAATTGGTGATGCAGATCTCTGCAGAGCCCGAGCAGCTCCTGATCGATCCGGCCAATCCATTCGCCAGCACGCCATTCGCCCGATTCAGGCCAGGGCGCGATCGGTGTGATGTCGTAACCGGTATCGGCAAGGTCCTGCGCGACAGCCTGCGCCGGTGCGGCCATGCGATAGAGCGGCTCCCGCGGATAGAGGCCGTTCTTCAGATAGAGGCCGGTAGACGCGATGTTGTATGCGGGGGTGATCAGTGCACGATTAGCGGTGCCGTTGCGCTCGGCTTGCATCAGGGTTTTTGAAAGAAGACCCTGCCCGATGCCCTTCGCCTGCGTTTCGGGCCTGACGAAGAGTTGTGATAAGAACCAGAACCTCTCGGTCATCCAGCTGAAGCCGAAGCCAACGATGGTGTCGCCGTCTTCCGCGACCCAGAGCCCGGCGGGATCCTGCGCCAGGCAGAACTGCGGAAAGGCGGTCGGAGGTGGCGCCGGCCAGGGCTGCCGGCCATGCCGGACACGCAACGCGTTAGCCGACTGTTGAACGACGCGCGCGGCTTCCTCCAAATCTTCCAGCTTCGCAGGGCGATAGGTAATCTCCATTGCGACCCCCCAAGCGCGGTCCTTTCTGCAGATTTAATACGGCCGCCGCCGTGGACGAGGGCTCAGAGCGGCGACGGTCCGAGGAGTTCCCAGCCGTGGCGTTGCAGGAAGTCGGCCAGCTCGGCTTTGCTCATATCGGCGAATTTGCGGCCTGTCCGCTGCTGCTCTTCGATCAACCCGCCTGCCGTGGCCGGAGTATAGAGAAACAGCGCGCGCCCGGTTTCAGCACCGGTGCTCTTCCAAGCATGTGGCACGCCGCGCGGCATGAAGGCGCAGCTGCCGGGGCCGCCGACCGTGACCTCATCGCCGATCTTGAAGGTGATCTCGCCGCTCAGGACATAGGCCACTTCGTCGCTGTGGTGATGTAAGTGGAACGTACTCTTTGTCCCGGCGGGAATGGTCTCCTCGAACATCATGATGCTGCCGCCCGTCTCGCCGCCCCGCAGTTTGAGCGAGAACGATCGGCCGGGCGATACCGGGTCTTGTCCCGGCGGGACAACGATGCTCGGCGTGTCCATCGCTAATTTCTCCTCTTTTCTCAATCAGCGGCGGGGCGGCACCAACCGCTTCATCATGTAGTAGCGGGTCAGACCCGGCGGATCGCAATCGATTGTCGCGGCGATATCGTAGCCCTGCTTCTGGTAAAAGCCGGGCGCCTCGACGCTGAGCGTCGTCAGCGCGATCCGAGTGCAGCTGCGTCGCCTGCCCTCTTCTTCTGCCATCGCCAATACGCGGCGGCCGATCCCTGCGCGGCGCAAAGCCTCGGGCAGAAAGAACCAAGCGACATAGACGAGCCCGAACTCGGACCGTCCATGGAGCCCGCCGACCACCTTGCCGGTCTGCGGATCGCGGACGAACACGGCGAGCGGGCGAAAATCGTAGTATCCGGTCTGGCTCAAATCGTAGGCGCGGAGACCATCGGTGATCACCGCTACGTCGGCGGGATCAAGCTCATCGGTTACGGTGATGTCTGGGTCTGCCTTGGCATCGTCATTGGGCATATTCGCCTCCATCGCGCAGGCCCCGTCACCGGGCTTGACCCTGATTGTTCCCCGTAAACGCCTCTGGACACGGCGGATTTGATGATGTAGCGTGTGGGTCGTGGGATCCCCGACGCCGCATGAGCAGCTTGAAACCGCGGAATGCCTTGCGTGGATTGGGTCGCGCA
>Ga0210406_10001628_pt1 | contig 26981 bp, 25 predicted proteins | sample IncBWC30MmetaG_FD_155454 | JGI IMG/M metagenome (GOLD analysis project Ga0210406, IMG submission 155454) | Forest soil microbial communities from Barre Woods Harvard Forest LTER site, Petersham, Massachusetts, United States - Inc-BW-C-30-M | ecosystem: Environmental > Terrestrial > Soil >... | reverse complement strand
TTCCTGGTCGACCGAAGAAGTACAAACCGCCACGCTATAGCCTGGACGAGCCCGCGAAGATGGCCAAAGCAGTTCACCACAACGCCGCCGCTTTCGTCGCCGTCTCGATCGCCAAGTTTGCTGGGCTACGGGTATCGGAGATCCGCGGCCTTCGGTGGCTGACTTTGACGGCAACATGTTGCGCATCCAGCGCAGCGTGTGGCGAACACAGGTAGGTCCGACCAAGACTGAAGAGTCTGAGGCGCCTGTGCCCGTGATCCCGGCTCTCCGTCTTGTGCTGGAGACGCACAAGAGGAAGGTCCAGCCGAAGGACGAAGACTACATCCTGGCCGGCGAGCGCCAGGGTATGCCTCTCAACCTCCACAACCTAGCCAATCGTTTGAGCAAGCCAGCACTGAAAGAGAAGGGGCTGGAATGGAAAGGCTGGAAGGCCTGGCGCGCAGGACTCGCAAGCGCGTTGTATTCATTACAGGTGCCACCCAAGGTGATTGCGGCTATACTAAGACACGATCTTTTGACGTCGTGGAAATACTACATCGACGCTCCAAGCGAGGTGTCGGTGAAAGCGATGCAAGTCGTTGAAGTAGTCATCGACACTCCGTAAGTTGTTAAAAGGGCTCGTAGCTCAGCGGTTAGAGCAGCGGACTCATAATCCGTTGGTCCCAGGTTCAAATCCTGGCGGGCCCACCACATCTTTTCAATCAGTTAGAGCGTTCTTTAATGGCTGCACTTGGGAGAGTGTGCCCGATTTTGTGCCCTACAGCCTGCAAAATCGGGTCAATTGAAGTCTGATCGAGAGCTAGAATCGCGGCTTGCTTTGCCTCTGTGCGGATGTGGCTGTAACGTTCGAGGATCGGATGAAAATGCTGATAAAACCTAAGCAACGGCGTCCTCTGCCCGCAACAGAATCAGAGCCCCATCCTGGAGAGTTTGTCATAGGTTCTGACAAGTCGAGGGCAGCGGCTAGGATGCTGGCATCGCGGAAAGAAAATTCAGAGTTCAAGATACAGGTCAACACCAGTATCCCGGGGCCAGGACGAACGAGCCAGAATTCCTAAAATGACTTGTGTGGACTGGCCGTTTGCAAATAGAAATAGCCCCCGGAGGAGATCATCCCCCAGGGGTTTGTATTTCAGCCGTGGTTGCGCCAGCGGCCTATTCGTTCTCTTGACCGCAACACCTCTTTCTTCTTGCCGTCCTCCGATCATCCCGGGGGCTCAAGGCCTGTCTTGCTCTGAAATATGAATCGCCCCAAATAAAAAAGAGGAAACGCCTGGGGGACGTTCCCCCTTTCGGGCTGAGCACCGCGGGGGGTGCCGGGCGGTTAGTGGGAGATGTTTGCGGCAACGATCACGAGTTCGGGCTTGCTATAGTTCTTGGCAAGTTGGACTTCCTTCTTGCTCATGGGGAACTCACGGCCCCAGTTATTGCCTTCAGTCCATGCCTGGTAGAGGAAGTAGTGCTCGCCCAGGCGATGGAACACAAGCTTGGTTGTAGCTGCAGGAGCATTGCTAGCGCAGGAGTTGGAAAGAGCCATGCCCTGTGCGGGCTGCTGAGACGTGCCAATTTGAATGACGAGGCCGTTGTCGGACATGGATTTGATGGTGTACTCCCCAGCAGAGTAGGCGTGGTCGCCGACGACAAAGTCGAAGGGGATGCTAGCCTTTACGTTGGTCGTCTGAGCCTGAGCAGCCGTAGCCAGCAACAGGACAGTCAAAGCGAGAAGGATAGAGCGTAGGTTTTTCATAGAATCTCCTTTGTGTCGGAAGCGAAGACCTGACTCGTGTTTGACTTTCCAACTGCCGACGCGGATAAGGACAGCAGGCGGAGTGCCGGACACATCGGAAAAGCAGAAACGACGGAAAGCGAAGAAGGTGAAGCAGCAGATTCAGTGGGAGTTAAGGAGCAAGGCCAAAAATAGCGAGGAGGCGAAAGGAAGTAATTGCGCGCCTGGGCTAACCGAATGGTTATTGCCCACTATCCTGGTTAGTGTGGAGGAGTGTTCTGACGGTAGCATCCATCACAGCGCGTCCGGCAAGATGCCGTATCGCCATTCAGTGTATTGACGGTCGTTCCAAGATCGGAATGACCCAATAGCGACGGTGCGGTCTTGATCGATTCTCCTACTTCGGCGAGAAGCGTGGCATGTGTATGTCGAAACGAATGCCACGATACTCGTGGCAACTTGATCCGATCACAATTCACCGAGAAGACCAACTCTACGATCGCGGATCGCGTACGTTCCTGTATTCTCAGGGATATCGTCATCGAAATGTCTCACCCTCCCTGGTAGCAAATCCTTGGAGTGTGTCCAATCGAAGCACGAGTAGGCCAAACGTTCGCGCGCTGACCGCTCAGCGAGCGCGGGCCACTAACAGCGTCAAATCGTCTCTCAGTTCTTTGCCGCCGAAGTTGTGCGCCGCCGCGGCAATCGCCTCTAGCAGACCCGCAGCGGGAAGATTTCTATTTGCTTCAACGGCAGCGAGCAAGCGCGCGTCGCCGAAGAGTTCATCAGAACTGCTCTGGGCTTCGGTCACCCCGTCAGAATACGCCACCAAGATATCGCCGGACGACATAGCTGCTTCACCAACCGTGCAGTTCCAATTCTCCAATATCCCTAGCACAGTTGCCGTGGGGCCTAGCTTTTCACAGATGCCATCAGCGCGAACCAGGAATGCCGGGCAGTGTCCGCAATTGACATAACGGAGCTTTCGCGTTGTGTCGAAGTAATCCGCAAAAAACATCGACGCGAAGAAACCTGGTGTCACGGACTCATAGAACAGTTTGTTCACCGTACGAAACAGCTTTTCCAGATTCTCGAGCGCGGTAACATACTGGCTTCGAACACTCGCTTGGAGGTTGGCCATCAATAGCGCGGCGGAGACCCCCTTTCCAGAAACGTCGGCCAGCACGAAACCCACTCGGCCTCTACCCATGTCGAGGAAATCGTAATAGTCGCCACCGACGCTCCAAGCCGGCTCGCAGCTCCCGGCATACTCCAACGTCTCCAGCGGCGGCGCATGTTGCGGTAACAACTTCCGCTGCACTTCGGACGCGATAGCCATTTCATTTGCACGTTTCTTCTTCGAATCGACGGGGACCGGTAGGTTGTTTGCTAGCCACGAGCTTTCGGAAACCTGTGAAGTGAGGGATCCCGAAATGGCACGGTCTTCGCTGGAACAGGATCGTTGGGAGAACTCCCGACTGGCGGGAGTGTGACCGAACAACTGGGGATCCCGCGTGGGCCCTGCAACAGGACAATCCGGTTCGAGCCCGGCGAGCGGCTGGCTAGCAGGGACATGACCAGGGCAAAGTCTTGCGGTGGCCATCCTAGCCGCGTCGGCTTTAGTATTTACTGGGATCATATCTGCCATTGCCGCCTACATGCTATTTCTTGCTACAAGTTTGACGTTTCTTCCAGCTATTAAATTCACACCGTGTTTGTGCCGCGGTCCTCTTCGAACCATATGGCGCGTTGACGTTCCATGGCGCAACTGCCGGCTTCCGCGGGACTGGAATACGCTGTCCTCTACAGCAAAGAACGTAAGAGCGGTTGGAAACCCTTCGGAGGATTTGCTTTGATCCTAAACAAACAAGGCATTTGGTGTAGAATCGCCCCGTGCCCGGCATGGATTATGCTGCGTTATCGGCGGAGGGACTGATTCTTGCCTGCACGCAGACGGGAGACCCGGCTGCGTGGGAGGAGTTTGTCCGGAGATTTCACCGGCTGATCGCCACCGTGGCGCTGCGCGTCGCGAGGCGGTGGGGTGATTTTTCGCCCCAAGCGGTCGACGATCTGATCCAGGAAACCTACCTAAAGCTTTGCGCGGGCAACTTCCGCATTCTTCGTAATTTCAAGTCACAGCATCCAGATGCGTTCTACGGCTATCTGAAGGTGGTGACGGCTAACCTAGTCCACGACCATTGCAAGACCGCGCATTCCCTTAAGCGAGGTTCCGGCACGCTCGAAGTCGCAGCCGATCCACAGATCACATCTGAGGGTGGCGCGACCGCCAAGAGCAGCGAGCGGGGCATTCTGTTGCAGCAGATAGACGTCCTGCTCGGTAGGCTGGCAGTGGGGCAAAACCTAGAGCGAGACCGGAGAGTGTTTTGGTTGTACTACCGCGTCGGCCTAACCGCGAATGCTATTGCGTCCCTGCCAGCCATCGGACTGAGTACCAAGGGTGTGGAAAGCACTATCCTCCGGCTGACGCGGCTGCTGCGACAGGAGCTGGCAGCGGATCGCCCACGGCCCGGGGGCGTGCACGACTAAGGACGAAGGAATTTAGTCCCCCAAGTCGTTGTACTAAGAGGAAGAAGGAGTGAACTTGGCTAACGACCACCTTGGCCTGCAAGAGATCGAATGGCTCGCGGAAAGCTCCCGGCACACTAGGCCAGCGGCGCAGACGGAGGAAGCCAGGCTCCACTTGGGCAGGTGCGAGTTCTGCCAAGGTCTTATGAAAATGTATGAAGAATTGAAAGCGCCAGGAGAAGAGCGCGGGGGACCAAACTGTCCCGCAGAGTCCGACTGGTGGTATGTGGCCACGGGCCTGCAGCCAGAATCGCGGGCAGCCGAATTGCTTGAACATTCAACTCGCTGCGACGCCTGCGCCTTGCTATTGCGTCAAGCAACTGAGGACTTCACGGACGAGGTAACGGAACAGGAAATTACGCAGATAAGTACCCTCCCCAGTGCCCAAAGGGAATGGCAGCAATCCCTTGCACAAAGACTCAGCGCGACAGAATCCGCGCGCGGCAAACAAGGCCTATGGAGCCGGGGCTTGGCAGATTGGTTCCCTCGGCCACGTCGAAGCGTATTTCGCTATGCATGGGCATATGCGGCTGCGGCCATTATGCTCCTTGCTGCCGGCGTTTGGCTGATGCAGACGCGGCGCGAGCCTTCGATTAACCAGCTGATCGCACATGCTTACACCGAACAGCGTCCCTTCGAATTGCGCATCGCAGACGCAGCCTACGGCCCGGTTCGTCAGGAACGCGGGGGAGAGCGCTCAGCCCTTGCGGAGCCTGCCGGTTTGCTTAAAGCTAAATATATTATTAAGGAACGATTGGCCACCCGACCAGACGACGAGGCAATCTTGGCAGCGAGCGGCAGGGTCGAGCTCTTGGAAGGGCATTATGACGAGGCCATTCGAACCTTCGGCCGCCTGCTGGACACTCATCCGGACTCCCCGCCACTGCTTACTGATCTCGCTACAGCCTACTGCCAGCGCGCCGCGGCAGTAGACCGCGCAGTCGACTACGGACAGTCCATAGAGCTCTTCGGCCGGGTCCTTGCAAAAAAGCCCGACGATCCCGTCGCCTTGTTTAATCGAGCCATCGCCCTGGAAAGGATGCATGCCTATAATGAAGCCATTCATGACTGGGAGCACTACCTCCGTGTGGATGCGAGTGGCGATTGGGCCGCCGAGGCTCAGCGGCGCCTGAGTGAACTGCGCGAAAAGATGAAGGCGCGCGAAAGGCCTTAGATCATGCTGCGTAGCGCCCCGGGATTGGCCGCACCCATTCTTAGGGCGCGCGCGACCAGCCAGCCAACGCCGCCAGCGTCCTGGTCCGCGTCCCTCGATGAGGAATATCAGAGCCCAGAGTGCCCGGACTGTCGTTACGTCAAGATTGATCGCCGATGAGAAAGCGCCTATGCTGCCGACTTCCGGGATCTTGGGCTGGCGTCACTGCGGCCCAATTGCTCGAAGGGATACTCCGGTGGAAGTCGTTATGAGCAGATAGGAAGCGTACACGAACGGCGCCGAGCAAGATTCACAGTGCGCCCGGTGGGCAGCCAGATAGGAATGGAGGCTTGAGATGAGGCCAAAATGGACAGTCTTGGTTTACATGGTGGCGGATACCGGCGACAGTTTCTATCAGTATGCGATGGGCGATATTACCGAAATGATGGCGGCTACGTTTGATCAGCGGGTAAGAGTCGTAGTGCATGCGGATGCTCCGGCTCGTTGGCAGACCAAGTGCTGGGAAGTGACCGGCGCTTCCGATGTTGCCGTGGGAGGATGTGTCACGGCGAAGAAGATGGGAGTCGCCAAAGAAGTCCCTTGCCATGACAAGAGTCTGCTGGATTTCGTTCAAAACGTTGTAGACAACTACGAATCAGACTACTACCTGCTTGTTCTTTGGGGACATGGCGAAGGAATCGACTGGAAGGAGAAAGTATTGGCGGGGCGCGCGTCCAACTTCAAGGGGGCAGGCAAGCGATTCGCACCTGGATCACAAAACGCCATCGATGTCGGGGTGCTGGGGAAGTCGCTCGCAAAATTGCGGTTGGAGAAAGTCAAAAGAGACAAAGTCGTCGTTGGCTTTGACGCATGCCTGATGGGCATGGTTGAGGTGTTCGATGAAATTCAACCGTACGTGGGTTGGGTTGTCGCGGCTGCAGACGAGATACCCGATACAGGTTGGCCGTACACGGACGTCTTGCAGATACTTGGAAATTGTCCTGATATTCAGCCGAAGGATCTGGCCAAGAACATTGTAAACGTTTGTGCGCAGTGGTATTCCACGCACAATTATAATACTGGTGAAATAACAGAGTCCGATGACAGTTCCGGTGCTAGAGTTAGCTTTGCTGCTTGTAATCTTTCCCACGGTCCTGCTGTTCTGGACGCAATGCGGGCGCTGACAGCCGCGTTGAGGGCATATATATCCGATATATACGATATCTCAGCTTGGAACGCCGTAAAGGAGGCACGAGATTTCGCAGAGGATCTCTCGGAAAAAGCCTATGTCGATCTATATGCGTTTTGTAGTGAGCTCGCGCGACTGACTGAACATCCTGAACTGAGGGATGCCGCGAACAACGTGAAACTGAGCGATGCCGTGAACAGCGTTATAAATGCATTGAACGATTCAATTGCTGCGTTTCAGTTTTCTAGCAGCTATCCTCAAAAGTATTCGAAAGATGCGCGAGCGGTATCGATCTGTTTCCCGGAATCGGCCGACTTGGTGGGCAGTATTCGCGACCTTCAAGTCAATTGGGGTGCCTACCTCGAGCTAACCTTCAACCATATGACGCATTGGTCTGATTTTCTCACCGAGTTCTGGGACAGGCAGCGGGCCGCAGGCGATCGACGCAAGCCAAGAGCTCTGGCGAAAGCAGCAGGATGCTAATCGAGTACGTCCACATTCCCGCCAAAGGAGGAACGCATGGGGAACGCACGAGTGGCAAAAATAGAAGGACCCGAGAAACCACCGACAGTATTGGAAGAGGAGACGGTCATAGGGTGAGGTACCAGCGTGCCCGGTATTCAGATCAATTGGGCTCCTACATCCATCTGAATTTCAGCCGGGGATCGCACCAATCACAGGAAAGAGGAGGCGACGACAATGGGAGATCTGCTAACGAAGAGAGAGGGAACCAACAAGAGAGAGGGAACCAACAAGAGAGAGGGAACCAACAAGAGAGAGATGAAGGAGGCCTACTCGGATGCAGGTGCTGAAGGGGATTACACGGTCACCCTGCCTGACGGGGACACGATCACGATCCAGGGCGCAATTGCCGTCAAGGTGTTGGCTCATGGCGAGCTAAATCTCGTAACGGATACGGGGCGGTGGTATCTCTTCGCGCCAAACGCATGGAAGTCCGCGTCTCCCAACCAGCCCGAACCGGGCAACCCCGGCACTTAGCCGGGCTCTCGGTCAGCGTCCATAGGAGCCAAAGGCGGCCCAGTAATAGGGGTGTGCGGTGCCGGGTTGAGTTTGCAGCTTGTGACCAGCCTGCTGGAGCGCGACTGCAATCGGCAGGCCCTCAAAGAGGCGAGTATAGAACTCAGCCATCGTCCGCTCGGTAAGGCGGGAATCCACGGGCCAGCGGGAAGCAACTACGTGCGGAACGCCTGCACGGAGGAAGCTGCGGACCAGAGTGTCTGGCACACCAAACCCTTTCTCTGTTTCCGCAGTAGCGCAAGCGGACAGCACAACGAGTTGCAGTCGTTGAAGCATTGCTGATTGCAAGTCGCTCGCCGAAAGAAGCCTCGGTTCATCGGCATTTTCATCCGATTCGGAGGGAGAGGCGAGAACGAGGCCGCTCTGCTTGACTCCAGAGACGGCGTGCCCAGCAAAGTGAAATACATCACTACGGGCCAACTCTTGCCGAATGGCCGAGGATGTCACTTCTCTCCCGGAAAGCAACCGCGAATGCCGAAATCTTGCGGCGATGCTCGAAGCTTCGCGATCCGCATCCGGCAGCGGAGAAAACCGGGAGGCGACCGCCGAGGCAAGTTCGGGCATGCCTACAACAAGTGCCGTTTGCTCTGGAGAAATTGTTGTAGCTGCGCGAAGGTTTAGCCAGTAACTCAGGCCGGGCGAAACCACGATAGCCAACTGATTGCCCAGGTACTGTCCGCGCCCGTCCACCAAAGCTGGCCACGGCACATCACTTAGGAATGAGTCCGGTTCTACTATCAAAAGCCGGCTCGGCTCCAGATGCCGCTCGAATGGAGCAACAAGCAAATTGTAGAGATTTTGACCTTCCAGCCGGAGCCTCGCGACGTCAGAATTTGGATCGGCACACAAGTGCGCGAAGCTTCTCACGCGGCCCGCCAATTCCTCTCCCGAGGCGGCAATCCACACGAAGTTCACTCCACGGTTGTCGAAGGCCCAGGCAGCCACTCCAGAAGGCAGGGACGCAAAGGAAATAACCGTTTCGTGTTGCAAAGCCGGGATTGTATGCCCAACTCGCATCAGGAGCCGCGAGCTCGGCCCGCCACTCAGGTTCGCGGAGAGATCCCCTCCGAAGGACGAAGGCCTGGACCCTCGCAAGGCGGAAGCGCGGTACCATTCCCATACCTCCAACGCTTGGGCGGCATCTGGCTCGTGAGCATACAGCTCAACAAGCATGCGGTAGGACAGGGCAGCATCCCATTCCCAAGCGAGTCGGTCTGCCTCCGTCCCAAGCGAGCGCAAATGGAGTTCACTAACGCGCAGCGCGCTCCGGAGGGCCTGCTCCGCCTCCTGTAGGTTCCCGCGGCTAAGATGCAGCTGACCGAGCGTCTGATAGAAGCTGAAGGCAGCCCAGGAGTCTGTGCGGTGGGCGAGAAGCGGTTTAACCTGTTCCAGTCGGTCCGCTGCCGAATCAAGCCTGCCTTGCTGAACCTCGACGGCAGCGAGGTCAATTTCGGATGAGGCCCGAAAAACCGATTTGCTCGGAAGCATAGAAAGCTGCTGGCTGGCAATCCGGAATTCGGCCTCGGCTTCAGGCACCTCTCGGACCCTCATCGCGGCCACCGCGAGCGCGTGATGGGCCCACGCCTGGTAAAAGCGGTTCGGCGTTTTTTCTATCATGCCAAGCGCTTCGCGGTACAAATGCAGCGCCAAGTGCCATTTCTGTGCATCCTCTGCCAGGTCGGCCAATTCCACATAAGATTCATAAGCGTGAAAAGGATTGTTCAGAACTGCCCAAAACGCCCCCAAACCCGCCCGAGTGTCTTGCCAGTTACGCTCTGTTGAGCGAAGGAATCCGGATGCAAAGAGAACGCTCTCTAGATGCTGTCCGATATAGCCCGTGCTCTTTGTGAGCTCCAGTGCACCCTCGCTCAAATACTGGGCTTGATCGAGATTTCCGGCATGGTTTTCGCACGCCGCGCGCCAAAGAAACACTTGCGCCTTCAGCCATGGGTAGGAGTCGAGCTTCGTCTCTCGGAGTTGTGTGTCTGAAGCCAGCAGGCAGTCTTGTATTCGCGCCGCCCGCAACAGCGAGTAGATGATTTCCTCGCGTGCGTGCAGATATCCGGCATCGGACTTGGCGGTTTGGAAAAAGTGGGCCGCCGATTCTGCCAGCGGGCGGGCCGAGTCAGGGTCGCCGGCTGCATTGGCTTTCGCGGCTCGCGCCAGAAAATCGAGTGCTTGCACGAAAGGCTCTCCCGTATTCGCTGGCGCAGAATCTGCTGGCAAGTCTCGGAGAAGATCGGCAAGCCAAGGATCCTTATGGCGCGTGCGCAATACATCGGCTGCGGCTGTCAGCGCCTCCCACACGCCCTGTTCGAGGCGCCACACATGCTGACCAGACGAATCTGCCGAAACGTACAAAGACGGCAACCATCGCTGAACTGCAAGATCCAGGTACTCTTCGTCGAAAGAAACAGGCCAGGGAGTGGGGAACGGCGACTGGCCAGTTGCGCGGGCACGTAGGAGGGGAGTCGCTGTTACTGGGTCACTTTGCAGCAAGGACAACGGCCGATCGCGCGCCTTAATTTCTTCCTGTAGTTCGCTTAGACGTCGGCGAGCTTCATCGGCCCAACTACCCTTCGGGTCCACGCGGAGGTAGTGTTCCCAATCACGGATGGCTTCTTGATAGGCGAACATCTTTTGCAAAGCGATGGCTCGGTTGAACAGTGCCACATGGTCGTCAGGGGTCTTTGCGAGAGTCCGGCCAAGCAATTCTATGGTTTGTCCGTAGTCGATCGCATGGTCTGTCGCTACGGCACGTTGGAAATAGGCAGTAGCGAGATCCGTAAGTAAGGCCGGGGAATCCGGCTGAGCGTCCAGCATTCGGCCGAAGGTTCGAATGGCCTCGTCATAATGCCCTGCCAGAAGCTCGACCTTGCCGCTCGCGACCAGCATGGCTTGGTCGTTTGGCCGCGTCGCCAGCCGCTCCTTAATAAGGTATTCAGCCTTGAGCAAATCGGCCGGCTCCGCAAGAGCCGATCGTTCGCCGCTGCGCTCTTGGCGAACGGGACCGTAAGCGGCGCCGGCGATACGCAGTTCGAAAGGACGCCGCTCAGCGTAGGCACTCGCAATGAGCTGATCGATCGAAGGCTGGCGCCGTGTCTGCACGAGCCAAACACCCGCCGCAAGGACAACAATGGCAGCTGTCGCGTAAGCCCATGCGTAGCGGAAAGCACTGCGTGGGGGCCAGGTCAATCGATCTGAGAGGGATCGAGCCCATTGGCTGACAACGGTTATGAGATTGCCTGCCTGGCCGCCCTCGGTTCGTGCCGCGACAAGTCTCTGCGCCAAGGATTGCTGCCATTCTTGCTGCGCACTGGGGAGCGTCGTGAGGCACCCAATTTCCTGATCCGCCACCTCTTCCGTAAAATCTTGAATCGCCTGACGCAACAGCAAACCGCAGGCGTCGCAATGAGTGGAATGTTCAAGCAGGTCGGTCACTTGCGAATCCGGCAATTGGCCGGCGGCTACTCCCCACCAAACGGTCTCCAAGGGGCAGTCCGGCGCCGGGCGAGCCGTTGCGGCTGCGTCCAGTTGCCCCATTCTTCGCTGGAGGTCCTCATGCATTTGTACAAGCCCCTGGCAAGGCGGACACTCACTCAAGTGGTGCCGAATTTCATCCAATTGCGCTTCCTGTCCCGGAGTGCCATTTCCTCTCCGTGGGCCTTCGGCCAGCCATTCGATCTCCTGAAGCCTAACGTGGTCCCGAACCAAGGTCACCCCCTTCTCTTCTTAATACAACGACTTTGAGGGATAAATTCATTCTACCCGAGCATTATTGCCCGCCTTAGGTCGATCTCTGCCAATTTCATCGCGCAAAAGCCGTGTCAGCCGGAGGAGACTGCTCTCCACTCCTTTGGTACTTAAGCCGATGGATTGAAGGCCGGCGATGGCATCAGCCGTCAAACCCACGCGGTAGTACAACCAGAACAGCTTGCGATCTCGTTCGAGGTGTGGGCCGGCTGCGAGCCTGCTGAGCGCGGCGTCTATCTCCCGCAATAGAATCCCCCGCTCACTGCTCTTGACGCCCGAGGCTCCGCCTAAAGAGTCACAACCCAATGGAATCTTCTCGTCGGCCGCGATTTCGACGGCGCCGGAACCCCGTTTGGAGGAATGCGCCGCCTTAAAATGGTCATGAACCAGATTGGCCGTTACGACATTTAGATAACCGTAGAACGCATCCGGGCGGTCTGACTTGAACTCACGGAGCATTCGGAAGTTGTCCTCACAAAGCTTAAGGTAGGTTTCCTGAACCAAATCATCGATCAATTGCGGCGAAGACTCTCCCCAACGTCTTGCAACGCGCAGGGCTACCGTGGCGATTAGCCGGCGGAACCTGCCAACAAACTCCCGCCATGCAGCAACGTCATCGGTCTGCCAACAGGCTACGACCAATTCCTCTGGGGATAGTGAGGCGTAGTCCATAAGAGCCAAGGTGGATTCTACACGTACTTGGCTAGTTAGCGAGATTCCAGGCAAACCGCCGAAGGGTTTCATTCCGATCTCTCGTTCTTGGTTGTGAGTCAGGGTTTTTCTCCGGGAGGATGCTCCACAAACTTCGAATGGCGCCTACAATCTGCCCCGGCTAGATTGGATCGATAGAGCTAAACACGTCGGAACAAGCGCCGAACCTCCGACTAGGAACAACACGGGAACGGCATGCCCAACACCAAACCCAACAATGTTCCAAAACGACCCGGCCCTTGTGGCCCTATCCTGGGCGACGGGAAGTCCTGCTCTTCTGCCATTCCCACAATTGAGCCGCTCATCGTGCTCGAAAGCACTAGCTTGGCGCCGCAGCCCAAGCGCAGTCCGCATTTGCGCTGTTGCACCCCTGTTCTCAGTCGAGGTCGCCCTGCAAGATCCCGCACCTGGGAGAAGTCGGCCACATTGGGACCTCTTTCGTCGCATGTTTCGCCGCAGAGTTTGCGAGCTGCGAGAACCGTGGCAACCGGGGGCGAAGCAAAAAACGGACGCATGAATCAAATGGCCATAGCGCGCGAAGTTCAAAGGAAGCTGTTGCCGCAGCATATGCCTGTGCTGGAAACGCTGGACTATGCCGGAAGCTGCGAACCGGCATGGACAGTCGGTGGCGACTATTATGACTTTCTCGATAAGGGCAACGGTCGAGTGGGTTTCGTGCTAGCCGACGTGTCGGGCAAGGGAGTGTCCGCAGCTCTGTTGATGGCCAACCTGCAAGCGAGTGTGCGGAGCCAATACGTTCCGGCTCTCGAAGATTTGGGGGGATTGTTTCGTTCGGTGAATAAGCTGTTCTACGAGTCCGTGATGCTGGGTTTCTTCGCGACTCTGTTTTTTGCCGAGTATTTCGACACAACTCGCAGGCTGCGTTACGTCAATTGCGGCCATTGCCCCGCCTTCCTAGTTCATGCGGATGGCCAATGTGAAAAGTTGCACGCCACCGCAACTGTGCTCGGAATGTTCGAAAACTGGGATTGTTCGGTGGGTGAAGCGGCTATCTCATGCGGTGACATCTTAGTGGTGTATTCAGATGGCGTCACTGAGGCACGGAATAGCTCCGGTGAGTTCTTCGGGGAAGAACGATTGCTGGCCGCCGTTCGAGCGAACGCGAGTCTTTCCGCCAAACGTCTGGCAAAAGCAATTGCTGAAGCAGCGCACGACTTCGGCGGCAAAGAACAGGCCGACGACTTGACACTGTTGGTGGCCCGCGCCAGTTAACTTCCGTCGCACAAGCACTTAGACATTTCCCTGCGTAGCCCAGTTGGTTAGAACCTGCATCAAATTTATCGGCATGAGAACTACCCGGCCGATACGGAGAGCTGATTGTTTGCTTTGGATTGTTCCACTAGCTTTGCCGTCGCGAATATAGTTCTGAGATCGGCTTGATTGGGACTAACCAGCCATTCGCAGTCCTCCGCGTCTTCCCTAAGATAATTGCAAACTCAACTTCAGGAGCGCTCTGCAAATAAGACTCCGCTTCCTGCGCTGTTCCTGCGCAGAAACCCGGCACGAATTTGAAGCTCCCTTGTTCCGCGAGTTCCCTCGGCTTCGTTTCTAGGTTCGTTTCCTGCGCCTTCTTTTCCAGGAGCAGATCAAATGGATTCATCCTTCCTCGATCGACACCAGAGAACCTATCCCCAATCGCGATGTCTGCGACGATAGCCGGTTCAAATTCGGACTTACTAACGATAAATTCGAATGGGGGGAGCGTCTGGCGCAACCGAACATCGCGGTCGGTCACTTCGATAACCACATACTCGTTGCGCAGCATTGTTGCCTCCGAAGACCGTTCGAGTTTCTCATCACGTTCTGTCTCTGAGAACGTCGTGCAAACTCACCCTGCCTTCATCTAGAAAACGCTAGGCGCTGGCAAAACCCTTTTTTCGTGGTTAACGACCAAGGGGGAGGTGAAGGAAGTGCGTCCAGCAGCTTGACTCCGGGCCTTCTACGGGGTACTTCCGCGCAGATATGGGACCACTGCCGAGGAGCATCCAGGTGAGGAACGAAAGGAATGCGGTCGAAAACCGCCAAGGAGTTGTTCTCAGTTTGTTCTCACAAAACCCGACTGCACCCCTCTGATGAGACAGTTTTTGATGGACACACTTGCAGTTCTTTGAGTTTCCTTCCCGTCCCCCGAGGAAGCCGGGGATCTGGGGGAGGGGGCGACGTCGCCCCCTCCCCCAGGAAGTTTGTCGCTTGTGTTCGTCATGGCGTGAAAAACGCTAGAGTTGCACTCGCCGAGCTCGCGACCGCTCCCAGCCAGGAGGAACTATGTCCTACAGGATAGCGGGAATTGATGTCCGCAAAAAGATGCTGGCTGCCGCCTGTTTTGCGGGTATGCCTCAGGTTTGGGAGCGGCTGTGCGTCCTGCACCTGGGCGAATAATCCAGGTTTCGGCTACGGTGCTATCGGCAGTTGTTCGTGATAGATTTCTGGCGCGGCCGCCGAGCATCAGGAGCTGAGGAAAAGTATGGACACAGTACTCCGAGCGGATCACATCGGCAGTTTTCTTCGGCCTGCTCGATTGCTCGAAGCCCGGCGTAGTAATCCGGAGGTGCTGCGGCAAATTGAGGACGAAGCTATCCGGCGGGTCCTCGCCAAACAAAAAGAGCTTGGATTTGCGGCCGCTACGGATGGCGAATTCCGCCGGCGAAATTTTATGAGCGATTTTACGGACGCGGTCGAGGGATTCGATCTGGGAGATGCGATCGGGCGAAACTGGCACGCGGAACAGACGGCTAGCGCGCCCGTGAGTAGCGTGACTGGGATCGTTACGTCGAAGCTGCGTCAGGTGCGACCGTTGACGGGCCACGAACTGCCGTTTTTGAAGGCCAATAGCCCGCTGCCAATTAAGATTACGTTGCCAAGCGCGACGCAATTTCCCGCCATCTCGTTCAAGCGCGGTGTCACAGATGAGATTTACCAAGATCATTCGGCGCTGCTGTGGGACATCGTGGAGATTATGAAGGCTGACCTCGCGAAGCTTGCTTCCGATGGCGTGAACTACATCCAGATCGATGCGCCGCGCTACAGCTACTACATGGATGCGAAGTGGCGGGAATGGATCAAGACGGAATTGAAGGTGGATCCGGGCGCCGCGCTCGATGAAGCGGTGTGTGCGGACAATGCCTGCTTCCTGGCGGCGAGGAACAGCGGCGTGACGCTGGGCATTCATCTATGTCGAGGAAACAACCGCAGCCATTGGTATGCCGAAGGCGGGTATGACGCGATTGCGGAAAAGTTGTTTGGAACGTTGGCGGTTGACCGGTTTCTGCTGGAATATGATGACGAGCGATCCGGTACATTTGAGCCGCTGCGTTTTGTGCCAAAGGGTAAAACCGTGGTGCTGGGGCTGATCAGCACAAAGGTTCCGCGCATGGAAGATCCGGACATGCTTGCGCGGCGAATCGACGAAGCATCGAAGTACGTGGCAATCGAAAATCTGGCCCTGAGCCCGCAGTGCGGATTCGCGTCGACGGCGGAAGGAAACCTCCTCAGCGAGGACGATCAATGGGCCAAGCTGAAGCTGGTGACGGACATGGTGCAACGAGTTTGGGGCTGAGCCGGGAGAGGTGGAATGAAAACAATTCAGGGGCCGGGCATATTTCTGGCGCAGTTCGCCTCAGATAGCGCGCCGTTTAATACGCTGGACGCAATCTGCGCCTGGGCGAAGAGTTTGGGCTATGTCGCGGTGCAGATTCCGTCGTGGGATGCGCGGTTGATCGATCTGAAGCGCGCTGCGGAAAGCAAAGCGTATTGCGAGGAGCTCGCCGCCGTAGCTGCGCGACATAACCTGGTCATCTCCGAGCTTTCAACGCATCTGCAGGGGCAGCTTGTTGCGTGCCATCCTGCTTATGATGCGGTGTTTGATGGATTCGCACCGGAGCGGCTGCGCGGGGATCCGAAGGCGCGGCAGGGTTGGGCCGTGGAACAGATGCATCATGCGGCGAGGGCTTCAGCGCACTTTGGCCTGAAAGCCCACGTCACGTTTTCGGGTTCGCTGGCGTGGCCGTACCTGTATCCCTGGCCGCAACGGCCGGGGGGCCTTATCGAGGCGGCTTTTGACGAACTGGCAAAGCGTTGGCTGCCGATCCTGAATGTATTTGACGAGGCCGGAGTGGACCTGTGCTTTGAGATTCATCCGGGCGAGGACCTGCACGACGGAGAGACCCTCGAGATGTTTCTGGAGCGCGTGCACGAGCATCCGCGCTGTAACCTGCTTTACGATCCCAGCCATTTTGTACTGCAGCAACTCGACTACCTGCACTTCATCGATTTCTACCACTCGCGAATCAAGATGTTCCATGTGAAGGACGCCGAGTTCCATCCCACGGGGAAGCAGGGCGTTTATGGGGGATATCAGCCGTGGCTGAAGCGGGCCGGGAGATTTCGTTCACCGGGAGACGGCCAGGTGAACTTTGGGATGATATTTTCGAAACTGACGCAATACGATTTTCCCGGATGGGCGGTTTTGGAATGGGAGTGCTGCATCAAGAGCAGCGAGCAGGGAGCAAGAGAAGGAGCGCCATTTATACGGCGACATATTATTGAGGCGGCCACGAATTCGTTTGATGATTTTGGGAAGTCGGGGGCGGACAGGGAAAGATTGCGCGGGATCCTGGGGCTATCGGAGGAGAGAAGGTAGAAGAACGAGAACAGTCTCAGCCCTGAAGGCCGAGCCACAGGTTTGAGGAATGCTAGGAGCTTTGGTCGGTGAGCGTGCCATCAACGAAGTTAATCTTGCCCCAGGGTGAGATCACAAGCAAAAGCAGGCGAGGGTCATACCCGCAGCGTGCCTGGATAGGGTTGCTCATGGCGTCATTTAGAGGAGTGCCGTTGCCACGCTTGCCGACAGCATTGAAATTATCGCCGTTTTGGGATCGATGGGACGAAGTGACCGCCGAGAAATTGACGATTAAAGGCCGGATTGGAGTTGCGCGATACCTGATCGGGATACCTTGACGTCGTCTTCGGATTTGCCGCCACTGAATGCTGCGATCAGATACCCGTTTCTTCCGTGAACGATCACACCGCCGTTCCATCCGAACTCGCCGGTCATTGGAGGGCGCACCTGGCTGCCGCTGTCTTTGAGGGTATCGGCCATCTCCGCCGCTTTGGCGTAGGCAATTCCGAGCAAGTTGGCGCCCTTGTCGCTCTGTGAGGGCTCGTCTTTCATTCTGCCAACAATGGCCATTTTTGAAGTCCAGGATTGAATGCGATCGCCTTCGAAGTAGGCCACCACCGCGACGCCACCGATGCCTAGTTGCTCGGCGCGCTTGCGCATGGCTAGCAGAGCGGAGTCCGCCAAACTGTCGAAAGTATTGACGGCTGGGGGACCATACAGGAAAGCTGGAGCCATTTCGGCGATGTCCACACGAAGGCTGACGGAATCCGCCCCTGGGAAGTTAGCGGTGATTTTCTGGGTGACGCGGCCTGTGGCGGCCCATTCCGTTCCGCGCTGAAACGTGGTGATGAAGCCAACGCAGCTTAAGGCGGCGACGTCATGGCCCATGGTGGTGTGAAATACGCGGCCCTTGCCGTAGCTCACGACGATGAGACTCGGCTCGTCACGTCCGGTGCCCTTGTTGTCCGGGTCCGAATGGGCGGTGGCAAGCACGGTCATATTCTCGCCGGGGCCACGGAGGGTGGCGTAGAGTTCATCGGCGCCGTGCATCCAGACGCGCGGCAGGCCTTTCATGATTGGGTGATCGGGTGTGCGAGTGGTGACCTGATAAGGCAAACGAACTCCATGGGAACCGGCTGGCCCGGGAGAATTGTCGCTGACGAGTTTGCCGTCGTTGAAATACCATAGCGGGCCGGACTTCTCAGAGCGACCTCGCCAACCGCCAACGCCGGTCATCTGGTTGAATGCCAGCCAACCCGGGAAGGCATTGTCTGCGGCATGGACGATGACGAGCCCTCCACCATTTTTCACAAACTGCTCCAAGTGCTGGCGTAGATCGAGAGGCCAATCCGGAGCGTCGCAGTTGAAGACAATGGCCTGATAGCTGCCGAAATCAGGCTTGAAGTTAGAGAAGTCTTCACCAAAGCGGGGAGCGGTAGCGACGGTGACCTCGAATAACCCGGTGTCCTCAAGCTCTTTTTTCAGCACGCGAGAGGTGAGTTGCCAGTTGTGGTAGGGACCACCGCTCTCTCCGTCAAGAAGGAGCACACGGATCGGGTTGGAATGGGATGGCACGGGCGCCGGGCAAAGCATTGTAGTCCAGACCGCTGTCAAAAGAATCGCGAACGCGAGTTTTCTCATGCTAGCTCCCTGAATGTTACTTGGCCACGGCGTTGGCTGCGTTAGCGGCAAGAATATAGGACGCGACAGTATCCACCACGTACTCGTTTTCGTACCACAAGAAGGGCCAAGCTTCCTTGAGTTCGGGAAAGTCCGGCTGAATGATTACGATTCCCGGGATGATTCCACCGGGAATGAAGCTGTAGTCGGCGCGATTGTTGCCGTAGGCGATGAGCTTGGACTGGGTTCCCACGGAAGAAACAAAAGAGAGATTCGATACTGGATGGGTGCCGAGGACGTAGTCGAAACCACGCAGGATATACTCGGGTCCGACAATGTCAGGAAACGCTTTGTGAAAGAAGTACATCTGGACGGAGAATCCAGCCGCGGCTGCCGCTCCACCCCAGGTGCCGGTGGCAATCGGCACGCCATAGGGATTGTGGGATCGCTGTTCGTCGAGCTTGGACTTGTAGGAGCGCAGTGATGAAGCGAGAGCTTCTTTGAATTCGGGATCCATGAGAGGAACGGCGCGCGCGACAATCCAGCCCAGGAAAGCGAAGCGGTTCTGGATTTCTGGCAAAAGTTCCTTGAGACGTTTGCGATAGGGATCGCCACCTTTCGTCGCGATCAGTAATTCGACGGTCGCCTTGGTTTCCTCGTCGGAGAGTTCACCCGCGGTTGTGTTGAAGGATTTGAAGATGACCGGAGGCCGCTTGTGTTCCTCGTCCCATACGCGCACGGCCGTCTGAAGGCACTCAGCGCTCATGCCGTCGTCAAAGCCGCGGAGCACGCGGCTTGCGGCGGCGAGAGACGAGATGGCCAGGTAGTCCAAAGGGGTAGTGTGGGTTGTGAAGGCCCAACGATCGTCGGGCACGCCGGAGTACGTGCCGTCTGACTCCAGGGGACCGAGGCGCCAGGAATAGATGCGGCCGTCGGTCTGCGAGGCGGCGTCGCCCAGGTGCGTATATTCCTGAAGCGTGGGCTCAATAATTCCAGGTATGGCGTGGCCGATGGTGTGATATTGCGCGAGGATAGCGATGACTCCGTGCTGGATCTGCTGAATGGCGTCGGGGATGCCGTCGGGCGCGCGAATCTGAACGGAGCGGGCCTTTTCATCTACCGTGGTCTCGTCCCAATCAACCTGAAAATATTCTCTTGCGTGCGCGAGGTCTGTGACTACGCGTGCCTGCGATTCCGTGCGGATATCGTAATCGCCTGCGTCGTACCATCCGCCATGGTCGAGGCCTGGGATGTGCTCGCCGGGGGCGAAAGGCGAATCGGTGGAAGGTCCCATGGAGTAGCCGTCGAAGTGTACGTAGTTCACGGGCGCTTGCCTGGCGTCATCGAGGTGTGAAGGGCCATGCCAGATTCGGTAGCCTTCGCGCACTTTAACGTGATCCATCTGGACCGGGAGGTAGGTATCGAGCGAGGCCTGCCAGACATGCTCGCGATACACCTGTTCAGCGATTCGGAATGGCGTGTTGCGGTGGCCGGCGTACTCGATTGCGTAGATGCCAGGTTCGTGGAGTGCGGAGAAATCGAAGCGCGCATACTGATAGCGCATCCATTTGCCCCAGGGTTTGATTTCGCTCTGAAAAGCCTCGCGATACTCGCCATCGGGCGCCAGGCGAAGCACGCGAGCGGTCTTCGGGACATCGCAGAGCGGGTCGAGTTCGATTACAGCGACCTTTGCGCGCTGAGGTGTGTAGCCAACTTGGTTGTAGGCCACGACGGGCGGACGGGTCCATCCAGAAACAACGTTTGGATGGATGTGCCATACGACGGCATTCTGCGTGCGGCCCGAGGAAATCAGAGTGCGCACGACAAACCAGCCGTTCTGCGCCTTGTTGCGGCCGTCGAAGAACATGAGCGGGCCGGAGTCCGAAGAGATCGTGACGCGCGTAAGGGGATCCTCTGGCGAAAGTACAATGCGCTGGCCTGTGGCGATGGGAGCTGGTTGTGCAATTCCGGTCGCGTCTTTTTGCATCGGGCCGTTGGGATGACGAGGGAAAGTGCCGGAGCCGGTGTCGAGAATATAAGATTTGCCAAAGTAGGAAGTGGGCAAGAACTCCAGGTTGAATCCCGCTCTGCCAACGAGAGCGGAAGGGAGCGGTTGGTCGAGGTGTACTGTGACACGGAAGCCATCCGGCTCGGGCGCGACCTCAATGTGATAGCTGAGGCCGCGATCCGGATACGAAAGAGAGGCGGTGAGTTGATTGCCGGAAGGAGAGCGCTTGCGATCCTGGAATCGCGGAATCGGATCCCACTGCTCCGGAGTGGGAGAAAGGCGCACGTCGCCATTGGTGGCGATGCGTTCGCCGTGCAGGATGATCTCAACGCCGCTCATCTTCTCATCGCCGAAGACGCCGTGATAGGCGTTGTGAAAAAGGAGAACGCTGAGGCCCTGGGCCTCGAAGTAGTCTTGCTCGTTTAACCGGAGGTCGGCGGCAGACAACGGAAAGATGCAAAGCAGGAGAATTGCGATGGTGGAAAGTGCTGGCGATAGAGCACTGCAAGAGGCGCTGCGGAAGAACGGAACAGGCTGGTGTTGCTTCTCGGTCATTGGGCGGAGCCTCCGCGAGGTTTGTGATGGTTAAGTAGCCGTATGAATCGTGACGCTGGTTCGATCATACGGCCAGTCGCGACGAGTTTAGAAAAGAAATGAGAAAATCACTCGTATTTGGGCGCAGCAATCGGGCTGACGTTGGCGACGCGCGCTCGAGGAAGCAAGACGAAAATAAAATTTATGGCGAGAGAGACGGTGATGGCCAGCCGAGCGTTCGCAAAATCGAAGACAAACGGCAAGTTGGCGCGCTGCGCGAGCAGATGCGATCCTTGCCAGCCGATGGGCCCAGAACGCAACCGGTAGAACAGATTCACCGCGACGCCGCTTTGCTGGTCCACGCCTCAGCTTTTGCGGAAAGGGTGTACTATCGGCGGCGGAGATTTGCACGCTTCCAATGAGGCACACGATTGAATTGCTGGACGAGTCGGCCCTGACAGGGCGCAGATTCTTTTTGCTCTTCCTTCTTCTGTTGACCACGCTGATTTTGTATCCCTACGCCGATGCCACCGTCTTTGGGTATTACGCATTTCGCGTGATTGGAAGCTCGGCCATCTTGATCAGCGTATACGCTGCCAACTTTCGCCGCAGCCTGCTGATTTTTGTGCTCGTGCTGGCAGTTCCAGCGCTGATGCAACGCTTCTTGCTCCCCAGGGCTCATGTGAGCTCATTTTCGATCGCCAATATGGCCCTAAGCTTTATCTTTGACGTGGTTGTGGTGGTAATGATTTTCCGTCACGTGTTTGCCCGGGAGCAGGCCAATTCGGAGACGGTCTTCGGCGCGCTGTGTATTTATCTGTTGGTGGGGTTCAGTTTTGCGAGCGTGTACCACATGGTGTCGGTTATACAGCCGAACGCGTTTTATCTCGACCCGCACGCCAACTTTCACACCGTTCCCGACCGGTTCGACTTTATTTACTACAGCTTTGGGACCATGACTTCGCTCGGGGCTGCTGGAATTACACCTGTGTCGGCACACGCGAGGGCGATTTCAGTCCTGGAGGCGATACTAGGAGTTCTATATCTAGCAGTGCTTGTTGCCAGATTGATGGGGGCATACCGGCCCGGATCCAAGCTGTAAGTCAGCACCCAAAAACGACCAATCATTAGTTTTGACAGTACTGGAGGGAAACCTGCGTTTTGTTTTAATTGTGACCGCCGGCGATTTCGCGCACGATTGATCCCACGAAGTTCTTGGCATCACCGAACAGCATTAGCGTTTTGTCCATGTAATAGAGAGGATTCTCGATTCCGGCAAAACCTGCGCCCATACTGCGTTTGATCACCATCACGGTATGTGCTTTATCGACGTCCAGAATCGGCATTCCGAAGATAGGGCTGTTCTGATCGGTGCGCGCTGCGGGATTTGTCACGTCGTTCGCTCCGATGATCAATGCCACGTCGGTCTGTGGGAAATCTCCGTTGATCTCATCCATCTCCAGCAACTTGTCGTAGGGAATGTCAGCTTCCGCGAGCAGGACGTTCATGTGGCCGGGCATGCGTCCCGCTACAGGATGGATGCCGAACTTAACGTCGATGCCGCGCTTGGTAAGGGCATCGTAGAGCTCACGGACTTTATGCTGCGCCTGGGCCACGGCCATACCATATCCAGGAACAATCACTACCTTGCTTGCCGCGGACAATATTCCCGCAGCTTCTTCCGGGGAAGCGCTGCGCACCGGCCGCGTTTCTGCGGCGCCGGCCGCGGTCTTCTGCTCCTGGCCGAAGGCCCCGAACAGCACATTGGTGAACGAACGGTTCATTGCTTTGGACATATTCACCGACAGGATGAAGCCCGAAGCTCCATCCAAGGCGCCGGCGATAATCAGCAACTTGCTGCCGAGCACGAAGCCCATCGCCGCCGCCGACAATCCCGCATACGAATTCAACAGTGAAATTACGGTCGGCATATCCGCGCCGCCGATGGGGATAATCATCATTACGCCAAAAAACAGGGGAATAATGATGATCAGCGGGAAGAGGTACGTGCGATCCGGGTGCATCACCAGGACAGCCGCAATGCCGATGGCGATTGCCAGCAAACCAAGATTCACAATGTTCTGGCCCTGGTAAGTAATGGGGCGCTGGCGCAGGATTTCCTGGAGTTTTCCGGCAGCCATCAAGCTGCCTGTAAATGTCAGGGCACCAAGAATTACTTCCAGCGAGAGTACCCCCATCGTGAACCGGGGCACGTTAGGGGCCTGCAGATAGAATTCCGCTGTGCCCACCAGCGTCACGCACAATGCACCGAAGGCATGGCTGAGCGCGGTTCGTTGCGGCACCGCGGTCATGGCGACTTTTCCGAGCGGCACGCCGATGATCGTTCCCAGGACCAGCCCAATGGCGACCCAGTGGTACGAGACGATTCCCTGGTGCAGCAGTGTCCCGGCGATCGCCAGCACCATGCCAGCTTCGCCGGCCCACACGCCTCGCCGCGCGGTAACCGGGGAACTCAACCATTTCAAGGAGAGGATAAAAAGAGCCGTGGCGATCAGGTACGTGATTTCGATGAGGTGTTCGGTGGCCAGCATGATCGTTACGGCTTCCTCGGGCCGCTAGCCTTGAACATTTTCAGCATGCGGTCGGTGATAATGAAGCCGCCGACGATGTTACTGGTCGCCGCAACAATGGCGACCGTTCCCAAAATTGTTGCCAACGTGCTTTTTCCCTCGCCGGCGAGGATGATGGCCCCGACGACTGCGATTGCATCCAAGGCGTTCGTCAACGACATCAAGGGAGTGTGCAACAGCGGAGAAACGCGGCGAATGACTTCAAATCCGATAAACGCGGCCATCATGAAGATGTATAGCCCTGTCAATAAATCCAGCTTCATCAGGATCCTCCTCCCGCCGGCGTCGATTGCAGTGCCGGTAGCGAGAAAAACTCTCTTACCCGGGCGTTCATGATTTCTCCTTCGTGCGTCACCAATGTTTCGCGGATGATTTCGTCTTTGAGGTTAAGTTGCATCTTGCCGTCTTTGGTGAGGTTTTGGAGGAAGGCGCTGATATTGCGGGCGTACATCTGACTTGCGTGGTACGGAACAGTCTCCGCCAGGTTGAACGCTCCGATGATGGTGACGCCGTGCACTACGATGGTCTCATCGGGCTTGGTCAACTCGCAGTTGCCGCCGCGTTCCGCCGCCAGGTCCACGATGACTGAGCCGGGCGCCATCTGCTCCACCATGTCCTTGGTGACGAGAATGGGGGATTTTTTCCCGGGTATAACTGCCGCGGTGATGACCACGTCGCTCTCGGCAACGGTTTTGGCCAGCAATTCGCGCTGCTTTTGGTAAAAGCTTTCGTCCTGCGCCTTCGCGTATCCGCCGGCGTCCTGCGCGTCTTTTGCTTCGATAGGCAACTCCACGAATCGGCCGCCGAGGCTCATCACCTGCTCTTTTGAAGCCGCTCGCATGTCATAAGCAGACGCCACGGCGCCAAGTCGGCGCGAAGTAGCGATAGCTTGTAACCCAGCGACGCCTGCTCCGATGATCAACACTTTGGCTGGCGCGATGGTGCCTGCTGCCGTCGTCAACATCGGGAACATTCTTGGGAGCGTGTCGGCAGCTAGCACCACGGCTTTGTAGCCGCAAATCGTGGCCATGGACGAAAGCGCGTCCATGCTCTGCGCGCGCGTGATTCGCGGCATCAATTCCACGGAAAAGGCCGTGACACCGCGTGACGCGATGTCTTGTACTGTTTTCAGTGTTCCCAAAGGTCGCATAAAGCCCAGGAGCACTTGGCCTTTGCGGAACAGCGGAAGGTCTTCGCTACCGTTCTTGTCGTTGGCGCCATGACACAGGAATTGCACCAGAATGTCGGAGGTGCCAAAGACTTGCTCGCGGGTTGGAGCGAGCCGCGCCCCTTTTTCGAGATACTCCGCGTCTGGATAACCGGCCTGCAATCCTGCGCCTGCCTGAACCAGCACATCGAGGCCGGCTTTTTTCAGACTGGGGATCACCGCAGGTGCGAGGGCGACGCGGCGTTCTCCTGGATAAGTTTCTCGGGGTACACCGACGATCATGCACCCTCCTTCCTCGCGCGGGTTACCGGCGCGTTGAACTCCATCGACTTCTTCTCCGGCGCCTGCTCCTTTTAAGCGAAGTGGCGCGCGCATCCTGGGCCGCCCTGACGGCTCGATTTTGTTTTGCATGCGCGTCCGGGATCGAGGGCGGAGCGATTCCCCCTCTTTCGACAGGCGGAATGCAGTCGTGCTACCCACACGGACTGCAGGGACTTCGCTTCAATGTAGACGGGTGAATTTTATCCCTTCTATCTTGCGTTCTACAAGCACCACGCCGCGCTTGATGCTGAGCGCTCCTGTTTTGCAGTTATCTTGCGTCTTGAATGTAGCGCTGGCATGCCGACCGGTCATTTGCGAGCCAGAAATAGTGACGAGTTACCGCAACCCCTCATATACGGCTCGAGCATCTTGCAATTTCTTCATAACGTAAGCCTTCTCTTCGGCTGAATTCCAATCCGGATATTTCTGCGTGACCTCGATCGTGCGGTCGATCCACGCTTTGAAATACTCGGCGTCTTCCTTCGAATACGCGCGATTTCCGGCGATGGTCACGTACACTGGGCTGGTTGTTGCGTACGCATACTTGTCCAGCACTGGATATTCCGCCTTGTCGCTCCAAGCCCGTAAAACGCACCACCCGCTTTCGTTCAGGGGTATTGTGCCGGTCACGTCCGCCGTGTCGCGCTTTCCTTCAAGCTTCAACTCCTTTACGACCCTGCCGTTGCACACGATCTCCAAATGATCCACCGGCACAATCGAGTGCAGTTTGGCGTTGAAAGGAACCGCGGCCTGCGGCGCGTTGAACTCTAGCTCTGCACCAACCATTTCGCCACTCAACTGGAAGTTCAGCAGAGGTCCATTGGTCGCGAACGTTCGTCCCTTAAGTAACCCGTCTTTCCATAGGTCTGTTGTGACCGGCCATTCTGGGATCCGGATGTAAACACGATCAAAACCCACCTGGCCTCGGATAGGTGCCGTATAGTTTGTCGTAGCGTCCGTCCCTGCGCCCGCTGGCAAGCGAAACCCGAGATTTAGCAATCTGTACCATACGGCTGCCGTCGATTTGTGATCGCTGAATCCCACAATCTCCATGTAATCGAGCTTCCCCAGCGCCACAGCTACGGGCAATTCATCCGTTATCTTCTGCGCCGGCGTTGCAAACGGATCGGGCACGTCGTCGAATGGATGTACTGCCCCCACCAGGGCGCCTTGGGCATGCGCCATGTCATACACATCCGCGTTCATTGGATACAGGCTCGCCGCCGCCGTATTCGGGTACCCGGCATAACCCGGCAGCAAGAGGCCGGCCCTTAGGTCAAGAACTCCACGGTGACCCCAATAGCTCGTGTGATATTCCTGGCCCCTCACAACACTCATATCGGGGACCGACAAATTCACCCGTTCCTCGGGCGCAAATTCTATATCGGGAAACCGCTGCTCTTTGTTCACAATCAATTCGTTAATGATCGCGAGACCTTCAGCTTGCCCCTGGATCATAAGGCCTGGCGCTGAATTCCGGTATGTTCCGCCATAGTTCATGTGCACGTGAAGGTCCGCCGAGACCCATTTCCCGTCTGTCGGTTCGAATTTCAGTGCCTCGAATTTTGCAATGACTGTGCCGTCTTCGTTCAATCGCACTTCCGTCGTAGCTCGATAGGGCTTTAGATTCAGCCCGTGCGAGGCTTCCACCAAATACTTGCCGGGAGGCACTTCCAGGTACAACTCCGGTTTTTCGGCATAGAAATAATGTCTTTCGAACGCCCGTTCGCTGCGGTTGAAACCGTCGTCGGCGTATATTCGCGCGTCGACAGGAGCAAAGAAACGGCCTGCAGAGTCCGTGACCGATACACGAGCAGATGTTTCATTCCCGGCCATTCCTTCGATTCGAAGTCTTAGCAAGGATCTGGGCTGCAGATACCTACGGTGTTCGATTCGCAAGTGCTGTATCTTCGTCCCCGGGATCTGCTGCCAGAAGATCCCATT
>Ga0210406_10001627_pt1 | contig 26987 bp, 20 predicted proteins | sample IncBWC30MmetaG_FD_155454 | JGI IMG/M metagenome (GOLD analysis project Ga0210406, IMG submission 155454) | Forest soil microbial communities from Barre Woods Harvard Forest LTER site, Petersham, Massachusetts, United States - Inc-BW-C-30-M | ecosystem: Environmental > Terrestrial > Soil >... | reverse complement strand
TGACGTGATAGACGTCGCGAGTGCCGCTGATTTTCGTATAGAAGGTTTTCGCTTCGGCCAGGTGGTAGGAATAAATGCCGAAACCCCGCAAGCGAATGGCGCCAAACTCTTTGTCGCGGATGGTGATGGGATTTTGCGTGCCCCAGTGCTGGTCGGTCTGGATGCGCGTCGAGAAAAAATAGACATCGGATTTGAAGGGCGACTGAAACTTTTTGTCCCAGTTCTTGAGGTACGTGAGAATGGGAAGGGTGTTCGTGTTGAGCGTGTAAAGCCCGGGTGCGAAGGCGTCTGCGACCTTGCCTTCATTCACAAAAACAGCCAGTTGCGAATCCCGGACGGTGAGCTTGCCGCAATTCTGGATTTCGCGATCTTGCATGGGATAGCGAAAGGCCAGGATGCCGTCGGCTGGCTCCGTCCAATCGATGACATCAATCCACTGTTTGGAAATAAAATCGCGAAGACTCATGAAGGACCTCCGCTTCCGGCACCGCTCGACTAAGGCTGAACCATCAGATAGAGGCGATGCTACGGTGCGGCTGGGGGCATGTCAATCCCCTTCGGAACAAGGCCCTTGCGGATTATTGCGATCCGTTATTCAGCGCTTGGCCGTTGCGAAAATCCGCGTATCTTTGCCGCCCGCGTGGTGTTAGCTGGTAGGAGGGGAAGCTTCGCAAAACACCGCCCTAACCTTAGGGTCTATAATCTCATGCCACCGGGCAACGCATTGCTCGTCCAAGGTGGAGGGAGCCACAGATGACACGTTTTCATGTGAATGGAAAGCCGGTCGAGGTGGATGTCGATCCCGCGACTCCGTTGCTTTGGGTCCTGCGCGACTCGCTGGGGATGACCGGCACGAAGTTCGGATGCGGGATGGCTTTGTGCGGGGCGTGCACGGTACATCTTGACGGGAAGGCCATGCGATCCTGCGTTGCGCCGGTATCGCGCGTGGAAGGCAAACGCGTGACCACCATCGAGGGACTCTCCGCTAACCTGACGCACCCACTGCAACGGGCGTGGATTGAGCTGGATGTGCCGCAATGCGGCTACTGCCAATCTGGGCAGATCATGAGTGCCGCGGTTTTACTGGCGGAAAACCCCAAGCCGACGGATAAGGACATCGACGAAGCCATGGGCGGAAATATCTGCCGCTGCGGGACCTACCCAAGAATTCGCAAGGCGATCCACAAAGCGGCGGAGCTGGCGAATGCCGGGAGGACCAAATGAGCGCGCCCGCAATGGTGGGACGGCGGGAGTTTATAAGGACTGGGGCGGCGATAGGCGGCGGATTGCTGGTGAGCTGCTATGCGCCGCTGCCGGGCGGATCAAGCAGCGCGCTTGCCGCGGAAGAAAAGGACTTTGCGCTGAATGCGTTTGTGCGAATCGGAACCGACGAAAGCGTCACGGTGATTTCGGCGCATTCGGAGATGGGTCAGGGAATTTATACTTCCTTGCCGATGCTTTTGAACGAGGAGCTGCAAGCGGATTGGTCGAAGATTCGCGTCGAGGCAGCGCCTGTCGACAAAGTCTATAACCACCCGATGTTTGGAATGCAAATGACCGGCGGGAGTACGACTTCGCCTGCGGAATGGGAAAGATACCGCAAGATGGGAGCGACGGCCCGGGTAATGCTCGTTGAAGCGGCGGCCGCGAATTGGGCCGTCGAGGCGTCGAGTTGCAGAGTGGAAAATGGCGTTGTGATTCACGCCGCGACAAACAAACGTGCGACGTACGGCTCGCTCGCCAATGCGGCGGCGCGGTTGACGCCGCCCGCAAATGTGTCGCTGAAGAGTCCCAAGGATTTCAGGCTGGTTGGAAAACCTACCCTGCGCTTGGACACTCCTTCGAAAACCAACGGCACGGCCCAGTTTGGCTTGGACGTGATTCTGCCGGGAATGCTTACGGCCGTAGTGGCCCGGCCGCCAGTCTTTGGCGGAAAAGTGGCGAAGCTTGACGCGCGTGAAGCGCTCAAAGTTCCCGGGGTGAAGGCTGTCGAGCAAGTGCCGTCCGGCGTGGCGGTAATCGCAGAACGCTTTTGGCCTGCAAAACTTGGGCGCGAAAAACTGATCATCGAATGGGATTTGGGGCCGAACGCGGGACTCTCCACGGGAAAAATGCTGCACGATTTTGCGGAGGCGGCGCTTAAACCCGGAGCCATTGCGAAAAAGACCGGCGATCCCGAGAGAGCGCTAAAAACGGCGGCAAGAACCGTCACTGCGGAATATGACGTGCCGTATCTGGCGCATGCCATGATGGAGCCGCTGAATTGCGTCGTCGATTTGCGACGAGACTCGTGCGAAATCTGGACCGGAACGCAGTTTGAAACCGTGGACCGCGCAAACGCGGCGCACGCGGCGGACCTGCCTCCCGATAAAGTGCTGATTCATACTACGCTGCTTGGCGGAGGGTTCGGCAGGCGAGCGAACCCTAATTCGGACTTTGTTGTGGAAGCAGTCCACGTGGCCAGAGCTGCAAAAGCCCCCGTGAAGGTGGTTTGGACGCGAGAGGATGACCTGCGCGGCGGCTGGTACCGCCCCATGTGGCACGACCGGTTTGTGGCGGGATTGGATGCCAACGGAGATCCCGTCGCATGGACGCACACCATCGTCGGGCAGTCGATCCTGCAGGGCACGCTGTTCGAGTCTTTCGGAATCAAAGACGGCATCGACAGCGCTTCGGTGGAAGGCGCGGCGGATTTGCTCTATGGAATACCGAATCTGCAGGTGGATCTGCACACGCCGAGAATTGGAGTCCCGGTGCAATGGTGGCGGTCGGTGGGCCATTCGCACACGGGATTTTCTGTCGAGGCCTTCTTCGATGAAGTGGCGCATGCGGGCGGACAAGATCCTTATGAGCTCAGGCGGAAGTTGTTGGCCAACCAACCGCGAATGAAAGCCGTGCTGGAGCTGGCGGCGCAGAAGGCCAATTGGGGATCGCCATTGCGGCCGGGAGTGGGGCGCGGAATCGCCACGCATTTTTCTTTCGACAGCTATGTGGCCCAAGTCGTGGAGGCGTCGGTGGAAAAAGGCGGCGCGGTGCGCGTGCATCGCGTCGTCTGCGCTCTCGATTGCGGACTGGTCATTAATCCCGACACAGTCCGGGCGCAGATCGAAGGTGGAATCATTTTTGGACTGACGGCGGCGCTCAAAACGGAGATCACGCTGAAAGATGGCCGGGTGGAGCAGGGCAATTTTCACGACTACCAAATGCTGCGAATCTTCGAATCGCCGGAAATTGAAGTGCATATCGTTCCGAGCGGAGAAAATCCCACAGGCGTCGGCGAACCGGGTGTGCCGCCGGTCGCGCCAGCACTGGCAAACGCAATCTTTGCGGCCACCGGCAAGCGTGTGCGGCGGCTGCCGATTCGCGCGGGTGATTTGGCCTAGAACAGGGGAGCGAAGTCATGAACAGATTCGCGGCAAATCGAAAAGAAAGTTCTCGAAAATCCCATGGAGCGCTCCAGCAGGCATTGGTAATTCTCGGTTTTGCGCTTGCGACGGCCTTGATTGCGGTGTCGTTGCCGGCTCGCGCAGCCAAGCAGGACGCGGATGTCTCGCGCGCGGCTTTCCTCGAGGTTTATCGGGTGCTGACTTCGCCGCGCTGCCAAAATTGCCATACGGCAGGCGATGCGCCTCTCGAAGGAGATGACAGCCACGAGCATCCGCAAAATGTGAAGCGCGGCAAGGACGGACACGGCGTGTATGGAATGCGCTGCGATACGTGCCATCAGACAAGGAATCTCTCCGGCGAGCACATGCCGCCCGGCAACGCGAAGTGGTCGCTGCCTTTGCCTGAGCAAAAGATGGTGTTTGTGGGACGATCGCCGGGAGAGCTTTGCCGGCAGCTTAAGGACCCCAAGCAAAACGGCGGTCGAACTCTCGCTATGCTTCTCGATCACGTGGAAAACGATGATCTTGTCGGCTGGGGCTGGAATCCGGGAGACGGCCGCACGTTGCCTCCGCTTTCCCGGGTGGAAACAGCTGCGCAGACGAAAGTTTGGGTCGAAGGCGGTGCGGCCTGTCCAGAGTAAGCACTCCCCGCGTTAGCCGGTAGAAAATTCCAGTTCCAGTTTGGTCATCGAAATCAGTGGCAGGTGCCGCTGCCGGAGTCGGTGAAGGTTTTTCCAGCTTCTGGAATAAACTGCCAATCGTAGCCGTTGACCTTCAGCGTGAGTTTTAAGACGCCGTAGGCCGTCGCGTCGCGCACTTCGCTGTTTGGCTTGGGCGCGCCGAACGGACGGTGACTCTTGCCGCCCGTGCCAACGACGAATTCGCGAATGCCGCGAGCAGCGTCTGCCGCGCCGTCAGGCGTTTGAGGCGCAAAACGCTCGTAGTCGTGGTCGTGACCGTTCACCACGACATCGGCCTTGGCTTCATACAGGTCCACCCATAACGGCCTGATCTCGGGATCATTGCCGTGAGCGCCGCCTGAACTAAAGAGCGGTTTATGCCAATAGGCGAGTGTGCAGGCAGCAGGATGCGCTGCTACATCGGCCTGCAGCCATTTTTCCTGGCGTGAGCCAGCATCGCATCCGCCAACGGCGATGCATTCACTGTTCAAAACGACGATATGCCAGGAGCCAAGCTCGTAGCTGTAGTAGCCATTTTGGGGGTCGCCCGCGGCGGCACCAAAATAGTTAAAGTACGGGGTGGCGCCAGAAGCGTGAAACTCGTGATTGCCCGGTGAGGGACGAGTGCGCGATTTCACGCGGCCCCAGGTCTTGTCGTAACACTCGAAATTCTCTTTCGAACCATCCGGATAGGCGAGATCGCCGGGAACCATCACCGTTCCCGGAATTAGCTCGATGAGTTTAGCGGTGGCTTCCGCGCCGGTGAGGTCGCGGCAGTCGGCGATGTCCCCAGCGCCAACGAGGACAGCAGACTGCTCCTTTCCACGAGGCGCGGCCGAGGATTGCGGCCGAATGCTCGGTGTGCTAACGAGAAGGGTTGTTACAAATAAAAGACTTAAGCCAGCGAACCGCGTCTTCATAGCAAACCTCTCAGCCGATTCGATGATTCGGATACTAAAGTTCGCGGGCCAGCCCGAGTTGTATTTAACCGGCAGGTCAAAATACATTTGGCTTCTCCTAGCACACCGAGTCCAACTGGAATTTGTCTCCTCGATGCTTTGCTGGCCCACCACGTCCTTGAACATACAACGGTTGAGAGGGGCTAGCCGGTTCTTGAGATGCCTTCCGCCAAGATGCCCGCAGTACATCTCCGCCCAGACAACGTACCGCACCTATCACTGGAAACCTGACACAGAAACAAAGGCCGGAGCCCGGGGGCACTCAGCCTCGAACCCCGGCCATTGTTGGGGTGTTAAAACCTGAAGCGCAACATAAACTGCAGCTGCCTCGGCAAACCGTTGCCCGTGTTGGTGCCAAGACCGTTCACCGAGGAAGTGATCAGGCTAAAGTTGGACACCGGCGCGAACACAAAGGGGCCGGTTGGATTGCCGTTGGCGTCCACGGCCGGCTGCGTAAAGGTAAATGCGAGATTGCCGTAATCACCGAGCTGGGTGTGATTGAAAACGTTGAATACTTGAACTCCAAACTGCAAGCCAAGTCGCTCGGTCAGTTTTGTTTCCTTCATCAGGGCCGTATCCACCTGCCAGATGTCCCGCGCTCGAATCAGACCATTTGCGCCATTGCCAAATCGCGTCACAGCTCCCGGTTGGGCATTCGGGTCCGTGCTTAGCGGCGGCGCTTGGAAGGCAGCCGGGTTGACCTGGGGTACGCCATTCGGCCCGTTGGGGAGATAGAGCGGAACTCCGGGAACGATGTCAGGCCGCTGATTGGTCTGGTCGTTGCCATCGGGGAGCTGGAAGTTTGACTGATAACTCAGGGTAGGGGTGAGGGGATGGCCGGTATGCCAAATCCCAACACCGCTCAATTCCCAGCCTCCAACAACTTTCCCGAGAACTCCACCTTCATGCAGATAGGCCTTGCCGGGTCCAAATGGGAGTTCATAGACGGCGTTCATTGAGAAATTGTGCCGAATGTCGAAGGCACTGGGGCCCTTATCGCATTGACGGCAGTTTACGTTTTCCGGTGCGTTGGATTCGCCACCGCCCGTTGCACCATCGTTAATGGAATGAGAGAAAGTGTAGTGCGTTTGGAAAGAAAGACCGTTCGTGAACCTCCGCTCCAAAGCAACAAACAAGGCGTGATAGGTACTCTGCCCGATATCGTGCTTGAAATCGACGGAACCATAAGGATCGATCGTGAAGGTCGGATCATTTGGATGGGCGGGATCCGGGAAAAATTGATCCAGGGGGCGGTAGCAATCATTATTGTTCGGATTAATCACCACCGGGATCTTGCAGAGATTTACGGCGCCACGCGAAAACAAGTGCACGCCGTGGCTTCCCAGATAGGATGTCGTGAAGAGAACACGGGCTGGCAGTTCATGTTCGATGGTGAGGCCCCAAGTCTCTACATACTGGTCAAGGCGGCCTTGGCGCTGCAAAGCGCGGGGGTGATTCGCAGCCTTTGTGAGCCCGTTTGCACCGGTGAAGCCCGAGAGATCAGGAAACTCTCGCTGAAATACGGGGTCGAGCGGGAGGACACCGCTCGCGGGAGCGACGGTAGCACGGAACGTATCGCTCTCGAGCCCGGCGTTGAGGTCGTCGTTCTGTGCTGCACCACTGTAGAGGCCGAATCCGGCTCGGACGACCGTCTTGCCATGAAGAGCCGAGGGCGCCCACGCAAGGCTTACGCGTGGATCCACATTCCGGTAAGACGGGTAATACAAGGAAGGATTTTTCGGGCAGGGAGATGTGTTGCTAGGAACCGGAAACGGCGTGTTAAACGAGCCTGAACCCAGGCAAGCCCCGTGGAACAAGTCAAAGTCAAAGACCGTCGTCCGGTTATCCGGCACGTGAGCGACGCCGTAGTAATCCCAACGAAGTCCCAGGTTTGCGGTAAACGTGGGCGTAATTTTCCACTCATCCTGAAAATAAGGCATATAAAACGTGCGGCGATACTTGTGGCAGCACCAGGGAGCGATAAAATCGACACTCTTGAGTGAGGCCGCAATCAGGCTGGTGGTATCCGGGAATGTAAGCGTATTGTTCGCTGTCTGCCCCTGATTGAGCCGGATGCGGCGAATCTCCATGCCGGTCTTGAAGGTGTGGCGGCCGCGGGTCCAGGTAAGATTGTCAATGAAGCCGAAGGTGGTGCCGACTTCGATGTCCGCCGAATTGTTGTTGATTCCAGTAAAGGTACCCAGGTTCACCGCGTAGGGAAGGACGCTGGCCTGGGGATTGTGAAAGGGCGAGCGATTGACGTAAACCTTTGCTTCATTGAATACATTGGATGTAAAGACGCGCTGCAACGCGATGAAATAATTGGCTGGATGATTCACTATATTCTGTTGGTCAAAGAGCGGGCTAATGGGCTGGTCGGAGTGCAGGATATCGCGCTGGGCACGCCCGTAGAGTGTCGTTTTGTCGTTGAATTTGTGATCGATGCGCACCAACGCAGTGTCCTCGTGAATTCTGCTGGGCGTGGCGTGCGTGAATAGATCGGTATCGGGGTCCCCCGTCACGGGAGCGAAAGCCGCGTCGGGAAAAACGTGCAGGGACGCGCAACCTCCGATAGTGCCTGCCGAACTACGCCAAGGATAGACCTGGAGAATGGAACACATTTGCGGAGAAGGACCGGCTCCGCCTCTTCCATTCACCACGATGTCCTGCAAAAGCTGCGTCGACGGTACGTTGGCTTGCTGCGTCGCCGACTGCAACTGACGAAGTCCTTCGAAGCTGAGGAAGAAGAAAGTCTTGTCCTTTATGATGGGGCCGCCGGCGGTAAGACCATACTGTCCGAGACGAAAGGGAGGGATGGCGGGGTTCCCATTTATGTCGAAATCGTTGAAATTGCGCGCATCGAACACGGAATTTCTCAGGTAGCCGAAGGCAGTGCCGTGGAAATCGTTGGAGCCTGATTTGGTCACCACGTCGACTTGTGCGCCTGCCTGCGTGCCGTATTCGGCGTCATAAAGGGCGGAATTTACCCGATACTCGGCGATGGCATCTTCGGAAATCTGCAGGCGGACCTGGGATTTCTGAGCTTGCTCCTGGATGCCGCCAGCGTCTACGCCATCGAAATTGAAATTATTGTCGTCAATGGCGCGGCCCGCGTAGCGGATGGTGCGCTGGTTACCCCCACCATCATCCTGAGCGAAGGGAGCCAGCAGGGTCAGTGCAGACCAATCGCGGCCGTTCACTGGCAGATTTGCGATCTGAACGGTGTCGATTACCGTCGCGGCTGCGGCAGAGGTTCGTTCGGCAGGGCCTGACTCTGCCTTGATCTCGACTTTCTCGGAAATTTCACCCACAACCAGAGCAACATCAAGCGTATGAGTCTCGCCCACTTGAAGCGTAACTTCTTCGATGACTTTGGTCTTAAAGCTGGTGTTGGAAACCGTCACGGTGAACTGACCGACGGGAAGGCCGGGAAAACGGTAATAGCCGTTGGAGTTTGTTTTTCGCTCCTGGCTGATCCCTGTGTCGACAGCCGTTACCGTGACGTTCGCTCCGCTAATGGAGCCGCCACTCGGATCCGTAACCGTGCCTTCCAACGTGGCGCGATCGGTCTGCGCAAAACAAGCCGTCCCGCTCGACAACAGCGCGATGGCTGCGAGGAATCGAAGAATTGAGTATTGTCGGCAATGCGTAAGACTCATGGATCAGCCCCTTTTATCTTCCTAACTGTTTGGTTTACAACCCTCCACGGCGTCCGTCCGGCTCGCCCGTCAACAACTCCTGAACTCCATGTTTTGCTTCTATCTAGCGGCATATGCCAAGAACCAGCGATGAACGAAAATGAAGGAATTGTTAAATAGAAGCTGAATTTTTTTCAGATAGCCGAGAGTCCGCATGTTCTTGATATCCGATAGGTTCAGGGTTTCGCGTGCACCGGAATCTGCACATGGAAGGCCGAACCGGCCCCCAGCGTGCTTTCGGCCGCGATTGTGCCGCCGTGCATCTCCGCGATCCAACGCGCGATAGCCAGCCCCAGGCCCGCGCCTCCGGTGTTCTTGGAGCGAGCGCGATCCACGCGGTAAAACCTGTCAAAAATGTTGTTCAGCTCCATTTCGGGAATGCCCGCGCCGGAATCGCGAACGGTGATTTGCGCGTGGTTATCTGATTGCGACAAGGCGATTTCGCACCACCCCCCGCTAGGGCTGTATTTCACGGCGTTATCCAGAAGGATCAGCAGCAAGCGGTCCACGGCAATGGCGTCGGCCTTGACCCAAACAGGCTCGGGCGGAGTCGTGGCGGTCACATCGAGTGCTTTCTCCAGGCCCAGCACGGCGGCGCGCTCTCGCGCCTTTTGCACGTGCGCAGAAAGATCCACAGGGCGCATCTCCATCCCGGCGGCCCCCGCATCGGCCCGCGCCAGCGTCAGCAGATTTTCAAGCAGCTCGGAGGTGTCGACCGAAGTCTCGAGAATTGTGGATAAAGCTCGGCGATACTCCTCCTGGGTCCGGGGTTTCCGTAGTGTTATTTCCGCGGTAGCGCGAATCACAGCGACGGGCGTCCGCAAATCGTGCGATGCATCGGCTGTGAACTGCGTAATCCTCCTGAAGGAAGCTTCAATGCGCGCCAGCATGGCGTTCAGCGTTTCTGTCAGGCGTCTGAGTTCGTCGCGAGCCCTCGGAACCTCCAGCCGGCTGGACAGATTTTGGGCACCGATCAATCCAGCCGTCTCAATGATCCGGTTGACGGGGGCCAGAGACCTTCCGCTCAGCCAGTAACCTGAAAGCGAAGCCAGCAAGACGAGCAGAGGCAGAATCTCTTTTTCTATCAGTCTGAAATGATCAAGCGCTTGATCAAACGGCTCTGTCGGCACCGCGGCATGAACTTCATAAACTTCGCCGCCGGTAGTGACGCGCTGAAGGGCAATGCGGTACTGCGAACCGTCAAGGTTGGTTGTGGCAAACGAGACATCTCCGTCGACGATCTGCGGCAAGGCCGGATAAATCCGCAGGAACTGCCGCGATCGGAATATCCAATGGCCATTCGAGCTGGCCACTTCGAAAAGCGCCCCATTCGCCCAAAGCTCCGCAAGCCCGCTCAGTTCTTCGTGCAGTTTGCTTTCCCCACGCAACGAGGAATTGGCCAAAACCAGACGCCGGACAGTTTCAAGATTCATGCGGGAAGCATTGTCAACCGTGGCTTCAATGCTGCGGCGGAACCCGAGATCGCTCACCCAGAAGAAGGCAACGAACGACGAAGCCAGAACTACAAAGTAGAGGGCCGTGAGGCGCGCGCGAATCGGCAAATTCATGAAGTGCTCTGAGTCCCCACCGAGTACCCGAAACCGCGGTGCGTGTGAATCAGTTTCTTGGCGGTGCCGTCCTCCATCTTTTTCCGCAGCAGCCGGACGAAAGCCTCGACGGTATTTTCACCAACGTCACGGCGATTGCCCCACACCGCGTCCAAGATCGCGCATCGCGACAAAACGCGGCCGGGATTCCTCACAAGCAGCTCGAGGAGCCGGAATTCAGTGAGAGACAGATAAATCTCCCGCCCCCTGCGGAAAGCGCGGTATGAATTCACGTCCAGGACGAGATCTTCGAATTCCAGGACATTTTTCGGCCTAGCGGCTGTGCGCCGCTGCAAGGCGCGGATGCGCGCGAGCAATTCCACGAACGAAAACGGTTTCGCAAGGTAGTCGTCGGCCCCCGCGTCGAGTCCTGTGACGATATCGGGCAGCGCGTCACGCGCGGTAAGCATGAGCACTGGAACAGTGTTGCCGCGCAGGCGCAACTGTCGCGCGAGCTGCAACCCGTTCATTCCGGGGAGCATTACATCCAGAAGAATCAGGTCGAAGGTGGTATCGCCGGTCTGTCGGAGAGCCGCACGGCCGTCCGCGGCTCGAGCGACGTTGTACGATTCCTCCTGCAGCCCATGCACCAGCACATCCGCCATGAGCTCATCGTCTTCCACGACCAAAATGTTCATGGAGAGATCTCATGGGAATTCTAGGCTCAGTTTTATGAACGCCCGGTGAACCTTTCGTTACAACTGCGTTGCACTCACCAGCGATCCGGCGGAGTGACTACCCCGTCAGCCAGGAAAGAAAGTAAGCGATCGGAGAGCCACACGTCCTACGAATCTGTGGTGGTCGGGTCTTGCAGCGTTCCGAGGCGGGCGGCTTGGCGGACGAACTCACGCTTGCCACTGGACGGGCGCTCCAGCATACATCGATCTCGAGTTTTTGCTTATGGTTCGCTTGTGGCTCGAAAGAGCCATGATTTACTCGTGGCGCAGCGCCACGATCGGATCGACTCGCGAGGCGCGCAGCGCCGGAATCGCACATGCAGCCAGCGCGATACCTGCAAGCGCCACGGCGACACCAGTGAAGGTCAACGGGTCGCGCGCGGGCATGCCGAACACCAAGCTCGACACCGAGCGCCCGAGCGCCAGGCCTCCCAGCAGGCCGGCTGCAATCCCGATCAGTGCCACCTTCATCCCTTCACCGACAACCAGGCGCAACATGTGGCGCGGCGTGGCGCCCAGGGCCATCCGAACCCCAATCTCCCCGGTGCGCTGGCTCACGGAATAGGCGATCACGCCGTAGATGCCGATGGAGGCAATCACTAGCGCAATGGACGCAAAGATGGTGAGCAGCATGGTATTGAGCCGCGGCTGTGCGGCGCTGTTAGACAGCCACTCCTCCATGGTGCGCACGTTGGCAAGCGCAAGCTCGGCATCGAGCTCGTGCACCTTCTGCCGAATGGCAGGCAGCAAAGTTTCCGGCGAAGCATCGGCGCGCACCACGACATCCATGAGCGGCCAAACGCGCGTGGCCATCGGGTAGTAGAGCGCCGGCGACTCCTGGGTCAAAGCCGTGCTGCGTACATCCCCGACGACGCCAACTATGGTGAACGCGGTCGTGGGGATGGCGGAGCGACGAAGCGTATGGCCGATGGGGTCGCTGTCGCCCCAGAATTTCTTGGCGGTGGCTTGGCTGATAATCATGACCGGGGGTGCCGTGGGTCCGTCCGCGTCTGTGAAGTCGCGGCCGTGGAGCAGCGGTATGCCCATGCTCTTGAAGTAGCCAGGACTCACAATGCGCCAATCGACGGGCACAGCCACATCGTGCGGCAGGATGGATTGGTCGGTGGTGATCATGGGGTGCGTGGTGTAATTGCCGGCGCCAAAGGGAATGCCGCTGGAGATAGACGCTCCGCGCACGCCAGCGATCGCTTGCAAGGAATCCAGCAGGGCGCGATAGAGCCGGGGCGCTTTCCCGTCGAGGGGATACTTTGCGGTTGGCGGGGCCAGCTGGAAGCTAATCACGCCCTGGGGATTGAAACCAAGTCGCACGCGCTGTAGGTTCGCCAAGCTTTGAATGAATAAACCTGCCCCGATCAAAAGAACGGTCGCCAGCGCGAGTTCAACGGCGGCCAGGGTATTGCGGAGCCCGGCGGACATTCGAGCGGCCGAACCACGCACGCCGCTCTTGAGGACCATATTGAGATCGGCCTTCGCCGTTCGCCACGCCGGCGCGATTCCAAAAAGCAAGCCACTCCCGATGGTCGCCGCGAGGGCAAACCAAAAGACCGTGGCGTCGATTTCGATGGCGGGAACGGGCAAGGTGTTCGGGGGCAATGCGTGATTGATCGTGCCCACAGCCCAGACTGCTCCGAGCAGGCCGGCCAGGCCACCAGCGAACGAGAGCACCACGCTTTCAATCAGAAGTTGGCGCACAAGCTGGCTGCGGCTCGCGCCGATGGCGGTGCGCACGGCCATTTCGCTCTGCCGCGTGGCTGCTCGGGCGAGCAGCAGATTGGCGATATTTGCGCAGGCGATCAGCAGCACAAAGCCCACGGCCCACAGAAGCACCAGCAGTCCGGTCCTGAGCTGCGGACTGACGAAGGTATCAAAAATGGTGATGAGGCGTATGCCCCAGTCACGGATTTCCGGATATTGCTGTCCTAAGTGCAGCGAGATATTGTTCATCTCGCCCTGCGCCTGGCCGATCGAGATGCCCGGTTTGAGACGCCCGACCGTGAAAATCACATGATTGAGACGGATTTCTTTTGCCGGGTCAATCGTCAGCGGAGTGTAAACGTCTCCTCCGGAGATCAGGTTCAGCGCGGCGGGGGCGACGCCGACTACGGTCGTCGGCGCACCGTTGAGAGTGATGGTGCGGCCGATGAGCGTCGGGTCTGTGCCGAAGCGCCGTTTCCAGAGGCCTTCGCCGATCATGGCAACGGGAGCAGCACCGGGCTTCTCTTCGTGATCGGTGAAATCGCGACCGACTATCGGAGGGATCCCCAGCACGCGCGTCAGCGCCGGGCTGATGCGATTGCCGGAGAGTTGTTCGGGTTCGCCCCCTCCCGTCAGCGTGTAGTTAGTGGCGCTAATGGCGGCCAACGTTTCAAAGCTCTGTGCTTGCTCCCGCCACGAAAGGAAATTCAACACCGACGACCCGAAGCTCGGCAGATTCAGCTTGTCATTCTTTTCCGCAACCTGCACGAGCCGGTTGGGATCACGGAACGGGAGGGGCCGCACGAGCACCGCGTTCACTACGCTGAAGATGGTGGTGTTGGCGGCGATGGCCAGCGTAACCGTCAGGACCACCGCGGCCGTGAACAGAGGTGTGCGACGCATCATGCGCATCGCATAGTTGATGTCGTTCAATAGCATGGGCAATTCTCCATCAATGCCGGTCGAGCCCTTGCGGATAGAGATTTGGCCAGGTAAACCGGCGAACACCCGCACTCCTTCGGGCAAGCCATAGATTTCCTTCTTAAACAGTAGCAGCCCGTTTCTCGTTAGTCGATAATATCGCCGCCTTGGATCGTCAAGTTCGGGAGTCGCACGGCCCTCGACCTCCTTAGTGATCCCCCGCACCCGCAGCGCTCGAAGGATCCCAAAGAGTGTTCCAGAGCCCATCACCTGGCTGGATTCACAGCATTTGACTGCAAACCATTCCATGAATGCAGTTCGTCTCTCAGGTCCCAGGCGGCCGGAGCATAACAATAGGAACTTTCTGCTCTCAACGATCTTGGCCGTTCACATTGGGCCGCCGCCTGTTGATTGTCCCAGGGCCTTGTTGATCTTCTTTACGTTCATGTCCCGCGACATTTCATCTGGGATGGCCTGCGCAGCCTGCAACGCCTCTTCGAGTGCGCGGCGGGCTTCAGCCGTAGTTCCCTTCTGCATCAGGGCCTGCGCCTTGATCTGCAGCAGCCACGACCGTCCATTCGCCCCGGGCGCGCGCGCGAGACCCCGATCACAGGCCGCGATCGTCTCGTCATAGTGTTTGGCAGCACTCTCCATCTGAGCGAGGCGCAGAGACCCGATATAATTGTTCGGCATGGCACGCTCCGACGCGATCAGCGCCGGCAATATGCGAGCCGGGTCGCCGAAAATCTGTACATTCTCCACGCGCGCAATATCCAGCGCAGAGCGCTCCTCGTCACTGTCTGGCTTTATCGCGTCGAGTTCCGCCAGCCAGCGATCGCCCCACTTGGCGGCTGCCGCATGGTCATTGCGGTTGACCGAAATGTACATCAGCGTCCGATAAATCGCGTCCCGATGGTCGCGGACTGTTGCGGACAACGATAGCGCTTCCTCTGCGAGGGGCTGCAACTTGCGCAACGCAGCGTCCGACCAGGGCGCCGGATCGGTCGAGGCCAAGCACCACATGCCCGCGACAACGGTCCGTGCGAATATCTCGTGTCGCTTCATCGGGGTCGCTTCGGTTGTGGCGGTTTCAGCGCATTGCTGCCATTGGCGGCCGTCTTGTAGCGCCTGGACGAGTGAGGCTTCGGCGAGTTCGCGCTCGGGCCACGTAGCTGGTGCCAAGCGAAGTGCTTCTTGATAGGCCTTGGCCGCGCCTACGGGCTGCCGTGCGAGAAGAGCGTCGCCTCGTTTGAGCGCTCGATCGGCGGGCGTTTGCTTCTTTGCAAAGAAGCCACTTGCTCCCCGATCGAGGAACTGGGTGAGTTCCGGCAGAGACATCGCGCCGGGTTGCATTGCGCTAACCTGTTCGTCCTGCGGATCGAGTATGAAGAACATGGGTGTGGCCTCCGCGCCGTACTTCGTGAGGAACGCGCGGTTCTCCGGCACATCATAGTTGAGCTCAAGCCAGACAAACTGTCCGGCGTACCTGGCGAGGTCTGCGTGATCCAGCAGGTCTCGCATCAGGTGACACGTCGATCACCATGGAGCCCAACATTCGACAAAGATCGGCAGCTTCCGCTGCTTGGCCTCCGACAGGGCCGTGCCATAGCTATCCTGGATGAACGGCAGACCGGCTGCCGCCAGCTTGGGAGCCACGCACAGCACGAACGAGAAAAGGATCAACACCTTTTTCATGGGCTCCTCCAGCGCCAGAATGAAGTGATTTCATTCAACCATGGAGGAGATTATGAGAGACGCGGCAGATGGTAGCAATGCCAACTATCACCGGATTCCTGCCATCCCCGCCGCGACTGCCAAGCGCCATGCCTAACCGCTTTGGCCCTGGCTTCTTCCTGGCATATGGGCTACACCTTTCCGCACCCGCCGATCAGGCAACCAAACCCTTGGATAACGAAATAAACCCCTTCCCGTCTTATCTGATCTGGGAGCACTCACATGGAATCCTTTCTCCAGGACCTCCGCTACGCTCTGCGGATTCAGCTGAAGTCACCCGCCTCGAGCGTGATCTCCATCCTGACTCTTGCTTTCGGCATCGGCGCGAACGCGGCAATGTTCAGCATCGTGAATGCCTGGCTGCTACGTCCGCTTCCGCTCAAGGATCCGCAACGGCTTGTCGGCATCTGGAGAACACGGCGCGACAATCCGCGTCAGCCTGCTTTCTTTGATTTCTATCGTGACTACCTCATCTGGAGCGAGCAGAACCGCAGCTTTGAATCACTGGGAGCGATGTTCGAGCAAAGCTACGCACTCACCGGATCCGGAGAGCCGCGGGAACTTCATGGCTCAGTCGCAACCTGGAACCTATTCCGGACCGTCGGTGCAAAGCCCGAGTTGGGACGCCTCTTCGTCGCAGAAGATGCTCAAGGAGAGCCGGCGTGCGTAATCAGCCACGCCCTCTGGACAGAGCAATTCCACTCCGCTCATGACGTCGTAGGACGAAGCATCACGCTCAATCGAAAGCTGCACCGAGTACTCGGCGTACTCTCTGCGAGCTTCTCCCTGCGCACCTTGGACCGGCCATTCGAAACCGCCGTATGGACGGTAATCACCGCCGACGACAAAAACTATGCCCCAACGTCATCTGCCGCGATGGCCGTGATCGGCCGCCTCAAGCCTGGTGCGAGCATCGAGCAATCGCAAGGCGAGATGTCGATGCTGCAAGAAAGACTCAACCACCGTTTCACCGATGAGCCGGAGGGCTCGGGCGTTCTCGTCGTCAATCTCCAGCAGGACAACACGCGAACCCTGCGTAGTTCCTTGCTGCTCCTCTTTGGAGCCGTGCTGGTGCTGCTCCTCATTGCCTGCGTGAATACCGGCAGTCTGATTCTGGGACGCAATGCACAGCGCGCTCGCGAATTCGCGGTGCGTGTCGCCCTGGGTTCCGGCACCTGGAGATTGTTGCAACAGCTCAGCGCAGAAGTGCTCGTCTTATTCGTGATCGGCGGGATAACCGGACTGTTGATTGCCTTCGTCCTTGTGCGCGTCTTCGTCACCTGGAATCCTTTTGCCGTGCTGCCGCCGGGCGGGATCTCCCTAGACCTCGAGGTCCTAAGCGCCACGGCTGCCGTGGTCTGCCTAACTGCTTTGCTCTTCGGATCGCTCCCCGCACTGCGCGCCCTGCGTGTGCGCGAGAACGAGGCCTTGCGTACTGCGAGTGCAACCACCACTGCCACGCGATCACAACTGTCCTCACGTCTGTTCTTTGTCGCCGCCGAGATTTCTCTCTCTGTCATGCTATTGGTAGGCGCTGGATTTTTGATCTCGACGTTTATAAAGATCGATTCCGAGCCCCTGGGCTTCGACACCCACGACGTGTTTGTCACCAGCGTTGCCATTCCCTATTCGGACTATCCCACGAGCGCGGATCGATCGAGGTTCGGGCAGCGACTGTTAGGACGACTCCGGGACATTCCTGCAATTCGCGCCGCCGGCATTGCGCTCACCTGGCCATTCAACGTGAACGGTGTGCCTCCCATTGAGCTCGAGGGAAGATCGTCTGGGCCCGCTGCGGAACTGCCTCAAGCGGCCGCCTTCGACGTGAGCGACGGCTACTTTGACGCCCTCGGAATCCCCTTGCTTCGCGGCCGGGTATTCGATCAGCACGACACCGGCGACTCGGGGCACGTCGCGGTGATCAACGACGAGATGGCCCGCCAGTATTTCGGCAAAGAAAATCCAATCGGCGAGCGCATTCGCTGGCGCGCCCTCGACGAAAGAGAAGCAAAGGACCCCTGGCTGACCGTCGTGGGCATTGTCGGCACCACACGCTCCTTGCGGTACAACGCCGTCCAGTGGGACCGTTACCCCGCGGTTTACACCTCCATCTTTCAACCCACGCGAGACAGAAGCGTCCACAATTCAGGCGCGCTCACTATCTTTATATACGTCGAAGCTGCACGCCCACTCAGCCCGGCGGCGCTGGCATCAGCCGTTCACCAGATCGATCCCCACTTACCGCTTGGTGAGTTCCGCAGCACCGGCGAGATCGTCAGCAGCCTGCGCTCGCAGCCACGCGTCCGCGCAACGCTGCTAGGTACCTTCGGGCTGCTTACATTACTGTTGGCCGCCATCGGCGTCGGAGGCGTAATGAACCAGATGGTCGAACAACGCCGCCGCGAAATGGGAATACGCATCGCCCTGGGAGCCCAACACTCCGACATCCACAAGCTGATCCTCACCCGCTCCCTGGTGCTGACGGGGAGCGGCATCGCAGTTGGAATCGTAGGCGCGATGGTGGTCACACATCTATTAAGAGGGTTTGTCTACGGCATTTCAAATTCCGATCCAACAATCTTCGCCGCAGTAATTTTTTTGCTTTGCACAGTTGCGATGCTGGCGGCTTACATCCCAGCGCAGCGTGCCGCGCGAACAGATCCGACGGTGACACTGCGCTGCGACTGAGAGTTTTTGTGGACCGGGCCCTCTTTTGGCGAGCGAACCGCGGTATAGAACGAGACATCCGCGATGCACCGCGCGCTGGGGGAAGGCCACGATCTACAATCTGCTGGCCCACACGTCTGGCATTCCAGATTTCACTGGCCTTCCGGGATTTCCGTCGAGAGTAGTTGAATTAGAATCTCGGAAGGGGCTCGCCGCTTTGACTGATTTCCCTGCCCCAGTCCCGTTCGACTGGTTGGCGATGGAATGTGGACAGATTCAGCGCGTCTCTGTTCACGGGTTCGAGAAATCGGCATACTGGGCAACGTATACACTCACGTGGAACTCCGAACAATGCTGGTCGCCAGATGACTGTCCGCAAAATCGTTCACATCGATATGGACGCATTTTATGCGTCAGTTGAGCAGCGGGACGATCCGCAACTAAGCGGCAAGCCCGTAGTCGTAGCCTGGCGCGGCAACCGCTCTGTCGTTTGTGCCGCTTCTTATGAAGCGAGACGTTTCGGCGTTCGCTCTGCCATGCCAGCAATTCGCGCCGAACGGTTGTGCCCCAACGCTGTTTTCCTACCTCCTGATTTCCCACGTTACCGCGCCGTCTCATGTCTCGCGCGCGAAATCTTCAAGCGCCACACCGATCTGGTGGAGCCGCTATCCCTTGATGAGGCTTACCTCGATGTGACGGAGAACAAGACTGGCTTGCCAACCGCTACAAGGGTGGCGCGCGCCATTCGCCAACAGATCCGCGAGGAGCTGAATTTGACGGCCTCAGCCGGCGTCGCGCCGAACAAATTTCTCGCCAAGATTGCTTCCGACTGGCGAAAACCGGATGGGCTCTTCGTCATCCAGCCGGAAGCGGTAGATTCATTCTTATTGCCACTGTCTGTCGGGCGTTTGCATGGTGTGGGCAAGGTGACAGAGGAAAAGCTGAAAAGCCTTGACGTACAAACGGTGGCGGATTTGCGAAAGCTGGATTTATCCATACTCGAAGGCAGGTTCGGTCGCCAGGGCGTGCGCCTCTACGAGTTGGCCCGAGGCGTCGACAAAAGCGAAGTTGTCCCAGACAGACCGACACAGTCGATATCGGCCGAGGATACGTTTGAGCGCGATGTCCAGTTGACCGAGACCGAACCGATGATCCGTCGTCTCGCAGAAAAAGCCTGGACTGCTTCGCGCAAGGAGCTGCGTGTCGCACGCACCGTGATCCTCAAACTGAAAACCAGCGAGTTCAAGATTCTCACGCGTAGTCATACGCCCCACGCACCTCCCTCTTCTTGTGAGGAATTGACCGACATCGCCCTGTCGCTGCGAGAGCGTATTGAGCTGAGTCCAAAGCAACGCTTTCGCCTGGTTGGCGTTGGGCTTAGCAACTTTCGCGATCCCCATGAGGAACCTGCTGAACCGACTCTGTTTCGCTAGCCGGATAGGCCGCTTGTTGCGTGCTCCTGCCCGAATCCCCAGGCTCAGTGAGCTCCGGAGAATATGACTTTGGCTTACTTTGGCTCTGTGGACGACGAAACGTCCCCCATAAAAGGGCCAGGAGTAGGAGTGCTTCCGTGGCGAACGGAGACACCCACTCTGCAACCCCGGAAATCGCCGACACATCTTAGTAACAGCGGTCCGCAGCGCGTTTTTTGGTTTTCCAGCCTTGGCTTCTCGCACGTTTTTTGTTTTCCAGCCCAACGCAAAACGAGGACCTGTACTGTCGGACGGTGCTGTCTTCGCGGCATGGCCAGTTCGGCTTTCGCCGCGGTCTGCGATACTTAGAAAATGATGCGTCGATCCATCTTCGTAGCGTTGTGCCTCGCCACGGCCTCGGCGGCGCTCGCCCAGAATGTCCGGCCAGCCTCTGCCGAAACGCCCGGACCGCGTCCCATCGCCAGAACAGAGGGTCGCAACATCCTGGCTAGCATTCCCATGGTAGACGCCGAGTCCGAATCCGAAACGGACTGTTCCCACCTAGTTCACAACGTTTACGAACAAGCCGGGTTTCCATACGACTACGTCAGTTCGCACGAACTCTACATCGGCAGCACAAATTTCACGCGCGTGCGCGCGCCCCAAGCGGGCGACCTAGTGGTTTGGCGCGGCCATGTCGGCATCGTCATCGATCCCCAAGAACACTCCTTCTTCAGCTCCGTGCGTTCCGGTCCCGACACGCAGTTTTATGACTCGCCCTACTGGCGGTCGCGCGGTATGGCTCGTTTCTTCCGCTATATCACCGAGAAGCCGCTTTCCGGCCGAACGCTCGAAGCTACGCGTCACGCGGATCAGCAACCTCTGCAGGCCGCCAGCCACGGTTCGGAGAATCGACCAACTTCCGGACTGCCCAAGCCGGCACGAGCGCCTGCGTCGAACTCTACCCCCGCGGCTGAAACCTCCAGTTCAGCAACAGTCGAAACTCCTCGAGAGATCATTCTCCAAGTGGCCCGCAAAAATCCTTCGCCAGACGAAGTCGTAGCCGCATTTGTCGAAATGAGCCAGGATTCCGGTGAATCCCTCCGCACGCGCACTCTGAACAGTATCGGAAAACCCATAATCGTTTACCGGGAGGCACACGTCTCAGCAATGCAAATCAAGGGCAAGCGCGGAACTGCGCTCGTTCGGATCGAATCGTTAGGCGCTCCTCTGAATACGCAAACGGGCTCACAGCTTCGCTGGAAAGAACAATCTCTGGAATTCGAGAAGACGAAAAGAGGCTGGGTGATGAGCCCCATCCAGGAGACTGCTTACGTCAAGCGTGAAGTCGCTTTGCAAGTCCTCTCGGCCCGGCTCGCGGAGCTCGCGCAAAACACGGACGCCACTCCCGAACAGGAACGCGAGCAGAAACAAATCATTCGCTTCCTGAATTTGCTGATTACCGACGATTCCAACGCTGCTTCAGCGCAGAGTAATTAAGACACGAAAGGCGAAAAGGTTTCCTTGATATTGGTCTCCCCTTCGCAACTGTCTGCGAACCTCGAATTCCGTCCTTTCCTTCATCGCGGTCGTAGGGCTCGGGGGCTGCTAGCTGCCAGCGATCAATTGCCTGCATATCTCCTGCTGGGCAGTGACGCCGCGTACTTAGCCCCTCTCGACTCAGCTAGCGGCTCCCATAACTAGCGAACGCATGCCCCACAAGGAACCCTTCGGCAATCAATTCCTCACGCAGAAATCTCGTTTCCCAACGGCACCACGCTCTAGCTGTGACAAAAATGTGATGCAGTGTTCAGAAGAACGAGTCGCATCCGCTATTCACATGACACTGCTGGTCTTTGTTCCGAAGGCTTTGGGTCAAGAGCTACGGAGCCCCAGGCGGAAGGAACGGCTCTGCTGATGCCCATTGGGGATGCTCCAGGCTAGCAGCATCATTCGTCTTGTTCATCGAAACAAAATTAATGGAGGTCGGAAATGGGAAGCCCATGCATTAAAGCCGAAACGAAATCGGAAGAGGCGCTCGTTCGGGCGAGCCGGCGCGGAAATGAGCAGGCCATCGAGACCCTGTTCCGCCGGTACCAACGGCAGTTACTCGAAGCTGCCCGACGTATTTTGGGAAACACGGAAGACGCGGAAGACGCTTTGCAGGATGGGCTTCTTTCGGCGTACCGCAATGTGCGGCGCTTCGAGGGGCGCTCCAAGTTTTCGACGTGGCTGACCTGCATCGTGGTCAATGCGGCACTCATGCGGCGACGTCGTGCCCGAGGGCTACGGGTGACTTCGCTCGATGCCACCGCTCCAGAGAGTCACGTTCCGATATCAGAGCGCTTGCAAGACGACGATCCGAATCCTGAGCAGCTGTTCGCGCACAGGGAGTTGAAAGAAATGATTCAATCCAATGTGGGACAGCTATCGTCCCCGCTACGCACGGCATTCGTGCTCAGCGGAATAGAAGAGCACTCGCAGGAGGAGGCCGCGAAACGGCTGGGTATTACGCTGACAGCAATGAAAGCGCGGATGTTTCGTGCTCGATACAAGTTGGCGGAGACCCTAAGACCCCTGCTCGAGCGAGGGAGGACGACGTGAAGAAGCCCGCTTCCGTCAAGAGCACTTCACTTGACGCGAGTGGCCCTCAGACCTGCGATGGATGTGGCCATGTACACCAACAGGTCTTGCTGAGCAACGATCTTCGGCGCCCCCTGGCCGCTGCAGGATTATTCTGTTTTGACTTTGTCGAGGGCTTGCGCCAGCGTTGTGCTTGACGCCACCGGCTCAAAACTACTTCTAGTCTCGTCTTGATGCATATTGATTGTCTTGAACAATACAATTCGTCCGTCGATAGCGATTTTTTCCACGCTAGTTTTCCAAACCCCCGGCGACAGATTAACGCGCGTAATTTCTGTCGTGCCGCCTTGCTCCACGTGGCCGATCAGACCGTACCCAAACTTTACGCGTGTTCCCAGTGAACCAGAAAGGCGTGATATTCGCCTGTCGTGAAGATCGATGACAACGATCCCATCCAAAGCGTGCAAAATCCGCTGCTCATAGGTCTTGGGCTTGAACCCAGGATTTGGATGAAACGCGATTCTTTCTGAACCTCCCTCCTTAGCCTGATCCTCAAAAACAAAGGCCTCAGGAATAATGCGCAATAGTTCTTGCATTGTTTTGTCGTCATCGTCCCGTTGTTTTTGGATCGCGCGCCTCCCAGACTGATTGTTCAGCAACCCTTGGTGCTGGTCATGTTCCTTTTTAATCTGCGCTGTTGTGGGTGGATGGCCATCCACGGCAAGCAGGTGACGAACTGGGCCGTCCACGGTCTCGATGACCTGCTCGCGAAATACGTGGTTGTTACTGTGGCGCTCGGCGACATAGGACCACAGTGTTTTATTTTTGCGCTGTTGTAGTTCGTTGTAACACGCATCTCCGATCAAGTCCTTTGCCGTTTGGGAAGGCAAGGCTGGCGGCAACGCCATGCCAGCAGCAAAGGTGAGAATAGCGAAGCAGGAAACGTAACCCGGCAATGTCAGCGTTCTCGATAGTTTCATGGCGGTTAGCCTCGGATAACCAGATAATTCGAATCGGCGTGGTGCTCCCATCGCTAGCCCTGGAGGGTACGCACAGCGGGTCGTGCCTGCCCGTCGGGTTTGGCCGACTAGAAGACCAGGCTTGGGCCCAATGTTCCAACGCCATCAACAAATGGATTCTCGCTGAAGAAACAATGGGCTGCCGGTAGGAACGGCTATCTAATTGTTAGGATTTGTGTGCTGGAGGCCTTGCTTACTTGTTGGCGGCTGTCCGGCTGGTCAAGTTTCGTCCCGCTGCCACCGCGATTTAACACAAGCGTTTTTTCAATGGTCTACGGTTCGAATTTCGGCGCGTTGAATCCTAATATCCTAACATCCGCAGAAGGACAAGGACTGTCGCACAGATCCTTTGAAACCAGAAGGTCATGAAAATTCTCCTATCCACTTCATTCTGCTGGTCTGGGATGCGCGGTGCTGGCAGGAAGAGTGATTGTCCTGTTAGTGTTTGTAGATAACCGGAACTCAGCTGTCGAAAACGGCGCGTTTGTGATGCACTCTGGTAATGTGGGGAGAGACTGGGGAATCTAGAACGAGTGCGGGGAAGGCCTTAGGGCGAGGCTGTCGCTACCAGAGACCACCAGGATTTGCACCGTTCGAGTATTGAGAAAATTTAACGCACCCGCAAAACTATGACCGTCGCGTCATCGGTCTGGCATCCTAGCGAGAATTCATCCATAGATCGAAAGATCCCTTCGACCATTTCGTCTGCGCTTTGTGCCCTGCGTTCGGATACTGCTCTCAGGAGGCCTTCTTCTCCCCACTCCTTGCCAGCCGGATTTACCGTTTCCGTGACACCATCAGTGTATGCAAGGAGCAGATCTCCCGGGCCGAGGTGCACAGTGCCTTCCTCATACCTCCAATTCGGAAACATGCCGACGGGCGGGCCCCCGGATTCAAGCCGAATGACCGAGCGGTCTCGCCGAACGACCATCGGAGGATTGTGACCAGCATTGACGTACTGCAGCGCGCGTGTTGCTTCATCGAAAACACCGTAGAAGAGTGTGACGTACCGTTCTGGGAGCGACGTTGCGTGTACTACGCGATTCACTGCCCCGAGCACCGCGGCCCCGTCGTTTCCGGCGAACGCTGCCGCCGTGCGAAGCGCGGACTGGACGTTTGACATCATTAGCGCCGCAGCGAGCCCCTTACCGGAGGCGTCTCCGACGGCCAGTGCCAAATGATTTTGCGGCAATGGCACAAAATCATAGGCATCCCCGCCTAGCTCGCGCACCTGTCGGCAGCGTGCGCTGTAACTGAGACTGTCGATTGTCGGCTTCAGGTAATGCTTAAACCGCTGCTGAACCTCGCAAGCGGCGGTCCATTCGCTACAATTTTCTATTTGAACTGGCAATGTTGCACCGGTCCTACGAGTCCAGAATTTCATACAGAGTTCTCCTCTCTGCGGCATTCTGATGAATTACGAGGGGCAGTGCCGCTAGGAAGAGCGTTTCTCCTGTTAGTGTTTGTAGGCGAGCCGACCCGCAGAGGAACCCACTCAGTGTGCAGGCGCGGCTCCTTTTCTCAACTGGTTAGCTCCTGGAATCGTGGTGTTGTCGATTGCTACTGCCTGATTCCTTCGAGTTTCGGAAGTGGAAAGAGAATGGGCTAAGTCAGCCCAGCGCTTGTCGGTACGAGTCGAACGTAGCTGAGCAGCGCTTACGGGACTTACTGTTTCCGGGGCCATGCATACAGATAGCCCATCGCACGCACACTACGAATCCTCTCGCCGCCGTCGGGATGTGACCCAAGTTTGCGCCGAAGATTGGTGACGTGAAAATCGATACTTCGATCGAAGGGCGAAAATTTCCGATCCAGGACACGTTCCACCAGCTTATCCCGTGTGAGCACCTGGCCTGGAAATTCGAAAAACATGTGCAGCAGTTCAAATTCTGCCGATGTTAAATTCAAAGGCCCGCCCGCTTTCGAGACGGTGCGTGCACCCAAATCGAGTTCCAGGTCTCCAAATTTTATTTTTGGAGGCCTAAGCCCGTTCTTGTTGTCGGATTGCCAGCCCGATCTGCGGAGAATGGCAGAAATTCTGGCGGCGAGTTCGCGCGGGTTGAATGGCTTCGCTACGTAGTCGTCGGCGCCGAGCTCCAACCCGAGGATGCGGTCAAACTCTTCGCCCCTGGCCGTCAGCATCAGAACGGGAGTCCGCGCGCGCTGCCGAATGTCCTTGAGAACGTTAAATCCCTTCTTGTCCGGCAGCATGACGTCGAGCACGATTAGCTCGAAACTGCCTTCCATTCCCGCCTTTGCGCCGGCGTCACCGGTATGCACATAAGAAACCCGGAAATCCTCCGCCTCGAGGTAGCGCTTCAGGATTTCGCAGAGTTCGCGATCGTCATCCACAATGAGCAGGTGGGGCTTGAGGTGCTGTGTCGCCCTACCGCCAACTTCCCTTGCATTTGCACTCAACGTGCCCCTATCGTCCATAACGACTCCGGCGAATCCCGTCTGAACCAGGACTGGCCTGCCCAAACAAATCCCAAGGAAGAAACCGCTTTTTCCCAGGCGTACTTTGCCGTGCTGCTGTCAACCATACGATGCAATTTAGGGCGGGCCGGTCACCTAAAATCCGTTGCTTAGCATGACATTCGGCCACTCTGCTTCAAAAAGGCGTCCGTCCTGTATGTCCCCTCTTCGGCCCGAAAGAATGGACCTTTAGGTACATGCAGGTACATGCTCATTCGCATGCTTGGCCAGATCACCTGAGCATCTCGCAGCTAGCCCAGGCGATGCCAAGGCTAGTGTGAATGCTGCGGAACCCACCAAGCAGGAAGGATCTTCTGAAGGTGTATTTTTTTGGCCAATGGCCCCCATTGAGGCTCAAACTCAGTAGCTACATTCCCGATAGCGATCTGCAAGAACTCACTAGCCATATGCTGTTCCGCATGCGTTACATCGTTGTAGCCGTTCGGAAGAATGCCCATGCCCACGAAGCCCCCGGCTGCAGCAGAAGCGAAGTTACTCATCGCGAGAGTATTTCTGCCGGAATCTGTCTTGTCGATGACGGTGAAGGCGAGCGCGTGGAAGGTTCGGCGCAATGGATTGGTGCTGGTGGAGCGTTCGTAGCGAGGGTCTTCATGCAGAAGGAAACCCGTGAGAAACTGAGCACTCTCCCTCGCCGTGCGATCGGTCACTTTGTACCCGTAGGTTCTGCCAAATGCCTCAGCTCCGTCCTTCCATTCTCTAGGGTAACGGTTTGGCGGATTCAGCATTTGGAAGCCGGCACCAAATGCGGGAAGAATCACAGCCGGCGGGCCAAAAGCCTTATGGATGTAGATCTGAAGCTTGTCTTCCCCCGTTAAACGAGTCCTAGTAAATGTTGGAGGCAGCCCCAGCTGGTTTGGTTGCAGACCTGAAGGCGCCATGGGGTTCTGGTCTTGCTCTTGTGCCTGTCCCTTCGGCACTGGTGCATCGGGCAAAGAGTCACCAGTCAAGTCTTGCCGAATCGGTTGGACTTCAACTCCAGGGGATGTGGACAAAAAAGCGAGGTCTGCATGATCGGTCGGTGGCGGTTGGGCTTTCAAATCCTGTGCGGCGGTAGAACGCGGATGAAGACAAAGAGTGGTGGTCGCAAACAAGACGATGGTGGAGAAACGCCCGAGGGTGATGCGCCAATAAGTCATAGCTCTCCAAGCAGGAAAAGTATTCCTGCAGGCAGGATATGGGGCTGTCGAGCACCGTGCAGTCAGGAAGCGTAAAGTGTCTGTAAGGATTTGTTAGGTCTTGGCTGGAGGGCTGTTCGGAGACCGGGTTGTATTGTATACATCTACATGAGACCTGCGGATCGAAAAGGAAGGCTTTGCCTCTTAATCTTCAAGCAAGACTCCTCAAGGCCAGCGCCAGAGCGCCCATGCACCGGCTCTTCCTGAAGATCTTTTTTTGGTATTGGCTGACGGCCTGGGGCATGATCGCTATCGTG
>Ga0210406_10001626_pt1 | contig 27040 bp, 33 predicted proteins | sample IncBWC30MmetaG_FD_155454 | JGI IMG/M metagenome (GOLD analysis project Ga0210406, IMG submission 155454) | Forest soil microbial communities from Barre Woods Harvard Forest LTER site, Petersham, Massachusetts, United States - Inc-BW-C-30-M | ecosystem: Environmental > Terrestrial > Soil >... | reverse complement strand
AGCGCGTATGACCCTGAAGATTGAAAAGACCGCCTCGCGTGGAACCGCAATCGTGCGCCTGATTGGCAGACTCACCGTCGAACATCTCGAAGAAGTCTGGAAGGAAATTAAGCCTGTCGAAGTGCCGGTTACTCTGGACCTTTCGGAATTGAGCCTGGTGAGCCTCGAAGGAGTGCGTTTCCTGAATGCGTGTGAAGACAAGGGAATTGCCGTCGCGAACGCTTCGCCCTACATCTCGGCCTGGATGTTGAGGGAACGGGAGACGGGCAAGCGCCCATGATGGCCAACGCAATTCTTTCGGTCTTGCGGGGGGCTCGGGACCGGGAGAGTCGACCGGAACGCGTGTTTGACAGTCTGGTGCCGGGCCGCATGTGGAAAGGTCTGGGAGTGATATTGGGTTTGTTGTTCACAGGCAGCTGTCGAGGGCAGTGTTCGTCGGTCGCTTCGACTCCGCAAGCGGCGGCGGATTGTGCTGCTCGTGCCACGCCGGAAACCAGAATTGCGAGCCTCGACGCATCCCATTCCTATTCCTTGGCCGAACTGATCGATATCGGCGAGCACAACAACCCGACTGCACGAATCGCCTGGGAGCGAGCCAAGCAGAGGGCGGAGTCGCTCGGAATCGCCAAGAGCGAGTATTTTCCAGTGCTTGCCGGGATCGCCGCCTTCGGAGATTCGCGTTCGATCAACCCTTTTCCCGCCGCACTCGTGAGCAAGGGATACACCATGGTCGAAGCTCCCTTCGTTCAACCGGAAGTGACGGTCGACTACCTCTTGTTTGATTTCGGGAAGCGGGAGGCTAAGGTCGACGCAGCCACCGCGCAAAAACTCGCTGCTGGTGCGAGCTTTATCCAGACCAATCAGGACGTAGCGTTTCAGGTTGCGACCGACTACTACAACCTGGTCACCGCGCAAGAACAGCTCGAGGCCGCTCGGGAAACGTTGAAAACAGCGCAAACAACACAGGACGCGGCAGAGGTCCAACTCGCTAACGGACGTTCGACGATGCCGGATGTCCTCAACGCGCGTGCGGAGACTGCGCAAGGGGTCTTCGATCTGGAATCGGCTGAAGGCGACGAGATGGTCGCCCGTGTCTTGCTTTCGGAAGCAATCGGCGTGGAACCGACGCCGCACATTCTCATCGACGCGCAGGAAAGCGCTCCCCTTCCACAGAACCTGACTCTCACGATTGAAGAGCTGATTGATCGTGCGATCGCTTTGCGACCGGATCTGGCCGCGCAAGCCGCTGCGATCCGAGCAGCCGGCGACGAAGTGCGGTCTGCGCGAGCGGACTATCGCCCAAGGATCGCGCTCTCCGGGTCCGTCGCGCAAACTTCTCTGTGGCCCACATCCGACTCAGGCAGGCTGGGAAATGCGAGCATGCCGACTTGGTCTGCGACCGTCGGCGTACAGTGGCGCATTTTCGATGGCGGAGCGCGAAAGCACGCGCTGCGGGAGGCGGAGTCGAAGCGACGGGAAGAGCAGGACAAGATGACCGACCTGCGCGACCGCAGCATACGGGAAGTCTGGTCAGCCTACATCGGATTTCGCACGGCGGTTCAGAAGGAACGCGCCGCGGTGGCTCTACTGACCTCCGCGACGACGTCTTATGACGCCTCACTCGAGGCGTACAAATACGGCGTGAGAACTCTGGTGGACGTCGTGACAGCGCAGCGCCAATTGGCACAGGCGCGGCTGTCGATTGTCGCTGCACGCTCGGGGCTGTTCCTCGGAGCGGTCGATCTCGAATTCGTGACCGGGAATTTGTTGCGAAATCACCCGCCGGCTACTGCGACAGCGGCGCATGAGGAAGAAAAGTGAAAAGCGCGAGATCAGGGAAACTGGTGGTGCCGCTCGTCGGCCTTCTGTGCGCGGCGTGCAATGGAGCGCCATCCGTTGACGTGCTCGGCAGTTTTTTCCCGGCATGGATGGTGTGCACCATCGCAGCGGTGGCGATGGCGTTTGGTGTTCGCTACTTTCTGCTGAAGTTTCAGCTGGAGAGCGAAGTGGGGCACGTGGGACTTTTCTATCCATGCGTTGTGATTTTTCTGGCCTGCGGATTGTGGCTACTTTTGTTTCGGTAGGTGAAGTGTGGAAGCGACCATAGAAACGGTTTCGAGAAAACGCATCGGACGATGGATCAGGGTAGCGGTCCTGTCGGGCGCGGTGCTTACGCTGCTCGCCGCCATCCTCCTAACCGATCTTCATCCGCGCACGGATGACGCTAGCGTACGAGCCAACTTCGTTGAGATCACGGCGGAAGTGAGCGGGAAGCTGACCTCTCTTCCGGTGAAGGACAATGCCTTCGAGAAGAAAGGCGACCTCCTGTTTGAGATCGATCCACGGCCGTACCAATACGCCTTGCAACAGGCCCTGTCCGACCAAGAGGCGCTCGAGCAGCAGATTGTGGATACGAAGCGAAAAATCGCCGCCGAGAAGAGTGCCGTAGAAGCCGCCACAGCCGCCGAAGTCAACTCGAAGACAGGAATCAAGACGGCCGGAAGTGGCGTAGATGTCGCCAGCGCTACCGTCAACCGCGCTAGGGCGAGCCTGGCCGCAGCAGAAGCCCAGCTGACCTACGCGATCAACAATCTCCACCGTGTGGAACCCTTGCTCGAGAAGAAATACGTTACTGTCGATCAAGTCGATCAGGCCAATACCGCTGTCCGAATAGCTCAGGGAGACTATGACCAGGCGCAAGCCGCTCTTCGCGAAGCGGAAGCTCAGCACGAACAGTCTGTCCTGCACCGCGCGGAAGCGGACGCAGCCGCTGCGGAATCTTCAGCCCGACGCGGCCAGGCGATCCACAACGTCGACACCCTCGATACTCTAATTTCGCAAAGGCCGGGGCGGGCATCCAGAGTCGACCAGGCGCGCCTCGACCTCGAACGCTGCAGGGTCATTGCACCCTTTGACGCGTATGTGACAAACATGAACATTTCGGTCGGTGCCTACGCCCGCCCAGGGGGCGCCATGTTCACGCTCATCGACACAACGACCTGGTATGTTGTGGCCAATTATCGCGAATCCAAACTCAAGAACATCCGCCTCGGTTCGGCTGTCGATGTTTTTCTGATGGGACATCCGGACCGAAAATTCCACGGCGTGGTCGAAAGCATAGGCTATGGAGTATTTCCCGAAGACGGCTCCGTGCAGGCTGGTTTGCCACAGATCGAGAGGACTCTCAATTGGGTCCATCTCTCGTCGCGATTTCCCGTTCGCGTGAGAGTGAAAGATCCGGACCCCACGCTATTCCGGCTCGGAGCCACGGCCGTGACCGTCGTTAGGTAACGTTTCTGTGACGACTTATCTTCCATCAGTAACGCAATGGTTTAAGTGGCTCGTCGATGATTTGCGCCCGACTCCCGGCCGGCTCGAAAGCTCGTTGCGCATAGTCCTGACGGTCGTTCTTGCGTTGATTCTGCTGCTGGTCCTTCAAATACCGTTTGTTTCGATCGCGTTGTACATCAGCTTCGTGCTGGCGCGAGAGTCGCCCGCTGTGTCGCTGCGCTCGGCCCTGCTTACCGTTGTCGTCGCGAGTCTCTCGGTGGTGCTGGAACTCGCTGTTGTTATCGCCACTGACAATGACCCCATGGCGCGTCTACTGAGTGTCGCGGCGATCACTTTTGTTGCGGGGGTGTTGACGCAGGCCAGCTCCTTCACGCCCCTCGCACCGATGTTGGGCTTTCTGTACTGCACCGTTATCGCTCTCTGGGAAACGCAAGCCCCGGCTGATGCCATCGTCAAAACCTCGCTGTTTCTTATAGGAGCGGTGAGCCTGGTTCTCGGCTGTGGTGTTCTCATCGAGTATCTTCTGGCGAGTCGAAGCCCAGTCGATCGCTTGCAGCAAGAACGCAGGATCCGGTATCAATCGCTGGAAACGATGTTCCGCGCTTACGCGAAGGGCGCATCGAAGGAGGAACTATTCGCTGCATACTTGCCGGTGGCTCGCCTGGCCCTAGCTGGGCAGCGCGGTATGCAGGAACTCTACAACGTCATTGTTCAACGAAATCTCGATCCCAAGGACCTGCCGCTCGGAACCCGTGTGCGCGTTACCTTGCTCGCCGAACTTGTCGATGTGTCAGCAGCGTTTGCGACGGCGAATCCTTCAAGCGACGATCCGGAACTGCGGGAGCGTTGCGCGTGGATCGCCGATCGCTGCCGCGAAATAGGGAACGTCTCTGCTCGGCAGCTTTCTTTGGAGGCGAACTCCACGGTCTCATCATTGCGGCGTGTCGAGGAAACCCTACGCGCTCTGATGGCCATGCCGGTGAACTCGGGCGATGCCGACAATAAGAAGCTCATTGTTCTTCCCACCGCCAAGGTTCCTTTTTTCCTTCCCGGGGCGCTCCGCGCGAGAGCGACGCTCCTTTTTGGCTTGAAGATCAGCCTCTGCGCGACGCTTTGTTACATCGCCTATCACGCTCTCGACTATCCCGGTATCTCAACGGCAGTGACGACCGTGTTGGTTTCAGGGCTGACTTCGACGGGTGCGATGAAACAAAAGCTCGCGCACCGGGTGGCCGGGGCAATCGTGGGCGGGCTCCTTCTAGGGCTCGGCTCCATCGTCTTCCTCTTCCCGCACATGGATTCCATAACTGCACTCTGCGGTCTGGTCGCGGGCGCAGCCTTCATCGCGGCGTGGTGCGCGGCGGGACGCAGGTTCGGATATATCGGATTGCAAATCGCGTTCTCCTTCTTCACGGTAACCCTCGCGACTTCGAGCGCGCCTTCGGAACTGGCGCCCGCGCGGGATCGCCTTGTCGGTATTGGTTTGGCACTGGTCATCATGTGGTTTGTATTCGATCAGGTTTGGCCAGTCCGGACCGTGACGATGATGCGTCAAGCCCTAGCGAGGGTCTTGCGCGGACAAGCGCAGCTGTTCGAGGTCGCTGGTTCGGCAATCGACTCGGGTGATCTGGCTTCACGCATTGACGCGTTGCGCCACAGCGTAAGCGCTACCATTGTGGAAATTCGAATGCTACACGAAGCCGTGCTTTATGAATTCGGCGTACACCACGAGGACCACAAAGCCGCGGGAGAAACGATTCTCAGGGCCGCGCTGAGTTCGGGAGCGTTGCTCTGGAATGAGCTGGCCGCACTCGAGCGCAACCAGGATCGGGACCTGCGTGCCAATTCGCGGTTGTTGACGATTCGTTCAACGCTTGCGGGAGGGCTCGACGCGCTTGCCGAATCGGTGGCGAAGAACAGACAGATCGAGCCGCAGGCCGGACAACCATTCACGGTACCGGAGCGGTTGCCGGACGCGCGCGAGGCAGAGTACGCGAGTACGATGATGTCCCGCTACCGAGACATCGAATCTATCCTGGCGACTCTCAGTCCGACAGTGTGAGTTGAGCAACCTCAGCGGTGAGACGCGACAATGTCAAGCGGCGTGAAGAGACCGCGTGGGAACAGTCAGGGACTGTTGTTCAAGTGTATCCATTGATGGGATCTCGAATTTGTATGAAAAGACCGCGTACGGCTGATTCAGCATCGCATTGACCACGCCAAACAACCGATGAGCTAGACCAGCATGTCGCTGATCGACATCGCGATTCAGTCGGGATTCAATAACCAGGCGGCGTTCACCCGCACATTCAACCAACTCGTCGGGGGCAGACCGGAAGATGGCGACGGCATTACATGACAAGGCATTTCCGAGCGTAAGGCGTTCATTCGCTCCTGGTCGGTAAGTGGGACCCATTCTTAGGCAAGAAACAACAAAATCAGCAAAATTCTGCAAGAGAGCAGCCAGCCTTGAGCATAGGGTCAGTGAGACACGTTCAATGTCCGGTTCTGTCGAAGCCGGAGTGCATGAGAGGCAACCAAGGAGAGCAAAATGATGCACACCAAACCAAGCATCGTGTTCTGCCATGGACTCTGGGCGGACGGCTCATGCTTTAGCAAGGTAATCCCCACACTTCAGGCAGAAGGTCACCAGGTGATAGCCGCCCAATACGCGCTCAACACAACCGCGGACGACGTCGCCACCGTAAGAAGCGCGCTGGGGCGAATCAGTAGCCCTGCCATCCTCGTCGGTCACTCTTACGGCGGGAGCGTCATCACCGGTGCCGGAACCGACGACCGCGTTGCCGGACTGGTCTACATCGCCGCGCTCGCTCCGGACGCCGACGAGACATCTCAGACGCAGCAGTCTAACTTCCCGAAGACGGATGTCTTCTCTTACATCGAAGTCGCTGACGGACGTATCTGGCTGCTTCCGGAAGGTATCGACTGTTTCGCAGGCGATTTGTCCGAGCAAGAAAAGAAGCTCGTTTGGGCGACCCAGTGCGTGCCGGCTCCCGACCTGTTCAACGCGAAAGTCGGAGGAACTGCCTGGAAATCGAAGCCAAGCTGGTACATCGTCGCTAAGAACGACCGCACCGTCCACCCCGACATGGAACGGTTCGTTGCTAAGCGGATGGGCGCCAAAGTCACCGAGGTTGCCAGCAGCCACGTCCCCATGCTCTCCCACCCCGACGTGGTGATCGATGTAATCCGTGCCGCCGCAAAAGCGGTTGGAGCACGATCCGCAGCCGCGTCGCAATAGGCATGGTGGATCGCGCCTAGAGCTAGTCGTCAACGGCGAATGAAGCTTACTCGGTGGAGGTCTGGAACTCTGTTGAAGAGGACGACTGAACAGAACAAAAGACTCGTTTTGGAGGGCTTCGACACGCTGTTCAACAAGCGTGACTACGAAGCGGCAAAACGCTACTGGTCACCCAACTACGTCCAGCACAGCGCTCATATCGAGCCAGGCCGTGACGGCTTGTTCAATCTAGTGCGGAGCGCCCCTCCCACATTGAAATATGAACCGGGTTTGATTGTGGCTGAAGGGGACTTTGTAATTGTTCACGGGCGATTCAGTGGTCGCGGTTCGTCTGTCAATTGGATTGCTGCCGACATCGTGCGAATCGAAAACGGAGTTCTTCAAGAACACTGGGATGTGCTCCAGGACGAGGCCACGGAGGAACAGTCCAAGAGTAAAGCACCGATGTTCGGGACGAATTTCCCGAAATCAGCGGAGTTGCCTGATATGAACGATCGTGCACCGCAAGCGGTCGCCGCGCAACTAACCGAATCCAAAGGGACAAATCTTGCCCGAGAGCTGTTCACGAGCAATTTCTGGATGTCTGGTCTTGCGATGCTGAAGTACATCCCGCGTTCATTCCGTGCGACGCAGGTTGACGGTATGGCCTTCTTCACGGATGCGAAACACGAAGAGTTTCGGAACAGAGTTCTTGGGATCACTGCCGGTAACCCACGACAGTGGGGAACGATGAACATCTCGCAGATGCTGCATCACCTCAATTTGGCGTGCGGGAGTGCACTGGGGTTTTACAAACTTCCAGACGAGAGCTATTTCTCATCGCGAACGCTGTTCCGATGGATTTTGGTGGACTGGTTCCCAGAGCAGCCTCTAGGACTGCGACTGCCTAAGGGTTTCAAGATACCCCACGGCGCGGAATTCGACTTCGACTTTGAAAAACAACAGTTGCTCAAAATCGTGGATGCTGCCTGGCAGGCAAGATCGCCCGACGACTGGGGACCGCACCCCATGTTCGGAGAGATGACGTTGTCCGAATGGGGAAAGCTGCTTCAAATCCACATCGATTACCACCTGAAGCAATTCGCGGCCTAGTGTCCCACTTCATCGAATCAAGCGGAGGCGATATGAGCGCAACGTACAGAGCAATTGAAATCAGCAAACCCGGGGTCTTCACTGAGGTTAGCCGGCCGCTGCAAGAGCCAGGTCCTAATCAGGTTCGCATTCGGGTTGAGGCTTGTGGCGTGTGCCATACCGACAGCCTGCTGGTAGACGGAGCATTGCCTAACCTTATTTATCCCCGCATACCCGGGCACGAAGTCATCGGGCGCATCGACGCCGTCGGCTCGAATGTTACGACCCGTTCCGTGGGTCAGCGGGTGGGTGTTGGGATCTGTGGTGGATGGGACGACACCTGCCTTTCATGCCTTCGAGGAGACTTTGTCAACTGCACGAACGGCGTGCTCACCGGCATCATGATCGACGGCGGATACGCAGAAGTCATGATCATTGAGGCGCGTGCCACGGTAACGGTTCCGGACGGTCTGGAATCTGTCAAGGCAGCACCCCTCTTATGTGCAGGTGTGACGACGTACAACGCCCTGCGAAATGCCGGGTTGCGTGCCGGTGCCCTCGTCGCAATCCAAGGGGTTGGCGGACTCGGACACCTGGGGATTCAGTACGCAAGAAGGATGGGGTTCAGGACCATTGCCATTGGTCTCGGTCCGGAGTCGGGGAAGCTCGCAAAAGAACTCGGCGCGCACCAATACATCGACAGCGGAGCGGAAGATGCGGGAGCGAGGCTGCGAGCGCTTGGCGGAGCCGATGCCATCCTTGCTACCGCCCCAAGTGGCAAAGCAATGTCCGGTCTCGTGAATGGACTCGCCGTGAGGGGAAAACTGTTGGTGATTGGGATCGCCCCGGATCCCCTGGAAGTGAGTACCGGCTCCCTCGTTTTTGGCATGCACTCCATCTCCGGGTCGACCACCGGTAGCGTGCAGGACGAACAGGAAACGGTCGAGTTTTCTTTGCTCGAAAATGTAGAGCCGATGATCGAAGTCATGCCTCTATCCAAGGCCCGCGAAGCGTATGACCGGATGATGGCCGCAAAGGCACGCTTTCGGATGGTGCTGGTTACAAAAAACGGCCAATAGCCCGACTAGCCGAGCGAAGTGAAGTGTCGGTTTGTGCAGAAAGCCGTTCTGGAAAATGAGTGAAATTTCGGAAATAGCCGTGGTCGGAAAGACGAAAGGAAATCAAGATGTCTACGCCATCAAAACCCAAATTGATCGAAGTTCAAGGAGGTTCGATTCCGTTCACCCCTTGGGCCTCCATTGAAGAATTGTTTCGCAAACAGAAGGCATACTTCGACACAGATGCGACGAAAACCTATGAGTGGAGAGTCGATCGACTCGATCGCCTTATCCGCATGCTCAAAGAAAACTTCAAACGTTTCGCCGACGCCTCAAGCAGAGACTTCAAAACCGCATCCCAGGAGAATGTCTTCGAGGCCTCTGCCCCGATCGCAACCGCCGAATACGCGAAGTCCCAGCTCAAAGAATGGATGAAGCCTGTCGAAGCTCCTCTTCCAAAGTTCCTCGCAGTATCCGGGCACAAGGGGATGGTTTACCGCGAGCCCTACGGGGTTACATTGATTATTTGTCCTTTTAATGGACCGCTTCTGCTGTCGTTGCGCCCTGCGGTTGCTGCTCTATCGGCCGGCAATCCCTGCATCTTAAAACTCTCCGAAGCTCTGTTGGCGACCGACGAGTTGCTCTTGGACTTAATTCCCAAGTATTTCGAGCCGGAAGCCCTAAGCGCAGTGGTCGGTGGCCGGGAAACAGTGACGAGTCTCTTAGAGCTTCCATTTGATTTCATATTCCTCACCGGCAGCGTAGGGGTGGGGAAAGTAGTGATGCGCGCGGCTGCCGAACACATCACTCCAGTGTTGCTGGAGTTGGGCGGACAAAACCCTGCCATTGTGGATGAAACGGCGAACATTCCGGACGCCGCAAAGAAAATTGTTTGGGGCGCGATGGCTTGGGGAGGGCAATGGTGCACTTCGCCGGGCTACGCGGTTGTTCATGACTCTGTTGCAGGAGCGTTCGTTGCCGAGTGCAAGAAAGCTGTTGTCGAGCTCTACGGCGCAGATCCCAAAAGCAATCCAGACTATTCACGTGTCATAAGCCCTGCTGCTGTAGACAGGCTGGCCTCGCTGATCGATCCCGGCAAGGTGGTTTATGGCGGCAAGTCCGACGCGGCGGCTCGCTATCTTGACCCGACCATCCTCTACCCAATTTCTTGGTCGGACAAAATAATGGAAGACGAAATCTTCGGACCGCTGCTGCCTATCCTCACGTATTCCGACCTGGGTGTGTTAATCACAAAGATCAAGTCGATGCCCCGACCGCTTGCCGGCTATTTCTTTAGTCGCGATCAAGAGGCGATCGACCGTGTGTTGAATTCTGTCTCTTTCGGAGGAGGGGCAGTAAATCAGACCAACGTTTTCTTGTTCATTGAGTCCATGCCGTACGGAGGAGTGGGGACGGCTGGGATCGGAAACTACTATGGGAAGTACGGCTTCGACTCCCTTACACATGCTAAGTCTGTGCTGATATCTCCGCCGGACGTGGCGATCGATCACCTGTTCCCACCCTACACCAAAGAAAAAGTACAAGCACTCAATCAATGGTTTGAGTACTGAGTTGCGGTTGGACTGCACTCACTGGCGAGGTGATATGGTATTAGCTGGGATCAAGGTAGTTGATACGCAACTGGTCCGCGATTCGATGGATTTGGCGAGGAGTTTGTCCGAGCCTTACATCTTCAACCACGTAATGCGCTCATGGCTTTTTGGTGTTCTGATTGCCGCGGACGCAAAGCCTGCTCCGGATCCTGAGCTTTTGGCCGTTTCTGCGATTCTGCACGATCTGGGACTGACTCACCGCTACTCCGCACAGGAGCGGTTCGAGGTTGATGGGGCCAACGCGGCGCGCTCGTTTCTGAAAGAACGTGGCATTCCAGCACATCAGATCCAATTGGTGTGGGACGCCATTGCGCTTCATACGACTCGTTCCATTGCTCTTCACAAAGAGCCAGAGGTCGCGATGACGCATTCAGGGATCTTCGTTGACGTGCTTGGGGCGGGATTGGAGCTGATTCCTCAAGGCAAGCTTCGCGCAATTCTCGTGGAGTTCCCTCGCTTGTCGATGAAAAAGCAATTCCTGGACTGCCTCTGCGGTGTCGTTCGCCGGAAGCCGGCCACCAGCTACGACAACTCCCTGCGGGATCTTGGTACGCGGTATGTGGAGGGCTACGCAGCTCCAAACGTTGCCGATCTTTTCGAAAATGCACCTTTCACCGAATAATCCGATTTGCCACAGATCGACAAGCAAGCAGGTGGTCCTCTCGCAGGCCGAGATTTCTTGGAGCGAGGATTTCGCGATTCTCTTCTTTCCCGAACCCTCGGCCTTTCCAAGTTGGATGCGAACGATCGCGCCCATGCGGTCACGATTGCGACGAAGTGCGGCTTCCTGGATCTTTAGAACCAACTAACGAGTTGCGCGAAACGGTTCCCGTTAGCACCTCGGACGTAGTATTACTCGAAGGCGGAAACGGCATTCCCCGTTGAATAGAAGACAGGGCGGGTGAGAATTTTAGTCGTGGGTGTGTCGCCAAGCTATTCTCCGGCGGGAAGGGTCGCGTTACAAAAGCCCTCGGCACCTTTTCACGCTCTCTTGCCACAAGCTCTTCTTCCAAAACACAGCCCCGAACGCAACGCACGACTCTCCGCAGCCAGAATTCGCGATAACTAGCAACAAATGAAGTCCGTTTAGCAAAGACGATCATCTCTCGGCGAGATACCCTGCTCGGGATGCGGGGCTACGTATCGGGGAGGACCGACGAGGATGAGCGATTCGATTGTCACAAGGGTATCACAACCGCCAGTTTACGTGGACATACGTGCGGATCGCCTCGCTCATATCGGCGCAGTTTGCGGCCCGTCCTCAAGGGCCGCATTGCGAAAATACGAAAATCTGGCCGTTCTGCGTGAGCGCGGCGGGTCTGGGGCTCAAGCTCTACGATGCCTTGCTTGGGACCACGCTCCACGCCCCGTTTCCCCGTTGGGTCGAGTACGCCCGCAAGCATTACAAGTGGTCAGCACGGTTAGAAAGAGGAGATCGCAAGGTGCGGTCTCGATCCTGACCCAGGAGGTAAGCCATGCTGGGGCCTTTTCAGACAATGTCGGTGCGCGGTGAAGGCGGCGTACTCTTCGTGAATATCGCGGCGCCGCCGCTGAATCTCATCGGACCCGAACTGGTCGGGGACCTTGTCACCCTCATCCAGCAGGCGGAGGCCGACGCCGCCGTCCGCGTGATCGTGTTCAAGAGCGGTGACCCCGACTACTTCATCGCCCACGTCGACGTGACCAGGGTCGCTGGGTACCGGGACAGCGCCGCGAAGCTCGCCGGCGAACCTTCCCTGGGGCTTCTCTTCCGCTATCTGAGCGCCAACCGGCTCATCACCATCGCCCAGATCGAGGGCCGCGCCGGGGGCGCAGGGAGCGAATTCGCGCTGGCCTGCGACATGCGCTTCGCCGCGCGCGGCCGCGCGATCTTCCGGCATATGGAACCGGCGTTCGGTTGGATCGAAGGCGCCGGCGGGGTCCAGCACCTGACGCGCCTCATGGGCCGGGGTCGCGCGCTAGAAGTGCTGATGAGCGGGCAGGACTACGACGCCGACCTCGCCGAGCGGTACGGCTGGGTCAACCGCGCCCTCCCGCTCGCTGAGCTGGACGGCTTCGTCAGCGCGCTGGCCCACCGACTCGCGGGGTTCCCTCCCGTGGGCTTGGCGTCGATAAAGGCGCGGGTCAACGATATCGCACTCGCACCCGGCGACGAGTTCCGCCGAGATTCGGCGACCTTCCTCGAAAACTTCCGCGCGCCAGGCTCGAAGGGTCGGGTTGACGCCGCGTTCGAACGTGGATTCCAGACGCGCGAGGGCGAGATGGACTTGGCCGCGATGCTCGGCGACCTGCCAGAATCCTGAGGCAGGTCGCCCAGATATTCTCTTGTGGCATGGACTTGCGGGCCGGCCATTGGCCACATGCGCAAAGGCCCTGAGCAGCTTGGCCAAGCGATCGAGGATTTCCGGAACCACACGACGACGGAACCGCGTCCGCCGGACCGCGGATAGAAGGGACGATGCACATGCAGATGCGTAAAGAAGTCAGATTCAAGGACGACGGCGGCGACGAACTGAGCGCCTGGCTCTATCTGTCCGATGACGGCGAGGCGCCGCGGCCGGCGATCTCGATGGCTCACGGTTTCGGGGCCACCCGCTGGCACGGCCTGGGCAGGTTCGCCGAATTGTTTGCCGCCGCCGGCTTCGTCGTGCTCTTGCACGATCACCGCACGTTTGGCCTCAGCACCGGCGAGCCGCGCCAAGATATAAATCCCTGGAGCCAGATCGAAGGTTGGCGCCGGGCAATCTCCTACCTGGAAGCTCTGCCGCAGGTGGACCCCGGCCGGATCGGCGTCTGGGGCTCGAGCTTCGCGGGCGGCCACGTGCTAGTGCTGGGCGCGACCGACAGCCGCGTCGCCTGCGTGGTCGCTCAGGTGCCGACGATCAACGGCTACCAGCAGGGACTGCGCCGCATCCTGCCCGAGGGAGTGGCCGGATTAGAGGCGGCGTTCAGCGACGACGAACGGGGCCGAGCGAGGGGCGAGCCAGCCCGCAGGCAGATCGTAGCCAGCGCCAACCCTGACGACCCGGCGGCCTATCGCACCAAAGAGGCTGCCGACTTCTACCTGCAGCCGCTGGGCGAGGGCGCAGTCTGGGAGAACACCGTCACCGTCCAATCATCGCGCTGGGCGCGAATGTACGAGCCGGGGGTCTGGGTGCCGCGGATCGCTCCGAAGCCCTTGCTGATGGTTGTCGCCGCACACGACACCGTCGCGGTCATCGATCTGGCGCTTGAGGCCTACGAACGCGCGCACGAGCCGAAGAATCTGGTGATAATCCCGGGCGGCCATTTCGACCCTTACCTCAGGTTGTTCGAGCCCGCCAGCCAGGCGGCGCTCGCCTGGTTCCGGCAACACCTTATGGCGTAAGGAGCGCTGCCATGCCCATCGTCACCGTCCGACAATCCGCCGCAGAACCGCATCAACGAGCAGATGTCAGCGGAATTCCTCGTCTTCCACAAGGTCGAAGCCGACGACCTCGGCGGCTTTTTGCTGGCCACAAACCGCCCCGACTTTTGCGTTGGCGGCGACATCCCGAACTGGCCGGAGATATCGAACCGGCAGCTCCGCATGACCTTCGAGCAGTACATGAGTGTCTTCACAGCTTCGATTGCCTGCCACTTCCGGTGATGGCGGCAGTGCAGGGCCTGTGCTTCGGCGGTGGGCTGGAGCTCGCCATCCGGGCCGACATGATCGTCGTCGGGGAGACCTCCCGCTCGACCTGTCGCTGTTCGAGACCGATGACGCGCGCCGCGGCCTCCGGTCGGCGCTTTGAAGGCGCACCTTCGCATGGTTCTGAGCATGAACTGATCACGTGTCCATACGAGGCTTCGTTATGAGACCTTTCAACAGCACGTTGCTGCGGCTTCTGCTGTTCACGCTGGGGCACGGGCTGGCGCTTGCCTCGCGGATTATTCCCTCGGTCCGCTCGCAAGTAACACGTACCCTCACATTTGAGATATCGACCAACGATGGCGTAGCCCGCCAGTGGCACTTCAACGGCCAGCAACGACGGGTCACGACGGGAGCCGGCCGCTCCCGCCCGTCGACCAACGGGCTGCGGTTCCCAAGCAGCGGGGCGGCTGTAAGGGTGCTCCTCTCCCCCCACTGGGCGCGCCTGATCGCCGACGGTATTCAGCATGGCACAACCCGCATCGAGGGGGCCCTGTTTGCGGTGTATTGGTTTTTTGGGCTGACCCGCAAGCTCATCGCGATCGGCCGCGAAAATGGGCCGCGTGGACCGCTGCCAGACCCGTATTTGCGTCATGATCCTCGCTCCAACGGTTCCGAGCAAATCATCATTGAGCCGGCAATCGAGCGCCTGGACCCAAAATGGACGAACGCGTGGGAGCAGCGCGCAAAGCTTTTGGGCGTTCGCGCCACCGCGGGCGAGCCGATGCAAAAGGTATGATCAACGATGGAATCCCCGCAAAGGCTCAATGATCGAGCGGTCGGATGGCTGCGCTACATCTGGGACAAGGCGACGACGCCCGATGACTGGAGCGATCGCGGCGAGCCCCACCCGTGGTGGGATCGCTATACTGCGCCGCCGATGTGCTCATTTCCGCGATTCGACTTGCCTTTCATGGCCTACGTTCTCCCGATGATGGCCGAGGTAACGCCGGCGTGGCGCGAAGCCTATGTTCGAATCGCCGATGAGCTCGTACGCCGGCACAGGTCATTCTGGGCCTCGATTGACTGGAACACATTGATCGGTCCTGACCCCGGTGTTGACCGATATCCGCCCGAAATGCTCGCATTTATCCCGGAGAAGCTCCGCGGTCGTTATGCGGCGCCGGGCTGGACCGGAAACGGCATCGAGCCGTGGGGACTGCAGCCCGACCCAATAGGGGCGGACGGCAACCTCTTTAATCGTGGGTGGTTTAATCTCCTGCTCGGGATGCGCCGCTACGTATCGGGCAAGGCCGACCAGGACACACCGTTCGATGTCACCGGGTATCAGAATCGGCACTTTACCTGGACACACGCGCGGATGGCCGCACTCATATCCGCGCAGATGGCGGCCCGTCCTCAAGGGCCGCACTGCGAAAACACTAAAATTTGGCCGTTCTGCGTGAGCTCGGCGGGTCTAGGGCTCAAGCTCTATGATGCCTTGCTTAGAACGAAACTCCACGCTCCGTTCCCCCGCTGGGTCGACTACTGCCGCAAGCATTACATGAAAGTCGACGGTGACAATCTTACCTGGTTCTTATGGTACTACGACCCCGTAGAAGAGCGCGCGGTAACATTCCCCGAGAAGACCACGGCCTACAGCGCGCTGACCCCCATGATATACCTCTACCCGCAGGACCGCGCCTTCACCGAGCAGCTGTACACCCTCTCGATGCGGCTGCTTGAATGGGATAACCCGAAGCTGCCCGTAATAGATATCATGAATCGCCCGCTCAACCTCGCGACCGCGCTCTTAATGGCCCGGGAGTTCGGGGACTCGACGACCGAGGGGCGCCTGCGCGAGTACGTGGAGACAGAGCTTGAACCACGCTTCTTCGGTGCCGAAAATGATCGCTTTGCGTTCTGGCTTGGCGCTGACACTGAATGGCCTCGTGGTCAGGTCAACGCGATCCTGATGTTGAGCGAGTGCTGTGCTCCGGGAGCGTGGTGGCGGGTGTTCAACGAGCCCAACCTGAAGATGCACAACGAGCCGACCGTGTGTGACGTCGACTACCCGAACCTTGGCATCCGCCGCGCGCAGAACGACATGGCCCGGGGCATGCTCGACATCGAGACAATAGCGGCGACCCCATCGCGGCGGGGTACCGCCACGCAGTTTACCGTCAAGGGCTTGCCAGACCCTGCCGACATCGTCGTCGCCCTCAACGATCAGAAGTTCACCCGGTGGCACGTTAGTGCCACCGACACGATCCGGATCGAGACCGATGTTGACGAACACAACTTTCACATCGCGTTCCGATCTGGTTCGCCGCCGAAGAAGACGGATCGAATAGTTCAAGGAACGCCCAACACTGCAGAACCGATCAGATGAATTAAAGGAGAGAAGCGCTATGTCAACGAAAGCAATCTTAACGCAAACACATGAAACCGCACCGACACGTTTTGTCGAGGCGAACGGCACCCGCTTCGCCTATCGGCGATTTGGCGGCGGAGAAGGACTACCTCTGTTGTTCTGCCAGCATTTCACAGGCACGATGGACAATTGGGACCCAGTTATTACAAATACGCTCGCTCAAGAGCGCGAAGTGATCCTGTTCAACAACAGGGGTGTAGGAAGTTCGAACGGACAGACTCCAGAAAGCGTCCAGGCGATGGCGACTGACGCCTTGGCTTTTGTCGACGCGCTTGGCTTGAAGCAAATCGACCTGCTCGGATTTTCGATCGGCGGCATGGTCGCACAGCAAATGGTGCTGGATCGGCCAAAGCTGGTGAAACACCTGATCCTCGCCGGGACGGGACCGGAGGGCGGCGAGGGAATCGATATAGGGGGATTGCCGCCGTCGAGTGTGGTGTTGACCGACGCCTCGCTCTCGCACTTCGACAGGCAGCAGCGTCTCTTCTTTGCACCGACAGAGACGAGCCAAGCTGCAGGCCGTGCCTTTTTCGAGCGCAAACACTGGCGCAAGGACGATCGAGATCCGGAGGCCACTCCCGCCGTCGCAAAGGCTCAGACGATCGCTATAAAGTCTTGGGGAGAGCAGAAGAAGGGCGAGCGCTACGGCAGACTGAAGGAAATCAAGCAACCAACGCTCGTCTTCAATGGGATCAATGACGTCATGATCCCCACGATTAACTCATACATTCTTGCTCTGCACATACCAGACGCGCGATTGGTCCTTTATCCCGACTCCGGCCACGGCGCGCTTTCTCAATATCCGGACCAATTCTGCTCTGAGGTAAAGCTCTTTCTGGCTAACACTCACCGTTGACGCGAACCCGCCAGCGCTGCGTGCCGGCGGGTCCACAAGCAAAAGGGAGGACTAATTAAGATGACCGCCACCGCCGAACTCGCAAACCGCCTTACCGACTTGCTCATGCTCGCGCACCCCCCGGTCGCCGTGAGCTTCCGCAACGGCAGGCCTGCCGCCGACGCTAAGCCCGTCGTGGTGCAAGCCGCAGGCTGCTGTTACTGGGCGCCGGCCCAAGAGGAGCGGCTCGAAACTCAGCCGTCAGATCACGCCAATTGCAGTGTGGGCAGCTACACGCACGGCCTCATCGAGCTTGAGGCCGCGGCGGCGGGCGACGATACCGTGACGCTGCTAAGGAGCGGCTGGGTCGCAGAGTCTGACCTCGCGAACGCTCCGCATTTGCCGTTTCGACCGCAGGCAATCCGCTACGAGCCACTAGCGAAGGCAGACCAACCGGACATCGTTCTCATCCGTCTCTCTCCGCGCGCTTTGATGACGCTGCAGGGGGCCTGCCCCCAGATCCGGCTGGTGACCAAACCCCAGTGTCAGATCGTTCCGCTTGCCTACGCCGGCGAGATGGTTGTCAGCCCTGGCTGCGCTGTGAGTCGCGCGCGAACTGACCTTGCTGCCGGCGAGCTCACCTGCGCGTTCCACGGGAGCGCGCTACACGATATTGTCGGGCGCCTCGAGTGTTCGGCCGCGACTGATCACGCCGTCGCCGAGTACGCTGTCGCTAGCGACCGGCAGCGCTTTATGGCGAAGAGGAATTAGCGTAATTCCTCTATTAAAAGGAAGGTTACCTTGAGGACGAACAAAAACAATGTGGTCGAAGAGACAGCAAGTCGTGCTTTGACCGATCGGATACAAACAATTACAGCGTCTGACTTCGATGAGCGCATCTTGCACGCGCAAGGACCTGTCGCAGTTGAATTCATGTCCTATGGTTGCGGGCACAGCCGTGTAATTGAGCCCGTCCTGCAGAAGGTTGCGGTATCGGCGCCCTCGGCCACCTGGCGGTGCAAGACGCCCGCCATATGGGTTTCGAGGTCGCGGCATCGAATCGGCGGAGTTGGCGAAGAAGCTCGGAGCTCACCACTGCATGGACGGTGCGGCTGCCGATCCTGCTGCCGCCCTACAGGCGCTCGGCGGCGCCAAGGTCATTCTGATAACGGCTTCGGGTGGCACGACGGTCGCAACCACCTTCAAGGGCTTGCGTCCCGGCGGTGTCTCCATAACCTCGGCGTCGGACCCGAGCCGATCGAGATCACGAGCATGGACCTCATATTCGGCGAGCGCAAGGTAGCAGGGTCACTGACAGGAAACCCGGCAACCGGCGACGCTACCCTCAGTTTCAGCGCGTTGAGTGCTGTGTCACCTATGATCGAGACACTCCCCCTCGGGCAAGCGGCTGCCGCCTACGCCAAGATGATGGCCGGGAAGGCGCGTTTTCGTATGGTGGTGTTGACAAAGTATGGGGCTGATCAGGCCACGCACTGAAGTGAAGTAAATCGGAACTAACAGAAATAGGCGCTTGAAAGTCGGACTTTAGGAGTACGGCGTATGGAAATCGGAACCATTGGAGCTGGGGATTTCGCACAAGCATTCGCAAAACGGGCATTGAAGGCCGGCCACAAGGTGAAGCTTAGCAATAGCCGAGGTCCCGAGAGTCTGCGAGAGATTGTCAATCAACTTGGTCCTGGAGCGATGGCGGCCGCCACGGAAGAGGCAGTTGCTTGCGAAGTGGTACTTCTTGCCGTGCCCTGGGACAACGTGCCGGAGACACTTGCAAGTCTCCCTACGTGGAAAAATCAGATACTGATCGATGGGACTAATCCTTTTCACGGTAAGGCCGGAACTTTTAAGCCTGCCGATGTAGGAAACCTATCCACTAGCCAGCTCGTTGCGGCGCTAGCTCCTGGAGCGCGAGTTGTTAAGGCACTGAACAACATGACCGTTCCGAACTTGGCGGCGGATCCGGTCGTCAATGGGGCGCGACGAGTTGCATTTGTTTCGGCGGACGATGACGGCGCAAAGAAGCGAGTGGAAACGTTACTAGAAGGCTTGGGCTATTCAGTCATTGATCTTGGAAACCTTCGCGATGGAGGGCTGATTCAGCAAGCACGGGGCCCTCTCGCAGGGCGAAATTTGTTGGAGCAGGGAGAACGTCACAAGTGAAAGCCATTCATCTCACTGCCTACGGGAATCCAGCTCAAAACTTAAGAATGGTCGAAGTTTCGGAACCACAGAGGCCGGCTGCGGGTGAGGCTCTTGTGCGCATGGAGTATGCCCCGATTGACTACAGCGACCTCCTCTTGGCCAACGGAGTGTACTTTCTAAATCCGAAGCTTCCTTCAGTCATTGGAGGTGAAGGTGCGGGAACTGTCGAGGAGATCGGGCCAGGAGTCACCAGCGTCAAGGTGGGCGATCGTGTTACGATCCCGTTTCGAACATTCACCTGGGCTGAAAAAGTCCTTGCTCCGGCCCAAGGCCTTTTCGTCGTTCCTCCTTCAGTCGATGCCAAAACGGCCTCGATGTTAAATATCAATCCTACGACGGCAGTTCTTCTTTTAGACGAATTTGTAAAGCTGAAACCAAAAGACTGGATTGTATTGAACGCGGCGAATTCCCAGATCGCGCGTTGCCTGATCGCGATGGCAAAATCGCGGGATCTCAACGTTATAGGTATTGTGAGGCGGTCCGAACCTATCCCAGAAATTGAAAAGCTGGGTGTTGATTTCGTTGGCGTCGAATCGTCGGGACTCTTAAAGCAAATTCAGGTTGCAACCGGCGGAATGCCAATATCTCTGGGCCTTGATGCCGTAGGCGGACCGGCGACAGCAACGATCGCAAGCGTGCTCTCTCCGGGGGCTCATCTCGTCAGCTATGCGTGGCTGAGTGGTTTGCCGATTCACGTGCCGCAAAGTGATCTCATTGGCAAAAGGTTGAACATCCACGGCTTTTGGATGTATTACGACGAGTATCTCCCCAAGATGCGAGCGGCGCTGACTGAAGCGATAAGAGTAGTCACCTCCGGAAAATTAAGTCTGCCAATCGCCACAACATACAAACCGTCTCAAATTAAAGAAGCAATCGAGCACTACGAGCGCGGTGGCAAGGTTCTATTGGATTTCAATTAGGAGCTGCCAGTAATTGGCTTTCATTTATGGCTGAAAACGGAAGTTGCTCTTCCCGGCGTTCTTTTCTTTCTAGCGTCGCAGGCGGTTTATTAACAACCTGCCTTCCGAAGCGTCAATTATTCATTGGAGACGACATGCCAGTACCGAACTCTGCTTACCGGGGACAGAACACCGCGAATACTCATCTGAAATGGGATGAGTTTGTAACGCCCAGTATTCCCGTGGTGACGACCGATTTTGCGCCAGGTGAACACGAGCGGCCTTGGCAGCCGATCTCGTCGACTCTCGTCTACGGTTTGTGGCGTTTGGCTCCATTACTTCGACCGTCCCCAACATCTACCCGCGGCAGTTCCAGTTCGCGTTGAAGCTACTGTTCCTGACAACGGTTTTCCAAATGGGTGATTGCGCTCTGGCTCGCCTCTAAGTTGTTGAGAACTAAAGACGCCGTTCGGCTCGCTCTGGACGGTTTGGGCACGGTTTGCAGGGCATTGGGATAAATTGGCATAAAAGCATCAGCTACCACACGGCGCTCGCTGCTCGTTCCGCGCGCGACCGACAACGGCATCACGTTCACCTTGTCCACAAGGGAATGGAAGGCCGTGCGGGAGTTGTTCCGGCGCGCCCCGGAGACCGGATGTCCGTTCGCGTGGGACGGGTTGGTGCTCGAATGCGGTGAGCTATGAGCAGCGCCGTACTGGCTCACTGTTGAGCCATTGAGAACTCAAAGGGGGCGCTCGGCACACTCTGGATGGTTCGGGCAGGTCATTAGGTGTAATGGGATACGTTGGGATAAAGGCACGAGCTGGTTGGGTAGTGTGCGCTTACGACTGCTTGACCGCCTGGTTGGAATCCAGGAGGTCAGTGGTTCAAAACCACTCGCCCCTACCACTCTTATCCTCAATCATTTACGCTGCTTTGACGATGCCGATTTTTGGATAATTTTCGGTACTTCGAGCGGCTTCGGCTGATGAAGGAACGATGGGACCGTGAGGACGATGCGCGCTGGCGCAAACGTGCTGCTGAGATTGCGGCAGAGGTCGCGAAAGACCTGCCGTGGCTCGCGAAGATGCACGAGGTCGAGGCCGAGGAAGAACGGATTCGGAACTGGCATCTGGAAGAGTTGGAGAAGGAGGAGAGGGGCAGGACAAACAGCGCCGGAAAAAATTACGAGAGCTGACCGAGCGCATCAACCGCGACATGGTGAGGGCAGAGCGAGAGGGATTGATTAGGCGTGGCGTATATGGGGGAAGTGGTGGATCCGGAGTGGTAAAATCGACGCTTCTATGAGCAAGGTCATACATTTGGTGCAGCGTGCCCGCCTGGAAATCCGTGACGTGTGGTCCCTCTGTGCGCTGTGTGGGAACTCCGTAAGCGTGTCCTTGCGATACGATTCTCCGCTGCCGGAAAACGCCACGGAAGACCGCAGCAAAGTAACTTGTCGGAGTTGTCTCCGTCTAATGCGTTTCCCATCTTCTTGTGACCGTGCTGAATTGCAGAGCAAAGTGTCCGATACGCCTGATTTCGGCGAAACCTGGGAAGAGCGCGAGGCAATTGCTGAGAAGACAGCAAAGATAGATTTTGGTTGTGATTTTAAGGGGAATACATGCAGAGCCATGAGAGAAAATAACCGTGGCTGCTGCTGCCAATCCTGCAATTCCAGTCATGGATACCTTCAGACAATCAAGCCGTCTGCATTCAATGAAGTTCTGTCTTTGTTTGATAGGGTGTGGGGATTTTGGCGTCCCGGCGTCGGGTGCATATTGCCTAGAAAGTGGCAAAGTTCGGTCTGTCTGTTTTTCGCCTGCCTTCCGTTTATGAAGGAAAAGGATAGACACGACTTAGTTCAGATTTCCGAGAGAGCTGGAAATCCTGAGCCGATTAGCAAGGCTTTGGCTGTGGCCTTTACGAATGCGCAAATTCATGCACGTTGACTCTACCTGCTGGACACGCTCGCGACATTTCGCACCACGTGACCACGACGATTGGGAAATCATACCGGAATGTCACCACTACGTCACCAACAATATACCACTGAGTAATGGGCCCTCAAAACACGCGTTTTTATATCGAACAGGTCAGGGTGAATTGGGAAACCGCCTGGTGTGCCGAGCTAACCTCGAACGGAAAATGAGCGCAGTCGAGGGCTGAGGCTCAGTCGCTGAACACATATCTGCAAGGAAGTGCAACGACAATCGAGCAGGTGTTCCAGCAGAAATTTCAGTTGCTTTGAACGTCGGATGCTATCTTCCACTTCCAGAATCTTGCGACGCGCAAGTTTTTTCCACCGCGGTCCGACGGGCGCGTCGTCTCGCAAGCCATCCAGAAAAATCTTGGTCTCGGTCAACGTGAACCCCATTTCGCCTGCGAAGCGAATGAGAAGAACGCGGTCGAGTGCATCACTGCAATAACGCCGCTGGCCGCCCACACGATGAGGTGGCGAAAGCAGGCCCCTGTTTTCGTAGTAACGGATTGCGGAAGGATTAAGGCCGGAGCGGTCTGCGAGTTCGCCGATCTTCATTTCCTGGCCTCTCGTGTCATCCTCGAATCAGTTCTTGACTTAAAGTCGACTTTAACTTTTAGCATTTGTGAGTGTGATATGCAAAGTCTGAAAGGAGAAAGCTCATGACTGTGAACCGAAGGCGAGGTGCAGCCGCGCTGCTAGGGCTCGCCATGGTGGGTGGTGCGGTACAAGCAGTCCCGGGGAGAAAGCAGGAAAAAGAAGCGCTGACGCAGCCTAAGTTTTATTGCAACACAAAGGCCCTGAATCCAAGCGAGCGAGCGCATCATAAACTGCTGACGGACAAACTCGTCGCAAAGCGAACGCGGATTGTGGAAACGGAAAAGGGATACGAATTCCAGTACAGCCCTACGACGATCTCACTCACTGAACTCGCGGATTGGGTGGCCGCCGAGAGCAAATGCTGCCCATTCTTCGGATTCCATATTGATTTGGAAGACGAAGGTAAGTTGCTCTGTCTCCGATTGACCGGAGAAGAGGGGGTCAAGCCATTCATGCGTGAAGAATTCCTGGTGCCATCAAAATCTTAACGTGACACTTTTTGTACGGAACGCGTTACCCTACAGCGTTAGAGTCGCCGGTCTTGTGTTCCGCGATCTGGAATCGCTGAAATTGTTGAATGGCGACAAGCGCTTGGGGGTCGGTCGTCGTGATCACGACCTGTGCCCCTGCCGGCGTCTCTTCAAACTTGTAGAGAATCTTGTCTTTCATCTGTTTCATAACGGGAACAGCGGGCTGCACCGTATCGTGCACAAACATTGGAATCGCAAAATCGCCGCTCGAGAAAGCCTTCGCTATGTGCGTCAAATGCATCCGAATATTTTCGCTGCTAGTCGTATCTTTAGGATCGTTGGCCTCGACTTGAATGACGCCCCCGTCCGCGTTCAAGAGAAAGTGATGCGTCGTTGCGGTTTGCGAGAACCCCATACCTTCCTCGCCGCGTTCGTTCATCCCGGTAGAAGCGGAATCATCGTGCGCGTCCGGGTATCCCGGAAACAGGATCGCCCCACTTGCTTAATCGGGAAGCGGTGCTAGACTGGCGGCACTTGAGGCGAAAAACTTGTGGAAGAAGCTGTCCATTCCTCTCGGTTAGTCCGGTTCGGAACCTTCGAAGTTGACCTTCCAGCGGGAGAACTACACAAGCGGGGTGAAACTGAAGCTCACTGGCCAGCCCTTTCAGGTTCTCGCCATCCTGCTGGAGCGCCCCGGGGAGGTCGTGACCCGGCAGGAATTGCAGAAGCGGCTCTGGCCGGACACCTTCGTCGACGTTGACCACAACCTGAATACCGCCATCAAAAAGATTCGTGAAGTGCTGGGGGATTCGGCCGAGAGTCCGCGCTTTGTCGAGACGCTGCCTCGGCGGGGGTATCGGTTCATCGGTGGGTTGGAACGACCGGTTCAGCCCGTAGTAGAAGCGGCAGTAGAGCCGGTAACTACAAGCGAGCCAGATCGCGGCTCAGACTCTCGCGAATTGTGGTGGAAGGTCGCGGCAGTCATCGTAACCGTCTCGATCATCGTCGTTGGAGCCGGAGTTATCTATCGACGGTCCAAGCCGCAGCGTCCGCAGGAGCAGGCGGTCTTGACCGCTGTTCCGTTTACGGCTCTGCCCGGACAGGAGACTGCCCCGGCTTTCTCTCCCGATGGCTCCCGAATCGCTTTCGCGTGGAACGGAGATCCCGCACCCGGGACCAAAGGCTTCGATTTATATGTGAAGGCCATCGGGAGCGAAACTCTGCTCCGCCTGACGCGGCATCCTTCGGAATGGATCAGTCCGGCATGGTCTCCGGACGGCACGCAGATCGCGTTTCACCGCATGGCCGGCGCTAACACGGGAATCTATGTTGTGCCCGCGCTTGGCGGCCCTGAAAGAAAATTACGCTCCACCCGAATGCCTGGGACTTGGGGTCCAATGTCTATGATCAGTTGGTCGCCGGACGGCAAGTGGATCGCCTTCAACAATGTGCCGGGAGATGAACATGCGATGATGTCTCTCCTCTCAACGGAAACATTGGAGACCGAGCGGCTTCCGAACGGCGCAAATTGCCTTGAACAAGGTCAGCCCGCGTTCTCCCACAGCGGCGACCACCTCGCATACTGGTGTTATCGTACCCTGGGCGAGGCCGGGCTATATTCCTTACCGCTTCCGGACGGAAAGCCGAAGATGATTGGGCCATTGCGGGCCTTTCCACACGGGTTGACGTGGTCGGCTGACGACGAGAAACTGATTTATTCCCATTGGAATACGAGCTCATTCCAGCTCGGCGAAGCTACCGTCGCGAATGGTTCGGTGAAGCGGCTAGCACTCGATGGAAACGGACAACTGCCGACTGTTTCTCCGAAAGGCGACAAGCTTGCCTATAGCTCTGTTTCCTCTAGCCTTAACTTCTGGCGCAGGGACCTGCTTCAACCGGAATCTCCGGCGGTAGAACTCATCCCTTCCTCGCGGGCACAGTTGGACGCCCAATACTCTCCGGACGGAAAGCGCATTGCCTTCGCGTCTATACGATCAGGCCGGCAGGGAGTCTGGATCAGCAGTGACGATGGCAGCAACCTGGTGCAGATCTCGAACCCCAATTATGCGAGTGGCAGTCCGCAATGGTCGTCGGACGGAAGCACGATAGCGTTTGACTCGCTTCCCCGTGACCGCTGGGAAATATATGTCGCGGACGTGGCCGAACAGAAGCCCAGAAAACTGATCACAAATATTTCCGGCGTAATTCGACCTCACTGGTCCCGTGATGGAAAGTGGATTTATTTCACGTCTGATGAGCCTGGCAGGATGGGAGTTTATCGTTGTCCCGCCTCCGGCGGAGATGCCGTTGCACTATCCAACGATATCGATGGGGATAGGCCGCAGGAGTCCTTCGATGGGAAGACAGTATATTTTGCAAGCCACGAATACAATTCGACGCTGAAGAAAACGGCCCTGTCGGGGCAGCCCGGTACGGAATCAGAAGTGGATGGATTGCCTCGCGTGAGAGACTCAAGCCTTTGGGCGCTCTCTCCAGACGGTATCTATTTTGTTCCTGCCGAAGCACCCAGATCCCTCCGCTACTATGATTTCGCCAGCAAGCAAATACGCCCAGTCTTTGAACTGGACAATGATTTCGATAGCGGCCTTTCGGTCTCTCCCGATGGCCGATGGATCCTCTATTCACAAGAAAGCGATGTAAACAGCGACATCATGCTCGTCGATCACTTTCGATAACACTCCTGCATCCTCTACAAATGAAATGTGCGCTCTTTCACTCTCGGTTACCCGCGCCATCAACGCCCCCAATTTGAGTTGTTCGTTGACGCCGCCATGAGTGGAACATTTCGGCACAGGAAGGTGCGGATTCCTGAGGTATATCTAGCCCCAAGCGTGGGTGGCCTTGTCGATCTACGTGTTGGTGGCGATTGTCAAAAAGCAATTGGGGCTCGACTTGAGTCTGTACAAAATTCTGCAAATTCTCAGTGTCACAGTTTTCGAAAAAAACCCAATTTTAGAGGGGTTTTCCAACTTCAACGATGAGTTCACCGATGCCGGAACCTGCAACCAATTGAACCTATTCGACTTTTAATGGGACAGCACTGACTTAATGTATATTTATTCGGAGAACCTCAACCCACGCTGTCTTTGTTTGCGCGCCCCCTGGGAGGCGGCCAATGGAAACAAATCAGAGAGCTCGATTATCCTCTGCTGCAAACGCGGAATTCTGGTCGCACTCGATGGTCCAAGCGATCCTCGTGCTCGTGCTGTGCTACCTCGCGGCAAGACTCGGTGGAACCTTAATCATAACCGCTCCCCAAACGCTTTGGCCTCTTTGGCCCGGTTGCGCAGTCTTGGTGGCCATTCTGCTGGTTTCTCCACGAAGGATCTGGCCCATCCTTATTCCAGCAGGTCTGGCCGGTTTTGTCCTCTACGACCTCCCAGCTGGCGTACCGATTCATTCGATGGCTGTGCTCCAGCTGGCCGACATTGCGGAAATTCTCGTTGTCCTTTGGGGAGTTGATTATTTCTTGCAGTGCGTAGCCCGTCTGGACAACGTGAAAGCCTTTGGGAAGTATGTGTTCGTTACTGTGATCCTCGGTCCGCTGGTCGTATGCTTGACTGGCTGGCAAGCCTTGAGTGGGGACCGCTGGATTAGCGGCAGGACTGCCTTTCTATCGGAAGGCCTGGCTTTTCTCACTGTGGCGCCCGCTATACTCGGTTGGGTCCAGCGCTTCCG
>Ga0210406_10001625_pt1 | contig 27052 bp, 41 predicted proteins | sample IncBWC30MmetaG_FD_155454 | JGI IMG/M metagenome (GOLD analysis project Ga0210406, IMG submission 155454) | Forest soil microbial communities from Barre Woods Harvard Forest LTER site, Petersham, Massachusetts, United States - Inc-BW-C-30-M | ecosystem: Environmental > Terrestrial > Soil >... | reverse complement strand
GTCCATCCACCCATGGGTCGTCTTACATAATGAGGGCAAATTCCCTATTTGTGAGAGAACGATCACCGCAGCAACGAAACCGGCTCGCTCTCTTGGTCACGCTGACACACGCAAGGGTTTTGCGCTGGGACTGTGGTAGGACACTGGGAAACTAGGTCTGAACGCCGCGCCAGGGTACGCAAATCAAAATGACACGTGTCGTGAGTAACGATAGGGCTACGCGGTAACTCCGCGAGTAAATCCGCCCAGCAGCTAGACCGCGCAGCCCGCGCCACCGCATGGACACAAGGTCCTCCGGTCACTGTTCGGGTTCCGGCGAAAGCCGAATGAGCGCACTACCTTGGGGGTATCTCTCAAGTGTCTCGCGGGCTTCGCGGGCTGCTTGAGTGATACCCTCAAACGGAGCAACGATGAAATGCGCGAAGTTATTCATGGTCGGTTGTGTGTTCGCATTGGTGATCGCTGGTTCGCTGTCAGCCGTGACGCGAGTCGAGCAGATCGTATACACGCACAAACTCAATTGCGATCAAGCTGGGGACGACAAATGACGATTCCGGCCCCGCGATTGATTGGTACTCGGTCAATCAAAGCGTAATGCGTCAGCACCTTGGCGACAGGGTGCTGCTTGGATTGCGTTCTAACACCCTCAAGGAGACTGACTATGTTTACCCTTTACACTCAATCGCAGGTTGCCTCGAAGGTTGCTCGCGTTGTTCGGATCGCTGGCCGCGTCGAAGCGGAAGTGCATCAGATCGCGTGCAGCATCTTGGATCACACTCGCATGCATGGGGACTACACCCAAGCTCTTGTGCTCTTGAACGGATTGCCCCGTGGCACCCGCGTCAAGGCGCTCGCGTTTTGGTTCAAGAACTTCAGCAGCAACAAGCTGATTTTCACCTTCGCCAAGGGCGAGTGGACCGCTGAATTGAAGAAGGACCGCGCGGACGGTGACTTCAAGATTGCGGAAGCGATGGAAACCTCGTTCGCCGACCTGACGAATGAGAAGGACCCTGTATCGGTCACGGTAGAGTCGATTTTGCGGAACCTGAACCGCAACGCGACCAATACAGACATGCACGAAGATGGCAAGACGCCGAAAGTCTCCCCCGAGGCCCGCGCGTTTGCTAGCAAGCTTGTGCTCCTAGCCCGCGAAGCGGGACTCGATCCGAAGGTTAAGCAGGCCGCTTAATCACCGCAGGGTCTTGTGATGATGCGGGCTGGACGGCTAGCCCGCATCTCACAGCATCTTGGCTGTATCCCTTTGTCCGTTCCATGATATGCGGAGCCTAGACAAAGGGACAAACTGCTAAGTCATTGATATTACACAGCCCGCATAGTGTATATATCCCTTTGTCCCTTTGTCCCTTTAATATAGAAATATTGTGAGATAAGGGGTATGTGATTTAGCGACACTGAAGCGCTTGGCGGGCGCTGACCCCAGCCCGCGCCGGGGCTTATTCGCCAACGACCTGAGATATCAAAGGGACAACGGACAAAGGGACAAACTGTCCCTTTGATTGAGCGTCCAAAACAGGAGTTAGTGCAATGTGTATGTATCAAATAGTCTCCAGCACCGGAAAGCCGTTCGGCTCACCGATGCGAGATTCAGCACACGTTCTTCGTATGATCCCAGCGAGCATACGGCCCATCATGATCAAGCTCGGCATGCGCTTGATCCTCACCGACTCAGTAGAGTACCGCGCGATGCGGGCCGAGGGTCTGCCTTCACTTCTCAGACCACAGGCCGAATAATTGACCGCGAGTTCACTTCTCTGTAAGCTGGCATCCGCCAGCTTACAGAGAAGCAGGCTCCTTCAACTCATATAGGTATCAACATCATGGCAACAGTAACTGCTTCCAGCGTTGCTTCCGTGGTCGCTACTGCTGACACAGATATCACTGCCGTGAAAGCGGCATTGGCGTCTGCCGAGTCGGCTGCGGCAACGAAGATCGCTTCGATTGTTTCGGCCCTCCAGGCGCACGCAGCGGCCCACCAGGCCGAGGTAGACGCGGCCACGGCACTGATCCAAAAGGCGAGTCCGACCAGCACAGCGGGCGCGGCAACGGCTGCGGCGTTCGTTCTGACGAGCCAGCCTTGGGTTCAGCGCGTGGTGAATTTCTTTGGTAAGAACTGGCGATACGTTGCAGCGGCCCTCGCGGTCGGTGTGATCGTATACGCCAAGGTTGGTCTGCATCTCCTTTGACTTGGGTCAACCAGCCCGCATAGCGACCCTGAAATCGCCGAACTGAGCGTGGCTGGTACCGAGTCTCGAAAGATCAGCTTAACCAGCCTCTCAGCCCCCGCAGCCCGCATAATATGTGCGGTCACTGCGGGGGCTTTTTCTTTGGGTGTTGACGAGAGCGAACTCTCACGAGCTTTGGGTGAGCACCGAGCGACATCGGTGCCTTAAATAGCCCCTACGTGGATTAGCTCTTTTGAACATCTAATCAGGACCAACGGCGCGGCGGGCGGATCAACGCTCAGCCATTACCAGTGTAGCGATCCATGGGTGGTTCCATGGGGCAATAACCTGCCGCGTCGCCTGTGAGGGTGCTTCGATGCAGCCCATTGTGGTTGTCAGCGAGCCGTGGTATTCGATAGGCGGGTGGACATCGCCACCGAGCGTGCCCGGTCATCCCAGCATAGGCGTGACGCGAGCACCGGAGATCGACCCGAGTTCAGCGGCCAGTGGCTTGACGCTGCTGGCAGGAATCCTTCTAGTAACCAGAGGACGCAAACATGTCTGAGAAATCACACGTGACGATGGAGCAGCACCAGTGCCCCATTTGTCTGCAACTTCATGACACAGGGGCGATCTTGCTAGACCGCCAACTGCGTCCGCGCTTCGAGCGTAATACCGTCACCGGGCTGTCTCTGTGCGCAGAGTGCCAGAAGATGGTCGATGATGACCGTACTGCCTTGGTGGAGATCGACGAGGCCAAGAGTAATTCGGCTGGTCGCAACACCCTGAGTGCAGACGAAGCGTATCGCACCGGCGCTGTCGCGTGGGTTCGCAACTCTGTGTGGGATCAACTGTTCAACGTGCCCAAGCCCGCGAAGAACGTCATGTTCGTATCGCAGGAGAGCTTCAACATGTTGCGCTTGGCGATGTATCCGAGTCAGGGCAATGGGTAAAAACAAGCTGGATCACGGCGGGGTGCACAACGGTGTGCGCTCCCGCCTTGGGCGTAGGCACATGAGCGACGACGCAATCGAAGGGCAAATCGCACACTTTTCAATGCGCGTCATCGCATTCAAAAGTGACCGAGACCGCTTAGAGCAGGCACTGATCGAGCAGAAGCAAAACAACTCTGCCCAATTGGAAGCGGCTGCGCATGCGTATTTTGATGCTAGGGACATCCTGGCACGACTGCAACGTGAGGCCGAGCGGCGAGTGCTGAAACGGAACATCGGCCAGAAGCGCCGAGCCCGCCTAGCGGCAAAAATAATGCGGCCATTATTGTCAAAACCGGCCCAACATCAGGTCACAGTAGTGTTAGATGAGTGGAGTAACCTTAAGGAGAGTATCGATGGCGAAAAAGCCAAAGAAGAAAGTCACAGCGAAAGCGGTGGCTGAAGACGTTCAGGTTTTAGGTTTGGATATCGCTGAGGCACAGCGCGAGATCGAAGCGTTGCGGACTGACCTCAACGACAGCAACGAGGCCATCGATGACCTCGAAGAAGCGATCTGCCCGCGAGTTGCAGCCCGCTTGACCGCGTTGGAGAAGAATGCGGAGGGTAGCAGCATTGGCTACCGTGCGCGGTTCGAGCGCCTTGAGAGCGTTGCGAACAACTTCCTGGCCGACGAGCAGATGAAGCTCAAGGCGCTGAATGCGATCACAGGTCTTGGTGCCAAGCTTGGCAGCCTGGCCGCGCGCATTGCATCGTTGGAAGAACGTGCTGACGAGCGTCTGAAGGACGTGCCGACCCAGCCGGAAGCTGACATCAGCGGGTTCTCGACACCGCAGCCGACGTTGCGTGGTCCCGATCCGTACATCGTTGCCCAGAAGCTCTACGAGCGTGATTGCATCACGGCTCGACGCAATGGTGAGACCGTGAGTTTCGCGGACACTTGGATCAACCTCCCGAGCGAAGTTCGGATAGAGATTGCCAAGGCGGCTGAGGAACTGATTGCAATCGTGCAGTCCAGCTAACACGTGTCGATTGCTGCCTCGAAAGAAAGCAGCCGTCTGGTCCACGAAACGGACCACCATTCGATGAGCGCATTCGGATTGGACCTCGTGAGCGGCCTACGAAAGTCGCCTATTAGCGAACTGATCTGACCGAGTGCTCTCTTCGAATGGCAACACAGGTTCTAAGTGAATGATCGTGGGCGCGAGATGTTAGTCGGCGATTGCCCGGTGGGCATGACGAAGCGTCCGAGCCATGATCCGCGCTGCCATTCGCTATCTACTAGGAGACCAACATGAGCGACCTGGAACGAGTTCAACTGATGCACGACACCATAGTGGTGGCGCTGCAATGCGCGGGGGCAATCATTGTCACCACGATCTTGATCCTATATCTAATTTGGAGACGCCTGTGAACAGCATCAAATTCAACACCAAGCCGGTTGTGACAAACCCGCAGGGTGACGCGGGATGGCCCATAGTGCTGCTGTCCAAACTGGAGCGCGCGAAGAAGCAACTCGGCGAGCGGCATCTGTGCGCTGTCCCGGTCAAGAAGCGCGCGTCATGAAGACGCCCATCGGGTATCAACTGCTGCGGGAGCCAGACGAAGATGGCTGCGCAACCCTGTACACATTCGTAGTAGATCGTGCAGAAGCTTCTTGTCATGCTCAACGGAGAACGATGATGTACACACAAAAGCATTATGAGAGCATGGCCGATCTGATCCACAAGCGCAGGCTCGCGATCACAGCGGCTCCGCAGGCTACGTTCGGCGCAGCCGACGAGAAAGCGGTGCGCATCGATGCCATGAATCAGATGGTGATCGACATGGTGGAGATGTTCAAGCGGGACAATCCGAAGTTCCGTGAGTTGATCTTCATCGCGCGGTGCAATCGTGACCTCACCGATCAACACTAAAGCGGAGTTGGTGGAGTTCCTTGCACACACTACTGGCAAGGAGTTGTGGGCAGAGTTCCGCAGGCCCAATGGGGACTTCACGCAATGGTTCCACGCTTGGAGGATGACCAACACCGAGTCGGGATACAAGCTGTGCTTCCAGTACGTCACGACTCCGAAGCCGTGGCTCTGGAAGGACAGACCGGACGGCGAACTGCTCATAGCCTATTACAACATGGGCTACTTCAAGAGCGCGCCGCACCCCTGGCCCGCGTGGTCGCCCGAGCACATGCTGTCGAATATCGGCAGTGGTAGCAAGGGCACGATTTATTGTGCATTGCTGAGCGGCGTGTCGAACACATGCCTTCAGCAGTACATGGCGAAGCTTCGTTCGCAGGTGGCGAGCGATATCGATTTGATGGCGATGTTAGACAAACACTACCGTTTATTTAAGGAGACGAGTTAAATGCGCATTCTTGACCTGACAAAGATTGCGAGTCAACTCTACAAATCCAAGGACACCATTTCATTGGTGGGTCCTCCGGGTTGTGGGAAGACTCAGGCAATCCAACACACAATCGTTGCTCAACTGAGCGCTGAATATGGAGAAGACTTTGGCTTCCATTGCAGCCTTGCGCCGACGATGGACGCGCCGGACTATAAAGGGTTCCTGCTCCCGATCAAGAATCCTGACGGTACCGCTGGCAGCGCTTTCACGCGCAGTCCGGAACTTCCCAGTAAAGAGTACCTTGAGCAGCATCCCAGGGGGATATATTTGGTTGACGAGTTGTCGTCTGCCGAGATGCTCACACAAAAGGCACTGGCGTCGGTACTACTCGACAAACAATTTGGGAACGAAAGACTTCCTGACGGATGGCAAGTCTGGGCCGCTTCGAATCGCATGTCGGATCGTGCTGGCGTCGTCCGCCAGCCAAGTCACGTTCGCAATCGCGTTCGTGAGATCAACATCGAGAACGACGCGCTGAGTTGGGCAGTGTGGGCAGAAGCCCATGGCATCCATCCGCTGATCATCGCTTGGGCGAAGCAGCATCCGACGACTGCGTTCTGCAACGAAGTCCCGGCGACGGATCGTCCGTTCAGCACCGCGCGTTCGGTCACTCGTGCAGCGAACCTGCTGACAGTGAACCTGGCCCGTGACGCGGATGGACAGATCACGGAGATGGAGTTACCCTCCGACGCGCTGATCCAGCAAGGCGTTATGGGCGACATCGGTGAAGGTGCCGCTGCCGACCTGTTCGGGTTCCTGAAGATTCACGACCAACTGCCGACGTTGGACGAGATCATCGCGGACCCGAAGAAGGCCAAATGTCCTGCGGACCTGAGCGCCGGATGGGCGGCTGGTCAGATGTGCATCCACTACGCGAAGGGTGGGAACATCGACAAGCTGTGGACGTACACCGAGCGCTTGCCCAAGGAAGTGCAGGTGTCCATGGCGAAGAGTTTGCTGGAGCGCTCTGGCTCCGCGCTGCTCAACAGCCCCGAGTTGGTCAAGTGGATTCACGCCAACAAGGCGCTGATCAACATGTCGAACGGCTAGCCACTAGCGTCGAGTGGTGGGTGTTCTACCCACCATTCTTCAGTATTGGTTGGTAAATCAAATGGAGAGTTCATAGCCAATGTCTGACAAGACACAGCTTAATGACGCACTCGCCAGCAACTATTTGCTGGTCGATCTACAGCTTCGAAGTTGGTCGGGTAAATCGACTGACCGAAGTGCGTCTGACGAAGTGATCAGTAACAAGGGCGCAACCCAAGACTCTGGTCGCTTCGTTAAGAACCTGTTCGCTGGTGCCGATGGTGAACTGAAAGCAGTGAACCAGATGGGCACGGCGATTCGGGCGTTCGTTTATGCCAAGACCCTGCCGTGGTCCAACAACACTGACGGCGCGAAGCGTGGTGACAGGCTCATCAGTGCGAAGACTTCGTTCGAGTTCCTCAAGGAACTGAACGACATCAAGCGCGACTACGATGCAGCGGTCGCCAAGCTCCAGCAGATGTGGGATGTACGCAAGGCGGAAGCGATCCGGAATCTCGGTGGCCTAGCCCGCGAAGCAGACTATCCCGATCCGAGCACGCTGCCTGACATGTTCTCGGTGTCGATTGACTTGAGGCCGGTGCCAACGATGGGCGACTTCAAGCGCGTCAACGTGCCCGCCGAGTTGGCGGAGGCGCTGGGCGAACGACACATGCAGCTTGCTGAGGAGCAGGTTGCCAACGCGCTCGACGAGCTTAAGAAGAAGCTCCTCGAATCGTTGCAGCGCATGGGCGTGCAGCTTAAGAAGTGCGGCGCGAAAGAGAAGACGCGTCTGTACGACAGCTTGGTGACAAACCTTCAGGACCTGGTTGGTCTGGCGCGCACCATGAACGTGCGCAACAGCCAGGGGCTGAGCGATCTGGCCGACAAGATCGAAGCACAGTTGCTGCAACATCCCGTCGAGGTCTATCGCAACCACCCCGAACTTGCCACAGCCGTGGCACAAAATGCGGAGGCCCTTGCAGTAGACGCATCATTGGAGGAGATATGGAAATAAGGATCGAGGAGAAATGCAAAGCCTCTGTCACATTCCATGGCATCGCCGTCAACGAGAAGCTTTGGCTCAAGTGGAAAGGGCGCAAAGCTGTTGTCGGTTGGACTGCCCGCCGCGCTCCCGTATGGCGCAAGGAGTTCAGTTACATCACGTTCTCATGCAAGAAGCGCGAGCACGTGGGGAACATGACCCCCGAAGCCATCGAAGAGATCAAGACCATGATGTATTTGCTGAAGGAACACTAGACCATGAATGACGATACCAAGTTCGCGCCGATCATCCGCATCTCTCAGATCAAGGACGGTCGGCAATACGCTGGGCAAGCGGGCATTCCAGGCCCGGACATCGCAGTGATAGTCGCTCAGTGGGGACCGCTGCACACCGACAAGACGCACACCTACAACGTGCGTGGAGTCCCTGTGTGTCGGACAACGATCACCGAGTTGAGTAACGGTCGTATGTACCGTTGGGTCATGTTCCCGGATGGGCGCGTGATGAAGGTGAACGAGGGCAACATCTCATCGAGGAAGATCAAATGAGGTTCCTGTTATCAGTGTGCGTCATTGCCGCACAGATCGACGTGGCCCATCTCTACTGGTCCAACCACGGATGGAGCAAGACACCGGACGAGGCGCTCGCTGGCATGGCGAGCATCAGCATGTTGATCTTGGTGAGCATCTACATACAACTTTGTAAGGAGAAGACGTGAGCGTAGCACTCAACGCACAGCAGCAGGCGCGAAGCCCCTGCGTGACAGAAGCGATCAGCGCGTTGCTGGTCCAGGAACCTTTCTTCGCCAGCCTCGTGCTGGACCTCCTCACGATTGAGGAAGTGAAAGGCCCATTGGCAAACGGACAGACCATCCGCACGTCGGGCACTGATGGCAAGACGCTGTGGATAAACCCGGAAGAGTTCGGTAAGCTCAACGTCAAGGAGCGCATCGGCGTGATGGCGCATGAGATCATGCACGTGATCTTGCAGCATCCGCAGCGGCTAGCGATGTATCAGTCACTGGGGTTGGGTCCTGACCTGAAGAAGTTCAGCGTCAAGAAGTTCAACCATGCGTGCGACTACATCATCAACGCCTACCTCACCACGCCCGATCCGAAGACCGGCAAGGGCAAGTTCGCGCTGCCATTGGGCACGCTCCAGAACTCGCAGGTGACTGGCAACGATATCGTTGACGAGATTTACCTGAAGCTTCCCGACGAGGAAGAGGATCAGGACGACAACTTCGATGACCACGCTCCGCCCGATGACCCGCAGTCGCTGCCCGGTAAGCCCGCGCTGCAAGCTGCGATCAAGAAGGCCGAAGAGATATCGAAGATGCAGGGCAAGGGCACTGGGCAACACCAGCGCTTGATCGATGACATCTGCGAGGCGCAAATACCTTGGCATGAACATCTCCGCAAAGCCATGACGACCGTGACTCGTGGGCGAGATTCACACACGTGGGCTCGACCGAATCGGCGCAAGCTTGCAACGCCCCCTCATGTGTACTGGCCTGGGAGAGCGGGATGGAAAGGGCCGCACATCGCAGTTGAAATTGACACGTCTGGGTCAATTGGCGAAGAGGAACTTGCCACGTTCATGGGAGAACTGGGTGGTATCCTCACCGACCTCGAACCCGAGATGGTGTACGTGATGTATGTGGACTCCGAACTGCACGGCGATGTGCTGGAGATCGACGACGTGAACAACCTGTCGGAGATCAAACAGAAAGCTGGTGGCGGTGGAGGCACGGACATGTGCACAGTGTTCCGCGAGATCGAGGAACGCCAGCTTCCAGTCGAGACGGTGGTGGTGCTGACCGACGGCTACACTCCGTTCCCCGAGGAGGAAACCATCCCAACAATCTGGTGCATGACCACGGAAGCGAAGGCTCCCAATGGCACCACGGTCCACGTAAAAATTCCTAGGAGAGAAATGTGAATCCCGATCTAGCGTTAGCAGTCTTCTTGTCCAGCGGTGCTGGTTGGTATGCAGGGCATTACTTCGAACGGAAGAAAGCCCGCGCAGCCTTCGGGCAACTCGTGTCGCAATGCACCTTCGCGACGACCTTGGCGAACGTCGCCATCGGTATGATCGTGAAGGCGCGGCCCGACTCGAAGCCGGACGAGCTAATCAAGGAGCTACTCGACACCTGCAAAGGCGCAGGGATGAACGCGGTAGCACTCACCACCGAACAGGCCAGGGCAGCAGGAGTGATCAGTGGTTCAAACGACAAGACTGAATGAGTACGACCGCAACCAGACGATCATGTCGATGCTGGGAGTGCTCAACAACATAGTCCAGTTCGTGGAGATGCCGATCAAGGATCGCAAGACCATGATCGAACTCTGGCACGGGAAGTTCCCGCCCGAACTGTTCGCTGCTCTCAACACCCTGAAGGAGCTTGGCTACGGCGCTAACGGGACTGGGGGCGACAACTTCAGAGTAGCCTACGAAGAAGATGGCAAAGTGTACACCGCGCTGATCAAGACCACGGAGATCGCCTGTGGTGAGGAAGTACCGATGCCGCCGATGCGTCTCTCGCAACAGTTCCTGAACAACAAGGAGATGATCCGCAAGGTAAAGGGCCGGGGGTGGCAAGCGACTGCGATGCCTCTGAGTTCTGATTATCTCAGCAAACACTTGGGAGCACAGGCGGAATCGTTTACCACCTGGATGCGAGACACAGCCGTGCTGCGCGAGGAGATCATAGACGCGGCTCGTGTAATCAAGGACGTGTTCACAATGGCAAAGACCGCAGGCCAAGTTAAGCGGATGGTGCCAGACTTGCTTCAGTACATGCCGGAAGGACTCCGCGCTGCCTACGAGGAACAGAAGCGCGCGAGCACTCTGCCCTTCGAGTGGGCACCCTATGAGAAGGAGCGAGTTGAGCGTATGATACTCACCGTTTCAAAGGGCCACCTGCTCAACAACATGGGTAAGCCGGGGCGCGAAGACTTCCGCGTCGGCAACTTGGACTCCATGATGTGGGGCGCGCACGGAGAATGGGCTGACTGATGCAACAAGAACTCATCGACATCGGACTGGATTTTGAAACCTACTACGACGCGGACTACTCACTCAAGAAGATGGAGAACGCGCAGTACGTGATGGACGGTCGGTTCGAGTCGATGGGTTTCTCTTTGAAGTTACCGGGCCAGAAAGCTGTCTGGATCACCGGAGATTACGAGCACCAGAAGCGGGCGTTGGCTGCGATCCCATGGCAGAGGGTGCGTGTGGTATCGCACAACGCCCGCTTCGACGGCTCCATATTGGAGTGGCGCTTCGGCTTCAAGCCCGCCGCGTACCTTTGCACGATGGTCGGATCACGTCCGCACTACGTGCCGCTGACTGGTTCGGCTTCACTGGACTCCATCAGTCAGCATCTCAAGCTGCAAGCCAAGGGCACTGCTGTCTACAAGATGGTGGGCAAGCACCGCACTGACCTCTCCAAACTTGAGACCGAAGAGTACGGAGCCTATTGCGTGGTAGATACGGAGAACGCATGCGACATAGCGGCAAGCCTGATTCAAATCCTTCCGCTCGAAGAACAAGAGTTGATCGATCTGACGTTGAAAAAGTATTTAAGGCCGCGACTCAAGCTCGACGGCCACAAGCTCATGGCAAGAATCACAGCCCTCGACCACGAGCGGGGGGCCATGTTGCAGCAGATTCTTACGCGGTACGGGGTGGACGAAGCAACGCTCCGCAGCCGCCCAAAGTTTGCGGATGTCTTGACGAAGCGTGGTGTGTCGTTGCCGATGAAGCCCACGAAGCCTACCAAAAAGAATCCCCTTGGAGGCCAGACCTACGCATTTGCAAAAGACGACATGGGCTTCAAAGAGTTATTGATTCACCCGGACCCGGCTGTCCGGGAACTGTGCAACGCGAAGCTGACCATGAGTTCGTCACTGGAGCAATCCAGATTACGACGCCTGCTGGACCTGCACAATACAATGAACGGGTTTTTACCTGTCCCCATGGTCTACTACGGGGCGCATACCGGTCGTTTTTCTGGGGACGAGGCCATCAATCTTCAGAACCTACCGAGAGTGGAGCGCGACAAACAAACGAAGGAGATACGCAAAGGACATCTCCGGTTTGCCTTGACTGCTCAACCGGGATACTCGGTGATAGCAGCGGACTTTTCGAACATCGAAGCCCGCATAGTGGCGACCCTGGCACGGCAGACGGACCTGGTGACTGGCTTCCGGAACTCGGAAGACATCTATTCAAAGTTTGCAACGAGCGTGTATGGGTACCCGGTAAACAAAAAGGATCACGAGACCGAACGATTCGTTGGGAAAACTTGCATACTTGGACTGGGCTACGGCATGGGGTGGCGGAAGTTCCTGCTGAAGATGCTCCAGTCGGGAATCGCAATGGACGAAAAGGAAGCAAAGCGCATCGTGTATCTGTACAGAAACACGTACAGTTGCATCCCCGATCTGTGGAAAGCCCTCGACCAACTCGCCGCAAAGTTCCTGATCGACCCGCAGGGAATGTACGAGTGGCGAAACCTGATCTTCGCAAGCGAGCGAATCATCCTGCCAAACGGGATGCCGATCCAGTACCCGGACATCGCCAACGGTCCGCAGGGCCTGTATTTCCGAAGCCGAAAGTACCGCGCTCTCGACGACGGTGAAGGGCTCAACTGGGAAGACGGTGCCAGGATATGGGGCGGAGGGTTCTGCGAGAACATCGCTCAAGCTCTAGCCAGGATCATCGCAACACGAGCAGAGCTTAGACTGCACAGGCTCGGGCTCGACGCTGTGCTCCAAGCTCACGACGAGCTTGTGTTCCACGTGCCAACAGAGACCGTGGATATTTGCAAGCGGGCTATTGAGTTCGAGATGATTCGTCCTGTAGACTGGATGCCCGAACTGCCTATCGCAGTTGAGATCAAGCATGGCCCCAGCTACGGCGACGCGAAATGAACTTTGAAATACCAGACATGGATTGCTACGGAGCCGTCTGGTTCGCGACCCTTATGCAAGCGGTCGAAGACGCGACAGTGTTTGTGCCTGATGCCAAGCCGCTCACAGAGCAGCACTACTATCAGCGCACAGCGATCCTTTGGTTTAAGAACCCACGCCACGATGTGGGTTCGTTCGTTTGGATATGCAGCGTGCTCAACCTCGACCCGGATGAAGTGCTTCAACGGGTGAGAGACAAGCGCGCCCTCAACAGGAGATCGACTTGAGCCATCATGTGCAGTGCAAACTGTTTCCCGATCCGCATGACGAGCGCGAGCCAGTTGGCCCATGCACCTGCTCGCAAGTCTGTGGATGCGCCAAGTGTTTCGTCCCGGCGCACTTCTTAGATATGCGGATGCACCTGTGCTCCGTGTGCGGCAACAAGCGATGCCCGAAGGCCACCGACCATGACCTCGCCTGCACCAACAGCAACGAGCCCGGTCAGAAGGGGAGTGCCTATGAGTGATCCAGTCGCATGGAGCTACTCGCGGCTCAACAGCTACGAGCAGTGCCCCCGCAAGTATTGGCATGAGAGCGTTGGCAAGACGGTGCCCTTCATCAAGAACGAGGCCGCGATCTACGGTGACGAAGTGCACAAAGCCTTCGAGCAGTTCTTCAAGTACCAGAAGAAGCTGCCGCTGAACCTGCTGCATTGGACTCCGACCCTCATGACCATCGCGGCTGCGCCGGGTGAGAAGGTGGTGGAGCAACAGATATGTTTGAACGCCAAGTGGGAGCCTGTGGAATGGTACGCGAAAGACGCATATCTCAGAGTGAAGTCCGACCTCACCCAGATCAACGGAAAGCAAGCCGTGTTGTGGGACTGGAAGACCGGCAAACCATCGACCGACTTCACGCAGTTGCAACTAAATGCTGCCGTCACTTTCCATCTCGACAAGGACATCGAAGAAATAACGATGGCCTATCTGTGGTTGAAGACAAAATTGCCCAGCGTCGAGCGCATGCAGCGCTCCGCCGTGCCGGATTTTTGGGCGAAGATTCTCCCTCGGGTTGCAGCGTACCAGGCTGCTCACGATCAGCAGAACTTCCCGCCTCGTGCCAACTTCCTGTGCAAAGGATACTGCCCGATTAAGACGTGCCAATACTGGGAGCCAAAGAAATGATTGGGACCAACATCATTCAGATCAACCATGCCACTGTGCTCGAAGCGCTCCAGGAATACTTCAACAAGCGCCTGGTACAAAAGCCAGTGATTAAGTCAATTGCGACCCAAAGCTGCAACAGTTGGACGCATACTACCGATGCCGCCTGCGACTTTGGCAGGCTCGAAGTCCGCATCCAAGAGAACGGTGCCTTCTTAGAAGGTGAGCAAGCATGACCTACCTACTGGTGTTCCTCGCGAGTGTCGCAGCCGATGTGTGCTGGACCATGTACTTCCTCGAAGTGGGCAAAGCCCGCGCTGCCCGCGCTGCCACATGGTCGGCGCTGATCGTCGCGTGCGGAGCTTTCAGTATCGTTGAGTACGCTCACGATCCGAAGTACATCCTCGCTGCGGTGTTCGGCTGCTGGGTCGGCACCTACGGCACTATGAAGTGGGGTAAGAAATGACAACGGTTGCCTTCAGAGACGGCGTGATGGCTGCTGATTCCAGGGGCAACGACGAGCACGTCGGCATCGTCCCTATCCCCAAGGTCTTCAAGAAGAAGATCAAGGGTAAGGAATACATCTTCGGGGTCGCTGGCTACTGGGAAGCAGCGATGATGTTCATCGAGTGGTACCGCACCAGGGACAACGCGCTCCACGAGCGACTCATGAAGCTGACCGGAGACAACGACTTCGACGTGCTGATATGGGATGGCAAGAAGCTCATGTGCGCAGATGCGTTCATGTACCCTGTCGAAGTCACCGAAGAATACTATGCCATCGGCAGCGGCGCGGCTCACGCGATCACTGCCATGGACTGCGGCAAGTCTGCACGACAAGCTGTGCAGATGTCGATGAAGCGCGATCCATCTACCGGGGGACGTATCGTCTCCATGAGGCTCCATGACAACACGACCTAACTGCCCAAAGTGCGGCAAAGAAATGACGCTGGGTCCAAAGGCCCAGAGCGGCAAGCAGCGGTGGGAGTGCGTCTCCTACGTTGGTGGTCGCACCTACTGCTACTCAACAACCAACTCCAAGGCAACACACATGACCGACAAGCAAGGCAACCGGGCCAAGCGCCCCATCGTGTTCAAGCGCCCGCTGCGCCCCGACACAAAGACGTACATCATCACGGCGGCAGTCAACGCCACGCCAGTCCATCAGGACTTCTGGGGCTGCTTGCAGACAGCCCGCAAAGCCCTCGACGCCGAGTTGCTGGTGGTGCCCATCCGGTACAAGAACCCGACGAGCCGTTGGGAAGGATCGCAGCGCAACGATGAAGTGTGGGCGAGTGAAGTGCAGCCGTACCTCTACAACGCGCGGCTCGGTCTGAACCGAAACCTCGTGCTGCTTGGCGACATCAAGACGCAGCCGACTGCATCCGATCCCCTAAGCGGGTTTGAGAGTATCACTGGTTCTGAGTCCGCGATCATCGCGCACACGAAACTGCAACTCAAATCGGTTGCGACGCCATCGAACAAGATGGCAAAATTAATCACGACCACTGGTGCGTGCACGGTGGCGAACTACAGTGACACCAAGGCTGGCAAGAAGGGTGAGTTCCACCATGCGCTGGCTGCGATCATCGTCGAAGTAGATGGCAAGACCTTCCACATGCGGACGGTGAACTATGATAAGAAGACTGGCAGCTTCACTGACTTGGAGACACGTTATAAACCGAGTCGAGCAGTGCGTGCCCCCCGGCCTTTGGCTCTTGTTATGGGGGATACCCATGTCGATTTTATCGATCCTGCTGTTGAAGTTGCGACTGACGAAATCGTAGCGATGCTCGAACCGGAGACACTGGTGTTCCACGACTTGCTCGATGGATACAGCGCGAACCCGCATCACTTCGGCAACCCGTTCAACCTGATCGCCAAGCGCAAGACAGGGGCCGACGACGTGAAGGCCGAGGTCCTGCGAGCGATTGACTTCGTAAAGGCGAAGACCCCGGCGAATGCCAAGGCGGTCATCGTTCCTTCCAATCACGACGACTTCTTGAGACGTTGGGTCATCAACACTGACTGGCGCATGGACCCGACTAACGCCAGCTTCTACCTCGCCACCGCTCTTGCGATGGTGAGCCAGACGAAGCTAGGCAAGGGCGGGACCGAGTACCCGAGTCCCTTCCCCTACTGGTTCGGCACGCAGCTTACCGACACGAAGAAATTCCGTTGCCTGCATGGTGACGAGAGCTTCGTACTAGGTGGCATCGAGTTGAGCCTGCACGGGGATCGTGGTCCCAACGGTTCAAGGGGGAGTGCAAAGAACCTGAGACGTATAGGCGTTCGCACTGTGATCGGACACAGCCATTCACCGGCGATTGAAGAAGGTTGCTACCAGGTTGGTACTTCTACTAGGCTCAAGCTTGAGTACAATGGCGGTCCGAGTTCCTGGTTGAACACGCATTGCTTGGTCCACGCGGACGGCAAGCGTCAGTTGATTCACATCATCAATGGAAAATGGAGACTTCAATGAGACGGATGCGGAGATTCACTTACGTGGTTGCGCCCAATGGTGGCGTGCTCCACCTTGCGTTCGGCAAGTTGCTTGAGGGCGAGAAGCTGGCCTGCGGTCGGCGCATGGCCCCCAAGTGGAAGTATGGTCTGCGTTACAAGATCGACCCCAGCCACCACCTGCCCCTGTGCAGCAAGTGCCAGGAGTCATAATGGAAACCTCTGCTGAACTGTACAAGCGCGTCGAGCGCGAACTGTACATCGAGACGGTGAAGGGCGAGAAGTTCTTCATCGACAAGCCTGTGTTCGACATCGAGACCATCGCTCACGCGCTGGGCAATCAGTGTCGCTACACCGGCCACGTCCGCAAGTTCTACTCGGTCGCCGAGCACTCGGTGCTGGTGGCGGATATCATGCACGTCCTCAAGCTGGGCAACCCGTTCGAGGGTCTGATGCACGATGCCGCTGAGGCGTACCTGTCGGACATCGCCGCGCCGTGGAAGGTCCTGCTCCCTGACTACAAGGTGTTGGAAGCAAAGATTGAGAAGCCGCTGCGCAAGTTCTACGGCGTACCTGAACTGATGGGCGACGGCGTGAAGCGCGCTGACTGGCTCGCGCTGTTCATCGAGGCGCAGGACCTCATGGTCACTGGTGCCAAGGACTGGACATCACCCGAAGGTGTGAAGGAGCAGGCGATCGAGATCGCTCACCTGTTTCCGATCCATGCTTACTCGCCGGGGATGGCGCGCAAGGTCTTCCTGCGCCGCTACGCTGAGTTGACCCAGTGACGCTGGGCGACTTGGGCAACGGAGCGTTCGAGTTGCTGGGTGGGTTCTCCATCTGGGCCAACGTCGTGCGCATCCGTCGCGACAAAAAGATACGCGGCGTTGACTGGCGCATCACCGGCTTCTTCACCACCTGGGGCTTCTGGAACCTGTGGTACTACCCGAGCCTCGGCCAATGGCTGAGCTTCTCGGGTGGGCTCGTGATCGTAATTGCCAACGTAGTGTGGCTCTACTATGCTATCAAATATAAGGAACAGTAAATGTCTACAGCAACGAAGCCGACTAATCCCAAGGATGTAGTCGGTAGCAAGAAGCTCATGTTGGAGCTTGTGCCAGACACCGTTCTCGTCGAGGTCAGTCTTGCATTCCTGGAAGGGGCACTGAAGTATGGACGATTCAACTGGCGAGTCGCTGGTGTGCGATCAAGTATCTATCGAGCCGCTCTCGGGAGACATCTCGCGAAATGGTGGAATGGTGAGGACCGCGATCAAGCAACCAAAGTCAAACACCTTGCGTCCGCCATTGCTTGTCTCGCCATCCTGCTTGACGCCGAACTCGTCGGCAAACTCACAGACGATAGACCGCCTTCTGCGCCTATCGGGAAACTGATCGAGGACAACGAGAAGATCGCCGAGCACCTGCGTGAACTGTTCAAGGGCTTCGACCCCCACCAGTACACCATCGGTGATGACCAGCAACCCATCGCGGAGATCGAACGTGACGCCCGAAGGAAGAGTAAAAAAGGCAGTGGACGAAAGTCTCGCAGCCGCAAAGGCGTATAAGCACAAGCCTGTCGGCAACGGAATGGGTGAGCGCGCCCTTGACTACCACGTGGGACATCAAGGGTTTTACGCTGCCATCGAGACCAAGGATGAAGGCAAGCATCCGACGACGCTTCAGACCCGCACCATGCGGCGCGTTGTGGATGCTGGCAACAGTCTGTTCCTAATCGACAAGGTGAATGGCTTCGACCACGCCGAGCTAATCAACTGGCTCAAGTATCCCTGCGCCGGGTACGTGTCCTGCGCAGCAACCAAATGGCTAGAGGAAAACAAATGAATCACGCAATGGTAGATTTGGAAACCCTGAGCACCCGATTCGACGCGGCGGTCGTGTCCATCGGTGTTGCGATCTTCAATGACGATCAGGTGATCGACACCGTGGGCTGGGCGCTGGACCCGAAGTCCGTGCACGGCCACGTCGATCCGGGGACGGTGATGTGGTGGATGAAGCAGGACGAAGCTGCCCGCGAGTTCTCGTTCACCGGCAAGTACCAGAGCGCCACGGTCGGGTTCGAACTGAAGACGCTGCTCGCCAAGCACGACGTGAAAGAAGTCTGGTCCAAGGACCCGCACTTCGATCACGTCATCCTGCAAGCCTGGTGGGAGCGCGTCGGCCAAGCCGAGCACTTCAACCTCGGTGAGTTCCCATACCACTACCGTGCACCGCGCAGCTATCGAACCCTCGAAGCCGAAGCGATCCGCATGGGGTTCGAAACCAAGGATTGGGAACAGTACAACTTCGTGGCCCATAACCCGGTAGACGACGCAGCCAGCCAAGCCCGCGCAGTGATTCAAATGCGCAAGCTGATTGGCAGTCGTGGGCCGTGAGCGTCGCACACGATCCGATAGCCATAGCCGCGCTGCTCGCTGAGCTACCGGAACTCGAAGCGGCTGCGACAGAGACCGTCGAAGTTGCTAAGATAGCGCTGACCAAACTGCGGATGCAGCAGGCGAAGATCGACGCGGCCATGCGGGCTGTGAGGTCTGCGTCGAAGCACGGATGGCCTGAAGACCACAACTCCATGACAGCGACCGAGGCGAGGCTTCGGCAGGCGGTCATGCAGTACGGCAACCCGCAGAACAGGCCAGCGATGGACGCCGCGATCAACCAGCTATACAAGGGTGCGATAGATGCCATGGCGAAGGAGCTTCACCCTCCCATGATCATTCAACCGATGGCGGATCAACCTCCAAGAACCAAGGGGCCTGTATGTCGAAGCGCTCTGAAAGAGGAACTGAACAAGGGATGGGGGGAGGACGCATGAGATCAATCGTATACACCGGGGACGAGAAGCACCCGCGCATCGTCATCGAGTTGGCCTGCGACGTTGACCTCCTGATCGCCTGTGTCAAAGACGGCGAAGTGGACCCAGCCAAAGTTGCATCGCAACTGGCTAAAGGTGTGAGCACCATCGTGGCAGCAATGCACAAGGGTGTCGCAAAGGGCGTCGCTGAGAAGGCGGAGGAGTGATGGACGCAGCAACGAACGAAGCGATGGAGACAGTTGCTACCTACGCCGGGGTGCGAAACACCCGCGAGCTTATGGCGGTGCAACTCTACATCGCTGAGTGCAGCGCTGTGCAGATACCGAAGGATGCATCGAAGCAGGATGTCCAACAGTTCCTCAGCGAAGCGATGGTGCGAGCCTTCGCCTGTGCCGATAACATGATGAAGTATTCCAGGGAGAACCCTCCCAAATGATCACGGTCTATCCTGAAACGAAACAGATAGTGATGCCGTACAGGGCTGACGTAGAGGCAATTCTCGGAACGTCAGTCGCACAAAGGTTCGAGCATGGCGGTGCGTGGTGGCTAGCTGTCGAGCACACGGTGCAGACGGTGCGCCTCTTGCGTAACCTCGGGCTTGATGTGCCGTCGCCAGCGCTATCGTACTACGAGTTCTGGAACCAGGGTCCATACCCACCGTTCGCTTCGCAGCGCTCGACGGTGGATATGTGCACGGTCTCCAGGCGAGGGTACATCCTTTCAGAGATGGGCGTTGGCAAGACCCGAGCGGCTCTGTGGGCCTACGACTATCTCCGTCGAGAAGCGTTGGTCAACAAGCTGCTCGTGGTCGCGCCCTTGTCCACTCTAACCACCGTGTGGGAGAACGAGATATTTGAAAACTTTCCGCACCTAAGAGCAGTAGTATTGTATGGCGACAAAAAACGACGGATCAAGCTACTGGGTACAGAAGCTGAAATCTACATTATTAATCACGACGGAGTTGAAGTCCTTAATCGAGAACTGTGGGCACGACCTGACATCAATACAGTCATCGTTGACGAGCTTGCTAGCTATCGCAACAGCCGGTCAAAGCGATGGAAGAACCTGGAACCTCTTGTTAAGCGCAGTGAATATGCTTGGGGACTCACAGGAAGCCCGACTCCTAACGAACCAACTGACGCCTTTGGACAATCGCGCCTCCTCACTCCGGAGCATGTTGGATTCTCATTCAAAGCATTTAAAGATCGCACCATGCGACAGATCGGTACATTCAAATGGGTGGAGCGACCAGAGGCTACAGGAATTGTTCACTCGGTCCTTCAACCAGCGGTGCGGTTTACCAGAGAGCAGTGCTTCGACTTGCCTCCCACAACCTACACCACCCTCACATGCGAACTCGCCGACGACGCCAAGAAAATCTACAAAGAGATGCTCGACGAACTCGCCAGCGAGATCAGGGGCAACGAGATCACCGCCGCGAACGAAGGCGTCAAGCTCAGCAAGCTCCTCCAAATCTCAGCGGGGTTTGCGTATGACTCAGGTGGATTGGGTCACTACATTGGCGGGGTCGATAGGTTCAAGCGACTCTTCGAAATCATCGAAGGAACCACCGGCAAAGTAATCGTGTTCGCGTCGTTCAGATATATGGTGGAGATGATTGCTGGCGTGCTTGGGAAGCAATATAGCGTGGGCATGATTCACGGCGAAGTGCCGAAGTCACAGCGCGACTTGATCTTCCAAGGCTTCCAGAAAGGCACCAGCCCGAGAGTGATCGTGGCACATCCGCAGACCATGGCTCACGGGTTGACACTGACAGCAGGGTCCACCATTGTCTGGGCGACGCCGACCACGAGCCTGGAGATATACGAGCAGGCCAATGCGCGAATCACTCGCAGCGGCCAGACACAGAACACTCACATCATCAACCTCACTGGCACCAAAGCGGAAACCAGTGTATACAACCGCCTACGAAAGAAGGCAGCGATGCAAGGAGCGTTGCTTGAACTCTTTGAAGATCAATAGCGCCGAGCCGAGCGGCCCTCTAAGCGAGGATGCCTCGGATGGGATCAGCCGGACAGTACCCATAAACGAAACCCCGGCAGTGGGAGCGGAGCATCAAAGTGCGGGACTCACACCGCGATCCTCCTTGCACCGTGATCCCACACCTTTGATACCAACTAACTGGAGAGAGTGATGACAGTTGACGAAGTGCTAGCAGCTTACCTGCAACTCCGTGCACACAAGGACGAGATGAAGAAGCGTCACCAGGAGGAAATGGCTCCTGTCACGGAACAGATGAACAAGTGTTTGGCTTGGGTCCAGCAACAATTGCAACAACAGGGCTTGCAAAATTTCAAAGGACAGAGTGGAATAGCCTTCCTGCAAACCGATGTAACGGTTAGCGTGAAGGACTGGGACGCTATGTTCGAATGGATCAAGCAGAATGAAGGTTGGGCGTTCCTTGAAAAGCGTGTCTCCAAGTCCGTAGTCCAAGACTACATGGAAGCGCAGGGCGAAGTACCTCCCGGTCTCGCCATCTCAACGTCCGTTGAAGCTCACATCCGTAAATCCTAAGAGGCGATCATGTCCAATCAGCAAGTGACTTTGTTTCAGTTCGAAAACGGCGCAGGCCCTGCCCGGTCCCTCGTGGCCGCAGGCATGGACAACGCATTGGGTGAAGGCATCCGCAGCAGCTACGCGATCCTGTCTATCAAGGCCGGACGGTGGCGCATCAAGTACAAGGGCAACGAGATTCCCATCACTCGTTTGAACCAGGAGACTGGACAGAACGAGCCGGTGCCCACGCTCGAAGTGGTGTTGGTGAAGGCGAATCCCTTCCTCAACAAACAGTATTACGCAGGCAAATATGCAGAGGGTTCGAACTCGAAGCCTGACTGCTACAGCCTCGATGGCAAGGTGCCGAGCGCAGCCGTGGAGAAGCCTCAGTTCTCCAACTGCACGATGTGCCCGAAGAACCAGTTCGGTTCGCTGATCGGTGAGAACGGCACGAAGCAGAAGGCTTGCCGCGACACCAAGAAGCTCGCCATCGTTCCGCTCCAAGACCTCCGCAACGAATCGTTCGGTGGTCCCATGTTGTTCCGAGTGCCGCCGAGTTCGTTGAAGGACTTGTCTGCCCTGGCTGACGCGATGAAGGCGCGTGGCTATCCGTATAACTCCGTCGCGGTACGACTGGGTTTCGATATGGACGCCTCACATCCGAAGCCGACGTTCAAAGCAATACGCCCGCTCTCTGACGCGGAAGCCGAAGTCGTGCTTGAACTCTTCCAGGGAGACGGTGTTGCTGCGGTCCTCGCGGACAACGACGTGGTTGCTGAAGTCGGAGCGCAGGCTCCGCAGCATGACCCTGGCAAGTTCGAGAACGAGCCTGTCGTCGGTGTCGGTGCGCAAGCGCCGCAGGCCCCTCAAGCCCCTCAAGCCCCGGTGGCTCCCCAGCCCGTGGCCCAACCTGCTCCACCCCCGCCGCGAGCCGAGCCTGTACAAGCTCAGCAGCCTGCTGCTACCCCATTCGCAGCGCCGAGTGCCCCTGCCCCGGTGATGCAGCCGGTAGCGGAAGCTCCGATCCAGTTGGCTCCCACTCAGGTCGCGCCGCCCCCTCCGGGTATGCACGGCTCGATTGTCCAGCCGTTCCGTCCGGGTGCGCCGCCGCCCCCGAACCCGTTTGAGGCGCAAGCCGCAGCCCCGGCTGCTCAGCCTATCGCCCAAGCGCCTGTAGCGCCCGCTGCGCCGAAGCCGAAGAAGCCGAAGCCGGTGGTCGAGATGCCTGCCCAGACGGTTGTGGAGCCTACTCCGGAGCCCACTGGCACGCAACTCAACGATGATATCGGGAATATTCTGAAGGGACTCTCGGCGTTCACTGGGTCGAAGTAACCATGGCGACGTTCTACGAGCGGGTGCTGCCCGCCGTAGGACCCTTCACTCTGTTCACAGGGGCGACGGGTCCTGACGGCAAGCTGATCGAGCAACGACATTGGAACGGGTTGAAGACCCATGCCGATGTCGAGCGCGAGGTCCAGCGCCTGTCGATGCTCCCGTTGAATGTGTTCTTCGCAACGGGGTCTTACGCCGGTACCAACCGGAAGGACCCTGTGGCGAAGCGCGCGTTCCACCTAGACCTTGATGGCAAGGACTTCCCCGGTGGGACGGCGCAAGCGGTGCAGGAACTCGGTAGCTTCATCAAGGCTACCGGGCTCCCGCCTCCGTCGATCTATGTGAACAGTGGGCGCGGCATCCATGTGTACTGGTGCTTGGACCGCGATCTCCCGGTCGATCAATGGAAACCTGTGTCACTCGCGTTGAAGGCCAAGTGCGAAGAACTCGGCTTCAAGGCTGACCCAACATCTACGGCGGACCCGGCTCGCGTCCTGCGTGCTCCTGGTTCGCTAAACCGCAAGGGTGAGATGCCGATCCCGTGCAACGTGATGCTCGACAACGGCCACACGTATGCAGTGGACTCCATCGCCAAACAACTCCAGTTAGCGCCAGGGCTAATGGGAGCCGCCGCAAAACTCAAGGCGCTTGCATCCAATGATGATCTTGTAGCGAAGCGAGACCATGAACAAAAGACACCAGACCAAGTGCGTGAGATGCTCACGTTCGTCAACCTTCCCCAGTTCGGCAGTCGTGACCTGTGGATCACCGTCCTCTGCGCCATCCAGGATTGGAGCGCGAAGTCAGCCGAAGGGTTCGACATCTTCGACGAGTGGTCCTCTGAACAACCTGGGTACGTCAGCACCGAGGATTGCTGGGTCACATGGCAGAGCTTCGAACCCGGTGGCGGCATCGGGATCGGTACGCTTATCAAACTTGCTCGTGATGGCGGATGGGGAGAGCCCGCGCCAGTTCCAGTGGTCACAGATGTCACCGAGGCACCGCTGGCCGAGCAGATGATATCCGCGCCCGCTGCGCCCGCCGTGAGTGCCCCGCAAGCAGTTCACGTCATCTCGCAGCAGCGCGTGTCACCCCTTCTGATGGCGGCTCAGCACGCGGTCAACTCGACCGGCAAGCACCGCTTCGATCTCAGTCAGGCAGTCATGTGGCTGTCGAACGAGTTCGTGATGATCCTCGACCAAGAGGCTTTGTTCTATTCGATGACCGAGCGGATGCCGCTGTCGAAGACCATCATAGACGATCTGCTCACCCGCTACATGCCGCTGAACTCCAACGGCGTGCCGACCAACGCATCGGCGCTGATGCGGCGATACGGGCTGCGCAACACCGTCAACTCGCAGGGCTTCTATCCCGGTGCGCCCCTGCTGTACTCCGAGAACGGCAAGAGCTACGTGAACCTGTACAGCGAGCCAGCAGCGCTGATCACACCGTTGCCGCACGAGGTTGCCCAGTTCTGGGACCTCTGGGATTATCTCTTCCCGCGCGAGGAGGACAAGGCGTTCGGGATGTACCTGCTGAAGTTCTATGCCCACGTGGTGCAGAAGCCTGCCATCAAGATCACCAGTGCACCGCTGATGATCTCGAAGGAGTTCGGCACCGGCAAGACCACGGCGATGTTCGACATTCCCAAAGCGCTGGTCGGGTCGGATAACTCGAAATTGGTTTCCAATAAAGTGCTGCGAAGCTCGTTCAGCGATTACATCACAGGCTCGCAGTTCCTTCACTTCGACGAGGTACACATCAATGGCAAATGGGACAGCGACGACACGGCGAACTCGCTTAAAAATCTGGTTACTGGAACGTCTGTGGAAATCCATCCTAAAGGACTTAAGCCGTACAACATCCCCAACCGAATTTTCATTACGGCTACCAGCAACTACGAAGACGCGATTACTCTGCCGTCAAATGATGAACGGCGATGGGGGATTTATTATCTCGAACCTACCCGACCTTTCACAGCCGACGAGCGCAAAGCATATTTCAAAACCTGGCACGATTGGCTGAGCGGACCGCGCGGGCCAGGTGTACTTAGAAGCATCTTTAGCGCGATTCCTATCGCCGACTTCAGTCCCCACGCGCCGCCGCCGATGACCACGGCGAAGCTGTCGATGGTCGAGAAGTCGCAGATGACCGAAGTCCAAATCCTCATGGACGCGGTGAAGCACCAGGAAGGTCCGTTCTTCAAGGACTTGTTTCTCACCGAGGAAGTCAGTCAGTGGCTGCAAACCGAAACCGGTAGGCAGTATAGTGGCATGTCCGTGAGAGGATACATCAACAGAGCAATACCGAATGCTCGTGGCCTCCACGATATCCGCACCGGCAATTCTAAGATTAGGCCGTGGGTCCATCGCGATCACGCGAAGTGGGACCAAGCTACCAACGACGAGATTCGAGACGAACTCAAGCGCTGAGCGTTACTTGTTAACGCTCAGTCGCTTCTGGAGTTCCGGATCGCGTGTCACATTCTGCCGCTCCATTTCACGAGCGCGCATCAATCCAACCAAGTCATTTCCCTTGATCGCTTCAGCAGGATGGTTCTTGTTGAAGGTGTTCAGTCTCACCAACGCCCTGGCCTTATCGGTGCTGCTCACGAAGTCCTTCATGACCGCATCGCGAGTATCCTTCACTTCGTTCTTATAATTCATAGCCGTCGAAGAACGGTCCTGCGACTCAGCCACACTCGCTGGCTTCAATCCCAACAATTGATACGCCGCATCGCCGAGAGACGGCTGCGTCATCTGCCCACCCAACGAGTTCACCTTGCCGGTCGTAGCCAACTGGTACGCCTTCACAGCGTCCTGCCACTGCTTGATCGGGATGATCGAACTCAGCGCCTGGAACGGCTCACCCTTCTGCATGTGTCCCATGAAGTTAGTGACGTTGCCCGCGAGCATCGAGGTCATCGTGCCGCTCTCGTTGTAAATGAAGTTCTTCCAGTTGTCCTTGCTGCTGCTCAGAAGGTCCGGCATATCATGGAAAAACAAATCGCTAAGGCCCATGCGACTGGACAGGTCGAAACCCAAAGCGTGGGGTAGGCCGTACTGTGCAATATTTCCAGCTTTGTCTCCCAGCGCCGAATGCAGCCATTGAGCCACCTGGTTCTTGAGGTCATACGCTTCACCTTCGTCGTCGAAGAGTTTGTGATAGGCGTAGCTCGCGAGCCGCAGCGGTTCCAGTGCAGCACCGGCAAACACGCCAGCGAACAAAGAAGTTCCCACCATCATCCCCGCGACCGTCTTCGCGGCCTCCATCTTTCGATCCCCGCTGAACGACTCCTTGATGTTGCCGTAGAGCAGATGCGCCATCGCCTGCGTGTATGTCTTGAACATCGTGATGCTATTGCCACCGGGCACGCGTCCGACCTTCTTGAAGTACAGCGGCTTGTTCTGCGACGAGTAGTCCGCATGAATCTCGCGAGTGAAGTCCGCCGTCTTGCGGATATCCCCACCAGTCATTTCGAGTCCGGCGAGCGCAGTAGACACACGATTAAATGCGTCAGCCATATTAGGAAGAAGCCGAGCAAACTCAAACACGCGAGCGACCGTAGCACTATCCCCACGAGCGAGAGCACCAAGTTCATTGCTGTACGCATGGCTGATCACACCCCTATCGATCAACTGTTGCAGGTGGCTGTTCTCTCCCTGCGCCCACTTGCCGAAGCGAGGGTCAGCCTTGACCGCCGCGATGATCGCGTCGTGGACCGCTGAGGCGTTGCCGCCGCGAGCCAGCGCATTATGAATCGTAGACCGGAAGGCCGGTCCTGCTACCGTTTTCATCGCCCCCATGAACGAGGAGGTTGCCTTGCCGTAGCCCCACCGCGCGCCAGCGACCGGGATGCCAGTCGTGAAGTTCTGCGTGGACCAGATGAAGGCGTGGGACGGCGACGCCAGGTAGCTCATGAAGCCGAGCTTGGCGACCATCGAGTTAAACGGCGACTTGTGGCCGAAGTTCTGAACTTCGTCCTGCATGTGATCGTTCAATGCTGCCACGACTTCGCCACGACGATAGGTGGTCTTCTGCGGTATGGACGGATCGCTGTCTCGCGCCATGCCACGGACCTCGGCCAACGCACTCGCCTGGTCGAACACGGTACGCATCTGCGCTGCGTGCCAGATCGTGCTCTGAGCGTAGTCGCTGAAGTTCTTCCGCATCTCTTCCGGCTTAACCCCCGCTGACGCTTTGCGCGCCAGCTTCGATCCGGCGTAGGCAGAACGGGATGCAGCTATTTGCAGGAACGCTGATC
>Ga0210406_10001623_pt1 | contig 27078 bp, 18 predicted proteins | sample IncBWC30MmetaG_FD_155454 | JGI IMG/M metagenome (GOLD analysis project Ga0210406, IMG submission 155454) | Forest soil microbial communities from Barre Woods Harvard Forest LTER site, Petersham, Massachusetts, United States - Inc-BW-C-30-M | ecosystem: Environmental > Terrestrial > Soil >... | reverse complement strand
CTCGTGACACAAAGGATCGAGGTCGCGCTGCTGGCTGCCATGGCAGCGCTCGCGCTATTGCTGAGCGCGGTTGGTATCTTCGCACTGGTGGCGAATATGGTAGCGCAAAGGACGCGCGAGATCGGCATCCGCATCGCCCTGGGTTCGACGATTCAGCAGGCGATGATCCACATCGGTCTGTCGGGAGTCTGCGCTGCGGCTCTTGGATTGGTCGTGGGACTGATCCTTTCCGCGGGCGCGCTTCGCGCTATCCGTAGCGTTCTCTATGGCGTTGACGTGTACGACGCAACGACCATCCTGCTCGTCGTGCTGACGCTCTCGGTCGTAACGCTTCTCGCCACAACAGCGCCCGCCCTTAGGGTTGCAAGGATCGACCCGGCCAAAACACTGCGCGAAGAATAGGGGCGGCCTTGCCTCAGAGCGAACAATGCATTCTGACCTTTGGCTTCATGACTGAGGCGCGGGCGGAACGTCCTTCCTCTGTTCAGGACACCACATTTCATGAATTGAAGAACGGACTGGGCACCAGAAAGTCGCCGACTCAGCCGATTTCGGTATGGTCGGCCGCAGTCGGCGGCATGGATTTTCCGATAGGACACAAAGGTCCTGGAGTCAATTTCGCGGGCTAAACTCGGGTCGGGATTTTGGAACGACGCATTTGCGTGCTGAAACCATGCGAGAATGGTTTGCTGCGATGCGTGACGGACGATTCCGATTTGGCCTCTTCGAGTTCGACGGTCGAGCCTTTGAGCTGCGCCGTGAGGGTGTGCTTGTCCACCTGCAGTCGCAGCCTGCTCAAGTTCTGGCATGTTTAATCGAGCGTGCAAGTCAAGTGGTCTCACGGGACGACCTGCGCAAGGCTGTCTGGGGTGATGGGACATTCGTGGATTTCGACGGTGGCGTGAACTTCTGCATCGCGCAGATTCGCTCGGCCCTACAAGACAATTCCGCGCAGCCGCTATATATCCGGACGGTGCCAAAGAGCGGGTATCAGTTCATCGCTCCCGTTCAGCGCATCTCAGGCCAGCCGCCGGAGGCATTACAGGTTGGCAGTGCGCGGCGCGAGAGGTCCGCGGTGCGGGGAACCGCTCTGATGTTGGCGGCGGCAGCGCTGGCCGTTGTGGCCTTCTTCGGCTACCGTTTCCGGTCCGTCCAGAGTGCAAGTCGGGCGCCCATACTGGCCGTTCTCCGCTTCGACAACGAGACCGGCGATCCTGGCGTCACGAGGTTCAGCGATGCTCTAACCGACAACGTTGTGGAGCAATTGACGTCGCTCGGCAGCGGGAACTACCGCGTTATTGGCAACGCCCAAATCCTCAGGTCGCCGCGCGAAGAGCGAGACTTAAAGGCCATTGCTTCCTCGCTACATGCCGCCTATGTCGTTCTGGGTCAGGTGCAAACCAATGGCGCCCAGGTGCGCATTCTGGCCCACCTTATCCGCTTGTCTGATCAAACGCATATCTGGGTCGTGCGGATGGATGGCTCACTGACAGATCCCCTCACCCTGGAATCCGAAGCCGCCGGCAAGATCGGTGCCGAATTCTCGGCGCGAATGTCGGCAAATCCCCGCCGCGCCGCCTCATTTCCGTCTGCAAGTCCCTGAAATCCCAGGCAATTGTCTCCTCAGCTTTTCCTGCGCGATGCGAACTGCGAACTCATTTGCCTACACCGCGCCTGACCTGGCATGGTGGCACTTGATTCCTTAAGAGAGAGCTCCGCATAAGGAGGTCGGCGTGTCTACCCGTTTATCGCGGCGAAGTCTGCTAAGGATTGCCTCGCTGGGCTTTCCGGTCAGGCCATTGAAATTATCGGCAGGGTTGCTCGAGGCCGAAGCAACGAGTCCTAGGAGTGATCGGATGATTATTAGTGACGTTTTCCCGGCGCACCCGCCGGAGTTGGCGCGCGAAATGGTGACAGTCGCGCACTTCGATCTGGAGCGGGTCAAAGAGCTGGTCGGCGCGCGTCAGTCGCTTGCGAAAGCAGCCTGGGATTGGGGCTTCGGCGACTGGGAGACGGCCCTGGGGGCGGCCTCCCACATGGGCAACCGGCCGATCGCTGAATACCTGATCTCGCAAGGTGCGCCGCCATCCCTGTTTTCCGCGGTCATGCTCGGTCAACTTGAGGTGGTCAAGGCCCTAGTGGCCGCCGCGCCCGCCGTCGAGCGCATGCGCGGGCCGCACAGCATCAGCCTGCTCGCACACGCGAGAATAGGGGGCGAAGCAGCGCGTCCTGTATTCGATTTCCTGCAATCTTTCGGAGACGCCGATGCGGACGCACCGATTTCTCTGTCAGAGGGTCAGATCGCTGCGCTCGTGGGAACATACGTGTTTGGCGTGGGCGTCACGCAACAGGTCGATTTGACTGCTGACCTAAAGATGTATGCAAACAATAAGATGTATACACATCTCCCGCAGTTAAACTGGACACGAAAGGGCACCATGACCCGCCCCTTATTCCATCTCGGAAATCTTACGTTTTATCCAGCCGGGGCTCCCACAGCCCGCGTCACGTTCACAGAAGTTGCGGATGGAGTGGTGATGACGGTGAGCGACGGAGAACTGGCGTTGTCTGCGCCGAGGAAGCGGCAACCCCCGCAATAACAGAAGAGACCAGCTTCTGGCCACTCGGAAGTTAGCCCGATACGCGGCTTTAGGGAGTTGCGACAGCATGCGTCCGCTAGAAATTGGGCGCTGGCGCCAAGCCTACGCGTCTTTCCCTGGAGAGGATTCGGCGATGATGTAGGGCCGCATCATTTCATTGTCCTCGTGCTCCAGCATGTGACAGTGCCAGACGTATTTTCCCGCAAAGGCCTCAAACTTGACGATGATCCTGGTGATCGTCATGGGATCTACGCGAACTGTATCTTTCCAGCCCAAGTCACCGGCGGGGAGCTCGATGGCCGGGCCCGTCAGCACGATCTTCTTTGTCAACTGATAGACGCCAAGATCGAAGGGCCTGCGGTCCAGAAGTTGAAAGCGGACGAGGTGCAAGTGGATCGGGTGGGAATCATCGGTGAGATTAATGAACGACCAGATCTCCGTGGAGTTCCGCACTGGTCTCTCGGTCACTGGCATATTCCAATGCGCGCCGTTCAGCAACATGACGTTCGAACGGCCCAGACGGTCCTGGTAATCAGCAATGGTCAGTTCGCGGGTGATAACCGCAGTGCTTTCCTGGATGCGGGGTACCGGGCGCAGCATCGCCGGCAGGGTACTGGAATCAGCGGCCTTCTTTGCGGAAACGCGAAACTGCATGATGATGGCCACGTTTGTTCGTAGATAGATCTCTTGGCCGGACTGGCCGCTGAAATCCAGAATCATGTCGGCGCGCTCTCCGGGACCCAGAATTAGCAAATTCATTTGCGCCGGCGCTGCCAAAAATCCCTGCTCGCTGGCGATCTGATGAAACGAGAAGCCAGTCGAAGTGACTGACGGATCTGTTGCAAAAGAGAGCCGGTAAAAGCTGCCATTCGAGCCGTTCAAGAGCCGCAATAAGTACTTTCGCGGCTCGACTTCGAGATACGGGAAAATCTTCCCGTTGATCAGAATGGCGCTGCCGTAATACTCAGAGACCCACGGTGCGCCAGTTTTTCCTGAGACCGGATAGTGGATCTGGCCGTCCGGCTGAAAAGACCTGTCGAAGATGACCAGCGGAATTTCATAAGCGCCTTTCGGCAGATTCAATCCGTCTTCGAACTCGTCCCGGATCACGTAAAGCCCCATCAAACCGGCCACCGTGTTCAGCCGAGTAATGCCCATTGCATGATCGTGATAGAAAAGTGTCGCGGCTTCCTGCCGATTCGGATAGTAGCTTGTTGCGGACTGCCCAGGCGCAAACCAGTCTTCCGGGTAGCCATCGCTTTCCGGACCCGTTCTGCCGCCATGAAGGTGTACCACCGTTCGCACTTCCGGCTTATCGGCTTCCGCTCCGTGAAGTGTGTGGTCGATGGGGAAGATGTGCCGATGCGGCAGCTCATTCACCCATTCCACCAGCAGAGGGTTTCCGCTGCGTGCACCAATGGTTGGGCCGGGACACGAAGCGTCATATCCCCAAAAGGTAGTTGGTGGCACGTCACGATGTACGCTCATCTGAAATTGCCGCATGGCCATTCGGTAATAAGGGATCTGTAGCTTTGGATCAACCGGACTTGGCCGCAGACCCGCCGGTTTCGCCGAAGCCGGGATCGGCAACGGATCAACAAAACGGACAAGCGCGCTGGTGTCGAGCAACTTCCCGGATACGCCGACACCAGGGTACCCGCCATGCGCGTTACGCGCCGCAAAGGCTGCCGTCATCCAAGTCATATTCTCCAGGAAGCGCCGTCTCGTCGTCCGCATTCGTTATTCCGTCCATAAGCCTGGATTTCCTACTGACACTCTTCGATGAAAAGAAGTGGCGATCCAAATGTGACCGTCTATCTGTGATTTCCTAAGTTTGAACGAACCAGATTGCGGGAATATTAATGTTTCTGGTTGGCGGTCGGGTCTCGTTTTGGGCGGCACTCCGCTCTAAAGCCCGCGTTTTCTTTATCCCGCTTCCCCGGGCCGTGGCCCACGAAACACAAATATTGAAGTCCTATTCATGTAGCTTTTACCAGTCGGAGGGTACGCTCACGCGCGTCTTCGCTGTGTACATCGGGTGAAGCCAAGCAATTGCGAGGCCCGACAACTGCGAAGTTACGATTGCATCCATAGGAGATCCTCATGAAAGTGTCCCCTTTTGTGGGCCTGAGCTCAGGGCTCAGCATTCTAGCGGCGACCGCTTGTATCGCACTTGCGGCCCCGACCCTCGCCCAGCAAGTCACATTCGCTCCGTATATCCAGCTGGGCGATGCAGGAACTTTTGGCTTTGCGGACCAGGTGGTGATCGCCTGGCAAACCAATGAGAGCACACCCAACGCTTCCGCGTACAGAGTTGAAATCAGAGAGTCGGAAAAGGAGCGGGAACACCACCGCTCCGTCACACCCAGCGCTCGCGTTGTCGATAACTATCTTGCAGCCGATCCTTCGCTTCCGACGATTCCAGGAGCGTACGGAGCGCACACAAACTACACGGCTGTCCTGGCCGACCTGGAATATGACACGGTCTACCAATATTCCGTGACCGGCCCTGGTATGCCGAGCGGTGGCTTCACCTCCGACTTCCGCACCCGCAAACGAGGGCCAAAGTTCTCCTTCGCGGTCGTGGGCGACGAGGGCTTCTTCCCAACGGTACCGAATTCCAGTCCCGCCATGGTGGTCGACTATGAAGCCCGTATCGCTCACCTGATCAATAGCACCGACAAGATCTCGTTGCCAAATGAGCCTTCGCTGCCTTCGCCGGACCTCATCGTCAACACCGGTGACAACGTTTACACCTACGGCTCGGAAGGAAATTACCGGGACTTCTTTTTTCCGGTCTATAACAGCGACGTGGACTCCAACGAAACCGGCGCGCCCATCCTCCGCCACAAGCTGTATTTTCACGTAGACGGAAACCACGACCTCGGCAGCACAGGCGTATCGGCAAATCTTCTCGCTAGCGATTCTTCTCCCCGATTCAGCGGCAATCTTGATGGCGGAGACGCGCTCTCCTATTTCAACGACTTCTATTTTCCCCAGAACGGACCCCAAGGCTTTGACATTCAGTACGCCTGGAATGGTGACACCTCTGTCGCCACAGGCATGATCTTTACTTATCTGCAAAAAACGTATACCTCTCCGGCAGCGATCCAGGCGTTTCGCAATTCCACCACGGTGGACACCGGCAATGGCCCGAAGTCACAGATCGATCACCAGAGCAATTACTCGTTCGACTACGGCAACGCCCACTTCCTTTATCTCGATGCCAACCCCCACCTCTTCAACGACAATCTCCCCAGTTCGAACGCTTTCAACGCGCCGCCACCCGTCTTCACCTCCTATCCTACCGCCCTGGGCAGCTGGGTCATCAACGACCTGGATTCCAGCAAGCAGCTCTGGAAGATTGTCGTCTATCACCAGCCCGCGTTTTCTTCCGGAGACGCCACGATCGTCAACAACCAGATGCGCGCAGTGGCCAAGCTGCTGGAAGATCACGGCGTAAACATGGTCTTTAACGGCCACGAGCACAACTATCAGCGCAGCCTTCCCATTCGATCCACCAGCCGCACTGCGGGCCCGGTGAGCACCACCGCCGGAACGCCCGCCGTCTATGTAGACAGCCTGTTTGACGGAACCATGCACACCGTGCCCGACGGCGTCCTTTATCTTGTGGAAGGTGGGGGCGGCAACCGCGACTTCGATGGCGACTTGGCTCCGCCTCGCGGCAGCGGCGTGGGCCTTGATCAGGATGACTCAGCTACCGGAACGCATACGGACGAACCTGGGCTGGCGGTTCCGCAAGGCCCCGCTTCCTGGTTGGACACCAATCTATCCAATCCAGAAATGATCAACTTTCTCCCCAATGCAGGCGCGGGTGAAAAGATCACTACAAAATTCAAAGCAAAGGTCTTCTCCTTCGGCGACGTGCAGGTAGATCGCAACAAGCTGACGCTCTTCCAGATCAGCGAGCCGCTGCAGACAACTTCTTCAGCCACTTCCGCCGATCCCGCCCCCTACGGTACGGATATCAATGGTAAGCCGCTGAACGACCCCATTCCGGATACGCAAGTAGATCCTTCGACCGGATTGGTCGTTTCCTCTCCGGCGACAGGCGCATCCGCCCTGCTCGATAAATGGACCGTCACCAAGCCGGATATCTCTTCTTCGGTCTCGGCAACCCTCTCCGCACCCAGGCATATTCACCCCGGTGGAACCGTCACCTACTCGGTGCTTATCAAGAATAATTCGCAATATTCACTCAACGGCACCCAGGTAAGACTTATTCTGCCTTCCAACGTGATCTTCGCTGGAACGACCGGCGACACGACAACGGTGCAGGGCAACGTCGTTGTGGTCACCGTCGGACGCTTGGCAGCTGGCACGGAACAAACGGTATCCGTCGACACAACGGTTTCCTCGGAGGGTCACGGAAATCACCGAGACCGGTCGGTGGCGGCGTTCGCCCTAGTCTCCTCGTCTACTGCGCTGCCGTTTTTCACAAACGAAGTGGTAACCGCGATTAGCCACTAACAACCGCTCGATGGTTGTGAACGGCCCCGGGGCGGGTGAAACATGCTGCCCCATACTCTTTATTCGCCCGGCATGTCCGATGCCTGCTTCTTTGCGATTGCCGCGCAAGTCTGTTGGCGGAGGGAAGGTTCTGGGGGCTTCTGGACCGCAGCAAACCTTCGACCGTGGGGTCTTTTGCAAACGTTAGTACGTTTTCTGCGTTCTCAGTACTGCCCAGTTGAATCGCTCGCGTTGCGGCGCGCTGCGCTTTCTATTGGGAAGGCTTCGGCCAAGGCGGCTGAACGAGAGCGGGGATAGCGTTTATGGTTTTGGCGGCTGGCGGTTTGAAGGAGAGTTGCTCCGCGAGGAAAGCGATGCGGTCGCGGGTGGCTTCGGCGTTGAGCGCGTGCGGTGCGTCGTAGATCTTGAGCTTCTTCGGTTCACTCACGATCTCGAAGTATTGCTTCGCCAGCTCGCCATTCAAGAAGGGCTCATCGGTTGCGTACTGTAGGAACATCGCCGCGGGTGCGGCATGGGAGACGTATTTTCCACCATCCATCCAAGAATATTTGGCAGCAAAGGCATCGAACTTGTCCGCGCCGGTCTTTTGCCGATATTCTTGGAGGGCCTTCGTCTTCTTGTCGATCTCGAAAGAGAGGTCACCGGCCATGATGACAAAGGCTTTGAAACGCTTTTCTACGCCGCTGAGGAAGCCACCGGCGGAGCCGTCGCAACTATGTCCAACGTAGGCAAGGCGCTGGGGATCAACGTCCTTGCGCCCGAGAAGCAGGTCGGCACCTCGACGGAGGTTCACGTCCTGCTGCACTTCCACGGCGATCTGCTGTTCGTTCAGAGGTGTGCTGTCTTCCACGAAACCAGGGTGAACAATCACATGATCAGGCAATAGGGAGACGACCCCAGAATGCGCCAGCGCGATAGCTTCGTCGAGGAACTCGTTGCGGTTCTTCTTCTCTGAGCCAGGCATGCACCAATGCCCGTAGATCACTGCCGGAAACGGCCCTGGCCCTCGAGGCACTATCAGGAAGGCAGTAACCGTGCCGCCGTGCGGCCCGACAGCTATGCTCCGTTCACCGACGGGACTTGAGAAGGAGATATCATAGATCGCGACGCCGCCACGCTCCTCGATTCCGGCTTGCTTGATGTTCAGTGGTGCGCTCTTGTCGTAATCCCAATGGTGAAGGAGTTCGTTATAGGACTCCTGAGCGAAGGCAGCAGCCACCAGCAGGAGGGCTAAGCAGGCGCAACCGGAACATCGGATGAACATCGTGCTCACCATTCCGAGTACGTAAACGCATTGTCACCCATTTTTATTCCAGCGTGAACTCTATTTTGTTTCTGCTCGGCATCGAAGATGCCCCACACTTGCTGCAGTCGAGTCCGCTGGAATGATTTCCGCATAGGGGAAAATTGCAGGCCTACTGGCGTTTCAGGCCCTCTAGCGTGGTAGTATGACCCGATCTTGGGAAAGCAGGTCGGAGCGCCAACAGGAGGCTAAAAATGGCGAGGTTGGGATCCGTGCAGGTGCCGATGGCAGCCTGCGCTCCAGGTTCTGCCTCGGCCGTCCCAGCCACGACGGTTACTTCGCGGCACTCCGCTCTCGTCCGCGTCACTCACTGGATCACCACGCTGTGCTTTCTTGCCCTGCTCGTCAGCGGAGTTGAAATTGTGATCTCTCACCCTCGCTTCTATTGGGGCGAAACCGGCAACGTATTGACTACCCCGTTGTTTAAACTGCCGATCCCTTCCTCGAGAGCGCTGGTGCCGACTGGTTACGGATACGTGCTGCCGGACCAGAACGGCTGGAGCCGGTATCTCCACTTTCAAGCTGCCTGGGTTGCGGTATTGACCGGCTTACTGTATGCAATCTCCGGCTTGTTTACAGGGCATTTCTGGAAAAACCTGCTCCCTGCTAGGGCCGAACTTTCATGGCGACGGTTCTCGATCGCAGTCGCTAACCATCTGCGCTTCCAACGGCCCAGTGAGGCAGAAGCCTGGTCGTATAACGTGCTCCAGCGACTCACCTACCTGTTCGTGATCTTCGTTCTGTTCCCACTAGTAATCTGGACGGGCTTGGCGATGTCACCCGCCTTTGTTTCCGCGTTTCCGGCGACCGTCAATTTGTTGGGTGGCCAGCAATCCGCGCGCACGATTCACTTCTTCGTCTCTCTGTCTCTCCTGCTCTTCCTGCTTGTCCACGTCGTGATGGTTTGTCTTGCCGGATTCAGGAGCCGCATGCGAGCGATGATCACGGGCAGGAGCGGTACGCATACGGAGCCCATATGAGCGATCTCTCGCGCCGCAAGCTGATCATAACCGGACTCGCGGCCACGGCGGGCGTATCGGGCCTGGGCGTCGCCGCGCGCATGGCGCAAAAGTATGGACTGGTCCCGCCCGATCACGGCGGAATCTATGGCCTCGGCGAAACGCTGACCTATGCTTCCCAGCGGCTGCTGACGAGGCACTCGCTAGCTCGTGAGTTCCCTCGGAGCCAGATTTCGAAGCCTCCGCTCGCGAACGAAATCCCGCCCCTGACTGAAGCATTCAAGCGCCTTCAGGCCGGAGGATTTGCTGACTGGCGGCTCACCGTTAATGGCATGGTCGACCGGGCTGCCTCGTTTTCGCTTGCCCAGCTTAAGAGCTACCCGTCTCGCAGCCAGATCACTCAACTGGTGTGTGAGGAGGGCTGGTCGTATATAGCCGAGTGGATCGGTGTGCCTCTCTCCCACGTCCTGGATGTCGTGGGGATCCACCCGCAAGCCCGATACATTGTCTACTTCTCGATCGATCCCGACTGGTGGGAAAGCATCGACATGGCCGATGCCATACATCCGCAGACCTTTCTCGCCTATGGGATGAATGGCAATGAACTTCCCGTGGGCAACGGCGGGCCGCTCCGCATGCGGCTCCCTCGCCAGCTCGGCTACAAGAGCGTGAAATACATCACCCACCTGACGGTCACCGACAGTCTGAAACGGTTCGGCAAAGGTCTGGGCTCCGCTTCTTCAGATGGAGGTTATGCCTGGTACGCCGGCATCTGACAGGCTTGCTTCGGCCGAGTGGCGCATCTCTGTGGCGAATTCTTGGCCCCCGAGCAAACGCCGAGAAAGTCCGAATTTGGATGCGGGCCTCTGTCGCGGGTTCCGCCCGCATCAGACATTATCCGGCAGTTGACTGACCCATACCGACTCCGAGTGCGGCTGACAGCCGCTGAATTTTCGAATCGCGCTACTTTTCTAGTTGCGCGAACAGCATCCGAGCATTACCTACAGCACCGGCTCCCACGGCGAGACCTTATGCATACTTGCAGTTTCCATCGAATTGCAGCCGGTTTGTTCAAGACAGGCTACGGAGTGAACGCATCTTGAACGATGGCCGCCTGGACTGCCGGCGTCCCGGATGTACAATCTCTCCTGCCTCGAGAAGCAAGGCCACCTCTAAATGTGGAGACCAAACATGAAAAAATTGATCTTGCGCGTTCTTCTTTTGACTCTCCTCTGGCAGATTCCGTCTGACTACGCTAGAGACACACCCGACAAGGCCGCAAAGATTGATACGTTCACGGCGCAGTATGCAGACTGTTGCTTATTTACGGGTGCGGTCCTGGTCTCGGACCACGACAAGGTCATTTTCAAGAAGGGTTATGGTCTGGCCAATCGCGAGTGGAACATCCCCAACACGCCGGACGTGAAGTTTCGGCTTGGCTCCATCACCAAGCAATTTACTTCCATGTTGGTCATGCAGCAGGTGGCCAAGGGCTCCATCAAGCTCGACGGTCGTATCTCCGATTATCTCCCGTACTACCGCTCGGAGACCGGTTCAAAAGTCACCATCAGCCAATTGCTCAGCCACACGTCCGGTATCCCCAGCTACACCGACGATCCCAAATTCTTTGCCGACGTTTCGCGCAACTACTACGCCGTCGACGATTTCGTAAAAAAATTCTGCAGCGGCGATTTGCAGTTCGAGCCCGGCACGAAGTTCCACTACGACAATTCTGGATTTTTCCTTCTCGGAGCGATTCTCGAGCATGTTACGGGGAAAACCTACGAAGCGCTCTTGAAGGAAGAAATTCTCGTCCCGCTTGGAATGAAGGACTCCGGTTACGACCACTATGCCGATATTCTTCCCAAGCGCGCCTCGGGCTACCAGCAGGAATTGGCCGGAGCCGTGAACGCCCCTTATCTAGACATGGCGCTGCCCTATGCCGCCGGCTCCCTCTATTCCACTGTCGAAGATCTCTATAAGTGGGACCAGGCTCTGTATACCGACAAACTTGTTCATAACGATCTCAAGACGAAACTCTTCACTCCGAATCTGGAACACTACGGATACGGCTGGGACATTCGAGTCATTCCTGCCGATGAGCCGGGCGCTGGACAAACCATGATCTCCCATGGGGGCGGCATCAACGGTTTCAACACCCTCGAACAGCGCCTCGTCGGCGATCACGACCTCATCATCATCTTCAACAACACCCCGGGTGCGGACCTGGGCGAAATGGCCAAAGGCGTTCGCGCCATTCTCTATGGCCAAGAGCCCGCCACGCCGAAACGCTCACTCGTCCCCGACCTCGGCCAGATCGTGGTCAATCGTGGTGCCGATGCTGCCGTTGCTCGATACCGCGAACTTAAGCGCACTAATCCCAACGGTTATAATTTCGACGAACGTGCTCTCAACCGGCTCGGATACATGCTCCTCGAAAAGGGCCGGAATGCCGACGCCATCGCCATCTTCAACCTGAATGTCGAAGAATATCCCAAGTCAGGCAACGTCTATGACAGCTTGGCCGAGGCCTACGCGAAGGACGGTCAAAAACAACAGGCCATTGCCAACTATCGCAAATCGCTCGAGCTCGATCCCAAAAACCAGAATGCAGCGAACAAACTGAAGGAGCTCGAACAAAAATAACGGAATTCTGCACCGCGGCGACGTCAGGGACTTGCGGATAGCGAGAGCAGCTCTTTTGGAGCCGAGAGAAACTTGCGTCCCCATTGTCGTGCCTATCTAATCAAAATCACGCCTCACCGGATAGTCGACGATTATTGCCCTGCCGTCGGTGAGGGCCTTGACCGAATGACGAACATTGCTTGGCACGATCCCCACCACACCCGCTCGGGCTATCTGCGTCACCCCGTCGATGGTCAGCTCGAGCTCGCCATCGATCACCTCGTATACTTCTTCTTGAGTGTGGAAGTGTTCGTGAATAGCCGAGCCACGCACGAAATCATAGTGCGCGAACGTCATGCTCGACGAGTGAAAATACCGTCCATACCAACCCGGCAAGCGCTCAATGACATTGAGTTTGTCAGTATCAACAAATGGCATGGTTCCCCCTGCTTGAAGCATTCTAGGTGGCCCAGCTTGCGACAGCAAGGATGCAGGCTGACCGTCGCTCGCTGCGCCAAAAGGCGATTGCCTTGCGACCCCCTTGTCGTCTAGTTCCAAATGGTCCGTGACTCCCGGATTTGCGGGCCTCACAATGAGCTCATTCAAACCAAATGAGGTAAGATCTCGCGAATGGAACTCAAGGTGCTGTTCAGTGAAGACCCGGCATTCGTCTTGAGCAGAGCCGGCGTCTTCCTTTCCTCTCAACCGGTTCTCCACAATTTGATTCTCTCGATCCTCCATGCGCGCGTTGCGCAAGGCGATGCAGGCCGCTATTGGATGGCAATTCAACGGGACGACGCTGTCGGCGTTGTAGTACAGTCGCCCCTGACATTTCCAGCGACGCTGACACCCATGGAACCGCCGGTGGCCACGGCCATGGCCGATGCGATTGCGGAAGCGGGCGTCGCCCTGCCGGGAATCAACGGCGAGGCTGCAACAGCAGCCATGTTCGCCGGCCAATGGAGTGAGCGCTCCAAATCGGCAGCCACGCCTTTCCAGGGGAACCGCCTTTACGAACTCTTGGAGATCGGAGAAGTTTCCGACATTGAAGGCACGTTACGGCAGGCCGGTCCGGAAGAGCGCAGCTTAATGATTCTCTGGACCCGTGCCTTCCAGCATGAAATTGGTGAGTCTGCCAACGATACGGAACTCCGTGTGGATAGAGGGTTGGCATCCGGTCAAATGTGGCTGTGGGATCGAAGCGGAGAAACGGTCTCTATGGCCGTTAGCCGAGAACCGGTACATGGCGTGGTCCGTCTGTCTGGCGTCTACACGCCACCTGAAAGACGGAAGCATGGTTACGCGGCGGCATGCGTTCATGCTCTTTCGAAACAGCTCCGTCACGCTGGATATCGCTGCATCCTCTACACTGACTTGGGTAATCCCACGTCGAATTCTATCTACCGGAGAATTGGGTATCGGGCCGTATCAGAAGCTCTCCGCTATCGCTTTGAGTGATATGCAACCGGAACACATCGGAGCCAGGCCGGCGTACTGGGATCCACGGCCACGATCATCAGCGCTTTTTGTGTACGTCAATTCCTGCTGTCTTGTAGAACATTGTTTCCTTCTGGGTGTGGAAGCGGCAGACGCGCGAGAGTAGGCGCAAGTTGGCCAGGATCATTCTCCTTACTTCTTACGATTCGTAAGTAAGGAACAGTGTTTGGAGTTGCCCAAACTGTCCAAACCCCTGGATCGTCGAGCGCTGGATGCTAAAAAACTGTCTCAGTTTGCCTCCCGCAACGCACCTACTCCTCGGCGAACCGGTAACTCGCGTGGCTGTCGTAGTCGATCCCATGCTTTTTCTTCAGTTCTTGAATGTGCCTGAGCGTTGTTTGCGTGTGCGGCCCGACGCCATCGTTAGTGTGCAGCAGCATTTCCTCCAGACAGCTATTCACGCTCATACGCTTGTGCTTGGCCAAATCCTGCAGAAGAGCGGCAAGACGCTTCTCTAGCCGCACCGGCATGTCCACCCGCTCGATCTTGATTGGTGGGCCGGCGTTGAACAGGTGATGCCCAAAAGAAAGATTGTATCCATGCAGGTCCCGCACGACGTAGTCGCGGATTCCGTAGGGCCGGTCATCGATCGGTTCCACGATTGCGACTTCGTTGGCGCGATGGAACTCGTACAGCTGGTCGGCGTCGCTGACGAGGAAATACACCACGCAGCCCTTCGGATCGGGTGTGCCTTTCCGCAGGAACAGCTGCACCTTGTCCAGGTTCACAGCCGCGAACGTCGGCGGATCGCCCCAGGTAAACGCAAGGTTGAAGCCGAGTTTTTTCGTATAGAAGTCGATAGCGGCAGCAATGTCGGTGACGGCGAGGCCTGCGTGGGCTTGTTCGCATGCGACGACGGGGGTGAATGAGTTGTTCATGGGCATCTCTTTAGGCGTGGGTCGAGCGCGCCGGCGCCGGTCACGACGGCGACTCGACCAAGAAGGTTTAACTGTTTGTCGGGGCGCCTTTGTGCGCTCACCGGGAACCTCGGTGTATGGTCGCTCAACCGGGAGTAATCCGCTTCATCGTCTCGATCAGCCCACCAGGTTATCCCTCGGCATGGTTGCGATCCACCAAGAAGGGTGCCGGGATGGCGGCGTGTAGCCTCCCGCTTTTTTGCTTCCATAGGATGCCAGAATTCGGCATCGATGAGCGCTGTTATTCAAACCTTTGCTGCACGGTTCCGCGAGTCAAGCAGAAACTGGCACAATCTAGGGGACCACTGCGGCTGTTTCGGGCGACCTGGCGCTCTCGTTTCCACGAATGTCGACGGCGGAAATGCAGTAGAGGTATTTGTGTCCGGTCGATACGTTGACATCCTGGAATGACACCGTGGTAATTGGCACAGAGTTGATGCGCGCCGACTGGCCGTTCTCTTCCCGACGATATACGTTGTAGCCGGAAATATCCTTCTCTGTGTTTGGAGTCCAGAGGAGGTCAACGAACCTTTTCCCAGGAGTGTGGCCGACCACCGGCAACAATCTTTCTGGCACGGCGGGTGCAAAGACATCGTGCGTCGTGACCTCCAGCGGCTCAGAATCCTCCCCCTCAACTTCGGCAATCAAGTGGCCTTCCGGCGAGTACACCCTGGTTACGGGTGCAACCGAATAAAAATAGGTTTTCTCCCATTCGAGGCCCGTATCCACGCCGCTCCATCGCTCCCCTTCGGTCGTGTGAACTACGGCGCGTTGATATGGCACAGCAACCCGCTTCGAGGAGCCCTTTTCACGCCGGTAGATACGGTAATCGAACTTCAATGACGAAGAGCGGCTTTCCGATTCCTCTTCCCAAATCAAATATACCCCACGCACATCGAGCTCAGAATGCAAGCCTTTCGCTGGCACAACAGGTGCCAGGGGCAGTGCTGCAGCATTGGAAAATCCGGCCCTGCGCCCGTGATCGTCGAGCAACTCGAGTTTATAGACCGCGAACCGCAAGTGCTCAGAGTCGTCCTGGCTTTCAGGGAGTATGTCAATCAACCGAACCGTAGTTTCCGCATGGGGCTTCCCATAGGAAGCACTCGCAGCGAGGGCCACCGAGTTTTCAAGATTAACTTGTCGCACCAGGTGCGGGCAGCCGAACCCAGAGTTTGAAAGTGTCGATGAGATATTCCGGCATATTCTGGCTACCACCAAATGTCCCGCAAAGGATTGCCGATTCTCAGCGTCACGCGGCTGGCTCCATGTGAAAACGACCTTGTCACCTTTACGAACCGCGCGCAAATCGCGCACCAACTGCGAATCTTGAGACGAGCCAGCCAACCGACTTCCCTGTCCACCGCCCCGGGCTGACGCGGCGCAGAAAGCAAGTGCGAAGAACACCTTATTCCATTTCATGGGACGTTTTCTCACCCGATTCTTCCTTGGCACTACTGCACTTCGATCCCGCTGAGCAGCGACTGATTCACCACCGAGGTGAACTGGATGATGTATTGGCCGCTGGCATTCGCACTTACGGTGAACTGCTCGATGATGGCTCTATTCCTGGCCCCTGCCGCCGCGAAGATATCGAATGCGCTCAATACCTTCGCGCCGTTTATGGTCACGTTGAACTTCCGACTGCCCGCCGTGCTGAAGTACGTCTCGGCAAAATGCAGCCGCACTGTGTGGCCTGCTCCAGCTGTAAATCCTGGAAGCGTGTATGTGAAGTTTCCTACTCGCGCCGTCTGGTAGACGGCCATGGGCGCGGGGTTCGTCACCCCACTCAGGTCAATGGTGTTTGCGTGGCGGATCGTGCTCCCTCCCGTGAAGTCCTTATCGGCCACGAACGGTGTTACCGCCGGCCCTCCCGCATTGATCTGGACGACCGGCGAGACACACGCTTGCGTGGTGGCGCTCGCCTGGTTCGAGGTCGCTGAGGTTCCGGCCGAATTGGCAGCTTCCACCACATAAAAATAGGTCTTATTACAGCTCAGCCCGGAGTCTCTGAACGATGTGCTCGTCTCCCCACTCGCAATTTGGTTGCTGCCAGAAGGTGCGAAGCCCGAAGTCGTGCTGCGGAAGACATCATACGTAACGCCCGCGGTTGCCGACGCCGTCCAACTCAAGTTGATGGCCGAGCTAGACGCTGCCGTCGCCGCCAGGTTCGAAGGCGGTTGCGGCGCTGTTGCACTCACCGTTAGCACCACACTGGCGGAATGCGACAAGCTGCCACTGGTGCCCGTACTGGTGAGCGTATAGCTTCCGCTGGGAGTCGAACTGGTGGTTGTAATCGTAAGCGTGGAAGAACCGGAGCCGCTCGCAGACGTTGGATTGAAGCTGGCACTCGCGCCGGAAGGCAAACCGTTTGCGCTGAAGGCCACGGTCCCCGTGAATCCGTTTTGCGCCGCGATCGTCACTGCATAGGTGGTACTTCCACCAATTGCAGTCGTTCGCGATGCTGGCGCGGCAGAAATCGTAAAGTCCGGGCCAGCAGAATTGGACAGCGTCAGCGTACCCTGGAAGTCGTGAAGCCGATTTCCGCTGAAAGTGGTGATCAATGGAGAGTAGGTTTTGGCTTTGGCCGTAGTCGAAGTATTGAGTGTAAGTGTGGCCGTTTGCGCCTGAGACGGTCCAGAAAAGCTAAGCTGCCCTGTACTAAACGCGCTGCTACCTGGAGGAGCGCCGAAGGAAGCCAACGTCACGGTCCCGGTGAAGCCATTCCTGGGCGTGAGAGTCAGTTCATAAATCACAGAACTGCCGGGGGTCACGGTTTGAGAGGTCGCCGGTGAGACCTCCAGCGTGTAATCGGGCGCGGAAGCATCGGCCACCGTCAAAGATCCTTCCCAGACATTCTCAGTGGCGGCGCTCTGTCCGAGCACTTCGATGGCAGCGGTGCCTAAGATCGGCGCCGGGTTGGCGGCGGTTTGAATGGTCAGGGAAACCGGCACGGTGGCACCGCCAGTAAGTGTGACGGAGGGCCTGTCAAAACTCGCTCTAGCTGCGGCCGCGCTACAACTTACCTTTCCCGTCGCATCCCAAATACAGCTTTGGGGCAGGTGGGCTGCGCCCAAAGCTACCGTCCCATTGAAAGTGCTGCTAGCAGTAACATTCAAGTGGTAAGTGACGGAGGCACCCGGGACAACGGTTTGGTTGTCGTCGGTGGCCGTGATGGTGAACGTAGGCTTGGTATTTGGATCCGCGTTGGGGACGCTCGAGGCCGGGCAGAACGTAATGATATAACCCGGTTGGGCTGGGGCATGGCAGTTGAAGTCGCTGGAAGGATCGTCATAGGCATAGCCGTAGACAGAAGGGCAGTGGTTCTTGACTGTGGTTGCACGATAATTCAAATTCCAGGCGACGTTGTTGCACGCTCCAGGCACACCGTACGGACCAGCGCAGCAGTAGTTGGGCGTCCCGAATTTCGCGCAAAGGCTTTGACACCCAACTACATTCCCCGCCGCATCTTTATTTTGCATATCCGGAGGACAGAAGCTGCGCAAATCGGCCTGGCAGGCTGGATTGACGCAGTGATTTGGGTTGGGATCATCGAGTTGGATCGAGATCGGAAAATCGAAGGCGTCCACCAGGCTGATATCGTAATTGTCGCTGCCGGTTGACGAACCTGTCAGCGTAAACTCCGCTAGGGAAGTCGTCCCCGCGCCAGAGTGGGTACATTGCAACAGGCCGCCGCAGTCGCCTGTTGCGCATGAGCCGTGACCGGCGCTGCTGAAAGTGCAGTTCCGGCGTCCCCAGAACCTGCCTGCAACCCAGGGAACCGGGACGGTGGTGGTAACCGTTGCGCCGGGGCTCATTTCCAGACCTCCAGGCGAGCCGTTGAAGACCGGAGTCGGATTGCCGGCCCCGGCCAGCCAAACGGTCTCCGAACAACTATTCTTGATGGTGAACTGGCGGTTCTGGGCTGCCGCCGAAAGTGTCAGCAGCAACAGACCCAGCGCCACACTTATATTTGCCCCGCGCAGCATGGTCCTATTCGGTAGTCTCATGTCCACTCTTCTTCAAACTGCTACTGGATCTCGATCCCGCTCAGTAGCGCCTGGTTAATTACTGAAGTAAATGTGATGACATAATTTCCGGTGGAACTCGCCGGCTCCGTGAACTGCTCGATCAAAGCTTTATTTATGGTTCCAGCGGTGGCAAGGATGTCGAAGTTGGTCAATAGAGTCGTGCCGTTTATGCTCACGTTAAACGTCCGCGAGCCGCTCGTTTTGAAGAAGGTTTCTGCAAAGTGCAGACGCACGGTGTGGCTTGAGCCGGGAGTAAAACCTGAAACGCCGTAGGAGAAATTTCCCACACGCGCGCTCTGGTATACGGCCACGGGAGCCGGATTGGTGACGCCACTCAAGTCGATGGCGTTGGTGTGATGAATCGTTCCGCCGCCAGCAAAGTCCACGTCCGCGATGAATGGGCCCACTGCGGGTCCGCCGCAGTTGATCTGAACGCCGCTGGTGATGGGACATGCGCTGGTTGTGGCGCTCGCCTGAGTGGAACCCGCTGATGAGCCAGCGGAATCGAGGGCTTCAACCACGTAGCGGTAGGTCGTGTTACACAACGCGGTTGTATCGTCGTACGTCGTGCTCGTGATGCCGCTCGCGATCTGATTGCTGCCCGAGGGTGTGAACCCGGGCGTTGTGCTGCGGAACACGCTGTAAGAACCAACTGTGCAGCCGGACGGCGCCGTGCTGGACGACCAATTCAAATTGATTTGGCTGCCGGACGCCGCCAGTGCGCTCAGACCGCCGGGCGCCGTGGGAACCCCACCGCAGGCGCTGCTTCCGCCCGCTGTTATCGTCAGTGTGTCGGCACGCGAAATGCTGGCGCTGGCTATGTTGAACATCTGAACCGTGTTTTTGCCGGCGTTGAGGGGCACTACGAGGCTCGAGTTTTCAAACGTCTCGAAATTACCGGTGATGGGAAAGTGCATGTCGTTGGTAATGACAACTCCGTTCACCTTGATCCCTTCCGGCCGATCTGTGACTCCTGGAAAGAGACCGGAGGCGAAGGCATAACGGACAGTCATTGTGTAATTGCCGCTGGTCGGCACGACCACATTGAAAAACGTGGCCGTACCCTCAACCGCGTATGCCATGTCTACGACTTCATGAGCCGGATTGACCGAGTTCGTCGAGTGAATATAGGAAGGGAACCAGGCGCTCAACTGCTCGAAACAGTCGAACCCTGCGAGCAACGCGTCTGTGAAGTAGTACTGCGTCCCCCCAGGTACGGCTGTCCCGGCGACTGTGCCGTCCGCACGTGACGCCGGCGGTCCCGGCGGACAGGACCCAGCCATCGCCGTGCCGACTCCCGACGACAAGAGCATCAACAAAATCAAACAAGAGTTTCTCATCAGCACCTCTTTTGAGCTTTTCACCAGAACTCCTTTCTGATAGCAGGCTGGGTGAGAGCACTCAGGTACAATTTGTCAATGTGGCGACCGTCGTAGCGATGCAGTTCGCCACCTCTGTCCGGACAGGGATTTGAGAGTCTCCCCATCGAGAATCCCGTTGTTGTTACTGCACCTCGATCGCGCTGAGCAGCGACTGGTTGACCACCGATGTGAACTGGATGATGTATTGGCCGCTGGCATTCGCAGTTACGGTGAACTGCTGGACGATGGCCTTATTCTTGGCCCCCGCCGCCGCGAAGATATCGAATGCGCTCAATACTTGCGTGCCGTTGATTTTCACGTTGAACTTCCGCGAGCCCGCCGTGTTGAAGTACGTCTCGGCGAAGTGCAGTCGCACCGTGTGGCTTGCTCCCGCCGTAAATCCGGGAAGGGTGTAGGTGAAGTTTCCCACCCTCGCCGTCTGGTACACGGCCATGGGCGCGGGGTTGCTCACGCCGCTCAAGTCAATGGTGTTCGCGTGGTGTATGGTGGTTCCACCGATGAAGTCCTTATCGGCCGCGAACGGAGTGACCGCCGGCCCGCCTGCATTGATCTGCAGGACCGGGGAGACGCAAGCTTGCGTCGTTGCGCTCGCCTGGTTCGAGGCCGCTGAGGTGCCGCCCGCGTTGGCCGCTTCCACCAGATAAAAATAAGTCGTGTTACAGGTCAAACCGGAGTCCGCGAACGACGTGCTCGTCCCCCCGCTCGCAACCTGGTTGCCGCTAGAAGGTGTGAAGCCGGCAGTCGTACTGCGGAAGACGTTGTAGGTGACGCCGGAAGTCGGTGAGGCTGTCCAGGTTAGGTTGACGGCGGAGCTAGAAGCTGCCGTCGCCGCCAGGCTGGAAGGCGGTTGCGGCGCCGCTGCACTCACGGTCAACACCACACTGGCAGAATGCGACAAGCTGCCACTCGTGCCGGTGCTGGTTATCGTGTAGCTTCCGGGCGGAGTCGAGCTGGCGGTTGTAACCGTCAGCGTTGAGGTACCGGAGCCGCTGATGGCAGTTGGATTGAAGCTGGCACTCGCGCCGGAAGGCAAACCGCCTGCGCTGAAGCCCACGGTCCCCGTGAATCCGTTTTGCGGAGTCACCGTTACCGTATAGCTGGTATTTCCCCCAGGCGGCACGGTTGCGGAACCCGGCGTAGCCGAGATGGTGAAGTCCTGGCTGGCGGCGGCGGGGATGATTTCGATGCCCCTGATGCTGGGATTGGTGTGTGGCGCTCCGTTAGTCCCGGCGGTAAAAGCGAGCGCGATTGTGCCACTGCTATCGGCTGTCGCCTTGAACTGCTGTACGTTAGCGATGAACTCTCCGCCGGCGGCCGCGAAGATATCAAAGTTGGTCAACACTGTCGCGCCATTGACGGCCACATTGAAGGCTCGCAGGCCAGCGGCTGCGAACGCGGTTTCCGCAAAGTGCAAACGAATGGTGTAGCTGTCGCCCGGTGTCAGATTGGGAATCGTATAGGTCGTGGGGGCCCAGCGCTCAGTACGATAGACTCCCTGTGGCGCGGGATTGGTGACCCTGGAAACATCAATCACGTCAGGATAAGCGTTCGTGGCCCCCAGGTTGTAGCCAATATCCTGGACAAAGTTACTTGTTCCCACCAAGCTGCCAGAACTTATGGCAATCGGCTGCACGTTCGTTCCCGCGGACGGTAATTTGACGACAACCTCATTGGAGAGAGGAGATTCGCCCGATTCCTGGCCCGTAGCTGTGACCTCGTAGTAGTAGGTTGTGCCAGGAGTCAGCAGCACATCGGTGAAGCTGGTCGCTTGGACTCCGGTGGAGATCATGTTGGTCATATTCGTGTTCGAGATGGAATGCTCGGCGCCCGGCGTAGTGCTGCGGAAGATGTTGTAGGTAACGTTGGGATCGTTGGTTACGCTGGGGCTCCAATTCAATTCCACCTGGCTGTTCGAGGCCGCCGTAGCCGCCAAGGACGAAGGTGCTGCCGGTGGAGTCGCCTGGTAAACGCGAACATAGTCAATGTTCATAAACTGCGGCACGACTGTGCCCGAACCCGGAGGCCCAACGAAGCCCCCGCCCACGGCAACATCGAACAGAATAAAGAAAGGATGACCCCAAAAGTCCCACTGGCCGAGCGTGGAGGCGCCGTTGCTCGGATCTGTGCCCACACCCATGATTTCGCCGGGAGTGTACGCCGCGTAGATGTTGCTTGGATCATCTACATAGAACTGGATCAGGTAAGGCGACCAAATCACGCCGTAGGTGCGGAAGCCCTGGGAGAACGGTGTTGTGGAATCAAAATGCGCCCCCAATCCGGTGTTCGCATATCCGATCCCATGAATGGTTCCCCTAATCTGGGTCGGCTTCGCGCCGTTGTTCTCCATGATGTCAATCTCGCCCCGGCCTGGCCAGCTGACGCCGTTGTCGCCCATCATCCAGAATGCGGGCCAGATGGCCTGGCTCGTGGGAATTTGAATGCTGGCTTCGAGTCTGCCGTACTGGAACTCCTTGCCGAAGGCGCCGCTGAGCTGTGTCTTGATGCGGGCTGAAAAGTATGTCGAACCCGATTTGTAGGTCTTGATTACCAGGTGTCCGTTGCCGTCCAGGTAGGAAGTTGTACCATCGCTGATCATGTCTTCGATCTCGCCGGTGCCGAAAACACCTTGCCCGGTTTCAAAGGTCCAGAACTGGTTGTTGCTGCTGGTGGGCGTAAAAGGCCCCGCGGGCCCATTGAACTCATCACTCCATACCAGCGTCCAATTCTGCGCATTCGCAGTCCCCGCCAGAACTAGCAGCGCAGCCAGTGCCAAGACCAGTGTTCGTCCTATTTCCGAAATGGTCAGCAGTGGCGCTGGTGTGGAGGGTTCGGATCCCTCTCTCGTGCTGAAATTTCCCGATTGGTGTGATCGCGATAGGTTCCTCATCGTCAATTCTCCTTCGGAAATCTCTACTCGCTCTTTTCTTCACCTTGATACGCCCGCACTCTCTCGTCCCAGTCCAGGGCCCGAGCAGTTGTGCGGAAATCTACTCGGGCCGTTTTGTGCGCCGCTAGGCGCTCTCCAGATTTCTGTCCATTGAGAGCCTGCTATTGCACCTCGATCGCGCTCACCAGCGAGTTGTCTTTCAGGGGAGTGAACGTGATCACGTACTGGCCGCTGGCATTTGCATTTGCCGCGAACTGCTCGGCGAGAGCTTTGTTCTTGGCGCCTGCGGCGGCAAAGATATCGAAGTTGGTCAGGACTTGCGTTCCGTTGATGGTTACGTTGAAGATGCGCAGACCGGCCGCCGTCCAGTAGGTCTCGGCAAAGTGCAGACGCACTGTGTGGCTGGAGCCAGCGATAAAGCCGGGAATCGTGTATTTGAAACTGCCGATACGCGCCGTTTGGTAAACCGCCATGGGGGCCGGATTCGTTACCCCGCTCAGATCGATGGTGTTGGCGTGGTGGATGGTGACTCCGCCGGTGAAGTCCATGTCAGCAGCGAACGGACTCACGGCCGGACCGCCAGAGTTGATCTGTACGCCACCGGTCGTCCCAGCTTTGGTTGTAGCGGTAGCCTGATTCGACGGCCCGGAGGTTCCTCCAAGATTGGCAGCTACAATCAGGTAAAAGTACGTTGTGGAAGCTGCCAGCCCGGTGTCCGAGAACGATGTACCACTCACATTGCCGGCAAGCTGGTTGCTGGCCGAGGGTGTGAATCCGGAAGTAGTGCTGCGGAATACGTTATAGCTCACGGAGCACGAGGAAGTGCTGGCCGTCCAGCTCAGATTGATCTGATTGCTGGAAATCGCCGTTGCGTTCAGCCCGCTCGGAGCAGGAGGGGCAGTGCAAGCGCCGGCGGGTGTGATCTCGATGCCACTCAACAGAGATTGATTGATTACGGAAGTGAATTGGATTACGTATTGCCCGTGGGAATTGGCCGGTGCGGTGAACTGTTCGATGACCGCCCTATTTTGTGCGCCGGCGACGGCAAAGATATCAAAATTAGTGAGTACCTGTGCGCCGTTGATGCTCACGTTGAACGTCCGGGAACCAGCCGTAGCAAAAAATGTTTCGGCAAAGTGCAGGCGAACGGTCTGGCTCGATCCAAGGGCAAAGCCAGGGATCGTATAGGTGAAATTCCCGACACGCGCACTCTGGTAGACGGCGGCAGGCGCAGGATTCGCTACGCCTCCCACATTAATCGGGTTGGCATGATTGATGGTCGCTCCGCCGTTGAAGTCCTGGTCGGCGAGGAATGGGTTCACTGCCGGCCCGCCGGCATTAATGTCTATAGTCGTAATCGCCGGTCCGGTGGTGACGCTGGCTTGGTTGGAAGGACTGGACGAGCCTGCCGGGTCGGTGCCCTCAACCATGTAAAAGTATGTCGTTGCCGAGGCAGCAGTGGTGTCCGAGAAGGTGGTGGCGAATACTCCGCTCGCGATCTGGTTGCTGCTGGAAGGAGCGAACCCGGAAGTCGTGCTGCGAAAGATGTTGTAACTTACCGGGCAGGACGCCGTGCTCGCTGTCCAACTGAGATTGACCTGGCTGCCGGAAATGCCGGTAGCAGTCAGGCCGCTGGCCGCTGTGGGTAGGGTGCAATTCGTGGGCAGCAAACCATAGACGCACATTTCGCCCGTCCCGGCATTCGCGGCTCCGAAGCTGCCCAGATACACTTTCCCATTCGCAATTGTGGCATAGCCGTTTTTGGCAAAATTGTTACAGCTATCACGGCCGGCGTTCTGCTGGTTATTCCAAAGCTCGGTGGCGATATTGTTGGCATCGTAGGCTCTGAGCACGCCGGGCGTCGACCCGTGATTCGCATTGCCACTTAGGACGGCATTGGCCCACACGATACCATTGGTGTTGCCGTTGGCCGAGATCGAAAGGTAAGCTCCCGGTTCGCCCCCGATGAAATCCGGCCCTGTCTGGAAATTAGGTGTGTTCAAGGTGCTGCCGTTGAACTGGAACGCCTTCAGTTTGTCGCTCTGAGCCCACATGTACACTTCCGGGCCATTCACCGCACTGTTCCAATACACAGCGCTTCCATGTAAGGCGCCGCCGAGCGTGATCGTTTGCACGGCGCTTGCGTCGCCGAGATGGCCGAGGTTGGCGGAGTCAATGACATAGCCGACTGCCGATTTGCCGACCATTGTCAAACGGTTTCCGGGCGGGATCAGCAGCGGGCCGGAAGTGTCGATGTCTGCATCGCCCCCGTCGAGGTTCGCGTGATTCGCAGGCGTGAACCAGTCCTCCAACGCTAGGCCGGGGCTGAGCTTGACAAAGCTCTCGCTGAAATTCGAGACGCCATCCCATGTTCCGTTGCTGGTTCCGAAATAGATGTTGCCGGAAGCGTCCACTGCCGGGCCTTGTCCAGACATCCAGAGGCTGTTGCCGTTGCCGGTCGGCGAGGCGTTGAAAACGGCGACCTTTGCCAGCGTGGAAGGATCGTAGGAAAACAGAAAACCATGATAGGTTCCCATGTCACAGTGTGAACTGAAGGGAACGAGGAGCCTTCCATTTGCCAAGGCGAGCCCGGCCCGCTGGTTCTGGGTCAGCGGCGTGAAACCGGCGTTGGCGATCTGCACTGGACTCCCCGTCCTGTCAGCTCCGGTAGTGATGTCAAGTGCATGCAACATGAAAGAAAAAACTCCGGCATTGTTCAGGGAGTTCACCACATAGAGCGTTCCGCTGACGGAATCAATCACCGGTGTGCCAATAATTCCCGCGTTGCCGTTGATATCGACGCAGCCGGCGCCATAGTCGGCGTTCGAGATCGGCGTTCCGAGGTTAACGTGCCAGTACTGTATGCCGGTGTCGCCGTCGAAGGCGTACACGCTGTTGCTGGTCGTAGCTACATACACTATGTTGTGGGCTCCGCCTCCAACGTTTACGGCCGACACGATCAGTGGCTGTGCATAAACCTGGTTGTCCACCGCATTCCTGAACAGCAGCCCGAACCCGTTTACGTTAACGTTTGACGGTGTCAGTGTAGTTTCGCTCAGGTTTTGTCCGGTCCGCGCGGGGTCGTTGTGCTGAGTTACGACGTTGACCTGACCAGGCGCCCTTTGAGCCGCTGGAAGGATCAAGCAAAGAACTACTACCGTTGACACTAACAGTCTCAGCCGTCTATTCATGCGATGACCCTTTCTGATCCATTCGCTGGGTGCATGTTGCTGAGGGCTGTTGGGCGATGACGTTAGGCGCGCGGCCCCCATGGAACTACTGACCTTAAGGGTAAAAAGAGTACAGTAACCGATTAGCAACCGACTAGAATCTCAGGGAAGGAAAAAAGCAGGCGAAAGATGCAGCGCCGTGGTACAACGAGCGGCAAAAAAAGGGCGTGGCTGATTGCACCGAAGAACAATTTGTTTGCAGCACGTCAGCGCTTAGGTCCGGCAAAGTAACGGCTGCGATCAATGCGCTTGGTTGCCGCTTCTAGTCTAGTTTTCCCCTAGATCGTCTGAAACCGGAGCGGATTTCTGAACAGGTTAGATGAGAGCGCCAGCGCATGCTCGCCTAAAAGTCGAGCCTGACCTCTGATTCCCGATCAAAAGGAAATCATCCGGCGAACTTCCCATACGGGGCCCGGGATAACTTCCGGTTATCTATTCGCTCGGGCACCATTGCCAAGGCCACAAGGCCGACAGCATCTCCGGACTGAGACTCTACAGAGAGGACGGATAATCTGTCCGCAAACAGACCGCGAAGCTGTCTACAAGTGGACAGACAGGCTTCGCGGCGGCGTCTAGGATTGTCTAGCAGAAAAAGGACTGTTGTGTTCGCCAGTTCATCCTCTCCAGCCGGGTATCCATGGCCCACGCAGACGCTGAGGACATCGAAACGGGACGTTGCTCGCGCCAGGCATGTCTGGATACATGCCCTTCCTGAGGATCGGTCTCATTAAACAACAACGGTCGAAGGTACTCGATCTGAAGCAAAATGGAACGGAGAGCAGCTTACAGCTTTCCTCGTCACACCAAAAACAACTGTATTTTGGAGGTCTCCATGGCCATCCGGCACAGAACCGGTCTGATCATTACTGGAATCGCCGCATTACTTTTGCTCGCGCTTGTTTTTGTTGGACCCGCACTTGTTAGAGTGGATCGCTACAGGCCCCGGGTGATCTCCTATCTTCAGAAGAAAACTGGAAAACAGATTGAAATCGGGCGACTGGCACTTACCTTGTTTCCTTTATCCATTCACATTGATGATTTCGGCGTGAAGAACCCTCCAATATTTCCGCGCGGTTATGTCGTCCAGGTGGCGCGGATCGATGCTGAACTTAGCGTTGGCGCGCTCCTGCACCGTCAGGTGGTCATCAAGTCCCTCGTA
>Ga0210406_10001622_pt1 | contig 27088 bp, 29 predicted proteins | sample IncBWC30MmetaG_FD_155454 | JGI IMG/M metagenome (GOLD analysis project Ga0210406, IMG submission 155454) | Forest soil microbial communities from Barre Woods Harvard Forest LTER site, Petersham, Massachusetts, United States - Inc-BW-C-30-M | ecosystem: Environmental > Terrestrial > Soil >... | reverse complement strand
CGCCAGCGCGTCGCCGTCGCGGCCGAGGTGATGCGTCAGCGCACCGCAACATTGCTCATCCCTGACCAGCACGACCTCGATGCCGTGACGCGTCAACAGATTGATGGCGGCCTGGTTGATGCGGGGCGCCAGAACCTGCTGGGCACAGCCCTGCAATAACGCGACGCGTCCGCGCCGCTCGCCCAGGGCTGCAAAAACGCTTCCGCCGGCCGCGCCCGGCGGCGGCAGAAGGCCCGGCGCAAGGGCCAGCATCGCCTTGATTCGGCTCAACAAAGTTGGCGTCGCGGAGGGTCCCTTGGGTGTCGGGAGGAGTGCAGCCAGCGGCCGGGCGATCCGCGCCAGCACCATGCAGATGCGAAACAGCTTTGGCCGCGGCAGCACCAGCGCCAGCACCGCGCGCAGCATCCGCTCGGTCAGCGGCCGCGCATATTGCTGCTCGATCCTGACCCGCGCCTGATCGACGAGATGCATGTAGTTCACGCCCGACGGGCAGGTCGTCATGCAAGCGAGGCAGGAGAGACAGCGGTCGATATGCTTGACCACCTCGCGCGTCGGGGGTGCGTTCTTTTCCAGCATCTCCTTGATCAGGTAGATCCTGCCGCGCGGACTATCGAGCTCGTCGCCGAGCAGCACATAGGTCGGACAGGTCGCGGTGCAAAACCCGCAATGCACGCAGGCGCGCAGGATCTTGTCGGCTTCCGCGATATCGGGATCGGCCAGTTGCGCGAGTGAGAACTCGGTCTTCATGCCGCCGCCCCCCTCGTCATTCGACCGCGGTTGAGGATGTTCTTCGGGTCGAAGCTCAGGCGGACGCGTTCGCTTAGGCCGGCAAGACCGCCCGGCTGTGGATGAAACACGTCGACATTGCGGCGGACCGGCTCCGGCGCGCGAATCAACGTGGCGTGGCCGAACGCAGCGTCGACGTGCTGACGTACCAGCGCCGCCCGGGCATCGGGCCTGGGCCGGAGCGCCGCCCAGATCAGGCCGCCGCCCCAGTCATAGATCACCTCGCCGTCGGTATCGCGGGCCAACCGCTCGCCGAGCGCCCCGCCGGAGGCGGGCGGGCAAACGATCCGCCACACCGGCCAGGACCCGAGCGCACCGTCGGCCGCAAACGGCTTGACGTCGCGGATGGAACTCCAGACCGCGGCGGAGACGGCATCCTCCAGCATCTGCGCCGGCCCGTGAGCCGAAAGCGCCCTGGCCAGCGCGTCCGCGCGATGGGCGGCGGAGGCGGTGATCCCCTCCAGCCGCAGCAAGGTGAGCGCCTCACGCCCCGTCCCGAGCTCGCCGAGGCCGCTCGCGTCGGACGGAAATGCCGAATTCGGCACATGCGCCGCGCCCGATACGTCGAAGGGCGAGCCAAGCGCTGCGGTCATCGCCCGGTTGGCGGCGATCGCATCGAGCCCGCGCAGCACCAGCGTTCGCTCGCTTTCAGGCCGCGGCATGACTTTCAGCGTCACTTCGGTCATCACCGCGAGCGTGCCCCAGGAGCCCGCCAGAAGCTTGCAAAGATCATAGCCGGTGACGTTCTTCACCACCTTGCCGCCAGTCTTGAAACTGTCGCCGAAGCCCGACACCGCCAGCGCGCCCAACAGATGGTCGCGCGCGCCGCCGGCCTTGATGCGGCGCGGACCGGCGAGGCCGGCGGCGATCATGCCGGCGATGGTCCCGATCTCCGGCGTGCCCAGAAGCGGGCCGGTGTTGACCGGCTCGAACGCAAATTGCTGGCTTTTGGAATCGATCAGCGACAGCACGTCGGCCAGCGGCGCGCCCGCCTGCACCGTGATAATCAGCTCGTTCGGCTCGTAGGAGGTCACCGCACTCAGCGCCGAGAGGTCGAGCACGGCGTTGGTCGCCATCGGCTGGCCGATCAGCCGCTTACTGCCATGGCCGATGATCTCGAGCGGCTGCTCGCTCGCGATCGCCGCGCGCACCACCTGCTCGACATCCCTGGCATCGCGTACTTTGAGAATATCCACGCCTTCCGTCTCGCGTTCCCTGCGGCGACCATATTGAAAAGGCCGTGTTTGTCGCAGCCATCCGGATCCCTGACCATCCTTCTAAAGGCGTGAATGACGGGCACAAGGGCGGGCACGACGAACGACGGCGCCGCGCGACGCCCTTACTTCGATCGTTATCGAAGCATTTTCGTACATCATTCGTCATATATCGAATTGTAGTTGTCAATCACCGCGTCATATAGCGCGAGGATCGAGCCATGTCAGAAGGGAGCAAGAACCATGGGTCAATATGCAATCGACAAGAGCGTCAGCGAGGCCGTCGGCGGCGGCGGACTGTTGGTCGTCGCGCAGTGGGAAGCCAAGGAAGGACAGGCCGACCGGATCGCCGATATCCTGTCGCGTTTCCTGCCCGAGGCGCAAGGCGAGCCCGGCGCAAAGCTGTTCCTGATCGGAAGAGCGAAGGAAAATCCGGCACAGTTCCTGTTCTACGAACTGTTCCGCGACGAGGCCGCCTTCAAGGCGCATCAGGAGAGCGCGCATTTCAAGACCTATATCGCCGGCCAGGCCTTGCCGCTGCTCGCCAAGCGCGAACGCGCGCAATACGCGTTGCTTTGAGCGGCGCGGTTAGAATCGCGGAAGTTCCGGAAAAGCCAGCTTGCCGCCGTGCACATGCACGCGGCCAAGCTCGGCGCAGCGATGCAGGGTCGGGAACACTTTGCCGGGATTGAGCAGGCCCAAGGGATCAAACGCGCATTTCAGCCGCTGCTGCTGGTTAAGATCGATCTCGCTGAACATCTCGCCCATCAAATCGCGCTTCTCGATGCCGACGCCGTGCTCGCCGGTCAAGACGCCGCCGAACTCGACGCAGGCCCTCAAGATGTCGGCGCCGAACGCTTCCGCGCGCTCCATCTCGCCTTCCTTGTTGGCATCGTAAAGGATCAAGGGATGCAGATTGCCGTCGCCGGCGTGAAACACGTTGGCGACGCGCAGGTCATATTTTGCCGACAGGTCGCGGATTCGCGCCAGGGCCTTCGGCAGCGCGCCGCGCGGAATGGTGCCGTCCATGCAGAGATAGTCCGGCGAAATCCGCCCCACGGCCGGAAACGCCGCCTTGCGGCCGGCCCAGAACAGGTTGCGCTCCGTTTCCGAATTGGAAATCTGGCAGGTCACGGAGCCACAGCCTTGCGCGATCGCCTCGACGCGGCCGATCAACTCGTCGACCTCGACGCTCGGGCCGTCGAGCTCGATGATCAACAACGCCTCGACATCGAGCGGATAGCCCGCATGCACGAAGGCCTCGGCGGCGTGGATCGCGGGCTTGTCCATCATCTCCATACCGCCCGGGATGATGCCGGCGCCGATGATGCGGGCGACGCATTCGCCGGCCGCCTCGACTTGCGCAAAGCCGACCATCAGCGCGCGCGCCGTCTCCGGCTTCTGCAATATCCGTACGGTAACTTCCGTGATCACGCCGAGCAGCCCCTCGGAGCCGGTGATGATGCCCATCAGATCGTAGCCCGAATTTTCGGCCGCCTTGCCGCCGATGCGGAGGATCTCGCCGGTCATCAAAACGATTTCGCAGCCGAGCACATTGTTGGTGGTCATGCCGTATTTCAGGCAATGCACGCCGCCGGAATTTTCCGCGACATTGCCGCCGATCGAGCAGGCGATCTGCGACGACGGGTCGGGCGCATAATAGAAACCGGCGTGCGCCACCGCCTGGCTGATGGCGAGGTTGGTGACACCGGGCTCGGTCACCACCGCGCGGTTGTCGAAATCGATCTCGCGGATGCGCTTGAATTTGCCGAGCCCCAGCAGCACGCCGTCGGCGAGCGGCAGCGCGCCGCCGGAGAGCGAGGTCCCGGAGCCACGCGGCACCACTTTGATGCCCTGCTCATGGCAGTATTTCAGGACCTTCGAGACCTGCTCGGTAGTGTCCGGCAACACCACGACCATCGGCGGCTGACGGTAAGCCGTCAGCCCATCGGACTCGTAAGGCAGCATTTCGGCCGCGCTGTCGATCACACCCTCGCCCGGCACGATCGCGCGCAACGCGGCCACGATCTCTCCGCGGCGGCTAAGGACCGCCTGATCGGATGCGGGCATCATGATGGTCATGTATTTCTCCCACCATCGGCTTCGCGTGCAGGCGCCGTCCCGCTCGCCGATTTGTGATGGCAAATCAAGCACGTCTGGACTGTTTTGGGTAGTTCACCAAAGAGTGAGCGACGGGGATGCCAACTATCACCAATGTAAATAGGGACATTGATGAAAACCCGGAAACCCGTTTCGCGGCTTGTTCACGGCACGCGCAACCATGCAATAACGGCGGCGGCGCCGTCGTCCCTCCCTCTGAAACCCACCAAGAGCATCCTATGAAAAAACTCATTCTGAGCGCCCTGGTCGTCATTGCCTCCGCGGTCGCGGCCGCCACGGCCGCGCTGGCGCAGGACGCGGCCGCCGGCAAGACCTCGTTCAACAAATGCATGGCCTGCCACGCGATCGGCGAAGGCGCCAAGAACAAGGTCGGCCCGGAGCTCAACGGGCTCGACGGCCGCAAGTCCGGCACCGCGCCGGATTATTCCTATTCCGACGCCAACAAGAATTCCGGCATCACCTGGAACAAGGATCAATTCCTCGACTACATCAAGGACCCGAGGGCCAAGATCCCCGGCACCAAGATGATATTTGCCGGCATCAAGAACGAGAAGGAGGCCAACGACCTCTGGGCCTTCATCTCGCAATACGACAAGGACGGCAAGACGAAGTAACCCGATCGCTCTACTTCGCGACCACGGCCGTGCTGCGTTGAGACTTGCCGACCATGGCCTCGATCTCCGCTATCACAAGATCGGGCGCGGCGTTCTGCACCATGTGACCGACGCCTGGCAGTACGATCAGTTTTGCGTTGGGCACGACGCCTGCGAACGGCCGCGCGTGGATATTGGTCGACACGGTCTTGTCGACATCGCCCGAGATCACGACGGTCGGGGCTGTGATCGCATCATAGCGCGGCGCCTGCTCCGCGACCGCCGCTTTCAGCGTCACGAGATCGTAGGCATTGGCGAGAAATTCGCGCGGACGCAGCAGCAATGCGGTCGCGGTGTCCTCGACGTATCCGTCCGGCATGAGCTGCGGCAGGAATACGCCGCGTGCGCCGGGCTCGGTGAGGAAATAGCCGAGCGGGAGCGTGACCGTATAAGCCAGCAGCGGGCCGATCACCGGCGTTGTGACCGCCTTGTTGTACCAGCCAACGCCGCCGGGCCAGGGATGGGTGACCGGCGCCAGCATGACGAGACCCGCGACGCGCTTGGGATAATCGAGCGCGATGCGCGCTCCGAGCGCGCCGGCCCAGGAATGCGCCACGAAGACCGCTTGGCCGACGCCGAGCTGCTCCAGCGCAGAATCGATCATCTTCCCCTGCACCGCCGGCGTCGAATCCTCCTGGCGCGCGCGCATGCTCCAGCCGTGCCCGGGCCGATCGATCAGGATCACGCGATGATGTTCAGCGAGCATCTCGCCGAGCGGTCGCCGCATCGCTTCGAGATTTGAGCTTGCACCGTGCAGCATCAAGATCGGCGGGCCGGCAGCGTCGCGCGGGCCGATATCAACGACGTGCAGTCGCGCGCCTTCGACCTCGATCATGCGGCCTGGCGCTGGATGAGCGCGCTGCAAGGCAAGCACGCCGGCTCGCGTGATGGCCGCCAGCACGGCCAGCGCCGCCACGACAAGGATTGAAAGCATCGAAATGATCCGGATGATTCTGGGCACGCGATAGGTACGATTTTGGCAGAGTCAGGGTTTCGCGCGCTTGCGGCGGAGTTTTCCACGCTATTCAGAGGTCTGTCATACAGATGTCGCCGGTCATTTTATAACCATGATCACCAGTTTTTTGAGCGAGAGTGCATGTGCCATCGAGGTGGCTGCAACCCGAACACGAATCCACAGCGAAACGGGTCGAACACCGATGTCGATCCGACAAGGAATGGGAAGGGTTTTCGATGACTTTCAGACCAAATCAAGCCGCGATCGACGAAATCGTCGCCAGTTGCAATGGCGACCTGCACGGCGCGCTGCAAGCGCTGCTAATGGTCAACGAGCACCTGGAGGCGGAACTGGCCAAGCTTTATGCGGCGGTGGCCTACGGCGGCCTGGCCGAACGTGGCGACAGCATTCTGCACTAACCGCGCCCCTCATTGGCCGGGCTGGTCGCCCTTCGGGCGGGTGCGGGGCGGGCGCGAATGGTAAAGCGTCGGCGTCGGCAGGCTTAGTCCGGCCGATCAGATATCGCGACCCTCGACTTTTTCGCTGAGCGACTTGACCAACTCCGGCACCTTCTCCAGATGCGGATTGATCGCGAGCGCCCTGCGGAAAGCGTCGAGCGCGCGCTTGTCGTTACCGATATCCTGCATGATCATGCCGAGCCCCGCCAAAGCCCCGAAATGGCGCGGTTCGCGAATTAGCACCTGCTGAATGTCGGCAAGCGAGTGCGCGTAGTCGTTCTGCAGATAGTACAGCGTGGCGCGCCTATTCCATCCCTCGACATAATCCGGACGCAGCTTGATCACGGAGTCGAGCAGCTTTAGCGCCACATTGGTCTGCTGCGCCTCCATCGCGGCCTTGGCGCGCAGCATCAACAGCGCGGCGGTATCGCTCGGGGTCTGCATCCAGATCGCCCAAATCCGGGCCTCGACATGCTTGGCGCTGGCTTCATCCGGCGCGGCCTTCAGCGCACCGAACAGGAAATCCAACCCGCGCGTCCTGTCGGCTCCGACCTTCGGCAGCCTGCCCGGTGCCTCCGGCAGCTTCTTCTGCTTCGGCGGGATGATCTTGGGGTCGTCCTGGGCAAGTGCCGCGACGGGCGCGGCCAATATCGCGGCGACGAGGATCGCTCGTCCGAGGTTCGGCGTGCCGGGGAATCTAAAAGCCATCACGGAAGTCTAAACACGAAAATTCGCGCTGCAAAGCAGCGCGGGTGTCAAAGACCTGTGAAAAATATGATTTCAGGTCAGCCCTGTCGCGCCTTGAAGCGGCGCTGCACCTTGTTGATCACATAAACCCGGCCCTTGCGGCGGACCAGACGGTTGTTGCGGTGGCGGCCGCGCAGCGATTTCAGTGAGTTACGGACCTTCATGGGAGAATCCTGACAGTCTTGAAGGCCGCGTTCGACAGGCCCAAAAATGAAACAACGGGGTTTATCCCGCCCGCGGTCATGCCGCCCGGGACGGCCGGTTTCTAGGCCATCGAGGGTCCAAATGTCAATGTAAACGGACCTCTTGAGGGGCGATTCGACGGGCGCAGCGGGGCTTCCGAGAACTGGAAACACTGGCGAATCAGTCGGGCGGGAACTCGACCATGGCCTCGCCGGTGGCGACCTTCTCGCCCGCCTGGTTGCACACCATGACGTCGATCAGGACCCAGCGCGAATTTGCGCTCGTCTGTTTCGATTTGACTACCCCGGTCGGCTGGATGGCGTCGCCGGGCTTGACCGGCTTGAGCCATCTTGTCTCGAGCCGGCGGTGAACGGCACCCGCGGGATAGGCCCAGTCGGTGATCATGCGCGAGATCAGCCCGAAATTATTCATGCCATGCATGATGATGCCGCCGAAATTGGTCTTGCCGAAATTGCCCTTCATGTAGTCGTCGTCGAGATGCAGCGGGTTGTAGTCGAGGGAAGCATCACAAAACAGGCGGATCGATTCGCGGCTGACATCGAATTTAGGCCCGTCGATGACATCGCCGGCATTGAGGCGTTCGAACGTGGTCGTCATCACCCTCCCCCTTTTTGCGTGAACTTCACTCGAATTTTTAACCGGATTTCAGTTGGGCCGTATGGTCCAGCCGCGGCCGGAACAAATCACCTCGCCGCGCTGATTGAAGAAGACGTTGTCGTGCACCACCCACAACCGTTCGCGCTTGATGAATTTGTCGAGCGCCCGCGCGTGCAAGGTGATCACATCATTTGGCCGCGCCGGGATGTTGTAGCTCCAGGATTGCCCGGCGTTGACGGTGCCCGGCGAACGCATCCAGTCATCGGCTGGCGTGCAGGCAAACATCAGGAGGATGTGGATCGAAGGCGGCGCGATCAGCCCGCCATAGCGTGTGGTCCTCGCATAGGCTGCGTCGAAATAGATCGGATGGGTTTCACCGACCGATTTGCAGTAAAGCTCGATCGCCTCTTTCGTCAGTGTGTATGGGATGGTCTTGCGCGGCTCGCCGGGGACGATGTCGTCCCAGACTTTCCGCAAGTTGGCGTCTTTCCAGAAATCGGTCTCGAAGGCTCCCTGCGCCATCTAGTCCTCCTGCCGCCGCCGTTGTTTTGCCGCCTTGCGGGATTTGTTATATCCTATAATCAATTTGACAGGCCAACAAATCAAGCTGGAAACGAACATGTCCAAGCTAAAGCTGCCCAATGTCGAAGATGTCGTGGCGATCGACATCCATACCCATGCGGAAGAGCCCTGCGGCCTGCACGGCGACGATGGCTACGACGATTTTCAGGCGCAAATGGCCGAATACTTCAAGTCGCCGCACAAGCATCCGCCGACGGTTGCGGAAACCGCGGCCTATTACCGCTCCAAGAAGATCGCCGCCGTGATCTTCCCGGTCGATGCCGAGCGCGAGACCGGCTTTCGCCGCTACAACAATTACGAGATGCTGGAAGTTGCATCGGAAAATCTCGACGTGCTGATCCCCTTCGTCAGCATCGATCCGCACAAGGGCAAGCTCGGGGTGCGCGAGGCGACGAAGCTGATCGAGGAATACGGTGTTCGCGGCTTCAAATTCCATCCGACCATGCAGGGTTTTTATCCGAACGACCGCATGGCCTATCCGCTGTATGAAGCCATCCACAACGGCGGCGCCATCGCGCTGTTCCATACCGGGCAGACCGGGGTCGGAAGCGGCATGCGAGGGGGCATGGGGATGCGCTTAAAATATTCCAACCCGATGTATGCGGACGACGTGGCGGCAGATTTTCCCGATCTGAAAATCATCCTCGCGCACCCGTCATTCCCCTGGCAGGAGGAGGCGCTGTCGGTCGCGACCCACAAGCCGAACGTCCATATCGACCTCTCCGGTTGGTCGCCGAAATATTTCCCGCCGATCCTTGTGCGCTACATCAACTCGATCCTGCAGGACAAGATGCTGTTCGGTTCGGACTGGCCGGTGATCACGCCAGACCGCTGGCTCGCCGATTTCGCCAAGCTCGAGATCCGCGACGAGATCAGGCCGAAAGTGCTGAAGGCCAACGCGCGGAAGATCTTAGGGATATGAAGATCTTGGGGATATGAAGATCTTGGGATATGAAGATCTTGGGCATCCGAACTGGCGTGCAAACGCGCCGGCGTGTAGCGTTGAGCGAGACGGCGGTTCCCATGAAGCTCTCTGCAGTCGCGGTACTCGTCACGGCTCCGTGGATCGCAAGCGCGATCGAGTGCACGGCGGCGGCCTTTGAACCGGCGGCTTTCGTCGTCGAGCTCGAGAATCCGCTTGCCAGCAAGCAGCCGCTGCAGGGCTATTTGAGGCAGACTTATCACGCGGGGCCTTCGCCGGCGGTCGTGCTGCTGCATGGCTGCAACGGCAATTGGCGCCGGCTCGACGAACGCTGGGGCAAGCGGATCGCGTCCTGGGGCTATGTCACGCTCACGGTCGACAGTTTCGGTCCGCGCGGCATCGACAACACTTGCACCAGCGGCGCGCCGGTCGAGCTTGCCTTCGACGCCTACCGCGCGCTCAATTTTCTGGTCGAGCTGCCATCCGTCGATCCCGCGCGCGTCGCGGTATTGGGGTTTTCGCAAGGCGGCTGGCTGGCGCTGACCTCCGTCGAGCGCGGCATCGTCGAACAAATCTCGCGCAACAAGTTCCGTGCAGCGATCGCCTTCTATCCGCCCTGTCTCGGGTTTAAGGACAACATGACGGTGACGACGCTGATCCTGATCGGCGAACTCGACGATTGGACCTCGGCGGTGGAATGCCGCAACATGGTCGACGGCCGGGACGATTGGGGCATATCGCGGCAGAAGGGCGAAGGCATTCCGATCAGGCTCGTGGTCTATCCCGGTGCCTATCATGGCTTCGATGTCCCCGCGCTTCAGACGCCAGTCCAATATTTCGGGCATCACCTCGAATTCAACCAGGCGGCAACCGATCGGTCGATCGACGCCTTGCGCGAATTCCTGTATGCGACGGTCGGTGGGGAAGAGCGGACGAAAGAAGAGACCAAGTGACCATCAAGGCCGTTGTGTTCGACGCTTATGGCACGCTCTACGACGTGCAGTCGGTCGCCGAAATCACCGAAGAGGCATTTCCGGGCTACGGCGAAATGATCACGCAGATCTGGCGCATCAAGCAGCTCGAGTATAGCTGGCTGCGCTCGCTGATGCAGCGCTATCGGGATTTCTCCGTGATCACGCGCGAGTCGCTCGCCTACACGCTGAGGATCCTGGGGCTACAATATGACGACGCCATATTCGAGCGCATCATGGAAAAATATCTGCAGCTCGATCTTTATCCGGATGCGCTTGCCGCGCTCGCGGCGCTCAAGGATCGCAAGCTCGCGATCCTCTCCAATGGCTCACCCGGCATGCTCAACGCGCTGGTGGCGAACAGCGGCCTTGATCGCATGCTCGGCGCCACCATCAGTGTCGATGCCAAGAAGGTGTTCAAGCCGAGCCCCGATGCCTACAGTCTGATCGAGACGACGCTCGGCGTGAAATCAGCGGACGTGCTGTTCGTATCCTCGAACCCCTGGGACGCGTGCGGCGCCAAGGCGTTCGGCCTCAATGTCGCCTGGATCGAGCGGGTGACGCCAGAGGCGATGGCACTCGACTGCGTCGAAAGCGAGCTGGTCGCGCCGCTCACGATGTTCAAGGCGATCCGCACCCAGATGGATGAGCTCGGCGTCGAGCCCGATCATCGCATCCGCGCGCTATCGGAATTGCCGAGGATTGTTGCCATCCATGAGTCTTGAATGAGCCGTCTTGAATGAGCCGTCTTGAATGAGCCTTCAGTCCGTCCGCGCGTTCTTCGCCGAAAACGCCCCCGATATCACCTTGATCGAATCGACGCAGAGCTCGGCGACGGTGGCGCTTGCCGCGCAAGCTTACGGCGTCGAACCGGCACGGATCGCCAAGACGCTGTCGCTTCGGATCGGTGAGCGCGTGGTGTTGATCGTCACCAGCGGCACCTCGCGGATGGACAACAAGAAGCTGAAGGCGCTGTTCAAGGGAAAGCCGAAGATGCTGGGCCTCGAAGAGGTCGCCGATATCACCGGCCACGAGGTCGGCGGCGTTTGCCCGTTCGGCCTGAAGACGCCGCTGCCGGTTTATTGCGATGTCTCACTCAACGCGTTCGACCTGGTGGTACCGGCGGCGGGCTCGACCCACAGCGCGGTGCGCATCGCGCCACAGCGCCTAGCCGAGCTGGTCAAGGCCGAATGGGTCGATGTGTGTCAGGACCGCAAGTAGTCGTGCGCCGGGGCTATTGGTCAGCGCCGGCTTTCGCCCGATCGCCGCGACCTCGAGGAGGAGCAGCTGGCGCGGGTTGCGCGGGTTGCTCGGGCACGCTGGCATTGGACTCGAACACGGCGCGGCAGGGACCAGAGAGTTGCGGGGTGTTTTGGCGCAGGCATGCCGTGATCCGGGTGGCGTCCGGTATCTGGTCGAAGCACAGCCGCCAGACGTCCGGCGTGCAAGCCATCTGCTGCTCGAAGGTTCCGCGATACTCTTCCGCAGCAGCCGCATTCTGAATGACCATGCCGCCGGTCGACAGCGCAAGGCAAAGGACAATCCGCTTTGTCTGCATTTCCCATCCTTCCGTCGCAATTTCGTTGGCGCCGGGTTCCCTGCACCATCCCCGAAAATGCCCAATGAATGAGGCGTAGGATGGTTCTGTGGGACAACAAAATGTGAAGGGCAGCTTCGCTCAACCCGCTTCACGAATTTCGCTTCTTGCCCATGGCAAAATGCTTCACGAGAAAATCCGCCAGCACCTCGACGCGCGCCGGCCGCGGGCCGCCGGGCGGCGTCACCAGATGCACGGCACCTTCCGGCTGCTTCCAGTCTTTCAGGATCACCTCGACTTTGCCCGACGCGATGGCGTCGCCAACGATGAAGTCGGGCAAATCCGCGATGCCAAGGCCCGCGATGAGCGCCGGCATTAGCGCTTCGCCATTGTTGACGCGCAATTGACCCGCGGGACGCACGCTGGCCTGCTCGCCCGCCGCATTGGTGTAGTGCCAGGCGCCGGCGGTGGAGAGATAGGCGTAGCCGAAGCATTTATGCTGGGCGAGATGCATCGGGTGCGTCGGCCGGCCGTGGCGCTTCAAGTAAGACGGCGCCGCCACGGTGTAACGCGGCATCGCGCAGAGCCGCCGCGCAATCAGCGAGGAATCCGGCAGCCGCGCGATGCGAAGCCCTGCGTCAAAACCTTCGCCGATCAGATCCACCGTCGCATCGCTCAAATGCAGATCGATCGACACTTCCCGATAGGTTTTGAGGAATTCCGGCAGTAGCGGCGCCACCGCTTTCACGCCGAACGTCATCGGCACCGCAAGCCGCACCAGCCCGCGCGGCGTCACCGACTGCGCCAAGGCCTCGTTCTCCACGGCTTCGCCTTCGGCCAAGAGACGCGCGGCGCGCTCGGACAGTTTTTGCCCGGCATCGGTCAAGGCGAGCCGCCGCGAGGTGCGGTTGAACAGCCGCGCGCCCAGCCGCTGCTCCAGCCGGCTCACCGCCTTCGAGACCGTCGCCTTGGACAGCACGAGCTCCGTTGAGGCCGCCGCAAACGAGCGTAACTCCACGACCTTTGCGAAAATCGCCAGCGCCTCGAAATCCGGAAGTTTTGCCATGGAACGCTCCGTTTTTGAAACAATGAGTTTCCATAGTTTCTATTTATATACCACAAGCGAAGGCATATCCAGATCCCGACGGAATTCAAATCCAAGGAAAAATCCCATGATCGAACTCAGACCTTTTGCAAAACTCGCCAGCGCCGATCACGGCTGGCTGAAAGCAAAACATCACTTCTCTTTCGGCAGCCATTACGACCCCAAAAATATCGGCCATGGTAGTTTACGGGTTTGGAACGACGACGAGATCGCCCCGAACACCGGCTTTCCCGCCCATCCCCACGCCAACATGGAAATCATCACCTACGTCCGCGAAGGCGCAATCACGCATCAGGACAGCCTTGGCAACAAGGGCCGCACCGAGGCGGGCGACGTGCAGGTGATGAGCGCCGGCAGCGGCATCCGCCACTCCGAATACAATCTGGAGCCGACCAAGACCAAGATCTTCCAGATCTGGATCGAGCCGGTCACGCAAGGCGGCCAGCCGACCTGGGGCGCAAAGCCGTTCCCGAAATCGAATCGCTCCGGCAAGCTCGTCACTATTGCGAGCGGCTTCGACGACGACAAGGACGCGCTGCCGATCCGGGCCGACGCGCGGGTGCTCGCCACTACGCTGAAGGCCGGCGAGAGCGCGGAATATGCGCCGGAGAAAACGCGCAGCCTCTATCTGGTGCCGGCGGCGGGCAGCATCGAGGTCAACGGCGTGCGCGTCAACGCCCGCGACGGCGCCGCAATCCGCAATGAAACGAAACTCAACATCACCGCATTGGAAGACTCTGAACTCGTGCTGGTGGATGCGGCATAAGGCCGGGCATGACGAATTCGACCTTCAACCTCAACTACGGAGACTAAAATGACTAAGGTACTTGTCCTCTATTATTCCGCCTACGGTCACATCGAGGCGATGGCGAATGCCGTCGCCGAAGGTGCCCGCGAAGCCGGCGCCACCGTCGACATCAAGCGCGTGCCTGAGCTCGTGCCGGCCGAGGTCGCGAAAGCGTCACATTACAAGCTCGATCAGGCGGCACCGGTCGCGAAGATTGAAGAGCTCACCAATTATGACGCCATCATCGTCGGCACCGGCACGCGCTTCGGCCGGATGTCATCGCAGATGGCGAATTTCCTGGACCAGGCTGGCGGCCTCTGGATGAAGGGCGCGCTGCATGGCAAGGTCGGCGGCGCCTTCACCTCGACCGCGACCCAGCATGGCGGCCAGGAAACCACGCTGTTCTCGATCATCACCAACCTGTTGCATTTCGGCATGACCATCATCGGCCTGAACTATGGTTTTTCCGGCCAGATGGAGCTCAATGACGTCACCGGCGGCTCACCCTATGGCGCGACCACGATCACCGGCGGCGACGGCAGCCGCCAGCCGAGCGCGAACGAACTCGCCGGCGCGCGCTATCAAGGACGCGTGATCGCGCAGACCGCCAACAAACTGCATGGCTGATACGAATGGGGCGGCATTCTCTTATCCGCATGCCGCCCCATCTAGTCCTTCAGACCGAGGGACTCCGCTATGGTCGAAATTCTCTTTATGGCCCAACTGGTGCGCAATCCAATCGAGGCCATTATGCGACGTTGGTACTGCCGCAGCCTATTCCGCGCGACGCGGGGACGGCGCGGGTGCCCGGAAAGCACCGCTTCGTGATTGTTAGTCGGTGACAGCGCGGCGAAGACCGGGATAGCGCACGCATCGCTCTCCTTGAGAGTTCACATATCAAGGCCGGCCCGGATCGCGACCGGCCTGTTTTTTTGGAAATGTCGATGACAAAGTGTACGGTGGCGCATGAGCATTTCTCATGAAGTGGGGCGTCGTGTCCCTTGGCCGCAACTGCCGGCCGCCCAGTGGCGCGACACCTGCGAAACGCTGCACCTCTTTACCCAGATTGTCGGCAAGATCCGGCTCAAGCGTTCACCCTGGCTGAACCATTCCTGGCATGTGACGCTCTATGTCACGGCGCGCGGACTTTCGACCTCGCCGATTCCCGATGGCGCCCGCACCTTTCAGATCGACTTCGATTTCATCGCGCATGATTTGCAAATTTCGACCAGCGACGGCGCGCAACGTCAATTCGCATTATCCGGACATTCGGTTGCGAGTTTTTATCAGGCCGTGATGGCCGCGCTCGGCGAGCTCGACATTGACGTTGCGATCGACGAGATGCCGAACGAGGTGCCGGAGCCGATCAAATTCTCCCAAGACACCCGCCACGCGTCGTATGATCCGGAGGGGGTGGGACGCTTCTTGCAGATCCTCGTCAGTGCCGACCGGATGTTCAAGCAATTCCGCACCGGCTTTATCGGCAAGGCGAGCCCGGTGCATTTCTTCTGGGGCAGTTTCGATCTCGCGGTGACGCGGTTTTCCGGCCGCCGCGCGCCGCGTCATCCCGGCGGCGTGCCGAATTTGCCCGACGCGGTCGCCTGCGAGGCCTATTCGCACGAGGAAAGCAGCGCCGGCTTCTGGCCCGGTAGCGGCGCGATCGACTATCCCGCATTCTATTCCTATGCCTATCCCGAACCGCCGGGTTTTCGTGCCACAAAAGTTCGGCCTGACGTGGCATTTTTCAGCGAAGCGCTCGGCGAATTCATTCTACCGTATGACGCTGTGCGTTTAGCCGCCGATCCGGACAGCGCGCTGCTCGAATTCCTGCAAAGCACCTACGAGGCCGCCGCCAATTGCGCCAAGTGGGATCGTGAGGCGCTGGAATGCGCGCCGGGCCAGCCCGGCGTGGTGCGGCCGGTTTAACTCTCTTTCCGCGCAGCGCTTCGCTTCAGGATTGACAAGGTCTGAGCACCCTGCATGCCGTGCGTTCAGGTCACATCGAAAGCATCTCAATACGAACGGCTTGCCACGGCCAGGAGCCGGCGCTGCATCGCACCCATGAATTTGCAGACCTGAAATGGCCCCGAGGTGATTGCTATCGGCGAAACGCTTTGAGACCATGCGCCACATAACAATCAAGACCCACCTCTCGCGCGGGCAAGACGTGAGGAGACCCCATGCCGATCGTTCAGGCCGACCGTCTCACGCGCATCGGCGCGGCGCTGTTGAAGGCTGCCGGCGCGTCGGATGAGGAGGCCAATGCGGTCGCCGTCGGTTGCGTCAATGCCAACCTCGCCGGCCATGACTCGCACGGGGTGATCGCGATCCCGACCTACATCGACCGCATCAAGGCCGGCCACATCGTGCCGGGCGCGAAATGGACCATCGTGCGGGAATCGCCGACCACGACCGTCATCGACGGCCATTGGGGCTTTGGCTTCCATGTCAACGCCAAGGCGATGGCGCTGACGATCGAGAAGGCAAAGACCGCCAATGTCGCGGCCTGCACGGTGCTCCGGCAAAGCCATGTCGGACGGCTCGCCGCCTACCCGATGATGGCGATGCACGAGGGTATGATTGGGCTCGCGACCGCCGATTCCGGACGCTCGCCAAAGCATGTCGCGCCGTTCGGCGGCCGCGAGCCGCGGCTTGGCACCAACCCGATTTCGATCGCGGTGCCGTCCGACCTCGAGGCGCCGTTTTACCTGGACATGGCGACGTCCGCGGTCGCCGCCGGCAAAATCCAGCTCGCCATCGCGCGCGGTGAAGAAATCCCTAAAGGCTGGATCATCGACGCTGACGGGCGTCACACCACCGATCCGAAGGACTATCGCAAGGGCGGCGCGCTGCTGCCGCTCGGCGGCACCGAGGGCTACAAGGGCTCCGGTTTGGCGGCAATGGTGGAGGTGCTGTGCGGGCTCCTCACCGGATTGGGTTTTGGCGTCGAGCCGACCGGGCGGCACAATGACGGATGCTTCATGGCGGTGTTCAATGTCGCCGCGTTCCGCCCCTTGAAGGATTTCAAGCAGGAAGTCGCCGAGTTCGCCCGCTATCTGAAATCGACGCCACCTTCCGAGGGCTCCGGTGGCGTGTTTTATCCCGGGGAGGTCGAATATCTGCGCGAGCAAAAGCGCCGGAAAGACGGCATCGAGATCGAGGACGCAACCTGGGACAGATTGCGTGCGCTGGCCGGCGAGTACAAACTCGCAACCGAGCTCGATCTCGCGTAGCAAAGGCCGAAACAGGGGAGAGCGAGCATGACGCGGCAAATGGCACTGGTCGGCTTCCTGCAAGCGCAGAACTGCACCAATCTGCCGAGCTCGTGGCGCCATCCACAATCGCGCGACGATTCGATGTCGGCGGACTATTACCAGGAGATCGCGCGGATCCTGGAGGCCGGCAAGTTCCACATGGCGTTCTTCGACGATCGGCTGGCAATGCCGGATCGCTACGGCAATGATCACGCCCACACCGTCGAATACGGCATCCGCTGCGTGAAGATGGACCCGATCGTGGTGCTGACCACGATGGGCATGGTGACCGAGAAGCTCGGGCTCGCCTCGACCTGCTCGACCACCTATTACGAGCCGTTCGACGTGGCGCGCCGCTTCGCAACCCTCGATCTCATGACAAATGGCCGTGCCGCGTGGAATGTGGTCACCTCGGTGAACGACGGCGAGGCGCTCAACATGGGCAAGGAAGCGCATCTCGAGCATGACCTGCGCTATGACCGCGCCGACGAATTCATGGAAGTCGTGCTCGGCCATTGGGATTCCTGGGAAGACGGCGCGCTGATCATCGACAAGAAGAGCGGGCGCTTCGCCGATCCGACCAAGGTGAAACGGCTTGACCATCGCGGGGAGTTCTTCAAGTCGCGCGGGCCTTTCACCGTGCCGCGCTCGCAACAGGGCCATCCCGTCGTCATCCAGGCAGGCGCGTCCGGCCGCGGCCAGCGTTTTGCCGGCCGGTGGGGCGAGGTGATTTTCACCGCGGCGCGCAATCTCTCCGGGGCCAAACAAGGCTACGACGCGATCAAGGCTGAGGCCGCCAAAGCAGGACGCGATCCCGACCAGATGTTCCTCTGCAATTTGATCACGCCGGTCTGCGGCGCGACCAAGTCGGAGGCCGAAGACAAGATGGCGTTGATCCACAAGCTGCCGCTGGAAATCGACGCGCTTTCACTGCTCGCGGAGGGATTGAATTTCGATTTCGCCGCCAAGGGCATCGACGAGCCGCTGACCACGGAAGAGCTGCAGGGCATGCAAGGGATGCTCGGGATCCGCGACGGTGTGTTGAGGACTTCCGGCAAGACCAACCCGTCGACGCGCGATTTCATCACCTTCTCGGGCCGCGGCCAGACCCAGGATGCGATCGTCGGCGGGCCGAAGGAAATCGCCGACCGGCTGGAAGAGATGTTTGTCGGCCGCGGTTGCGACGGCTTTGTCGTTGCGGCGACATATGTGCCCGGCTCGTACGCCGATTTCGTCGAGCATATCGTGCCGGAATTGCAGCGCCGCGGCCTCTTCCACAAGGACTATGCCGGCAAGACCTTGCGCGAAAATCTCGGCTTGCGGCGCCCGGCCGCCGGCGCCTGGAAGACCCGGCCGCAAGCCGCGGCCGAGTGAGAATTGAAGAGGAAAATCGATGCGTTGGCTCAAGTTCGCGGCTGCCGGAAAGACCTCATGGGGCATCGTCGAAGGCGACCGAGTGATCGCCGTCAGCGGCGATCCCTTCGGCGAATGGCAGCGCACCCAGCAGGCGCATGCGCTGGACGATGTGAAGATCGAACTGCCGCTGGTGCCGCGCACCTTCTATTGCGTCGGCTTGAACTATCTCAAGCATCTGAAGGAAGCCGCCGACAAACGCGGCGAGGTACCGAACGTCCCGGACCGGCCCGAGATCGGTTATCGCGCCCAGAATGCGCTGATCGGCCATGACGAGGATGTGGTGATCCCCGCGACCGCCACGGAGAAGATTCACTATGAGGGCGAACTGGTCGTCGTCATCGGCAAAAAAGCAAAACATCTGACCGAAGATAACGCGATGTCCTGCGTGTTCGGCTACACCATCGGCAATGATGTCAGCGAGCGCACCTGGCAGAAGGCCGATCGCTCGCTGTGGCGCGCCAAGAATGCCGACACTTTTAAGCCGATGGGACCCTGGATCGAGACCGACGTCGACCTCGACAAGATGGAAACCATTATCAAGGTCAACGGCAAGGAGACCGGCCGCTTCCACACCAACGACATGATCTTCGGCGTCGTGCCGTTCATCGTCGAATTGACGAAGTATTTCACGCTGTGGCCGGGCGACGTGATCTGGATGGGCACCGACGGCACCTCGCCCGACCTCAAAGCCGGCGACGTCGTCGAGATCGAGATCACAGGCGTCGGCACCTTGCGCAACCGGTTTGCCGCGGAAATGCGATAGGACATGCGCCACTCGACCGCGCATTATTTCCTCGAAGGCCTGGTCGATCTCGGCGTCGACTACATCTTCGCCAATCTCGGCACCGATCATGTGTCGCTGATCGAGGAGATGGCGCGCTGGGACAAGGAAGGCCGCAAGCATCCGGAAATGATCCTGTGCCCGCACGAGGTCGTCGCGGTACACATGGCCGGCGGCTATGCGTTCGCGACCGGTCGCTGCCAGGCCGTGCTGGTGCATGTCGACGCGGGAACGGCGAACGCCTGCATGGCGATCCAGAACCTGTTCCGCTATCGCCTGCCGGTGATGCTGTTCGCCGGACGCGCGCCGCATACGCTGCATGGCGAGCTGACAGGATCGCGCGACAGCTATGTGCATTTCGTGCAGGACCCCTTCGACATCGCGAGCATTGTGCGCCCCTATGTCAAATGGGAATATTCGTTGCCCTCGGGCGTGGTGGTGAAGGAAGCGCTGGCCCGCGCCAGCGCCTTTGCGCATAGCGATCCGCCGGGCCCGGTCTACATGATGCTGCCGCGCGAGACGCTGGCGGAAGAATGGGACGATGCCGACATGCCGGCCTATCCGCCTGCGCGCTTTGGCAGCGTGCATGCCGGCGGCATCGAGCGCGAGCGTGCGGAAGCAGTCGCGCGAGCCTTGATGGCAGCGGAAAATCCGGTGGCGTTCGTGGCCTACCTTGGCCGCAAGCCGCAGGCTGTCGCGGTGCTGGATCGGCTGGCGCGAGCGTGCGGCATCCGCGTCGCCGAGTTCAATTCGATCGACCTCAACATTCCGCAAGACTCGCCCTGCTTCGCCGGCATCGATCCCCTGCCCCTGCTCGAAGACGCCGATCTCGGGCTGTTGCTCGATTCTGACGTCCCGTTCGTTCCGCAATCGGCCAAGCGCGCGAACGCGATGAAATGGATCCAGATCGACATCGATCCCCTGAAATCGGACTTTCCGATGTGGGGTTTTCCGACCGACATGCGGATCCAAGGTGACTGCGCCACCGTGCTGCAGCAAGTGTTAGAAGTGGTCGAAGCGAGCGCCGATGAAGCCTATCGCAAGCGGATCGCCGGGCGTATCGCGAGCTGGAGCGGCTCTCGAGATGCCGCCGCCACGTGCCGTACCGCGGACAGCGGCAACAAGGGCACCTCTGGCGCGCTCAATCCGGCCTTCGTGTTCGCGACGCTCAGCGGAAAACTTTCGCAGGACGACATCGTCCTCAACGAAGCCATCCGCAACGGACCGATCCTGCAGGAACATATTCGGCGCACCCAGCCGCAAAGCTATGTCGGGCTTGCCGGAGGCGGGCTCGGCTTTTCCGGCGGCATGGCGTTGGGGCTGAGACTGGCGCAGCCCGCCCGCCGTATCGTGCAGGTGATCGGCGACGGCGGCTTTCACTTCTCCTCGCCCGACAGCGTCTACGCGGTGGCACAGCAATATCAGATTCCGATCCTGACCGTGGTGCTCGATAATGGCGGCTGGCAGGCGGTGAAATCCGCCACCCAACGGGTCTACCCCAAGGGTATTGCCGCCGAGACCAACCAATTCCAGTCGCGACTGATGTCGGGCCGGCAGGGCGAGCGGCGTGATTTTTCCGAAGTGGCAAAGGCGTTCGGCGCCTACGGCGAGTGCGTGCGCGAGCCCGACACGTTGGCGGCCGCGATCGATCGGGCGCTCGCCGCGTTTGATGACGGCAAAGCGGCCGTCTTGCATGTTCATGTCACGCGGCTCTGAGAAGGGATCGATGACCATGCCTGGCCGAGCTCTGCTGATCGGCGCCTGCCTCGGACTGGTCGCGCTGGTTGGAAGCCCCGCCTTCGCGGGGGAAGATCCGGCAAAATATCCGGCACGCCCGATCCATATCATCGTCGGCTTTGCGGCCGGCGGCGGCAACGACATCATCGCGCGCATCTTCGGACAGAAGCTGTCCGAAAGTCTTGGTCAGCCGGTCATCGTCGAAAACAAGCCGGGTGGCGGCGCGATTGTCGCGACCGAATATGTCGCGAAGTCGCCGCCGGACGGCTACACCCTGCTGATGAGCGCCAGCGGCATAACGATCAACCCCGCCGTCTACGCCAAGCTGCCCTACGATGCGGTGAAGGATTTTGTCGCGGTCTCCGAACTCGGCTCGTTTCCGCTGATCATGATCGTCAACGCATCGTCCCCGATCAAATCGGTGGCGGAGCTTGTCGCCTATGCCAAGGCCAATCCGGACAAGACGAACTATGCGAGCTCGTCGGCTTCGTTTCAGCTGGTGACCGAGCTGTTCAAGCAGAAGACCGGCGCACCGATGCAGGTCATCCCGTACAAGAGCGCCAACGAGTCGGTGCTGGCGGTGATTTCGGGCCAGGTCACCACGACCATCGCGGATGCCGGCCCGGTCACAAGCCAGGTGAAGGCCGGAACGGTGCGTGCGCTCGCGATCGCCGCGTCCAAACGGACGGAGGATTTCCCCGACGTGCCGACCATGAAGGAGGCCGGCGCCGACGTCGACGCGGTACTGTGGAGCGGCATTTTCGTGCCCAAGGACACGCCGCCTGCGATCGTGAAAAAGCTTGAGAGCGAGTTGATGCGAATTGCAAAGCTGCCCGACGTGATCGCGCGCCTAAAACCGCTCGGCATCGAAGCGATCGGCAATTCTTCCGACGAATTTACCAAGATCCTGGCCGCCGATATCGCCCGGTGGGGCGCGGTGGCAAAAGCCGCCAATATCAGGATCGAGCAGTGACGCCGGTTCGGTTCGGCGAGACCAGCCCGACAATCGCGGTTACGACGGCCGCAACGGCGATGTTGAGGATCAGCGCCCCGAGCCCGACATAGAACACGTAGCTGGCGCCGCCGAGATCGACGGTCGCGAGCGGCTTTAGGCCATTGCTCCATGCCGTCCACGAGCCCCAGATGATGCCGGTGGCCCAGCCGAGCAGCAGGCCCTCGGCGCGGAACCAGCGCGTGAACAATCCGAACACCAGCGCCGGAAAAGTCTGCAGGATCCACAGGCCGCCGAGCAATTGCAGATCGAGCGCATATTGCGTCGGCAGGAACAGGATGAAGGTGAGCGCGCCGACTTTCACCACCAGCGACGCGATCTTTGCCACTGCCGCTTCGCCGGCGTGGCTGATGGAAGGATTGACGTAGGATTTCCAGACATTGCGGGTGACCAGGTTCGCCGCCCCGATGCTCATCACCGCCGCCGGCACCAGCGCGCCGATCGCGATCGCGGCGAACGCGAAGCCCGCGAACCATGACGGGAACAGCACCTTGAACAACATCGGCACCACGTCATTGGGCGAGGACACTTTTATATTTGCGGCATAGGCCATGTAGCCGAGCAGCGCGATCAGGCCGAGCAGCAACGTGTAAGCCGGCAGCAGGATCGCGTTCTTGCGAATGGTATCGGCCGACTTCGAGGCGAAGATGCCGGTCAGGGTGTGCGGATACATGAAGGCGGCGAGCGCCGAACCCAGCGCCAGCGTCGCGTAAGGCAGCATCTGTGCCGGCTTCAGGGTCAGACCGGTGGCGCCACCCTTGGCGGTGAACGCGTCATTGGCCGCCGAAAACACCGCACTGTAGCCGCCGAGCTTTGCCGGCACCACCACGACCGCGACCAGCACCACGATATAGATCATGATGTCCTTGACGAAGGCGATCAGCGCCGGCGCGCGCAGGCCGGAGCTATAGGTGTAGAGCGCGAGAACGATGAAGGCGGCCACGATCGGCAGGTCGCCGGTCAGGCCCATCGCCTTGATCGTCACGCCCATGCCGATCAGTTGCAGGGCGATATAGGGCATGGTCGCGACCATGCCGGTGATCGCGACCGCCAGTTCGAGCGCGCGCGAATTGTAGGCGCCGTACACCACATCGCCTGCGGTGACGTGGCCATTGGCATGCGCCTGCTTCCAAAGCAGCGGCATGACCGCGAACACGAAGGGATAGACGATGATGGTGTAAGGCAGCGCGAAAAAGCCATAGGCGCCGACGGCATAGACCAGCGCCGGCACCGCGATCACAGTGTAGGCGGTATAAAAATCGCCGCCGACCAGGAACCAGGTGATCCAGGTTCCGAACTGACGGCCGCCCAGCCCCCATTCGTCAAGGTGTTCGCCGACCGGGCCGGCTTTCCAGCGCGCGGCGAAGAAGCCCATCACGGTGACGAGCGTAAAGAAGAAAATGAAAACCGAAAGCGCAACCCATTCGATCTGATCGGCCATGACGCTGCCCTTCTCTTAAGGCGTTTCGTCGGGCGTGCGGCTGCGATAGACCAGCCAGATCAAGAGCGAACTGATCGGCACCCAGGCAAGCTGATACCAATAGAAGAATGGAAAGCCGAACAGCGACGGTTCGGTGAAATTATAGAACGGTACCCACAGCAGGCCGACAAACGGCACCAGCAACAGCACCCACATGGACAGTCTCCAGCCTCACGCCAGCTTCTCGGAGCCGGGTTTCATTACTGGAACCATTTGGGGATCGAATCGTTGCGTGCCACGGCGAATTTGGTGTAGCTGCAATGCGGCGATCGAGCCACGGTCCGCCCCGGATGTGACGCTCAGTCAGAACGCCGGTCCCGCACCGTTTCGGCCATAGGTGATACGCGGCGCCTGAAAGGTCCCGTCGGCCTGCTTCTTGGCCACGACGAAAATCTTGGTGCCGGGCTGAATCTCAGCTTTGTCGCCAAACACATAGGTGACGACCACCGTTTGCGGGGTCACGACCAATTTCTTCTCGCCGTCCTTGTACTTGACCGACAGCACCGGTCCGTCGACCCCGGTGACGGCCTGTTCGACATTGCCGTTGGTCATCTTGCTCTTCGGAATGAGGTCCCAGTCGTAATGGCCCTCGCCGGTGCCGCGCATCGATTCCGGGAAGATGTGCACCTCAATGGCCTTCTGCGTGCCGTCGGGCTCCATCATGCCAGCGGAGCCGACGAACATGCCGGGCTTGATGTCGGCCATGGTTCCCGGAACGATCGCGACATAGAGCGGATTGTCGGTCACGGTCAGCTTCAGCTCCGATCCGTCGCGGCTCTTGACCACATAGACTGGACCTTCGATGCGCTCGATGGTGCCGCGAATGCGCACCGTTTCCTGCGCCGACGCCGGCACGGCGATGCCGACAAGAGCGAGGGCGGCGGCGGCTGCGAAGAGGTGCTGAATTTTACTAGACATGGTGGTCTCCCAGGTTACGGTAACGTTCTCTGGGCAACACCCACCGCGTGCAATTATTCCGGCATGAGGGCGCGTAACAGAATTTTCACGACCGCGCCGCAATGCAAGGGCATAACGAGATTGGGTGGTCCTAAATCATCCGCGCTACCAACGGAACCCTCCGTAACAGCAGGGTGAGTCCCCAGCTCAGCGACAGCGTGCCGGTAAACACGATCGCAAACTTCGCGAACGCCGGAAGCGGTGGATCGTAGACGGCGTATTGCAGCCAGATGATGAAGATGTAGTGCAGCAGGTAGATGCCATAGGCCGAAGGCCTCAGCGCGTCGAGCAGGCGGAGGCTGGACTTTGCGAAGCGCAAATAAAACGCCGGCACCGCGAACGTCATCGCGGCGCTGAACATCGCAAAGGCGAGGCCATATTCTGTCCGCCACGCGCGCGGCGGCGAGTTGAAATCCGCGATCCAATTGTGGTGCGCGTAAACCAACAGCAGGATCGCGCCGTAGAACAGCAGCGCAAAGGCAAGCCATATCCTCCAGCGGCTTGCCAGTTCGCTGTTTTGCGCCAGCAGGCCCGCCCTCAAGTCCATGGCACCGACACCGACGCCGGCAAAAAAATACCCGCCATAGAGCAGGATGCGGCTGGTCTGGATGGGCAGCGGATATCCGCCAGGCTCGAGCCAGCTTGCGTCGCCGAAGATCAGGTGCATCGGCAGATAGACGATAATCGCGAACATCAGGAATCCGACGAAAGCGAAGCCCGGCCGGTAGCGCAGCGCATAGATCGGCCGGCCAAGCAAATCGAGCGCGCGTGGCGCCAGAAACCAGATCGCCGCGGCGATCGCGTCAAGCGCCAACAGCACCCACAGAAACCAGGCCGGGCCCGAGGGCCATGGCCCGATGGTGAGCGTGTGCCACCAGAAATGGAAGAAATTGAAATCTGTGGTTCGCGGCAGATGGTAACGCAGGAACGTCGGATAATAGGCTAGTGGCATCAGCACGAAGATCGAGATCAAGAACGGCACCCCCAGCCGAAAGGCGCGATGCCCGAGGAAGTTCGCAGCCCCCCTTCGCGCCAGGCTGTCGCGGACGAACAGGCCGGCGATGAAGAACATGCAGGCCATGAAGAAGCTGTCGTTGAACAGCACGACAAGGTCGAAGCCGAGCCAGCGCATCCGATCGCCGCTGCCGAAATGGGTGTAGTTGAGGACGGAGTGGTGCAACAGCACCAACAGCGTAATGAAGGTGCGCGCGCGGTCGAGTGCGATAATGCGCGCCGGCACTGCTGTGGCTTGATCGCTCTCGTCTGGTCTTCGCAGCATCATTTCTCGAACGCGTCGTAGATGATCTTCTTGATCGTGGTGATGACATGCATTCGCCCCGAGGGTGAATCCTGCATCACCACAAAGAACATATCCTCGGTGCGGTCGACCACCAGGTAGACCCCGGTGGCGCCGTCCCATTTGATCTCGCCGAGCGAGCCCGGTGGCGGCGGCACCGCATTGCCGGGATCGGTGCGGATACCAAAACCGTAGCCGAACCCGAAACCATCACCGGGGAAATAAAAGTAATCGCGTGCAACCCCCGATCCGCCGCCGATGTGATCGGTCGTCATCGTCGCAAAGGTCGCGGGACTCAAGTAGGTCTTGCCGTCGAGTTTCCCGCCATTGAGCAGCATCTGGCCGAAACGGGCGAAATCGGCGATGGTGGAGACCATGCCGCCGCCGCCGGATTCCCATCGCGTGACGTCGAGCGAATTTCGTTCGACGTGCCGGTCCTTGGCGAGCGGCTGCGCGTAGCGCGCCCGCTCGGCCGGATCGGTCAGGAAGAATCTCGTTGAGGTCATGCCGAGCGGATCGAGCAGGTTTTGCTTCTCGAACTGATAGAGCGACTTTCCGGAGGCGACCTCGATGACGCGGCCGAGAATGTCGGTCGAATGCCCGTAATCCCACAGCGTGCGCGGCTGCTCGGCTAGCGGCACCTTCGCGATCCTTTCGGCAAATTCGGCATTGTCGAAATCACCGAGATAGATGCCGTTATAGGCTGCCTTGACCAGGCCGTTGCCATAGAAACCGTAGGTGATGCCGGAGGTGTGCAGCAACAGATCCTCGATCGTGATCGGCCGGCGCGGCGGCACCAAATCGAGCACCGGCTTTCCCGCATCATCCTTGCGTTCGACGCCGACCTTCATGCCGGCAAACGACGGGATGTATTTGCTGACGGGATCGTCGAGCGCGATCTTGCCGCGATCGACCAGCATCATTGCGGCTACGCTGGTGATGGTCTTGGTGACCGAGTGAATCGGGGAGATCGTGTCCAGCGTCATCGGCGCGCCCGTCTCGAGGTTGCGCTTGCCGAAACATTGCAGATACACCGGCTGGCCGTGGCGCTGGATCAGGACGATGGCGCCCGGGATCCGCCCCGCGGCGATCTCGCCGTCGACGAAACTCTGGATCGGCATCAATTTCGCAATCGAGAGCTTTGCCCCCGGCGGCGGTCCGAACTCGGCGGCAGCGGCCGGCGCGGAGGCAACTGGGATCGCCGCGGCCATCGCGAACAGCGCTGTCGAAGGACGGGAGAGCACGTGACGCGTCAACATTGCCCGTTTGGTCAGACAGGTGGGACGGATCGATGTTATTGCATTGCTGCAGGCCGATCCAGATGGTGGTTACATTGGCCGTCACGAATAAGGATTGATCAGCTTCTGCTGCTCGGCGCTGTGGTGCGCAAGCATGTCGATGAAGGTCCGCACCTTGGCCGACAGGTGATGGCGATGCGGATAGACCGCGTTCATCGAAAGCTCCACCGGCCGGTATTCCGGCAGCAGCCGGACCAGCCGACCCTCTTCGAGATCG
>Ga0210406_10001621_pt1 | contig 27101 bp, 34 predicted proteins | sample IncBWC30MmetaG_FD_155454 | JGI IMG/M metagenome (GOLD analysis project Ga0210406, IMG submission 155454) | Forest soil microbial communities from Barre Woods Harvard Forest LTER site, Petersham, Massachusetts, United States - Inc-BW-C-30-M | ecosystem: Environmental > Terrestrial > Soil >... | reverse complement strand
GGGCCAGGGCGAGGTCGCGGGCGAGGGCGAGGTCGCGGGCGAGGGCGAGGTCGAGGTCGAGGTCGAGGGCGAGACCTTCCGCTAACTGCTTGGCAGTTGTGATTTCAGGTAGGTTCGCCAGTTCGTCGGCTGCTTTTTCATTTTCGAAAACCCGTAGGAGCTCGGGCACGACAGTGCGGACCGTCCAGTCTCCGACCATGATCACGCGCTTTACTTCAGCGGATGGATTGAACGTTCCGACGAGCCGCGGCACGAGCGGCTTCAGGAGACGGTCGCGGTCCGCGTCGCTCGGAAGCCGGTCGTTCCAGTTACGCAGAAAGGCGGAAATGATCGGGCAGGCGCACCGCGGATGATCGGACCACGGCTCGCCGGCGACGTAGGCCACCGCCTCCATCACGCAGAATTGCGAGTCCGGTTGATGAGAACCGTACTTTAGTGAGAGCTCCTGGATCTGCTTCCACCGTTCTTCGATCACCTGGTAGTTCATCTCCGCCTCCTTAGTTGACGTTCTTATCGGCGCCGGAACCGACGACGCCATGGATCTCCGCAACGTCCGGCCTCTGAACTTCCAGAGCGACCGGCTGGACCGCCCGGCGGAACGTCCAGATCCACAAGTACAGATCGCCGCGGAAGAGCACCTGCAGCCGTTCACGCCAGGAGAACCGCCAGCGCGTGATGATTTTTTGTCCGTCGTCGACCGGAAGCGCCGGCAGCGGCGCGTACTCCGGCTGGTCTTTCGCGAGCACGATCTCCAGGTGCTGGAACGCTGGAACGACTGGTGAAATCGATTTCATCTCCGCCTCCTCAGTTCGCGAGCCAGCCACGCGCGAGCGATTCTCGCTCGGCAATCGCGACAGCGTGCTCGAAGGATTCCGCAGCGAACGGCTGCTCGAAAGTCTGACCAGTGCCGGACATCGCATCGACCGAGAAGCCAAGGACTCCGCGCTTCGCCGGCCCGTAGCAGATCGAGACGGTCACGCCGGCCTTTCCGAGAGCCAGCCATCGCTCGATGACCGGCGGTACAGAACCGCGGAGATCCGCGACCTCCCGCAAGGCGGTCATGATCCCGCGCGGCTCTTCCGGCGCCGGCACGGACCTGACCACGCCGCAACAAGAGCTCGAATACAGGTGAGGGGCGCGGAGGCCATCGCACGTAACCCACGTAGTCCACTCCTCGATCGCCGAGACTTCGACCGGCGGGAGCGAGATCGCCGGCGCCAGGTAAACATGCCCGAGCGTCTCGAACCCCGGACACGAGAGTTCCGCGCCGGAGTGTGAGCTAGGCGGTTTGCCGCAGTACCCGCAAGGCCCGGCTTCCTTCGCGGGTTCCGGTGCCACGTTTCCTGCAGCCATCGCCTGCAGTTTGGCGGTTGCGGCCTTCCAGCCGTCGCACTCGCACGCGGCGCCGATGGCCAACGGTTTCATGCAATACGCGCATATAAAGCGAGACCCCGCAGGAACCACGCTGACCGCGCCAGGAGCCGGCGTGGGAGCCGGAGGAGGAGGTACCGCGACCCCCGCGGGACGGATAAGATTTGCCGGCTTCTCCGGCTTCGTGCCTTCACGTTCTAGCCCCATTTGGCCTCCTAAACCACAGGACACGCAGTCCTTTTGTTAGCAAATGCCACTACCTAAACCGCACACCCTCACCGCGTTACAGACAGCGAAAATTCCGCGTCAATCGAGTGCCGTCTGGTGCCACGGATAAATCTCGCTTTCCGCGAAAATTTCTGGCACGCTCCGTGCATGGAAAACGAAAAACGTCCCGGCGAAACGCCCGAGCAAACGGAGTTCTTCGAGGACATGCCGCGGTGCACTCCGCTCCCGTCGAAGGTCATCTGGACCTCGACCCCATGCGGCCCCGCGTTCCCGGCAGATCTTCTTGGCGATTCGCCGGAACAGCTTTACGCAGCCGACAGAATGGCCCGCGCCAGCGGTCGACCAATCGAAGAGTGCATCAAGGAACTCCGCCTGCAGGCCAGTGCGCCGCCGAATCCCTGGAAGTAGACTCATGCCGGCACCTTCTCGGCCGCCCACTTGTCCCGGATCTCTGGCGGATAGCTCTCGCAGCGGCCGCCTGGAAATACGTGGTAGAGATTCGGATCGAAGGCGCACACCGCCCAGATCGGCCGGTACGAAATCACCGCGAACGTCCGCGCTTCTCCGAGTGACTGGAACCCCCACGGTGATGTGCGCGTCGACGGCGGCGTCATCTTCACGTTGGCGATGTTGTAGATCACGCCGCTTTCCCTCCGCCAATGACTTTCCCTGTCGAGAGTCCCTTCGGAGCTGGCTCGGGTGCAGTGAGGTGCTTGCCATTCGTCGCAGGCGCCAGGAACTCGCTGCTGCCAGTCCTGCCGTCTTCGTCCTGCATTAACTTCAGGTACTGCACTTCCAATTTCGCCGAGCCGATGATGGCTTGCGCGACCGAGCTGATCGCCTGCGCGCGCTTGACGTCCATCGGTTTGTCCGGGTCTTTCAGCGCTTCGAGCGTTTCGAAGAGATGATCACGAAGATCTGCGATTTTGTTTTTTGCCACGCTCCGCCTCCCGTATTCGCCTCTTGAGCACGCCGGCCTCGAGGATCGTCGACGCCAGTTCCCTCGGATACATCCGGTGGATGCTGTTCCTGATCCGCAGCTCCCGCCGTGTGATCAGCTCCAGGTTCTCGAGCGCGCAGTTTCGTTTGTTGCAATCCCTGAACACGACCGCGTGCCCCGCCGGCACGGGACCGTTCGCGTCGATCCACGTTCGCCGGTGTATCAGCTCCCACACCTTCGGAGCGCCGAACCCGCCCGGGCCGTCCGCGATTTTCTTCCGCAGGTAGCCGTCTGCATCCGGCCTTATCGTTCCGACGGGCAGGTAGTTTCGCGAACGCTGGCCTTTCTTGAACTGCGTCTCGCGCATCCGTCCGCGTCCGATTGAATAGCCTGGTCGGCGCAGTCCCTTGTTCGCCGGCACCAGCCCGGGCCGGAATCGAAACGCGGCGCCGCTCTCGAGCAGTTTTTGTTTCCACATCGCGCGCAGCGTGCTCATGAGCTCCGCGCCTTTCTTCAGACCGAGCCGCCGCGCGCGGTTGTAGATGCAGTAGACCGGCAGCCGCAGAGCTTTCGCGATATCTTTCGTCACTCGTTCCGGGTACAGCCTTCGAATGAGAGCATCTTCCTCCGGCGTGAAACGATGCTTGTAGCCCTTGTCCAGGTGCAGCTTGCTCGCTCGGGACTTCACCGACGTTGGCGTTCGTCGGAGGGCCCTCGCGAGCCGGTCGAGCGGGAACCGAGCGTAGAATCGACGCAGGTACGCTTCATCTTTCGCCTTCCACTTTTTCGGTTTTGCCCAACCGGCCCTCATGCCGGCACTTCCGGCGGGAATGCCCGCTTGCCCTTCCGGTGCTGCACCGTCTGCTGCTCGACGAACTGCGCGAGATCCCGCAGACAGTCCTGTTCGAAGACCGTGAGCGCCTCGGCGAAAAAACAGTACCGGCGCCACGGCGTCCACCACTTCACAACCCCGAGATGCGACGGCGGATTTCGCAGATTCCAGACGTGCCACACGTCGGTCCTCGCGCCACGCCGGCGCTCCTCGAGATTGAAACTGACCCACTTCGCCACTCAGCCCTCCGCGACCTCAGCGTCCTCGCCAGCTAGGATGTGAGCGTCGACGCGGTCCGCGTCCGGCGGCTCTTTCCTCGCTGCTGGTTTCTTCTTGCCCGGCTTCTTTTTCTTGGCCGGGTTCCCGGTCTTGCCTTTTTTTCTCTTCACGCGCTGCCTCCTTTTTGTTCACTGCCAAAGCCAGTTTCTCCGTCGCCGCGGCCCGATGGTCGGCCGACGGATGCGAGTACTTCATGGTCTGCCTGATGTCCGCATGGCCGAGGAGCTCCTGCACGACGCGAAGGTCAACGTGTTCGTCGACGACCAGGCGCGTAGCAAATGTGTGGCGAAGATCATGCCGGCGGACGTTCTTCACGCCGGCGGCTTTCACGGCGTCCTCAAACCACTGCCGCCAGTCCCGCTTCTGCGAGCCGTCATTGTCGGGACAGACGAACTCTCGCTCGCCAGACATCGCATGTAGTTTCCTCAGCGCGGCGATCGCGATCGGGTTCGCCGAAACGTCGCGCGTACCTGTTTTCCCTTTGACCGTGAGGTTCCCGTGCTCGAGGTCCACATCTTTCCAGCGCAGGGAAAACTGTTCGCCGCGGCGCATTCCGGTGTGCAGCGCGAGATCGAACTCCCACTCGTGCTGGTCGGCGACGAGCTCCTTCCTGATCGCCGCCTCTTCTTCCGCCGTGAGCCACCTGGTCCGCGCGTCGTTCTCCTCGTAGCGCTCCACGCGCCGGACCGGATTCGTGGCCACCAGGTTGGCCTTCTCCGCGTAGCTGAACACACTCGAGATGAACGAGCGGTAGCGGTTCAGCGTGGAATTCGTGAGACCGGATTCCTTCAGCGTCGCGAGCGTTTGCTCGATGCGCTCCGGCGTGAGCCGGTCAAAGCGCACGTGCCCGATGAGCGGCGTGAGCTGGCCGAGCCGGATCGTGTCCGTCTCGATGGTCCCCTCAGCGAGGCGTTGCGCCTTCCGCTTGATCGCTTTCTCGGCTAGTTGCTTGAACGTCCATGCGCGCATTTGCCGCGGAGGGATGTACTCGCCCTTCTTGATCTGCTGCCGGCGTTGCGCCAGCATGTCGAGCGCCGCCGTCAGCTTTCCTGCCTTCTCCCGCCGGCGTTTGCCTTCGGTGTCGAAGTAGGAAATCCAATGCACGCCGCTCTCGGGCGGCCGCTCGAAGATGCCGCGGATCTTCTCCATGGGGGGACCTAGCCGATGATCGGAACGTCCGTGAAACTTCGCCCCCGGAGCCAGGCCGCGATAGCAGCGACCGCCCCGAGTTTCCAGCGGCCGCCGTCGCCTTCGTATAGTGCGAGCCGAGCGCTGCCGTTCTCGATGCGCGCGCGGAACACGAACATCGAGAGCACCTGGTCGATTTCGGCGAACGTCCGGTATGGCGCCAGGTTCACGAGCGGCCGCACCGTCACCTCGCCCTTCAGCGCGATGCCCTGCTTCACGGCGACGCGCTGCGCGAACCCGTCGTCCACGTTCGACACGGCGTTCTCCGCGGTGATGTGCGAGGCGAGGTCGAGGACGTAATCGAGGTCCTTCACGTAGGACCCGTCGTCGGCCTGGACTTTCACCCGCTGAAAGTGCTGCTGCGCCGTGATGATGAACGTCTCCGGATCCAGCCAGGTGCCGAACGCGAACCCCTTCAGTTCCGGGTACTTCGCTTTCGCCCACACGCGGCGCCGGCCGTACTCGTCGGCCTCGCGAGCGATGAGATCGACCTCGGTCGGCGACGTGATGTGAACGAACAGATCGCCCTTCGTCTTCGCGTCGTCGAGATCCCCGGCCCACAAGTCCACGAGGCCCTCGAGCGTCGAGCATGCGACCGGCTGCGGTGCCGGCGGGATGATGAGGGTGAGCGGCTTGTCGGTGTAATCGAGATCGCCGAACTTGGGAGTGTTCGGCGGAGAGAGAGAGAGAATTTTATTGATCGAGTCGGAATCCGTGCTCATTGCTGTGCCCTCCTTCAGAGATTCGAACCGCTTCAACATGGCCTCCGAGGCCCTAGTTCGCTTTAGGTTTTTCACTTGCGGACGTCCCGTCGAACAGCCGGATCTGCTGCGGGTCGTGCGCGATGGCCACGAGCACCGTGCCTCGCCGGTGCAGGAAGACCGTGCCCTTCACCGCGGTGGTCGGAACCGTTTTCGATTTGCAGGCGAACGTCACCTGCGCGCCGGAGCGGTCTTCGAACGGCTCGAGCGTGAACTCGAGCGTGATTTTCCGCTTCGCTTCCGGGTCGGTGTTGACGTCGCCGATGTTCTCGAGGACCTCAGCGAACTCCCGCTGAAAGCGTTCCTCGACGGCGCCGCCGCACAAATTGCTGAGAGTGACTTTCTCGGTATCCATGTAACCTCCTCATCGAATCGGACTAGTGGTGTTGGTGGACCGCAGCGCGTTTAGGCGCGCGCGAGTTTGGGTTTCAGGGAGCGCGGCCGGTACCGTTTGCTCCCGACCGCGCGGGAGTGCTCGTAGATGTCCTCGAGGGAGAGCTCGACGCCGCGCTCTTTGGCGAGCGCCTGAATCTTGATCGCGTTCGAGGGGTGCGGGGACGTGGAGCCGTCGATCCAATGCCAGATCGCGGAGGAGTGAATGCCGAGCCGGCGCGCGAGCTCCTCCACGACGAAGCCGCGAACGAACTGATCGAACTTCGTCTGGCCTTCCAGTTTCTTGGGCATGGGGACCTCCTGAAATTTCGGCAGACGGTTTTTCGGGGACGGTCTGCCAGCGGCCCACTCGTGGGGGTTACTTAGGCGCCGGCTGCCGCGCCGGACGCCGCCGGAGTGTTCGCGACTACTGCGGCCGCGAGCGGATCGGCGTGCGCCTTCAGGTCAGCGGACAGCGCTACGAGTTTCGCCTTGTCAGCGGGCGAGAGGCTGGCTGCCGCTGCGACCGCCGCATCGATGCGCGCTGCGACTCCGTTCACCAAAAGCGTGGCGGAATCCACGGCGTCATCGCTGGCCTTCACCTGAGCGACCAGATCATCGATTTCCTTCATGGGGACTTCTCCTTTCGAGCATGGATTTAACTGCAACAAAGTCGCGTGTTTTCAGAGATTTAAGGGAAGCCAGAGACGCGCAGGACTACCTGTGGTTAAATCGAAACCCGCTAGGGAGCGGCTTTCAACATAGCCACACAAATTAGGCGAGGTCACCGCGACCCCCTGCACCTGGTAGTTCGACACCCGGATCTCGGGCACCGTCACCGCCAGAATCCGCCTCTTGCTTTCCCGGTTCATGAACCGCCACTCAAACAGCGGAGCCAGCGCGGTCATGAGCGACCGCAGCGACACCTTCTGGACCGGCGCCTCGCGGAGCAGGAGCTCCTCCGTGCTCTTCAGTCGCACGTCGATTTCGGCGAGCCGCAGGTCGCGTTCTGCCTTGGTGAGGACCGCCTCGAAGAACGCGTCCAGGACCCGGCTGCGCTTCGCGCGGAGATTCGTGAGCTCCGCCTGCAGCCGCGCGATGCGCGTGCGCGACGTGTCCGTCTCGGACTTGGCGTCGAGATCGCGGAGCAGCCCGGTGAGGAACTCCTGGTTCGTGAGCCGCTCGGTGAAAATGCCGTCGAGCTTTTCCTCGAGCCGGTCTCGCTGCATGTACGGCGTCAGGCACTGCCCCTCTTTGTGCCAGAAGCGCCGCCGGCAGCCGTAGTAGAAAGCGGTAGCGATGCGCCGTCTCTTCCCGCTGCCGCCGCTGGCGTTCTTCCCGTAGAGCGTCGACCCGCACTCGCTGCAGAGCAGGAACCCGTTGTAGGTGAAGTTGTGCTTCACGCCCGAGCGGTGACGCCAGTGGTGCGAGTCCTTCAGCATGACGATTTCCTGCACGCGCCGGAATTCCGCCTCGGTCACGAGCGGAGTGTCGATGACCTTCACGCGAATGACCTCGTCGGGATCGCGGAGGATCTTCGGCCGGTCGCCCTGGCGGCCGCCGGCGGAGTAGCGCTTCGCACTCGGCGCCATGTTCCGTTTTTTGTCGTAGACGCGCCAGCCCATGTAGATGGGATTGGTGAACAGCGTCCGCATGCCCTGCGGAGTGAACCCGAGCGGCTTCGCGAGTTGCGTGTAGCTGGTTTCGCCGGAGAGCAGCCGGCGGAATGCGTCGCGGACCATCTCGGATTCCGGCTTGAAGAAGAACCCCTGCTCCTTCGAGTAGCCCACGCCGAACGGGAGCGCGACGCCGCCCTGCACGTGCTTTCCGTCGCGGCGCATCTCTTCTTTCGCGGTCCAGACACGCTCCCGAATTTCCGAAAGTTCGTTGCCCGAGATGATCGCGCGGAGACCTGCCACAAGTTTTCCGGTTTTGCTGTTGAAGTCCAGCGGCCCATCTGGAAGATACAGCAAAGTGCCGGTGTCCTGGAAAACTTGGAACAGCACGTAGTCGCCGAAGTTATCGGGACGCATGACGCGGGAGAACTCGCGCACCACCACGCCTTTGATATCGGGAGCCTCGATGAGCCGGAGCAGTTCCTGCATCTCGGGAGTCCGCAGCACCGCGGTCCCGGAGACGTCCGACATCTCGATGGACTTCGAGATCGTGAGACCGTAGGCCGCCGCGGTCTTGCGGTTCACCGCGCGCTGCGCCGGGATGCTCGCACGGTCCTCGGCAGCCTGCTCGGACGTCGAGACCCGGATGAGCTCAATGACTTTTTTCACGCGGCGCCTCCTCGATTTTTTCTTCGACTCCCACAATTTCCGCCACGAAGTGTAGGACCCCGTCGAGGTCGTGCGCTTCGTACGCTGTTCGCAGGTTCGTGAGGATTCGCTGCCGCTCTCTGCCGATTTCGACGAGAGCATCGATGAGACCGGACTGAGTTTGAGAAGCCATTCGCCTTGACTCCTTTGTTCTCAAGAGGAACCGTTGCTGGAAAAGTGAGAAGAGGGGGCAGCGGTTTCTACTGAGTTTTTCTACTTTCTTTCGAAAGGGTCGCCGACGTTACTATTACTCAGGAAGACGTGTCAAGAGAAATAGTACAGGGTCGGTACCGTAACCCATGTAGTTACAGTAGTTTAACTTCTTTAAGTCACTCCTGAGGTACCGTTGACCAGAGGGTAACGTCACTTGCAGTGCCCCGAGCCGCAGACAGCGGCCGCGCCGGCCAGGATGCCGATCCCGAGCCACTCCGCAGCCTTCTTGATCCGCTGCAATTTGCTCCCGCCCTTCGCCGCGGTGACAGCCTCGTTGCGTTCCTTCGTGAGTGCGACGATCTTCACCGTGTCGTCGGCTTTGTCCTGTTGGAGTACCAGAACTTTCTGCTGGCATTCCTTGCAGGACGCCGCGAAGTCGAAGAGCGGCTTTAAATCCGCCGCCGGGATTGTGGCGGTCTGTCCGGGTTGGACCCCCGCGACATTGGGGTTGCCCTGCGCCAGCGCCGCCGGGAGATTGAGCGTAATGGGTTGGGGAAGGGGAAGTACCTGAGGCAACGCCTGAATCACCTGTGTCGGCGTCTGTGTGCGTTTTTTGAGGTCCTCGAGCTGCGCCAGCGAATCCCGGAGAACCGCCGCACGAGCGTCCTCCCGTTTGCCGGCCTCGGCGATGACGGAGTTCTGTGCGTCGAGAGTCGCCTTCAGACGGATGCCCTCCTCGCGCGCCCCAATCCACGAACCGCCGATGATGCCGATCACCACGAGCGCGATGAGCGCGCCCGCAATTTCAAGCTTGTGTCTTAGGGTCAGCATCCGGTCCTCCTGGCTGCGCTGGCAAGTTCGCCGCGAGCACGTTCTCTTGGATCGAATGCCCGAGTACGAGACCGCCGAGCGTTCCCATGAACCCGATGTAGGCCGGCGTCATCTTCCCGAGAAAAACCATCACGTGCCCCGAGATGAAGAACGCGATGAAGAACGCAGTCGATCTCCCGTGAGTGACCTGGAGGATCTTGTGCGAGATATTTCGGAGCCACTCCATGCGGCTCATAGTTTCTTTTCGATGTCGGCGATGACTGCGGCGACCTTGTTCTTCGCCGTTTGAGTATCGGAGTCGAAAGCAGCCCTGAGCCGCCCTGAGAACGCCTCGAGCTCTTGCTTCGATGCCGTCGCCTTGGCCGCCAAGATCGCGTGGAAGACCGAACCGACAACAATTCCAATGAGTAGGCAGAGAACTGCCACAACGAACATGTACATTTACGTTACCTCCTGTGAAGTGCCCGCCGCTGGCGGGGGATTTCTGACCGCGGTCACGAGCCGCGTGACGGTGTCGATAAAGCGGACCCATCCGGTGAGGCCGCCGTTCACTTTGCGCCGGACCATTTCCCAGTTCTCCTGATTCGCGGCCGCCTGGACGCCGCGCTCGTGAAAGAACAGCGCCAGGATGTCCGCGGCGACGGCCGGGTCGAGCGCGAGATCGGGATTCGCCACGAGGTCCCGCCCGATTTCCGCGCCGAAGTGCGCGTAGTTCGACCGGCCGGTGATTTGCACGAACCCGCGGCCGCGGAACCGCACGCCGTCGCCGGGATTCGTGTTGCCGAGGTCCTTCCTGTTCTCGTACAGATTTGTGAGGTACGTAGGACCGCCCTGCTCTTTGATTGGACCAAACTTCCCCGTCTCGATGGCCACGGTCGAGATCGCCGCGACAGCGCACAGCGATGAGTAGATGCCGCGCCGGTCGAGAGCCGCCTCGAGCAGCGGCCAGTTCGCGCTGACGTTCACGAACGGACCGTAGGGTCCGAGGATCGCCGCGATGATTTCCGGCGAGAGCGGGAAGTTCATTTGTGCAGGTACCCCTTCACCAGTTCGTAGAGCATCGTCACGAGCCCCGAGAGCACGGCGGTCATGATCCAGTTCTTTATTTTCAGAGTCGACCCCGCGCTTTCGAGGATGCGGATCTTGTTGTGGGCCGCCTGGATATCCTGATTCGCTTTTACCATCTGCGTCTGGGACAGGATCGCGGCCTGGTCCGCTTGCCTGCGCTGTTCCCGCTGCATCGCCTCGAGCGTTTTCAGAACGTAGAGCCGCTCGTCGCGCCACTCGCCGGATGTGTCGACAGGACTCATATGCGGTCCGCTTTCGCAATCGCCGCGTCGCACTCGAAGAGCTCGCCGGCGAGTTCCTTCATGCGCGTGGTGAGAGCCGTCGCCGCGGTCTTCCGGGCTTCGTCGATTCTCGCGAGCAGCAATTCCCTCCGCAGGTACGGCGCGATTGCCCTGCGGTAGTCGGCATAGTCGGGGTCTCGCGGACCCTCGCCGGTCTTCTCGAAGTGCGCCTCCATCTTCATCGCGAGCGACCGCGCGACCGAAGCGATGCGGCCCTCTGGAGTGTCTTCGTAGTTGGTGGTGCGTCCGTTCATGGCTCCTGCAAATAGGCCGCGTACACTTTCACCTGCACGCCGCCCGTGCTTCCCGGAATCTGACAGATCGCCGAAACCTTCACCGCGAGCGTCGGCGCCGACACGCCTGCTGAAACTGCCAGCGAAACGGTGTTCCTCGCCACAGTTCCGGCGCCCGGTATCGCTGAAGCGAGCACGGTCTCGGTCACGCCGACGAACGCGCTGACTTTCCACGCGGGGAGTGTTTGCGACGGAGCCACGAGGTCGTTCTGCGTCACCTCGAAATCGACCTTGATGTGACCCGTGCCGCCGGTCGTCCCGTTCATCAGGTTGGCTTTCACGGCGACCACGTCCCCCGCGGCGCCGCCGCAAGTGAGCGTCGCGAACGTCGTGTCGTCGCCGTCGATGATGTTTCCCGGATTGAGGCAAACCCCGGTGTAGATGTCGTAAACACCCGTGACGACGGCGCTGTTCGCCCAGAACCCCGGAGGCCAGCCTCCGCCGCCAGACGGCTGGATCGCGATGGCCTTCACCGTCGTCGACGCGATGACGGAGATCGGCGTGGTATACAGCGTCGAGGCCCCGGTCGGCGTCGAGCCGTCGGTGGTATACCGGATATCGAACCCCTGGTCCTGTGCGAGCGTCACCGTCTGGTGCGCGGGATATTCGCCGCCGCCCATGCCCGTCGGCGCGTCCGCGACCGCCGGGATCGAAGCAACCGTGACGATGACTGCGTTAACGATGGACGACGAATAGCTCCAGACCGGATTCTCCGCGAACGCCGAGCCGAAGAAATTCCCGATTTCATCGAACGTCGCCTGCGAACCTAAAACGCCGAGACTTCCGACCGCCGTGGTGTTTGCTTCGTACTCCCGATTGGTCATCCCAGCACAGGTGGGGTTGATGTTCCCGGACCGCGTCGCGAACACCAGCAGCGCGTATTCGGTGACGTTGCGCGTGACGGAACTCGTCTGGATGAGCGTCCCGAACGGAAAGGAAAAGTCCGAGGTCCATCCGATTCCCGAGTTGATGCCGTCCACGTCGACGACAAAAAGTTCCCCTGCGTTCGGGGAAATCTCGTGGATCGAAATGAACATAAGGCCGGGAGCCGTCGACGTCGCGACGACCGCGCCGTTCGGTCCGACTTTGGAGTAGGGAATGAAAAAGACCTGCGTGAGGATGTCCCCGCCGAGTCCAACGGTCGACTGCCTCTTCGGACTCCACGCGCCGTGAGCCGTGTCCGCCACGGTGATCGTCGGGTACGGAGTCGAGTTGCTGTTCGGATCGATCCACGTCACCGCCGCGAGCAGTCCGTGTCCCGCGGCGATGTTCGAAGTGAACGTCGCTGAGACGGTCGTCCCGGAGCTCGCGTGATTGCTCTTCGACTGAACGAAAGACACGCTCACAGCAGCAGGCCTCCAACCGAGGTCGCGCTGAATTCATAGCGCCCTGGCGACGGGAGTGTTGTGGCCGTCCCGAACATCGTCGTCGAGACTACCTGAGGGAAATAGCTCGAGAGCAGCCCAACGTTCGAAGAGATCTCGAGAGTCGTGAGCTTCGTGAAGTCGGCGTCGTCGATGGCCCGCTGCGCCGCGGTGTAGGTGAAGGACTCCCCCGCGCCGGTGCTGATCGGAGCTCCGACGGCAGCCCCCGCGATTTTCTTCTGGACGGTGAAGAACTGTCCGACCTCCCCGGCGACGTCGGCCGCGTCCTGCTGGACGGTGAGAACTTGCGTGAGCCGGTTCCGCGAGCTCCACGTGACCGTGAGATCGCCGGCGACGGTCGCCGGCCGAACTCCGTAGGCGTGTCCGTTCACGCTGATGTTTCCTGGCGGGTACGGCCGCAAGTGCCGCGAGCGCGTGGTGAGCGTCACGTCGGACGCTGCGGAGAACAGGAGCTGGTCGACGGAGGAGTTCGGAGTAAAGCGCGCCGTCACGGTGAGGTCCGCGGCATACGGCGTCGGCTTCGTCACGTTCGCCCCGAGCGAAAAGAAAAACACCTTCGCGCCCAGCGCGTGGTTCGCGGGGACCGTGTCGAGCAGACCGCGCGCGACGCCTGCGATGGTGTAGGTGCCGTCCGAATTCAGCGTCGGTGTAGTCCACGCCATGATTTCGTTGTCGATCATGCAGAGATTGACGCCATTCGCGAAGTCGGTGGATGACGCGGCCGCAAGCTGGTCGAGATCGACGCCGCCCGTGGCAGATAGAACGAACCCGGTGGAATCGAACGCTGCGAGACCGGACGCATACGCGGCGTTAAGCACGCCGACGGGACAGAAACTCGATGCAATCCCCGAGTCGGCGAAGCCGCTGCCGGGGTTGAGCCAGATCTCGAAAGACTTCTCGTTGACCGCCGGATCGCGCCCGGCCATCGCGAGCGCGTAGATGCCGAGCGGGAGCGACTCGCTCTGCTGCAACAAGTAGGGAAGTTCCACGAGCTGCGCCGCAGAGCACGGCGTCGCGGCGCCGGCAGGATTCGCCCAACCTGAGCCCGGAGGCGCGACGAACGCCACGCTGTTGATCCCGAAGATATCCTCGACAGCGTCGATGCTGATCTTCCCGTCGGTGAGCTCGCCGTAGCTGATGCGCGTGATGCGAAACACCTGGTTCACCACGCCGAGCGGAACCCACGTGAAACGGAAGAGGCCGCCTGGCCGGAACTGCCATGCGCTCCGGTTCGCCACGAGCTTGATCTTCGCCAGGGGATAGGTGAGCGTCTTCAGGACACGCATCGCCACGAGCGCCGCGGCGGCCTCGGAACTGATCCCCTTGAAGTCGATGATTTGCGGACGGACCTCGCCCGTGACGGCGATGTTCGCCGGATCGTAGGCGCGAATGGTGCGGTCTTCGAAGTTCGCCGCACGCGACGAATAGCGAACGTTGAGGAGATTGCTCGTCTCGCTCCACGAGCCGCGCGAAAAGTCCGGCGTCCCGGGGATGTTGTCGACGGTCAGGACTGGAAGAGTCGACGGGTCGTAGCCGCCGCGAGCGAGCACGATAGTGAAGAGACCCGTCGCCGGGTCGGTGTAAACCAGGCCATCGCAGTGGCGGAGGATCTCGCCGACGAGCTGGTCCGCGCTCGCCTGCGTGTCGAACTGCATCGATATGCCGAGACCCTCGGCTGCCAGCGTGACGGCCGCGGCTGCGAAACTTGTCGCATCCATCCGCGCCGTCGGGATGCCCAGACCGTAGTCGACGTTGGTGAGGCATTCGTAGACGGCCAGCGCCGGGTTCGCGTCGCCGGCGATGTTGGCGATGCTCGGCCCCTGCGACAGCGGATCGGGGCAGCGCCGCACAACGAATGCGAGCGGCTTCAGATAATTCGAGGTCCCGACATAAAGCTGCTTGAAGACCGCGTAGCACTTCCCGTGGTACGCGGAGGCGGTGTGCGAGTGCTGCGTCACGATGACGAACTGGTCCCCAATGGCGAACTGCGTCGCGCCCGTGGCAATGAGGAGATTGATCCGCGAGCAGGAGAAGGCCTGGTCCGCCCAACAGGCGGTCGAGTTCTCCGCGTTGTGAGTGGTGTTGCTTTGCGCGCCAGACCTCGACCCCACGACCGAAAACTTCATCTTCTGGAACGTGCTGTGGAGCGCGTTCGCGTCGATACCGATGGCGGTGACCGTGATCGTTTCATCGAGGGAGTTGCTGCCGGCGGCGAGCGAAGTGATCAGGCCGTTGCCCACGCCGTGGAAGACGCTGCCGATTCCAGACTGGTCCGTGACGATACGGTTCTGCTTCGCGCTGAGATAGTCGTCCGGCTGCTGCGTGGCGAGGCCGCGGTAGAAATTTATGATCCCGGAGATGCCGCCGCCGCCGCCCGGAGCGGTACCGCCGAAGAGATTCTTCCCGGCCGCCGTGACCTCGATGTAGTTCTCGGTCGCGTCGCCGTTGGCGATGACCGCCGTGGTGTTCGGGATGTTCTTCGCATCCGCTTGAATCTCGACCAGCGCGTCGACTGGACCGTGGCACAGCATGAACTGGCAGCCTAGGTAGTACTTGAACCCGGTGATCTGCGTCCGCCCTAACGCGAGGATTCCTCCGCCAGTCTTAATCGCAATGCTTTTGAGATCGCCCCACCACACCGTGTTCCCGCCTTTGATCATGCAGGTGCCGAACACCACGGGGATCGCGCGGCCTTCCTGCGCCGTCGGGACGGAGAAGTCCCCGAGCGCGGACGGCTGCGGCCCCACGGGATGCGGAGCGAGCAAAGCACCCACTACGGTCGTTGCGACGAAAAGCAGTAGCAAAAGCCAGAAGAAGACGTCACCTCACATTCTGCGAGTTAACCTACGCTCGCCGAGCCATCGAACGGGTTCACCGTCGGAATCAAATCGAACCCGAGAAAACTGATCGTCCGCCCGTAATGCGCGCACGCGGAAAAGGTCAAAGCGCAGCCGGCCGTTCCGCTGACTGACGCGCCGACGGCGAGATCGGTGATCGGCGAAATAAGCGTCACCGTGGCCCCGGAGTGGCCGACGATCATCCGGAACTCGCCGCCGAATTGCAGGTATCCAGCCTGGAGCGTGTCCGGCAGCGCAGCGAACGCGGGGATCGTCAGCACCGTCCCGGTCGAATCAATCGCGGTGACCGTGCCGACGTAGGTGTGCGCCGCGAGGTTCGCGCCGCATCCCGCGTCGCCGAAAATGTGGGAACACGGCGCCTGGTAGAGCTGCTGCGGAATCTTCCGTTGGAGCAAGTACTGCGCGGAGTTGCAGGTGAGCTCGCACTGGTCCGTGAACCGCGCCGAGGCGATAACTCCGGTGAAGAGCACCACGGTCTCGGTGTCCGCGTAGTGAGAGCCGAAGACAGTGATGGCAATCGGCGAAGACGGCAGGTAGGGAAGCATCAGTCTGGCCAGCGCGTGATCCTTAGGGATGAACACTTTGATCTGGCCAGAGACGACTTCGTTCGACTGCTCGACGCCGGTGCGCGTGATCGTCTCCGGCGCGTACACCTGGCCCAGGTAGGTGATCGCAATCTCGGAACTCGTCAGAGCGAACGAGATGCCCGTGCCCTGGAATAAATAGAGCTCGTAAGGTTTTGCGCCGAACCCGGATTTTTCGAGAGCGTCGAAACTCATGGAAGTTCTCTCGGGACTTCCTCGAGCGAGAGCAATGACTCGGCATGCTCCGTGCTGTCCCACTTGATCGAGACGCGGTCAGACTCGAGCCGCGCGAGCGTGAGAAACGAGATCATCGTGGTAGCTCGAGGGAAGTTCTTCCCTGTCAGCGCCTCCAGCGTGAGAGTCTCGGTGCCGTCGCCGTTGTCGACCGCTGCGGTGATTTTTCCGTAGACGTTCCCGGAGCCATCCGTCGGAATGAAGGCGATGAACCTGCGCGCCGGCGAGGGGAAGAGAAACCGCGAGTAAAACTCCGACTTGATCCTGATGCCCAAGTCCGTCGAGAGCACATCCTGGTAGAGCACGAGATCCTGGTCCCACGTCGGAAGCCAGAACGGATTTAGTTGCCCGAACCGCCTCAGGATGAATGCGCGGAATGCGGTCACGTTCGGATGAGTGTCGAGCCACCACGGAAACTCCTGACCGACGATAGCCGTGCCTCCTTTGTCGATGATCTGAATCGGCCCCACTTTCGGATCGATGGTGACCATCGACCGTTTGTAGCTGCGCTTCAGCGGCGACTTCTCCCAATTCGGCGGGATCTCCAGAACGTCGAACCCTTTGAACTGCGTCGGCGACGTTGCCGGCGCCGGAGCTGGCTGGCCGGCCTCGCCGATGAAGTTCAAGTCCACGTGATCGATTTCGCTGCTATGCCTCGAGACGTCGACGGCTGCCGGCAGCCGGCAGAGAAAAATCGGAATGACGCGCGTCTGAGGTCCGCCCTTCCATGCGAACAGTGTCGGAGAAGAGACCGTCACCGAATTAGAAGCCACGCTCACGATGGAAAGCGCTTCGAACGTGAACTCATCGACCCAGATCGCTGCAAGACCGCCCGCGGCGAACTGGCGGTCCGTCGTGGACACGGGGATCACAAACGTGCCGGGCGCTATGTCGGAGAGCAGTGGCTGCGCGTCCGGCCACCAGGGGACGCCAAACGGCTGGTTCTGCCATCCCCAGATCAGCGACTCCATCCCGGCTGCGTCGCGAGCGTTGAGCGTGAGCGCGCGGTAGCGCATCGCGCGGCGTGGCAGTTGACGCAAGGCGCGCCGCTGCTCGTTGTCGGAATAGGAGCGGAGGACGTCCGTCAGGTACTCGAGCGTCTCCTCCATTCCCTCGCCCCACTCAGGAGCGATAGAGAAGAGCACGATGCGGGAGCCTGTTACTTGAACGTCAGCGCCGGCGATGCCGCTGAGAAAAGCGAACACCACATCCTGGCTGATCTGTGCTGGACCCACGCTCGGGATGGTCGCCTGGTAGATATAGGAGCCAAGCGCCGCGAAGACCAGCGGCTCGCCGTAGATGTCTGCGAGCGTGAGACCGCCGGAGCCGGTGATGGTGATGGATTCGAGCGTCTGATCCGAATCGCGGAAAGTGTTCCACACCTCGACAGGGAACTGCGTCGCCGAGAGAACGAACCCTAGCGCCTTCACGCGCGGAATGACGATGATCTTCTCGAAGAGCTGGCCGCCGAACGTCTCGACACGCTGGCCGGCGAGATTGTGATGAGAGATGGCAACCACGGGCTGGCGAACGCCGGCGTTCGCAGCCAGCGGGGAGGAAGCAAGACTCAAGAGTAGAGTGCCGGCGAACGCCGCTGCCGTGATGTTCGAAGAGCGGTTCGTCGGGTCCAGCCCGCCGGGAAATAAAATCTTCTGTCCTGCGAAATCAGCCATCGGACTCCTACTGCTTCACGACCGCGAAGTTCGGAAAGATTTTGTACGTCGTGCCGCCGAGCACGTATTCGGAGGCGTTCGAGAACCCGTTCCCGACAGCGTTCGTCGCAAAAATGTTCGGCACCGTCCCGAGCATCGAGAAGCCCGTGGTCGTGCCATCGCGCAGCACCCACAAGATGAGCGGGAGCAGGTTCGCCCGGCCGTCCTGCACGCTGGTTTGCTCGTACTGGAAGTAGGAGGTCACGGGGCTGTAGGCGTAGACCGGGAAATTCAACTTCACGGCTGAGCTCGCGCCGCAAACCGAAGTGTCGCCTTGCTTCCCCGTGAACCCGAAATCCGGCCCGGCTGTGGCGTTGTATATCCCGACCCATTTTCCAGTCCACGAGTCCACGTCGGCGCGGACAAACCCACACCCTCCGCCTTCAGGGTCGACATTCACGAAAGGACAATCGGAAGTGCTCGTGAAGCCTGGAGTGTTGGCGGGCGCGCCGGTTAAGCTGGTGTAGTAGCCAGAAGTAGAGCCGAAAAAATACGGACCTCCAGTGTAGCTCCCCTCCTTTTGAATCGAGAGACCCCATCCGATGTGCACGTAGAGGCCGGAAGTCTTCTCCACCACCACCACAATGTTGTCGGCGGTCGAGTCTGCGAAAAAATAGTAGTTCGGGAAAGGGCCGGCGGAGAGATGCATCCCCACGCCAATCGGAAACGTGGAACTCCCTATCGGAGCGCCCGTGACCTGATTGTTGAATGGCTGGCCCGAGTCGTACGCCGTGCCGGTGTACATGTGCACGCCGTAATGCGCGGTTCCGTAGCCGGCGTGCCAGGGGACGCTGCTTTCGTTCTCCACGGCGCGGAGATGGACGTAGTTCGCATTGTGGTGAAGCGACGCTGTCCATCCTGAGCCTTCGATCGCGCTGCGGTCCTGCGTCCAGCCCAGACTCACGAGCCAGGTCACGATCTGCTTTACCAGATCGGTCGACGAAGTCGCGCTCCCTGTCTGATAGCTCATGGCGCTCCTCTAACTCAGTCGAACTGCGAAAAAATCCGCCTTCGTGTTGCGGAAGACGTTTTGCACCACGAGGTAAGGAATTCCCTTGATGGTGATGGTGTTCTCGGACCCCTGTGAGAATCCGCTGGTCGCGTGGACGCCGTCGAGTTCACCGTACATGTTCGGAGTGTTGTCAAAGAGAACGACGGGGAGCAGCGGGTAGCCGCCGTCCAGATTCGGGCGCCAGTCGTAGTTCGTGCTCTGGTCGACATACGCGAACGGCCACACCTGCCCAAAAACCGTCTCGGTGTTGGCGATGTCGAACCCGCGCCACGCGAGTCCATCGAGCCGGAGCTGGAGCGAACTTCGATAGTCGAAACCCATCGCGGCCGCGTAGGGGATCGCGAAGTTTCGCATGTCGTTTCCTGTGTAGCTCCAGCGCCACGATGGACTCGTCGTCACGGGCTCGGTCTGAAACGCCAGGTTCCCTCCGACGATGAGCGGGTAGGGAAAGGAACCCGGAGCCATGTAGCTGTTCATGAGCCCGAGGTAGGCCGCGACGTAGACCGTCGAGACCTTCGCGACGATAATCACGCGCCGGCCGTTGGCGACGATCCAGTAGGGGATCGAAGAGTTCCAGAGCGTGAGGACAGGAGAAGGGTGAGCCTGCGACGCGCCGCCGACGTAACCTGGCTGTGCATTGAAAGCCAGTGCGGAGTTGTACGCGCTGAATCCGCCGAGCCGCCAGTTGTAGTAGTCGGTGCCGACGTCTGAGAAAACTTTCGCTCCCACGAAGATTTCATCGAGTCCGCCGTTGCCCGGAGCTTCCCAAATCATTTCGCTTCCCGCTACCCGCCGTTCTGAGGTCCATGGCGGACAGACCGCGAACGTGAAGACGTCCCCGGCGATGAACGCGGTCCCGCCGGCGGTGATGGTCAGATTCGCCTTCGTCGAAGCGAACGCCACTCCGACCGTGCCGGTCCCGAGCGAGCCGGAGACGGACCCCACCACACCGAAATGCGTCGCGTCGGTGAACGTGACGGTGATGACTTCTGCGACGCCGGCGGACCCGCCGAGCGCGGCGATGGTTCCATTACCCGTGCCGACGAAAGATGGAGTGAGCGCCATCCCGGTCGTCGTCAGAAACGTGTCGAGAACGTTCAACAGGTCGGCGTAGTCGGTCGCGGTTCCAATTTTGACGCTCATCTATGAGCTCCTCGAAAGTGCTTTTCCCGCGGCCTTCGGATTGTTCGCGAGGTGGGTGAGGATGATGTTCCCCGCCGCCTTGCTCGAGAGATGCTTCAGAATCAGACCCTCGTCGAGACCGATACCGAGGTTGATGTTCGAGTCGCCTCCACCGCCGCCGCCGGTTCCCACGAGACCGCCCTCGGCGAATTTCGGAAGAGCCAGGTGCTCGAACGAGGGGATCGTCAGTCCGCGGTTGATGGCCTCGAGATTGTGAACGCCGAATGAGGAGACCGCGTCGGCCTTCACGATGTACTCGCCAGGAGAAACGCGCGCCGGAATCGAGTCGGACTTTGGACCGCCAGGCCCCCTGATGAGTCCGCCCTCGGCCGCGCCGAACGTATTCATCCCGCCCACGGAGCCGCCGCCGGAGAACCCGCCCGCAGCCTTCAACAGTTTTGTGACAAGGAGTTGGATGTACATCTGCGCGATGATTTTCGCGATGGAGGACACCACGCTCGAGGCCAGGTTCCTGAACGCCAGGCCGACGTTCTGCGTTCCCTGGAAGAGCATGTCGAAGGCCCCCGACAGCCCGGTAGTGAGCGCGTCCTGCACGCCGGCTCTCAGAGTTTTCATTTGCTGCCCTGCGGTGTTGGTCGCCGACTTTACTTTGTCGAGGCCTTTCTGGTAGTCCTCGGCCTGCGCCTGCTGTTCTTCCGTCGTCGCGTTTGCCTTCATCTGGTCGGCAATTTGCTGCAGAGCGGGGAGCTGCTCACGGTAGAGATCGAGGATCTGTTGGTCCGCCTGGAGCTGGAAGAGTTTCCCGTTTTGAACCTTGTCCTCGATGGCGGCTTTCTTGTCCTCGAGGAGCTTCAGGCCCGCGGAGCTGGCCGTCTTCTCCTGAGTGAACGTGGCCTCGGCCGTTTTCACCGCAGCGTAGTGCGCGAGCTCCGCGTCGATTTGCTCCTTCGACGCGCCGGACTGTTCCAGGATGAGCCGGAGCTTCTGCTGCTCGATGGCGATTTCCTGCTTCGCGACCGCGAGAGTGTCGTGCTGCGCGGTATCGATGAGCTTGTGGAACTCCAGAATTTTGAGCTGGTTCTCGTTCTGCGCTTTGAACTGCTCGTCGTTCAGCGCCTGGATTTTCGTCCCGGAATTGACGCGGAGCTCGGTGATCTTCGTTTCGAGTTCGTCGACTTTCGCGAGAGCGTTCAGCCGGGCTCCCTCTTGCTTGTCGGCGTCCTTTGGTGTGGCGGCTTTTGTTTTGGCTTCCGCAGCCTTCGCGACCGCTCCCTTCGCGGCCTCGAGACCGCGCTGGACGATGGCAATCTCTTCCTCGCTGTCGGACAGGACCGCGGCACGTTTCCGCTCGAAGTACTCGTGGAGCGACATCTCGCCGGCGTCATACATTTCCTTGTCGACTTGCTCGGTCTGTTTCGCGTAGGCGCGGTGGACGGCGAGCTCGTCCTGGAGTTGTTTCTCGAGCAGCGAGAGCGCAGCCTTCGCCGCGGCGTCGGTCGGCGCGGAGGAGTCGATCGGCGGAGCGGGTTTCTGGTCCCCGCGGAGCCGCTTGATTCGCTCCTGCTGCCTTTTTTTCTCTTCTTCGTCTGACGGGAAGAGAGAATCGTAGATTTTCTTCTGCTGTGCCTTGGCATCGTCGTCGATGGCCGCGAGCCGAGCGACGAACTCCTTCGTCGCGTTGTCGGTAGCGGTCGCGAGCTGCACACTGGCGGCGCCGGCCGCCCCCGCGGTCCCGCCGGTGATGTACCCGCCGATGGCGGCGAACGTGGTCTTCGCGAACTCCTTCGTGTGGTTGAACGCGAAATCGAAGACTTCCTCGACTTCGGCCGCGGCGTGGCCCGCGGTTGCGCCGACGGAGAGCAGGCCGAACGCTACGGCTTTGATCGCCGTCCCCGCGGTCTTTCCCATATCTTTGAACGCGCCGCCGGCGCCGTCATCGCCGAGAGCTTCTAACAACGCATCACCGACATCGGAGATCGCCGGCAGCATGCCAGCTTCGAACTGCGTCGCCATCCCTTTACCGGCGTCGCTCAGTTCCTGCAGCGAGGCCTTCGCTGCACGGAAGGAATCGGTGGTGTCCTGGTCGAGGAGCAGTCCGAGCTTCCTGACCGAGGCGGTGATCTTGTCGAACCCCTCGCCAGCTATCGCGTTCGCCACGGGGATGATGTCGGTGCCGGCCTTCTGCCCGAAGATCGCGGCCGTCACCGTGGTTTTCTGGAACCCCTTCTCCATCTGCCCGAGCCGCGTGGTCACGAGCGCGAGCATCGCGTCCGGCTTCAGGCCGATAAAATCCTTCTGCGAGATCCCGAGCGCTTTAAAACTGAGCGCCGCTTTCCCGGACCCCTGCTGGAACTCGGTGATAGAGCGCGCGGCTTTGATGAGCGCCTTGTCGACACCCTCGGTGGAGACGGCTACTTCTTCGGCGACGTGATGGAACACAGAGAGCGTCTGCGTGGACAGGCCGGTCTTGTCCGCCATCTTCCCGATGTCGATAGCGGAGTCGAACGCCTCCTTCCCGATTCGGCCGAGCTCGAGCGCGCCGGCGGCCAGGACGATGCCCTCGAAGGCCTTCTTGAGAGAGAGACCGGAGCCGGCCGTCTCGTCCTGCTGCTTCTTCAGGTTCTTAAGTTGGCTGGTGAGCTCCTTGATGGCGGCAGACACGCCGGTGTCTTCGGCGGTCAGTTTTACTTTGATTTCAGGAGCATCGGCCATCGGTTAACTCCGTAGAATCCGCGGGAGCGCCGGCGGATCTGTCTTCTTTCGTTGGTGCGGAGCCAGCGCGCTCCACACGAGCAATTCCATTTCGTAGTTCCGCCGCGCGCCGGCTCTCAAATACTCGAGAAACGCGAGCAAGAGATCCCGCAGCGGCCACTCGAAGATTTCGCGAACCCGGCCGGCGTCGTGGCGAGCGACCTCGCGAATCATCGGCGCGAAGTCTCCGAGGTCGACGGAGCCACGTTCTTTGTAAGGGGGACCTTTGCGCTCCGGCTCGAAGATTTCTGGGAAGTCTCCGATGATGGTGCCCCGAACGAAAAAAAACCGATGACGAACCCGACGATTTCTTTCTGCATTGCGGTCTTCTCGACGATGTCGGTGATCGCCGCGAAGCGCGCCGCGTTGTCGTCGGCGTCCTTGCGGCTCCACACCTTTCCTTCCTCGGTGAGACAGCCTGCCAGGATGTGGTGCTTTCTGCCGGCGAGCAGGATTTTAGTGAGGAGTTCTTCGGCGCGCTTTTCCGGCGAGCGTTTGACACCGTCGAGTTCGCCGAGGATCTCGACCGCGCCTGAGGCCCGGATGTGCGCGAGGATGTAGTCGTCTTGGCTTGCGGTGAGAGTTTCTGTGATGCTGTGGAACTTCCTTCCGTCGAGCGTGATGGTTTCTAGCATTTATCCTCCGGGACGGGATCGCCGCCCGCTAACTGCGATGAAGGGGAGCTGGCAACAGACTCCCCCTCTGCACCTCTAGCACCCCTTCTTCCCCGGTCGCCGGGGCGCCAAGCGCTAGAAGAACGTGTACAGGTAGTACGGCGCCGCCGGGTGGTTCGCAGTGTCGTCGAGGATCTGCCCGTCGAGCGTCCAGTTCCCGTAGTCGTCCGCGATGAGACCGATCTGGCCGTTCGGGTTCAGATTGGCGCGCCAGATATCGCAGCCGATTTTTTGACCGTCCACCGGGCCCGGTATGAAAACAACATGCCCCTGCTGGTGCGGAACGGTAATGCCGGCGACCTGATCGAAAGCGCCCAAGAGCGTGTGATAGGTGATCGTGACGATGAAACCCGCCACCACGCCGGAGGTCGATGGAATATAAATCGTTCCGGTCACAGGGTCGGACACAATGTAATCGGTGCCGGCCACGAGGGTGACGGCGTTCTGCACCAGCACTGGCAGAGTCCCCGAGTTGTCGATGTTCGGATTCGCGGTACGGAAATACCGCCCCTTCGCGTTCGCGGCCTGCGCGACGCTGATGAGCGTCTCCAGCGTGAACGTGGAGACGGTCGTCGCAAGAGACGTCTTCCCCGCGGACATCGCGACGATGGCCATGTGGTCGGAAGAAAAGTCCGTGCCCGTGATGCTGATTTTCGGAACGCGTTTCTTCACCGCCGTGGCAATCAGCGAGACGCTTTTGTTCAGCGACTGGTAGAGCTCGGCGATGTCGTCCTTCACGTCGAGCTCGAACTTGGTGCAGTTCCCGAGATGCCGCAGGCCCGTGGGGAGTCCGTTCGCGTCAAAAATATCTAACAGGATCGAACCCTTTCCGAGCATGGGGACATGGGGAATCGGATATTTGAGTCCTGGCATTGTGTCCTCCTAAGACTTTGAAGTCGGATCGAGCCTGCTCGTCCGGTACCTGATGGTGATGCTCCACTTCGCCGCGGCGACCGGAGTCGTTCCCTCTTTCGAGGCCCACACCGTTCTGCCTTCCTCTACACCGCTCGCGAGACCGCCGAACTGCTCGTCCGCTCTCACCGCGGCCGCGGCCCACACGAGCACGGGATCTAGCGCCGCATCCGGTGGGACGCTGGTCGAGCCCTGCGCCCGGCATTCCAGCGCCACAGATAACTGCCGCTCGGTGAGCGGAGCCTTGTAGGTCTGACCTGCAAGAGGTTTCGGGGCTTCGTCGTCCGCGTAGACCATGATGGCCGGCAGCGAATCGACCTCGATGGGCCGAGTTCGTTCCCGGTGAACAGTGAGTCCCGCGGGACTCCCGGAGCCGCCGGCGGAGAGAGCCGTCACGAGCGCAACCATGATTTGTTCGCGAATCGAGGTCATCGCCGTCCTTCAGAATTAAGTGAGCGTCACGCCTTGCGGGGTGTTCTGTTGGTACCAGACACCGTTGTAGGCGATGAACTCGATGCTGCTGGCCACGGCCGCCGCGAACGTGGCGGTCAACTTCGAGCCGTTGATTTTGTTGGCCGGCGTGGTGACCACGTGAGCGAAAGCGGTCGTCGACAAAATCGCCAGATGCTTTCCGTCGTCTCCGACTCCGGGTCCGCCCGGCGTGGGAGCGGCGAGGGTCAGTGCCGCCGCGGAACCCATGGTGATGATCGCGAGGCCTTCGACGATTCCGATAGCGCCCGATGCCGCTTCGACTTCGATCTTGTCGCGCTCGCCCTGCTGCAGAGCCGCTATGGCCGCATCGATCTTGTCGAGATTGTCGTCTTCAGTCGGCTGTCCGCCCACCGCTCCGTCCTGAACGTTCGTGCCATAGGCCGTTTTCGTCAAACCGATCACTGCTGTTTTCGCCATTTCTTTCCTCCTCTTCGAATCAAAAAAACAAAACCTAAGCGCTCCACGACGAGACCGAATCGTCGAAGACTCCTGCATACAGAGCCTGGCCCACTCCGTTGATTCGCGCGTTTCGATTCGTCCAGTACTGCAGGAGAAACGCCTTGATGTTGGCCGTCGCCAAGCCCACGGGAAAGGAAAACGTGGCCTGCTCTTCCTGCACACTGCCGTTTTGAATGGCCGTATTCTCGGCCACGCTCGCACTCGCCCAGACGCTGCCGCTGACCTGCGCTTTCGCTCCGCTGGTGATGGGAAACCAGAACGCGCAGGACACGTTCAGCATGATGTTCTCTGCGGCTGCGCCGAGGATGATGATTTGCTTCGCCATTTTTTACGCTCCTGCTCCTACCAAAGCCCGCGGCCCCGCACCGCCCGCTCCCTTGAACGTGGCGTACACAATGGCCCAATCGCTTGTGTCTCCGGTATAGGTGGCCGTGTATGTCCCGCTTGAAGAAACGATTTTGTATTCGTCGTGCTCGCTGCCTTCGGAAATACCCGCAGTCCATCCACTGCCAACCACTGGGTTGCCTGAGTTGTTGACGCCGTAGGCGTAGAGAAGTTCGTTAGCAGAAAGGGTCGTGGCGGGGTTGCTGGCGATGGATGCCCCCGTTCCGTTGGTGGCCGCTGGAGCCTGGTCTAGTGGGGCTATCGGATCAAGACCAGAAAACTCATGAAGAAGAATTCTCTGAAAAGCGGCCGTACCTGGACCAGCATACGCAATCAACGCTTGGGTCGATCCAGTGGCGTTCAAGTTCTTGACGTACCAAAGGTACATCACCGTGTGATTGCCACCTATGTTGGCGTAGAACGGTCCAATCGCTGTTGACCAGACATTCCCTAAAGTGTCAGAAATAGTGCAGGTTTCACTGCTAGCCCCGGCTAGATTGGTGCCAAAAGAGAATGAGCACAAAAGCAGATTCCCCTTGGTGACGTTCGCAAAAGCGGATGAATTCGTACCGTTCGCCCCGAATTGTTGAACGTGCGAGATCATCAGACTTCCACGTACGTCAGGCAGCCGCCGACGGCGACGGCTCCCGAGAGATTGATGTCCAGTGCTTCGCCGGACACCGTTTGAAAAATTCCGACCGGGCAAAACGACTCGACCCATCCGCCGTTCGCCGCGAGGTAGAACAAGCCCGTTAAGTCGGTTGGCGTGACGTGCGACTGAAACTTCACGTTCACCGCACCGTTTGCCACGAGCGATAGGCGAAGGACGCGGATTCTCTTTCCACCGACCGCCGCCACTACGTTGGTGACTCCCGATGAAGAGGCGACGATGGTCGCGAACTTCGGCGTGAGCGCCGTCGTGCCGTTGAAGATCGTGCTCGTTTCCTGCGGACTCGACGTCTCGCCGATGAGGTTCGTTCCGGCCGGGATCGCCGGGAGCGATGCGAGAGAGACGGGAGACGTAACGCCGGAGGGATCTACTTTCAGCGCGTTTGTGAGCGCTGGCTGATCCGTGGCGAGAACCACGCGCTGCGTGCCCGCGGACTTGGTGCCGGAATTCGTGTCGACAGCGGTCCCGCCAACCTGAGATTGATTTACCTGAACTTTCGCCGCCGTGACCGCGCCCGCAACCGTCGCGAGATTTCCTCCCGCTTCTAGCGCGAGAGCCGACGTGTTGAGGTTTGTTCCGGCATTCGCCGTGACCGTGCCGCTCACAGGCTGCGTCGCTTGCCAGAACGTGCCGGTGACAGTGAGGCCTGCGACCAGTTTGTCGTAGATCGCCCGGAGCCATCCACGTATGCCCGTTCCTGCAATCACTGGCGGCGCCGCGCCGTCAGTTCCTAGACTCGCTTCCGTCGCCGCGCCCGCGGGAAGTGGGAGAGATGCCGCCGAAACGGGAGACGTAACGCCGGAGGGATCTACTTTCAGCGCGTTTGTGAGCGCTGGCTGATCCGTGGCGAGAACCACGCGCTGCGTGCCCGCGGACTTGGTGCCGGAATTCGTGTCGACAGCGGTCCCGC
>Ga0210406_10001620_pt1 | contig 27110 bp, 24 predicted proteins | sample IncBWC30MmetaG_FD_155454 | JGI IMG/M metagenome (GOLD analysis project Ga0210406, IMG submission 155454) | Forest soil microbial communities from Barre Woods Harvard Forest LTER site, Petersham, Massachusetts, United States - Inc-BW-C-30-M | ecosystem: Environmental > Terrestrial > Soil >... | reverse complement strand
GAACAATGCCGGCATTCAAACCTGGAAAGCGCTGCTGGATCTCGAAGAGCGCGACTGGGACCGGGTGATGACTACTAATTTGAAGGGCTGTTTTCTTTGTACTCAGCGCGCCGCCCGGCATATGAAAGCCGCGGGAGCTGGGCGCATCGTCAATATAGGATCGGGCTCGAATAAAGTCGCTTTCCCGAAATTGGTGGACTACACCGCCAGCCGCGGCGGCATTGAAATGTTCACCAAAGTGGCGGCGGTGGAGCTAGGACCGTACCAGATCACAGTGAACTGCGTCGCGCCCGGCGCCATCGAAACGGAGCGCACCCGGACCGAATTAGCGGATTTCGCGGGAACCTGGGCGAAGCTGACGCCGCTGGGCCGGATCGGGACTCCGCTCGACGTCGGCCGCGCGGTGGTCTTCTTTGCTTCGGAATCGAGCACCTTCATCACCGGCCAGACGCTGTGGGTGGACGGCGGACTGTTCTCGAAGCCGGCGTGGCCGTATTAGAATGACGATCGAGTCATGACACTGTTGCGAGATCTCACCCATGCATTCCGGGCGCTGGTTAAGAATGCAGGCTTCGCCATCATCGCCACCCTCACCTTGGCACTGGGGATCGGCGCTAACACCGCAATCTTCAGCATCATTAATGGCGTTCTGCTGTCGCCGCTGGCTTATCCCGATCCGGATCGAATCGTCGCGGTATCCACGTTCTTCAAGCAGAGCGGGGCAACCACGCCGCGACTGACCGGCGGCGATCTGGTCGACATTCGCGCGGATGGCCAGATTTTTTCAGCCTTAAGCTCCTACAACGGCGGCGAGATGGGCGTTCAGCTACCTGGGCGCGCGGAGTTCATCGGCGCATATCTCGTCAACGCCGATTTCTTTCGCGTCTTCGACGTCCGCCCGATCTATGGACGGCTATTTGAGAACGACGACCAGGATCGCGCCGCCGTGATCAGCCTGCCGTTCGCCGAGCGCAACTTCGGAACCGGGCCAGCTGCCCTGGGTCGCGCCGTGCGCATCGAGAATCGGTCTTACGAAATCGTCGGTGTCCTTCCGGCAGGTTTTCAGTTTCCGGCTGAAGCCCAAGTCTGGGCGCCTGCACCGGTGACGCCCGATAATTTGAATCGCACGGCTTACAACTATCGGACGGTGGCCCGGCTCAAATCGGGAGTCACGCTCGAAACCGCGAAGGCTCACCTGGAGACGATCGGCGCGCGGTTGGCCAGCGCTTTCCCGGACACTAATGGCAACAAGTCCTTCGTGGCGGTTCCATTGAGGGATCAACTCGTCGGGCCGGTTCGCACCACGCTGTACTTGCTGATGGGTGCTGTGGCGTTAGTCCTGTTAATCGCTTGCACCAACGTGGCGGATTTGATGCTGGCGCGCGCCACGGCACGATCGCGCGAAATAGCTGTGCGAGCAGCTTTGGGCGCGAAGCGTTGGCATATCATTCGTCCGCTTTTGGTTGAAAGCGCCGTGCTGGCGCTGGTGGGTGGCGCGCTAGGCGTGGTTCTCGCGAATGTTGGGACCGATTTGCTAGTACGTGTCTCGTCCGAGCGCGTCCAGTTGCCCCGATTGAACGACATCCATGTGGATCGTCTGGTCTTACTGTTTGCCACCGTGATCTCCCTCGGCAGCAGTCTGATCTTCGGCTTGGTTCCCGCGTGGCAAGCGTCCCGTCTCGACCTTCAAGACGCACTGAAGCTGGGCGGGGCGCGCGGGCTTCTAGGTGGCCGCTCTCCTCGACTGCGCAATGGGCTGGTGATCGCGCAGATCGCGCTGTCTTTCGTCCTGGCGGTGGGCGCAGGTCTCCTGATGCGCAGCTTTGTGGCGCTCAACAATGCGCAATTAGGTTTTCGTACCGACGGCATCCTGGTTATATACGCGCACGCGCCGGCCGGGACACTGGATGAACAGCTCGGTGTCGGCCGGCTCTTTGAACGCTTATTCGGCGAGTTGGCCGCTCTTCCAGGCGTCAAGTCGGTAGCCGGCGCCATGGGACTGCCCACCGGACAATACGGGTCCGATGGTTATTACGCGGTCGAGGGCAAGCATATCTTTGCTCCGGGCCAGCGCCTTCCCCACGCCGGTTTTCGGCTGGCCAGCCCGGAATATTTCGCGACCATGGGAATCCCGCTGCTGCAAGGGCGCGAGTTCTCGAGCCGTGACGAATACAATGCCAACTTCGTCGCCATTATCAGCGAGGCTTTGGCGCGCGAGATCTTCCCCAACGAAGATCCAATCGGTAAGCGCGTTCAGTGCGGCTTGGATTCTCCGAACTGGATGACCATCGTTGGGATCGTCGGAGACGTGCGTCAGGATTCACCAGCCTCCGCACCGGCCCCCGAGCTTTATATGCCACTCAAGCAGCATCCGTATCATGCCAACGAGCTGCAAGTGGTGGTGCGGACCGCTGTCGAGCCGGGATCGCTGATCAACGCGGTCCGCCAGAAGGTGCGGAGCCTGAATCCTGAGATCGCGATGAAGTTCACCACCTTGGACGCCATGGTGGCCGAGTCCATCGCCCGGCCGCGCTTCCGAATGCTGTTGATCAGCGCCTTTGCGGGATTGGCGCTGTTATTGGTGATGGCAGGCGTGTACGGTGTCATGAGCTACGTAACCACCCAGCGAACTTCCGAATTCGGACTGCGGGCGGCTATGGGGGCGACGCCCGGCGATCTAATCGGTTTGGTTCTGAAGGGCGCGATTCGGCTTGCAGCCGTCGGGCTGGCACTTGGGATTTTACTGTCGCTGGCTGCTGGTCGAGCGATGGCAAGCATGCTTTTCGGACTGAGACCGGCCGATGCGACCACCTATCTGGCGGTTCTTTGCGCCGTGACGCCGATAGTTCTGCTAGCCGCCGCTGTGCCGGCTTGGCGAGCTGCGCGGATCGATCCCCTAACAGCGCTGCGAGAAGAATAGCCTCCCAGACTTGACAATCGCACACTAAAATTTGATAATGGACTTAGGCTAATATACGAAGCCGGGAATCTTACCCGGAGGACCGAGGAAAAATGAGCAAAATCATAGGCATAGACTTGGGAACGACGAATTCAGTCGTCTCCGTTATGGAGGGTGGACAGGCGGTCGTCATACCGAATCAAGAAGGTGGCCGGACCACGCCATCAGTGGTGGCTTTTACCAAGAGCGGTGAGCGCCTGGTAGGCCAAGTGGCCAAGCGGCAATCAGTTACCAATCCAGAAAACACCATTTACTCAATCAAGCGCTTCATGGGACGGAAATTCAGTGAGGTTTCCCAGGAGATGAAGCTGGTTCCTTACAAGGTGGTGGCGGGCGAGAACTCGGACGCACGCGTCGAGATCAACGGCAAGAAGTATTCGCCGCCCGAGATTTCCGCGATGATCCTCACCAAGCTGAAGGAAGCGGCTGAAGCTTACCTGGGCGAAAAGGTCACCAAAGCCGTGATCACGGTGCCTGCATATTTCAACGATTCGCAGCGCCAGGCGACCAAAGATGCGGGGCAAATCGCCGGTTTGGAAGTGATGCGAATCATCAATGAGCCGACGGCGGCGGCGTTGGCCTACGGACTCGACAAAAAGAAGAACGAAACCATCGCTGTCTATGACTTCGGTGGCGGCACGTTCGACATCTCGATTCTGGAGGTGGGCGATGGCGTGGTGGAAGTGAAGTCGACCAATGGCGACACGCACTTGGGCGGTGACAACATCGACCAGCGGATCATCGATTGGCTGATTCAGGAGTTCAAGAAGGAAACCGGGGTCGACGTCTCCAAAGATCAGATGGCGCTACAACGCCTGAAAGAAGCGGCCGAGAAGGCCAAGATCGAGCTGTCGACGGTACTGGAAACCGAGATCAATCTGCCGTTCCTGACGGCCGATGCCAGCGGTCCCAAACACATGAACACCAAGCTGACGCGGGCGCGGCTGGAGCAGATGGTGGCCGATATCCTGGAGCGGGCGAGCGGTCCTTGCAAGCAGGCACTAGCGGACGCCGGGGTGACGCCGCAGCAGATTGATGAAGTTGTTCTGGTGGGCGGATCGACGCGCATGCCCAAGGTGCAGCAACAGGTGCGCGATTTGTTCGGCAAGGAGCCCAACAAGAGCGTAAACCCGGATGAAGTGGTCGCCGTGGGCGCCGCCGTTCAAGGCGGAGTGCTGGGCGGCGAGGTGAAAGACGTTCTTCTTCTGGACGTCACGCCGCTATCGCTCGGGATCGAGACGCTGGGCGGAGTATTTACCCGGCTGATCGAGCGCAACACTACCATCCCAACGCGCAAGAGCGAGATTTTCTCGACGGCGTCCGATAGCCAGGCCTCGGTCGAGATCAAGGTCTATCAGGGCGAGCGCGCCATGGCGGGCGACAACAAGATGTTGGGCGTCTTCCAACTGGTCGGTATTCCTCCGGCTCCGCGCGGTATTCCGCAAGTGGAAGTGACTTTTGATATCGACGCCAACGGTATCATGAATGTCACGGCGAAAGACAAGGCCACCAACAACGAGCAGAAGATCACCATCACGTCTTCTTCGGGTCTAAGCAAAGAGGAAGTGGACAAGATGGCACGGGACGCCGAAGCGCATGCCGGCGACGATCGCAAGAAGAAGGAAGAGATCGAGTCCCGCAATCGCGCCGATGCGATGGTTTACAACATCGAGAAGATGTTGAAGGAGCATCGCGACAAAGTCAACGCATCCGACGCCAAAGCGGTAGAGGAAGCGCTCGAAGACACCAAGAAGGCCATGCAAGAAGGTGGTATCGACCGCATCAATCAGGCCACCTCGAAGCTTGAAACCGCCAGCCACAAACTGGCCGAAGCGATGTACAAATCGGCGGGCCCAACTGGAGGTCAGCCTGGAGGTCAAGCCGGAGAACAGCCGGGCGGTCCGGCAGGTGACGGCCATGCGGCCGGGGGCGAATCAAAGCCCAAAGACAACGTCGTCGACGCTGAGTTCGTGGATGTAGACGAAAAGAAATAACCCCGGGGTTCTACCGGGAGATTTGAGAACGCCATGCCAGCCGCATCTAAACAGGATTACTACGAGCTGCTGGGCGTGTCTCGCGACGCCAAGGCCGACGAGATCCGCAAGTCGTACCGCAAGCTGGCTCGCAAACACCACCCTGACCTGAATCCTGGTGATAAAGCCGCCGAAGAGCGGTTCAAGAAGGTGCAGGAAGCCTACGATGTCCTGAGCGATTCAAAGAAACGCCAGGTCTACGACCAGCACGGGTTTTATTCGGACAATATCCCGCCCGGAGGTCCGGGGCCCGGCCCGGGCGCGGGATCCTACGATCCAGGCATGGGGTTTGGCGGCTTCGATTTTTCCGATTACGTGAATCAGACCGGCGGAGCTGACCGTGGCGCCGCCGGCTCCAGTCAATTCCGCGACATCTTCAGTCAGTTCTTCGGTGGGCGGGGCGGCGATAATCGCGCCGCCTCGGGTCCTGAAAAAGGGTCCGATCTTGAGTATGGGCTGAATATCGATTTCTGGGAATCCATCCGCGGCACCCAGGTGCGGCTCAACATCGTCCGTCAGGAAACTTGTGAGACCTGCGGCGGTTCGGGCTCAGTAGGCGGCGCCACGACTGTTTGTCCGGAATGCGATGGCACTGGCAACGTCACGCAGATGGCGGGGGCGATGAAATTCAGCCTGACGTGTCCGCGCTGCGACGGTAAAGGCCGGCTGCGTAATGTGTGCCCCACCTGCCATGGCGACGGGCGGCTTTCGAAGCCAGATGTGGTCGAAGTACGAATACCGCCGGGCGCCCAGTCCGGCTCGCGTCTGCGGGTGGCGGGGAAAGGCAATGCCGGCAGGAATAGCGGTGCGGCAGGTGACCTGTACATCACGGTTCGGGTGACGCCGCATCCGTTTTTCGGCAGGGAAGGCGATGATATTCTCATCCAAGTGCCGGTGACGGTTTCCGAAGCCGGTTTAGGGGCGAAGATTGAAGTTCCCACCATCGACGGCCGCGCTCTTCTCAAAGTGCCGCAGGGTACGCAGAATGGACAGAAATTCCGTTTGCGCGAGAAGGGCGTGATGAACGCGCGCAAGGACAAGCGCGGGGACGAGATCGTGGAAATCGTGATCCAGGCGCCCAAGGCTCAGGACGAGCGCACCAGAGAACTGCTGCGGGAGCTATCGCAAGCGAATACGGAAGATCCTCGCAAGGAGATTTGGACCAAGGTGTAAGACGAGCAAGGAATAACCATGGCAAGAGCGAGATCGAAAGCCGCGTACATGATTTCCGCCGTGGCGGAACAATATCAGATCCATCCCCAAACACTGCGGCTGTATGAGCGGGAGGGGCTGTTAGCGCCTTCTCGAAGCGAAGGAAATACGCGCCTGTACACCGACGATGACCTGGAGCGGCTGGAAGTGATCTTGAAGCTGACGCGCGAGCTGGGAGTGAATCTGGCCGGTGTCGAGATCATCCTGAACATGCGCGAGAAAATGGCGGGCATGCAGCGGCAGATCGAAGAGTTCGTTTCGACGTTGAATCATGAATTCACGGTTCGAGCCAGAAAGTCGGCGGAAGAGCCGCAGCACTCCTTGATCCCCGTGATTCAGGTGATGTCGCTCACCGGCCTGGAATCGGAACGCAAGGCGGAAGCGAGAAAGCGGAGAACAGATAGCAGGAAGCAGTAGGCAGCGCAAGCCGCTTCCACCGGGTTATTCTAGTGCATTTTCTCCAGCAACATCCCCGTAGTGGCGTCCACAAAAACGGAATAGTCACTGCTGCTCACCGATTCGCCCCAAATCACACGCCAGGTCGGGTCGGGGAAGCGTTTGTTCTGCTCCAGCAAGTATGAAATTACTTTGTCCGGGTTCTTCTTGATGTAATCCTGACTCTTGGCCGCGGCGGTGTCGTACGCCTCATCGGAATCGATCTTGAGGGCTGCAGGCAGGAACGGCGATGTAGCTCCTCGGCCTACCGCATAATCTTCCGCAATCCCGGCGAAAACTCCCTGGTGCAGGTTGCCTTCCGCTTCCACCGCTGAATAGGTGTAGGTCCGGGACTTTCCGAGCGAAGGCGAAGCAAAGATGGCCTGCCAGCCTCCGGCTTTACCCTTCTCCGGTTTGACCTGCGACAGATTGATGCTGCGCAACTCTAACGGCTCCGCATCCGGCGCCCAGCCTCGGGCTTGTGGATACATCATCTGAAAGGCCTGCCTTCCAGACAACGGCTCGGGTGGTTTTTCGGGCGCTTTGGTTGTCTCGGCTGTCTTAGGGGCTTCAGAACATGCGGAAAGCAAGAGAGCCAGCGGCAGCACCAAACGACCCCATGTGGGCATTGACATGACTTCATTTTCACACGGGCTCGCGCTAAGAGTCTCACAGTGGTTGCCATTGGCAAGGTTTATAATGTCTGCAGGCGGGACGCTTATGACAACCAAAGTTTTTCTGCGTTGCTCGGTGGGGCTGACGCTGAGTATCGGTCTGTTCGCACAGACGCGGCCAACCAATCCCGGAGGCGGAGGGCCCGGCGGTAATCCTACGGCTCCCAATCCGAACTCTCCCACCCAGCCGGGAGTCGGAACCCAGCCGGGAAACAACCAAGGAAACTTTCCAACGCCGGATACGCTGCAGCGGCCCCTGATACTCATGGGTAAGGTGGTGATGGACGACGGCACGGCTCCATCGGAATCGGTAACGATTCAACTGGTTTGCAACGGAGGGCCCCGCTCAGTAGGTTTCACCGACTCGAAGGGTGGATTTAGCATCGACCTATCCAGTCGTACGAACAATGCGGCGTTGATGGACGCTAGCCAGCCGATCAGTGGCGGCGGGTTTGGTGGAGGTGGGTTCGGCTCCCCCTACGGTTCGGGGACGGGCCGCATGGGGTCGCAAACAGGTTCTAACGGTCTGGGTGAGCGCGATCTCATGAGCTGCGATCTGCAGGCCGCTCTGGCTGGCTTTCGTTCCGAACAGGTTCATTTAGGTGCGCGCCGGTCGTTGGACAATCCCGATGTGGGCACAATCATTCTGCACCGGATCGCCGGAGTGGAAGGACTGACCATCAGCGCCACCAGCGCTCTAGCTCCCAAGGATGCCAAGAAGTCGTTCGAAAAGGCCCGCGAGGCCGCCAAAAAACAGAAATGGGATGAAGCGGAAAAAGATTTCCAGAAAGCAGTGGATATCTATCCCAAGTATGCATCGGCCTGGTATCAACTGGGTTTGGTCCAGGAGGAAAAGAAAAACGAGGAAGCAGCGCGCAAGTCTTACGCCCAGGCTCTGGCCGCCGATTCGAAGTTCGTCAGTCCTTACCAGGAGCTTGCGATGATGGCGGCGCATGAGCAGAAATGGCAGGAGGTCATCGATGACACGGATCGTCTGTTGCGTCTGAACCCGGTGGATTTCCCGCAGGCTTGGCTATTCAATTCTCTGGCCAATTACTATCTGAAGAACCTGGATGCAGCGGAAAAGAGCGCGCGCGAGGGGATCTCGCACGACGCCGCGCATCGCTATGCCTCGATGAATCATGTTCTGGGTGCGATTCTGGCGCAGAAGAAGGATTACGCCGGCGCCGCGGAACAGCTTCGCGACTATATCCACTTCGCTCCCAATGCCACCGACATTGAGCAGGTGAAGCAGCAGCTCGCGGAAGTTGAGAAGGTACTGGGACCGGAAGCGAAAAAGCAGGATACGGATAAGCAGTAGGAAACCGCCAGAGCGTGGTACCAGTACTCTCAATCTAAAAATACGGGTTGTCCAAGGCTCCAGTAAAGTCAACACTGATTACAGGACAATCATGGAGCGAGCGGACCTGGAGCAATGGAAGGGTAGAGAAGTCGCGCGTCTTCTCGCCCTGGTCGAAACTGAACGCCGCTACTACCAGGAGATCGTTGCTTCCATACCGGTGGGCCTGGTGGTGCTGTCTTCGGATCTGTCGATCATATCGTCCAACCGGGCCGTCCGTACGATCTTTGGGCTGCGCAGCGGCGATGCCTTGCGCGGCAGGCTGGATGCGCTGCTCCCGGGATGGGTGCTTGACCGGGTGAATGCAGTGCTGCACACCGGTATAGCGCAAACCAATGTTCTGGTTGAATCCGAAACGGACGAAAAGCGGCATCTTCGGCTTTCGATTCTCCCGATTCGGAGCTGGGATGACGACTCCGAGCAAGAAGCTCTGATTAGCATCGAAGACCTCTCCACGACTGAACAGACTCCCCAGCTTTCGCTGTCTTTGAAAAAAGAATCAACTCCTGAGCCGGCCTCCGGCGCGGAAGTCCCACAGGCCAGGTCCACAACATCAGACGCCCGAGATTCTGAAATCCTCGACAACCTGGAGGCCGTCGTTTGGACGCTAGATTTGCCGGGCAAGAACTTCGCTTTCGTGAGCCGCCGCGCCGAACAATTGTTGGGATATCCGGCGGAGACTTGGATGGCGAACCCCTCGTTCTGGACGGATCGGGTGCATCCGGCGGACCGGGACTGGGTGACGCAATCGTATCAGCGCGCCATCGAGCGCGGTGAATCGCACGTCGCCGAGTTTCGAGCGGTAGCCTTAGACGGACGGACGCTGTGGCTGCGAGAAATGGCCCGAGTTGTCGCCGATTCTCACGGTCATGCGAGCCGGCTGGCCGGCGTCACGATGGATATCACCGAAAGGCGCCTGCTCGAAGATCAACTCACGCAGGCCGAGCGCGTAGAGGCTGTCTCCAAACTCTCCAGCCGCCTGGCGCATGATCTGAACAACATGCTCATGATCATGACCGGATACGGTGAAGAGCTGCTGAACGGCTTGCCCCCGGGCAGTTCGCTGCGGTCCGATGTTCAGGAGATCCTTACCGCAACCGAACGCATGACGGGATTGACCAGCCAGTTGCTCAGTTTTGCCAGACGGCAAGCCGCTCCTGCGGGCACGGTGGAACTGGAAACGATGCTTAGTACGGTGCAGCAATACTTGCGTGTGCTAGTGGGAGAACAGACTAAGCTGGAGGTGAAGCTGTCGCCCGAATCGAACGTGGTCAGGGCCGATCCCAGCCAATTGGAACAGATTCTCGCCGCTATCGTGGAGCGATTGCGACAGATCGTGCAAGACAAAGGGCTGATTCGAATCGAAACCTCGCGGGTCGATATTCGGGAAGACTTGAGGCGTCCGGACGCCCCGCTTCAGCCGGGCGCCTACGGAGTAATCACGATCCGTAGTACAGGGCGTCCGTTTGAGGGCGATTTGAAATCCAGCCTGTTCGAATCGGTCTTGTCCAGCAAAGAGCCCACTGACGACTCCGCCAGCGCGGTCTCCCGAGCCTATGGAACCGTCCGTCAATGGGGCGGTGATATCGCGGTGTCGAATGAACCGTACGAAGGACCGGTGGTCAGTTTGTACCTGGCGCGCAACGCGGAGACGCTCGGACTCGATCGAAAACCTGAACCTAAGGTTGCTGAAGCCGCGCCGGTGGAAGCTGCTTTTCATCTGGAAACGATTCTGGTGGTGGAGGACGAGGCCGGCATTCGCGCCTTGGTCCGCAAGATTCTCCGGAGGCAAGGCTACCAAGTACTCGAGGCGTCGAACGGAGATGAGGCGCTAGTTATTTGCCGCGAGCATTCCGGACCCATCGATCTACTGATCACGGATGTCATCATGCCGGAGGTGGGTGGCCGCGAGCTGGTGACCCGTTTCCATGAGTTGCGAGGGGCAGCGAAGGTGCTTTATGTCTCCGGCTATACCGACGATGCGACCATCTATTCGGGCAACTACCCGGCCGGAACAGCCTTCTTACAAAAACCGTTTACGCTGGGAGCGTTGCTGGACAAGGTGAAAGAAGTTCTGGGGAGTTCCTAGTCTACAGCAGCGTCCAGGGCAGGCTCGGGAGTATCCGCGAGCACAGGGTCCGCGCTTCCGGCTCCGAACACAAACAGTCCCGCTACTGCAGCCGCACCGATGGACGCCGCAGCCATCGCGAACGCCGCCGGGTAACCGAAACGATTCGAAACCTCGCCAGCGGCAAAGGAACTGAGGCCAACGAACAGATCGTAGAAAGCACTCAGAATGCCTACCGTAGAGCCACGCTCGCGCTCGGGCGTGCGCTTCAGAACCGTGGCCGCCACCGATGACCAAGGAAATGAAAAGCCAAATCCGAGCAATGCTCCGGCACTGATCGCGGTCACGGGTCCGGGTCCGTATGCGATGACGATCAAAGCCAGCGCCATGGCTGCCAGCCCGAAGTTGTAGGTGATGCGCGCGGGCATGCGGTCTGGTAATCCACCGAGAAAGAATCGCGAGAGCAGGATCACTCCGGCATAAGCGGAGAAGGCGGCCGGTCCTGAATTACCATGCCGCGCCAGATGCAGGATCAGGAATCCGACCACCACGGGGTAATGCACGTTGACAAATCCAATGGCGATGCCGGGAGCGATCAAAGACCGGGGCACCCAGCGCCGCCGGCCAGAATGCGCCTCGGGCTGATAATCCTCGCGGACGCGCGTGAGGACCGCGAATGCGATCACAGCGGTGATCATCTGCATCGCCGCCGCGCGCTCAAACGAGCCTAGCCATTGTCCTACCAGCGGCCCGGCGGAAACGCCACCCCAAATTCCGCTACTCAGATATCCGAGCGCTTGAGCGCTGCGATGGATGCCCGAAACTTCCACGGCCCACGCGGCCGCTCCGGTGTAGAGACAAGCCTCGCCGAAGCCTTGCAGGCTTCGTCCCAGATACATTCCGGCGATCCCGAGCGGCGCAAGGTAAGTCGCTCCTGCCAGGGCGCAACTCGCGAGTCCGGCAAGAAATGCGATCTTACGCCCGCGGCGGTCAGCCAAAGGTCCGGAGAAAAATCGGCTGCCGAGCGCTACGAATGAGAAGCTGCCGATGACGAAACCCACAGTCTGGTCGGAACCACCCAGATCGTGACGGATGTGCGGGGCAAGCGCGGGCAGGACCGTCCCGATTCCGAGGAATCCGAGGAATGTGGCTCCAATAAGGGCCCAGAAGCGCGCACTGAACCCCTGCGCAGTAAACCTCATTTATCTTTTTATTGTACGTTGGCCAGGTAGGTTGGCGGAGTCGCAAGCGCCGAAAAGTTGGCCGCCACCGGTGCTAAGATCGAAAGACAGCGCACTCAAAATGATGAACTCTCGCAGCCTGGTAGCCGCGGTAGCAGGTTTTTCCTTGGCCCTCTGCGGCTGTGGCAACAAGGAAGATTTCGATGCTGGCAAGGCCAAGGAGATCCTCGAATCGGCGCCGATCACGCTGGAAGGGGAACAGGTGACGCTCACCTCGATGCAGTTCGATTGCGGGGTACAAGAGGATTTGTGGGAACATCCCACGCAATTTTCGCCGGAGCGGAGCACGGCCCGGCTGGATCCAAAAGGAAAGGACCTGAAATTCAATGACGACGTGGTGATGGAACCGAGTCACCAGCCGTATGTGCAGGTTCGAGGCGCGCTCTCTTTGCAGGTGGACGACGTATCTAATATCCGGGAGGGACCGGAGAGCGGCACGAAATTGGCCGACGTCAAAGGCGGCGTGAAGATTCAACATACCTGCTTTGCGAATCCCCTGCCAATCATGGGAGTGAAGAAGGGCAATTTCCAGGCGGACACTCCGGCCACATTTCTATTTCGCTTGCGCGACGACGGGTGGCACGCCGAAAAGATGGTTCACTAGAGCCCCCGGCGAGGCACGCAGTAATATCAGCAGGAATGATTCCGCTGCCTATCGTATTGGGGCCTACCGCCTCAGGCAAGAGCGACCTGGCCATTCAGATTGCGCTGGCGGTGGACGGCGAGATCGTGAATTGCGACTCGATGCAGATTTACAAGGGCTTCGACATCGGGACGGCCAAGGTTCCCGAAGAAGAGCGACAGGGCGTGCCGCATCATCTGATCGATGTGGCGAATCCCGATCAGGTCTTCACGGCCGGCGACTATGCCCGCATGGCGAGAGAGGTATTGCGTCAGATCGCGAAGCGCGGCCGTAAGGCAGTGGTCGCCGGCGGAACTGGTTTTTATTTGCGGGCGCTGCTGGACGGGCTGTTTCCGGGTCCGGCGCGCGATGCAGAAATTCGAGCGAGGCTGGAGCGCCGGGAGAGCCGGCGGCCGGGCAGCCTGCATCGGATTTTGTCGCGTCTTGATCCGGTGGCCGCGGTCCGCATCCATTCCAACGACAAAAACAAAATTATTCGCGCGCTCGAAGTTCGGCTAGTGGAAGGAAAGCCAATGTCCGACCTGTTTGATCGCGGCCGCGAAGCGTTGGAAGGTTTCCGGCCCATTAAGATAGGACTGAATCCGCCGCGCGAGCACCTCCATCAACGGCTGGACGCTCGCTCAGTCCGCATTTTCGAGCAAGGCTTGGTTGATGAAGTGCGAGGGTTACTTGCGGCGGGAGTTCCACGCGATTCAAAACCATTCGAATCGCTCGGCTATAAACAAGCGCTCCAAGTTATAGAAGGGCGGTTGACGCCGGAGCAAGCGCTGGCCTCGACTCAACTCGAAACACGCCGCTACGCTAAACGCCAACTAACTTGGTTCAGAAAAGAACATAATGTGCATTGGCTGTTCGGATTCGGAGAAGAGCCAGCAGTGCAACAGAAGGCATTGGCGCTCTTTGCCGCTGAATTCTGATCCGCTAAGTTTTTTTTTCCATCCTTTAGGAACTCATTTCAATCCCCTACGTATTAGTAAGTGAAGTTAGTAAGTTTATGCTCAGGAGATACTAAAGTGGTTAAACGATTCACATTCGGTTTTGCGGTTCTGGCGCTCGCTGTAGCGAGTGCGGCATCCGGCTACAACGTGACATTCTTTGAGCCGGTAGTGGTCAACGGCACGACCCTGAAAGCCGGCGACTACAAAGTAGAGGTCAACGACAACAAGGCGATTCTAAGACAAGGCAAGACCGTCGCTGAAACGCCAGTAAAAGTAGAAAGCAACGACACCAAGTATTCGAGGACAACAGTTCGCCTGACCGGCACGCAGGTCGACGAGATCCGCGTCGGCGGCACGCGCACGCGGCTCGTTTTTGAGAAGAACGGCGTCGCTACGAACTAATCTTTTTCCATTCGAGCGCGCACAGTAAGTCGAGACGCGCCAATTCCACAGCAGACCGGCATAAAGGCGGCAGCGAACCTGCCGCCGGCTTTTTTTGGTGCTCAGGACCAGAACACAGTCAACATGTCTGTGCCACACTGGTTACATGCGGCGCTGCTTCTCATGGCTGTTCTGCGCATTCAGTTTGCTGTCTTCAGCAAAAGCGGACAACTATCTGGTTCTGCCGTTTTTTAACCTCTCGAAAAATCCAAATCTGAATTGGGTCGGCGAAAGTTTCGCCGAATCGGTCCGAGAGGCGCTGTCCTCAGAGGGACTGACGGCGCTGGACCGCGAGGATCGCGTCGAGGCCTACCACCGTTTTTCCGTGCGCCCCTACGTACTGCTTACCAAGGCATCGGTGTTGAAGATCGGTGAAGAACTGGATGCCGAGCAGGTAATTTTCGGACAATTCGACTTAACCCCGGTTCCCGACTCGGCCGTGAAGAGCCGAGGCTCGCTGCAGATCACCGCGAAGTTGGTGGACCTTAAGCATTACAAGAACGGTCCCGAGTTTCGCGAGGTGGGCGCGCTGGAAGACTTGGCTGCAATCCAGGAGCATTTGGCTTGGCAGGTCCTGCAATTCGTGAAATCGGGCGCAGGGCCCACGGAGGCTGAGTTTCGAAGCCGGCATCCGGCGGTACGCGTAGATGCCATTGAAAGCTATATTCGCGGCTTGCTGGCGGCCACCGCCGACGAAAAACATCGACTGTACACCCAAGCGGTGCGGCTGGATTCTCGTTATTCCCAGCCCTGCTTTCAACTAGGGCGCTTGTTTTGGAAAAAAAAGGAATATAAATCGGCCGCGGAATGGTTCCAAAAAGTGGCTGCAGGCGACGCTCATTACAACGAATCGAATTTCTTCTTAGGGCTCTCGCGCTATTACTCGGGTGATTATGCAGAGGCCCAAGCGGCCTTCCAGCTAGTGGCCATGGTGGCGCCGTTGAACGAGGTGTATAACAACCTGGGCGCCGCCGAATCGCGCCGGAATGCGCCCGAGGCACTGGTCAATTTTCGTAGGGCGCTGGACGGGGACGAAAGCGATCTGGCCTATCAGTTCAACGTCGGCTATGCTCTCTGGCGGCGCGGCAACTACCTGGCGGCCGCACAGAGTTTCCGCACGGTGCTGGACCGCGATCCCACCGATACACAGGCCAGCCTGCTGCTGGAGCGCTGTGAAAAGGAGAGCGGGCCGCGCCCGGGAGATCCGCGGACGGAGGGCTTGGAACGTTTGAAGATCAATTACGAAGAAAGTGCCTACCGTCAACTGAAGGCGGTGCTACAGCCTGAAAAGCCGTGAGATTGCGCGCGATTCCAATGCCTCGCCAAAGCACAGCCAGGAAGACTGTATAATCCAAAAAGCCCATGCTGGAAGCGTTCGGAGTTTCCGATCCCGGCTGCGTTCGGAATAATAACGAAGATTGTTATCTTTTGTCGCCGCAGACCGGGCTGTATGTCGTCGCCGACGGGATGGGCGGCGCACAAGCCGGCGAACACGCCTCCCAGCTAGCTGTCGACACCCTGGCCGACATAATCGGGAAGGGGGAACAGACCAGTCCGGAAATGCTGGCACGGGCGTTCCAGGAAGCCAACAGTCGTGTGCTGACCGCCGCGGCATCGGATGCCAGCCTGGAAGGGATGGGAACGACCCTGGTGGCGGCCCTCGAGTCGGGGCCTGAGGTCTTGATTGCGAGCGTCGGTGACAGCCGCGCTTACGTCTACCAAGGCAGCGAGCTCATCGCCGTCACGGAAGATCAGACCTGGGTGCATGAGGTGGGCCGGCGGCTGGGCATCGATGAGATGAGCCTTCGGACGCATCCCATGCGCCACGTTCTGACGATGGCCATTGGTGTAAGCCCCGAACTACGCGTCCATTCTTACGCGCTGAAGCCTCATCCGGGCGATCAGATTCTGCTCTCGAGCGATGGACTCCATGGCGTTGTGGACGGGGCCGTGATCGCGAGGGCGCTGGCCGGCAACGGCGACCTGGAATCCAAGTGCCGGCGGTTGATTGAGGCTGCCAAGCAGGCCGGTGGGCCGGATAATATTACGGTAGTGTTATTACGAGCCTCGTAGAGCGCGACGCAAAGCAAGTCAAAGCAGCCTCTGCATCTGCCTAAAATCTACTTGATATTGTATTTGAAGGCGAACTGTAGCCGGATCTCGCTTCCTTTGAATTCGGTCGGAAGCGGCGGGAACGGCACTGAAGCGCTAATGCCGGCGACCGCAGCGCGATCCAGCGCGTCGCTGCCGGAGGGCGTCTCGATTATAAGTTTCGGGACTTGGCCGCTTCGGTCCACAATGAACTGGACTGTGACCATACCCCGATTGCCTAGCCGCGCGCTGGAGGGGATGACGGTGAGCCAGTTTCTACGAACCAAAGCCAGGATGCGGGCCAGATAGGGCCGGAAATCGACATTCATGGGGTCGCTAAGCAAGTTCACGGCCGGCGGAGCCAATTGCATATTGCCAAGATTCGGCGGCTGTTCCATATCGCTGCGCGCAAGGCCTCGAATAGCATCATCCACGGTTGTCTTCGGTGGCGGGAGCTTGGCCAGGTTCGGACTGGTGACAGGCGGGCGCTGACCTGGATTTTCAAGAGCGAGCTTGGGCTTCTCCTCGGGCTGGATCTGCGGAGGAGGAGGCGGGGCGGGAATCGTAGCTAAAGGATCAACCAGCGGCGGCGCGTTCGCAATCGCTGCCCGGGTGTCGACTTTGGGCGGTTCGGCGAAGCGGGGTGACGACGGCTCGCGGGGAACCGGCCGGCTCGCAGGTGGCTGGAAAGCGCGCATCGCCGGCCGTGGGGGAGCGGCCTTCTGGGAATGCGAGAGCAGGCTCTCGACGTTGACTTCCTTGCTGACTTTACCCTGGTTAGGCTCCTTCTGAGTCAGGCGGGTGGGCGGCGCGATGAGAGGAGTTACGCGCTGGAAGTTGGAAACGATTTGGGCGCCTGTGCGGAGGTCCGGCGTATCTAACTGAGCCAGCAGGATGGCTCCAATTACCAAGCCGATGTGAAAAACGATGGAGCCGATCGCCGAGCGCAGCCAGCCCCACGAACCGGTGGACTCGTGCCAGTCCAGCAGAAGATTCGGACCTGAATCCAGGGGGGAACTCATGGCTGAAGCAATGTAAAGACGCTGAAAAATGGCTCGAAGTTGCTAAGAACGCGACTTAATCTGCTGCTCGACTATCTTGCCGTGTTCTTTAATTTTAGCAAGAATCGCCAGGCCGATATCCAGCGCGCGGAGGCCTTCTTGGCCCGAAACCGGAGGCTGACGGCGATCTTTGACGGCCGCGAGGAACGCCTCGATTTCCAGGCGTAAGGGCTCGTCCTTAGGGACAGTGAGCGGCTGAAACCCGATCTGCTGGCCCCCGGAAACGGTGAACGCCACCGCCTCCTGCTTTTGATAATCGAGCGAGATATACTGATGCGGCTGAAAGAGGCGGAGTTTGCGGACGCGCTCCGTGGAGACGCGGCTGGCGGTGAGGTTGGCGACGCATCCACCTGGGAACGCCAGGCGCACATTGGCAATGTCAACCTTGTCCGACAGGATCGATATTCCGGCCGCCCGAATCTCTTCCGGCATCGCGCCAACCAGATCGAGAACGATGTCCAGATCGTGGATCATAAGATCGAGCACTACGTCGACATCCAGGCTGCGGGGACTGAACAGGCTCAGCCGGTGGATCTCGAAGAAGAGTGGAAGGGTCACGATCTTCTTGAGCGCCGTGATGGCGGGGTTGAGACGCTCGAGATGGCCGACCTGCAGAACGCGGCCCGTGCGGGCGGCGGTATCGACCAGTCGCCGGGCGGAGACCAGGTCGGCCGCGATCGGCTTTTCAACCAGCACATCGATGCCAGATTCGAGCAGCGCACAGCCGACGTCGGCATGCGCGGAGGTTGGGACCGCGACAACGGCCGCGTCGACCTTGCCAGCGAGATCGGCGAGCGATGCATAGACTGGGCAGCCATATTGAGAGGCTGCCGCTGAGGCGCGATGTGGGTCACTGTCGACTACGCCGGCGAGCTCCACGCCGGTCGACTGGCTCAGAATGCGAAGATGATGGCGCCCGAAAGAACCGGCGCCCACCACCGCAGCTCGGATTTTGCTCAAGACCCAACCTCCGGTTCGTAACCGATTACGGCGATCGCGGCCCGGTTGGCGCGCTCCAGCATTTCATCGCGATCGAGCATCAGCGTACGGCCCGCGTCGACGGCGAGCGCAGTGGCGCCGGTCTCCTGCATTACTTGAATTGTTCCGGTGCCGGTCACTGGAACGTCGAACAGCAGATGCCCGCGGCGGCGGGATACCTTCACCAGGCGCAGTGGTTTTCCGTTCACCAGCGTGGCTGCGCGGCGCAGCATGGCATCCGTGCCTTCCATGGCTTCGAGCGCCACGCAGGCGCGATCCGAAATAGCGACGCTCTGGCCGATATCCTGCCCGGCAAGCAAATTGGCGATCCGCCGGCCGTAGGCGATGTCTTTTTCTTCGTCCTTATCCGGTTTGCGCTTCGTCAGCACCCCAGGCCCGGCCAGGAGCGGCTTCAGCAGGAGCGTGGAATCAGCCAGACGGATGCCTTCGTCCTCGAGGATCTTCGCGACGCCACCGATCAGTGCGTCAGTGTTTTTCCCCTTCAATGACGAGAGTAATTTGAAAAGTCTCAGATCGGGCTGGATAGACGAGAATATACTGGCGTGCTTCACTTGCCCGGCCATGATGACTTCGGTGATGCCTTCCTGTTTCAAAATTTCGATCAAGCGGCTGAGCTGGCCGAGCGAGATCCAGTGACAGCGCGCCGCGAGTCCTTCAATTTCGGGCGAGGCTTCTTCCTTTAATCCGATCGCCACCACCTCGTCACCCAGCTTTCGCGCGGTTTCGAGCGCCAGCAGCGGGAACCGCCCGTTCCCGGCAATCATGCCGTATTTGCTCATTTCACGAATCCGCGCTCCGAGGAAGCAATGAAGGCCAGTAACTCTTCGATCTCCGGCCCCATCTCCACTTCGTTGCTGATTCGATCCACGGCTTGGGTCGTGTTCAAGCCGGCCTTGGAGAGCAGCCGGAAGGCCTTGTGAAGCTGCTCGATGGCGGCCGGACTAAAGCCGCGACGTTCCAGCCCGGTCTTGTTCGGGCCGAAAACTTTCACTTCTCGGGGGCTGACGGTCATCGAGAACGGCAGGACGTCCTGGGTAATCACGCTGTAACCGCCGATCATGGCGTGACGGCCGACGCGGCAGTATTGATGCACGCCGCTGAACGCGCCGATCACTGCCCAGTCGCCTATGACGACGTGTCCTCCGCAAGTAGCGCCATTGGAGAGGACCGCGTGGTTTCCAATGCGGACATCGTGCGCGATGTGGGAATAAGCCATCACGAGATTGTCGTTGCCGATCTCGGTAATCAATCCGCCGCCTTCAGTGCCGCGATGAATTGTCACGAATTCGCGGATCTTGTTGCGGTTTCCAATATGCGTCTCGGAGGGCTCACCCTGGTACTTCATATCCTGGGACGCCACGCCGACCGTGGAATAGGGATAGAAAAGATTATCGTCTCCGATTTTGGTCACGCCCTCCATGTAGACGTGGGCCATGAGCCGGGTGCGTGCTCCGACGTCGACTCCGGCGCCGATGATGCAGTACGGTCCAATGTCCGCGCTGTCAGCGATGCGGGCCCGAGCGTCGACGATTGCGGTGGGATGAATCGCCATGGCCGGCCTTATGGGACCGGACCCGTCTCTTCGTCAGGGGACGATGCCAGGAGAGGCTGCCGGTCCGCCAGCTTGCACATCAACTCGGCCTCGGCCACCACGACGCCATCCACCGTCGCCTGACCGTGCATTTTCGCGATGCTGGCCTTGCGCTTGGTAACCTTCATCTCGATACGAAGCTGATGGCCAGGCAAGACCGGGCGGCGGAATTTGGCCTCGTTGATGGAAGCCAGGAGCACCAGTTTGTTCTTACGGTCGGGAATTGATTTTAGAACCAGCACGCCCGCCACCTGCGCCATGGCTTCGACGATGAGCACGCCCGGCATGACCGGAAAATCCGGAAAATGGCCCGCGAAAAATGGCTCATTTACGGTGACGTTCTTGATCCCAACAATCCGTTCTTCTTCCAGCTCGAGGATGGCATCCACCAGCAGCATGGGATAACGATGCGGAAGTATGTCACGAATCGCCTGAATGTCGAGGAGGGGCATGCGAACTGGTTATTATAACAGGCGATGCATCCATTCCTTGCGTTTGCGCGCACGAAACAATCGGCGATTATTGCGTTGATTCGCGAGTTGGTGGAGTGCGAATCGCCTAGCGATCATCCGCCGTCGGTGAATCATTTCGTCGAATTACTGGCCGCGAAGCTCGATGGGTTGGGCCGGGTACGAACGTTTCCGGGCGGCCGCTTCGGTCGACATCTCCGCTGCGAGTTCCAGTTACCAGGCAAGAGCAAGCCCCGCGATGGAAGCATTCTGGCGCTGGCGCATTCCGATACAGTCTGGCCGCTCGGCACTCTGGCGCAAATGCCCTTCCGGAATAAGCAGGGCCGATTGTGGGGGCCGGGCGTTCTGGACATGAAATCCGGAATCGCGTTTTTTCTATTTGCAGTGCATATGTTGCGTGAGCTGGACATTACGGTCGGCCGGGGTGTGGTATTGCAAGTGAACTCGGACGAAGAAGTCGGGAGCGAGTCCTCGCGGGCGTTGACTGAGGAAGCTGCTCGATCGAGCGCCGCGGTGTTGGTGCTGGAGCCGGGCACCGGACTGGCCGGCAAAATCAAGACTGCTCGAAAAGGCGTCGGCGACTACACAGTTACTGTGAAGGGACGCGCCTCTCACGCCGGCGTAGATTTTCAGAATGGCGCTAGCGCAGTTGTGGAATTGGCGCGGCAGATCGATCGCATCGCAGGCTTTACGCAGTTGGATCGAGGAATTACTGTCAATCCCGGGGTAATTTCGGGAGGTACGCGGACCAACGTAATCGCCGCCGAAGCGCGCGCCGAGGTGGACATTCGGGTCGCCCGGTTAAAAGACGCCCCGGTGCTGGATAAGAAGTTCCATGGCTTGCGGCCGTTCGACAAGCGCTGCGCGATTCATGTGGAAGGCGGCTTGAATCGTCCGCCGATGGAGCGGAGTCCCGGAATCCGAAAGCTGTTTGAATCGGCGAAGGGCTGGGCCAAGGAACTGGGCGTTCAGCTCGAAGAATCGTCGACAGGCGGCGGGTCAGATGGAAATTTCACGGCGGCGCTCGGGATTCCTACGTTGGACGGTTTGGGTGGCGTCGGCGAAGGCGCGCATGCCGTAAACGAGAGCATTTTGATCGATCGGATCACGGACCGGACGGCGCTGCTAGCGATGCTGCTGGCGCGCCTATGAGCAGGCTTGTAGAATCACTCGGGCAAGTTCTTCCTCTTCGGATCGGAATACCGTTCTGAGATCGAGCAACAATCTCTCGTTTTCGATACGCGCGATTACCGGTGGGTCGCTCAGCCGGCATCGCCGCTCCGCTTCCACGACGTCGGTGCATTCGACGGCGACCAGCCAGCTTCCAAGCGGCTGCTCTGGCGTCGCGCCGCCTCCGATCAGCGAACTGCCTTCCAAAAGTTCGGTACGAATACCGGAGAGCCGATGAGCGAAAGCTTCGGCGCGGGTTCTTAGTTCGTGGCTCGATTGTGCGATCATCCGCAGCGCGGGGATTTGATCGAAGCGTTCCAACAGTAGATTCCGAAGCGTCGTTTCGAGCGCCTGATAGATCAGCTTATCGAGCCGAAGCGCACGGAACATCGGATTACGCCGCAGGCGGGTGATCAGCCGGCGGTCGCCCGCGAGGACCCCTGCTTGCGGGCCGCCCAGCAGCTTGTCGCCGCTGAAGGAGACCAGGCTGACGCCCGCGCTCAGGCTGTCGCCGACCAGCGGTTCCTCGATGCCGAAAGCGCGCAGATCAGCCACGCACCCGCTACCGAGATCCTCGTAGACTGGGATATCGCGTTCAGCGCCCAGCGCCACCAGTTCGCGCAGCTCGGGCCTCGCGGTGAATCCTTGGATGCGGAAGTTGCTGGGGTGCACGCGTAACAACAGGCGCGTACGATCGTTAATGGCATCGCGATAATCTTCGACGCGGGTACGATTGGTGGTCCCGATTTCCCGCAGCACCGCGCCGGAGCGCTGCATGATGTCGGGAATGCGGAAGCCGTCGCCGATCTCGATTAACTCGCCGCGCGAGACGATAACCTCGAATCCGGCAGCCAGCTCGTTCAGAGCAAGATAAATCGCGGCGGCATTGTTGTTCACCGCGATGCCGGGCGCTCCGACCAAGCGCTCCAATAACGCAGCCGCGTGAACGTCGCGTTTGCCGCGCGCGCCTTGGGCGAGATCATATTCGAGATTCGAATAACCAGTCAGCGGCTGAAAGTCCGCCAGCGGCGCGCGCCCCAGATTGGTGTGCAGGACGACGCCGGTCGCATTGATCACGCGCCGCAAGGATGGCGCTTCCAGCCGGGCCAGGTTTTCTTCAACTCGAGTTTCGACGGAGGTGGAGTTGGAATACTTTCCGGCGCGGATCTCTTCCCGGATCCCCTCCAGCACGCGCCGTACTTCGTCTACGATCAGACGGCGCGGAAAGCGTCCTTCCAAGCGCGCGAGGTTCGCGAGCACATGGTCCACGGCGGGTAAATCGCGCAATTGTTCTTGGGCGGTCAAGTCACGATGTTATCTTAGATGCCCGGCGGTGCGCGCGCGACATCGGGACCGTGTTATCTTCCTTCTTTCATGGACCCGATCCGGCTATTGGTCATCTCTGACCCGACCGCGAGCAATCTGCGCCTTTTGGAAAAGCTGCCCGAACCAGTGGAGGTTCGCGTCGGCAACGATGTTGAGTTCCTGAAAACTCACGCGCCCGCGGCCGACGTGATACTGAATGGCAGTCACCATGGCGAACTGCTGCACCAGGTTCTTCCCTGTGCACGGCACGTGAAATGGATACATGTGCTTTCCGCCGGCGTGGACAAGATTCTGTTTCCGGAATTGATCGATAGCCTTGTGCCCGTCACAAACGGGCGGGGTGTTTTCAAGGATTCTTTGGCTGAATTCAGTATCGCGTCGATTCTTTTCTTCGCCAAGGATCTACGGCGGCTGGTGAGCAGCCAGGAAGCGGGGAGGTGGGAGCAGTTCGACGTAGTCCAGATCCGCGGCCACGTTCTGGGCGTGGTGGGTTACGGAGAAATCGGGCGCGAGACCGCGCGCCTAGCGCGTTCGCTGGGGATGAAAGTGGTCGCAGTCCGCAGGCGGGCAGGACTCTCGGCCAGCGATCGGGATCTGGAACACGTTTATCCACCAGAAGGACTGCGCGAGATGCTGGGCGCGTCCGATTATGTGGTGGTGTCGACTCCGCTAACGAGCGAAACGCGCGCATTGATCGGTGATGCTGAGCTGCGCGCAATGAAAGGCTCGGCGGTGATCATCAATATCGGCCGCGGGCCCGTGATTGTTGAGTCCGCATTGATCGCCGCGCTGACCGAAAAGCGCATTCGCGGTGCAGCGCTGGATGTTTTCGATGTCGAGCCGCTGCCTACGGGCCATCCGTTCTATAGGTTGGATAATGTGCTGCTGTCGCCGCACTCGGCCGATCACATCGTGGGATGGGCGGATGCCGCGATGAATCAGTTCATCGAGAATTTCGAACGTTTCCGAAATGACAAGCCCTTGGAAAATGTGGTGGATAAAAAGGCGGGCTACTGATATGAAATATTTTCTGCCGTTGATGTTGGCCGCTGCCTGTGCGACGGGACAGACGTACCAACCGGCGCCCGAAAACCTGAAGGCGCGCGAATGGTTTCAGGACAGCAAATTCGGCCTGTTCATCCACTGGGGCGTTTACAGTGTGCTCGGCAAGGGCGAATGGGTGATGAACAACGACCAAATCCCAGTAGCCGAATATGAGAAACTGCCGGCGCGCTTCAACCCCACCGAATTTAACGCGGCCGAGTGGGTCACGCTGGCCAAAGACGCGGGGATGAAGTACATCACCATCACCAGCAAGCACCACGATGGCTTTGGAATGTGGGGCTCGAAGCAGAGCGATTGGAACATCGTCGATCGCACGCCCTATCACAAAGACGTGCTGAAGATGCTCGCGGACGAATGTCACCGGCAAGGAATCAAGCTATTCTTCTATCACTCGCAGCTCGACTGGCATAATCCGAATTACTTTCCGCTCGGCAGGACTGGTTTGACCACTGGCCGCCCGGCAGGCGGCGATTGGTACAAATATCTTGACTACATGGACGGCCAACTGCGTGAATTGCTCACAGGCTATGGCGAGATCGGGGGCATCTGGTTCGACGGGATGTGGGACAAGCCCGATGCGGATTGGCGTCTTGCCAAGACTTATGGGCTGATTCACAGCCTGCAGCCGGCGGCGCTCATCGGCAGCAATCATCACTTGAAGCCGTTCGATGGTGAAGATTTCCAGATGTTCGAGCGTGACCTGCCGGGAGGCCGGACGGCGGAGTTCAACGCGAAATCCGAGATTGGAGCTTTGCCGCTGGAGACTTGTGACACAATCAATGGCGCGTGGGGTTACAACAGCGGCGATAAGCGGTTCAAGACGCCGGCGCAGTTGATTCAATATCTGGTGAAGGGCGCGGGGAACAACGGAAACTTTCTTTTGAACGTCGGACCGATGCCCAACGGGAAAATCCAGACGGAGTTCGTTGAACGACTGCACGCGGTGGGAGAGTGGTTGCGCAAGAACGGCGACTCGATCTATGGGACGCGGGGCGGCCCGGTGAAGCCCAGGCCGTGGGGAGTAACGACCCAGAAGGCCGGCAAGATCTATGTCCACTTACTGGATTGGCCGGACCAGTTACTGGCTTTGCCGAAGCTCGCCAATGTCACCAAGGCGAACCTGCTGATGAATGGAAAGGCGGTAGAAGTGCGGCAGGTGGCCGATGGAACGATCCTGCGCCTTCCCGATGGGCGCGATCCGATCGATACCATCATTGTCTTGGCCACGGACGAACGCTGATGACCGCGGATGTCACGCTTTCAGACATTCGCGCGGCGGCGGAACGCATCCGCGGAATCGCCCACCGCACACCGGTCTTTACTTCGCGGACGTTCAACGCTCTCGCTGGCGTACAGGTTTACTTCAAGTGCGAAAACTTTCAGCGCGGTGGGGCATTCAAGATCCGAGGCGCATCGAATTTCATTTACTCGATACCGAAAGATCAATTGGGCCGGGGCGTAGTCACTTATTCGTCTGGGAATCACGCGCAGGCGGTGGCGATCGCAGCGGCATCGGTGAGCATCCAGGCCACCATCGTGATGCCTGACGATGCGCCAAAATCAAAGCTCGAAGCCACGCGCGGGTATGGGGCTGAAGTCGTCACTTATGACCGATTAACTGGAAACCGGGAGACCATCGGCAAGCGAATCTCGGAAGAAACCGGCGCGACGATCGTCCCACCATACGATCATCCGTGGATCATCGCTGGGCAAGGGACGGCGGCCCTGGAGCTCCTAGAAGAGATTCCGGATCTCGATGCACTAGTGGTCTGCATCGGCGGCGGAGGCCTGACGTCTGGTTGCTCGATCGCAGCCAAAGCGCTTCAACCGAACATTCGAGTCTTCGGAGTCGAGCCGGAAGACGGCAACGACACTTACCTTTCGTTCCGCTCCGGATCGCGCGTCGAGATTCCAACGCCTCAAACCATCGCCGACGGACTGCGCGCGCAAAAGCCCGGCGCGATTACTTTTCCCATAATCCAGAAGAACGTGGAAGACATCATCCTGGTGAACGACTCAGAAATTCGCGACACGATGAAGTTCTTCTTGACGCGGATGAAGATGGTGGTCGAGCCGAGCGGGGCGGTTCCGGCGGCAGCGCTGTTCCATCACAAGACCCCGAAGGGCCCGGTTAAGATCGGCGCGATCGTCTCAGGCGGGAACGTGGACCTGGAGATGCTCCAGACTCTCGGGGACTGAATCGGCGCTCGTTATGAACGCCCAGTAGTCCACCTGCGCTTTGGTCTTAGCCGGAAGCCAACGATAGCCCGGCACCCCGAACATAGAGTGGCGATCAATCATCTGGCGGCGGCTTTCCGGAACCGGAGAAGCGCCGAACTCCATGCCTCGCGTGAGTGTGCGGCGATTCCAGGGCGGGTGCTCGCGGCTATAGTTTTCCTCCCAGATGCCGAGCCACGGAAAATCGGCACGCTTCCAGACGTAGCCGAAAAGCACTCTGGTCGTGGGCGAGAAAGCGAAAAAGAAGGCCTGGTGGCGTCCAGGCTCGATGAGCACACTATCGAAGCCAGCGGAAGCGGGCGCGTTCGTAAACACCCGCATATCTTCCGAAGCGCCGTTGGTACCCGGCTTGACCGGCCACTCGAAATCGTGATCGGCGCCCAGTGAACGCGCCTTCGCGCCCGGCGCTCGAAACTGCGTCACTCCTTTTTCAAGGAAGGGCGGGCCGAGCGTCACGTGCTGCGTCCAGGCGATCGGTCGATCGAGCATCGCCAGGTTTTCCACTGTTTCGGTAATGAAAACCCGAGCTCCATCGACGCGGATAGAGCGTTCGAATTGGAGCTGGGCAGCAGGCAGGAAACAGGCGGCTGTGAGCTCGCAATCGGCGAATGAAATTTGATACGGAAGAATCGACGCCTCGCCGTGGACCGTCATGCCGGCGGCGGCTTCCTCGGGAGATGGCGACCCGAACAGATCGAGACACAGGTTGTGGCCCATGATCCCTGCCAGCAGCTTGCTTTCGGCATCGGCGCCGTACTCGGGATGCTTTTCCTTGCTCCATGTGAAGGGTTCGATCGACGGCCAGGGTGGAATCCATAACGGATTCACGCCACTCTGCTTGTGCAAAATCTCAGCGATATGGCCGCCTTCGGCCGTCATCGTCAAACGAAGGCTGTCGTTTTCAATCTGAGCCGCGCGCCGATTGTGGAACGAAACCCAGCCCACCTAGGCCGAAACCTTCTTCTTAGCCGTGATCGATTTGCTGTAGCTGGACTGCGCGGAGGCGATGTTCGCGGCCATCTGCTGCGGCGTTATGTCCCTACCCATGCTTTCGATCTCCTTGAAGAACACTCGGCGCTCTTCGTTCATACAAAC
>Ga0210406_10001619_pt1 | contig 27115 bp, 24 predicted proteins | sample IncBWC30MmetaG_FD_155454 | JGI IMG/M metagenome (GOLD analysis project Ga0210406, IMG submission 155454) | Forest soil microbial communities from Barre Woods Harvard Forest LTER site, Petersham, Massachusetts, United States - Inc-BW-C-30-M | ecosystem: Environmental > Terrestrial > Soil >... | reverse complement strand
ACAGCTTCATCGCCTCGTCATAGGACAGGAAGAAGCAATTCATGAGATCGTTAGCACTTACCAGACTTATCTCGCCGGTCTCTCACCGGAGGGCCGGCCGATTGGAAACTTCTTGTTCCTCGGGCCGACGGGTACCGGGAAGACACGCGCCGTGGAGGCGACGGCCGAGGCACTTCTCGGTAATCCGCGCGCGGTCATTAAGATCGATTGCGGCGAGTTTCAGCATAGTCATGAAATCGCCAAACTCATCGGGTCGCCTCCAGGGTATCTCGGTCATCGCGAGACGCATCCGATGCTCGCCCAGGAAGTTCTTAATCAGCACCATACGGATTCTGTGAAGCTCAGTTTCGTCCTGTTCGATGAAATCGAGAAGGCGAGTGATGCGCTGTGGAATCTGCTCCTCGGGATCCTGGACAAAGCTACACTGACGTTGGGCGATAACCGCAAAGTGGACTTTTCGAACGCGCTGATTTTCATGACCAGCAATATCGGTGCTGCGGAGATGAGTTCGCTGGTCAGTCCGAAGCTCGGCTTCGGTGCAGCCCCGCTGAATGACAGGAACTGTGCACCCGCACTGTCAGCTAAACTGTCCCGCACGGGCGTAGAAGCAGCGCGCCGTAAGTTCACGCCGGAGTTTCTCAATCGTCTGGACAAAATCGTTGTGTTCAGGGCTCTGGGCAATGAGGAACTAAACAGAATCATTGATATCGAGCTCGAAGGCGTGCAACAGCGCGTCCAGACAGCTAGCGCCGGCAAGCCCTTTCTTATAAATGTGACGGGTAGTGCCAGGAAGTTCCTCCTGACCGAGGGCATCGACGTTAGATATGGCGCCCGCCCCCTAAAGCGCGCTATCGAACGACTGCTCGTCCATCCGCTCTCGAATCTGATGGCAAGCGGCCAGATTCAGCACCATGATCGGCTTCGCGTCACACATAACGGCGAATCTCCGTCCCTAACATTCTTCCGTGAAACAGACGCCTGGGAGACTTGGAAAACCAATGGCGTTGCTGCGGCGTGAGTCGTGCAAAGAGCTAAGCTCGGTAGACGTGTTTGACAAATCCAGTACGTCGCAACCCCGATCTATAGAAGGAATGGAAGGATTGAACCGAAAGCCCAAAATGAGCTGCGGAATCGATCGAGTCGTTAGCGCTGAAAATCTCGTGGTGTTGTTCATAAGCGGCCGGATTACAGGAGAACATGTCGACACGCTTCGGAGCGTTCTGGAAGAGTAATCGGGCGGCTTCGCCCACCTAACGGAACTCAGGAATTGTCCGCCCTATATCCGTGAATGGGTCACGAGAGAGAGGGCGGAAACGCAGGGGCGCCCATCGGAGCAAGGACTTGAAGGAAGAAAGGACATCGAAGATGTTTAATGCGAACCGTGATGGCCTGGACCGTCATTCGGACAATGCTGGGTCGAAAGTGGTTACGGATACAACTCCGGCGATTTCTGGTCTCATTGGATCTAGTCCCAACTTTCTAGCCGTAGTTGAACAACTGAGGACCGTGGCGTCCGTGGACTGTGCCGTGCTCATCCAAGGTGAAACGGGCACAGGGAAGGAAGTAGTCGCACGAGCCATTCATGATGGAAGCGCCCGCCGCCGGCAACGGTTTGTGGCAATCAACTGCGCGGCCATTCCCGCCGCGCTGATCGAGAGCGAACTCTTTGGACATGAGCGAGGCGCCTTTACTGGAGCCCTGACACATAGAATAGGCCGCTTTCAGTCCGCCGATGGCGGTACGCTTTTCCTCGACGAAATTGGCGAATTGCCGATCGAGCTTCAGCCCAAGCTCTTGCGCGCAATTCAGGAGCAGGAGTTCGAAAGACTCGGGAGTTCGCAAACGACTCGAGTCGATGTGCGGATAATTGCCGCGACAAATCAGAATCTTGAGCAGATGGTAGCGGAACGGCGGTTCCGCATGGACTTGTATTATCGGCTGAACGTTTTTCCCATCTGGCTTCCGCCGCTTCGCGAACGAGCAAGCGATATTCCTTTGCTCATCGATCACTTCCTTCGGACAATTGGCGGTCGTTACGGCAAATCAATCGGCCACGTTTCTGACGACGTGATGGCAGCCATCATGAGTTACGACTGGCCGGGGAATATACGGGAACTACAGAACTTTATCGAACGATCCGTGATTCTGACGAACGGTAGGGAACTGCGAGCACCGATCGAAGAGCTAACCAACCAAGAAACGCATGACGGCGTTGTGCGCACGCTGAACGACGCACACCGGGCACTCATCATCAAGACTCTTCGTCAAACCAACTGGCTTGTCGGGGGACCGAACGGCGCCGCCGTAAAGCTTGGGCTCAAGCGGACAACCCTCATCACGAAAATGCGGAGGCTGGGAATCTCGACGGGACCAGCTAACCCAGTTAGAGGTGCATCAGAGAAGAATTGGGATCGATCACCCGAGAGTTTAGCCGCGCCCGCATCCGCATAGTGAGCTCTTTTGGAAAGGAACTGTTCGAACGGGTAGTGGGCTAAACCTGTGTTCCGGAGATGCAGAGATGGAGCAATCCCGCCTGGTCGACTCAAGCATTTGTCGCATCGAAGTAATTGATTGTGCCGGCGCGGTTGCTGGCGGAGGTGCGAATCTACCACTGATATCCGGGGTAGGGCCTGATCGGGTACGCTGGTGGGCCCTGAAGGATTTGAACCTTCGACCAACGGATTATGAGTCCGTTCTGGATGCGACTCGGGGTGGCTGTGCACGCCTAAAACTGTTAGTTTTCAGGTGTGGCTTTCGCGCTGAGTTGCCCCGAGTTCCCCTACGACGGGCACAATTTCGGGCACAACTTTCGCCGGTCAGTTGCTCGGTTAACGCTCTTCCCATTTCTCCGTAATTTCCCGCATCACATCTGAAGGGGTCCGCTGTGACTCTTGACCTCGTGTCTGTAGCCAAAAGCTCCTGCGGTTATCAAATCAGTAGCTTGCGATTCGGGGGCCGCAGTTGCGCGGTGGAGGTGTCGGGATGTCGACGGTGAGGGATTTTTCGGAAACATCATCTGGTTGCGAAAACCAATCGTCCGGTTGCAGTTGCAATCTCACGTCTCGCTTTGCGCCGACATTGTTGTACACGGCGACTGGAATATCGACTCGGCCGCCTTGGGTGAGCGTCAGCGGCAGATCGAGGACGACGAAGAAATCCTTGAAAGACCTTCAAAGAGGCGGTTCCGCCGCCGAGCGCGCCGTGGATAGTGGAGGCCATCATAGCCATTCGCCAAGTGGTGATCGAATCGGCCAGCGGTATCGAGATTGTTGCGGCGCCGTTCTGGGCCCCTGCCCCTGCTCTGGCCGTGTGAACAAGAGGGCAGCTTGAAAAAATAGCCAAAAGATAAGTGCACATCCTGTCCGAGCTGATTGAAAATTGTTACGGTTCAAGGCAAACCGTATGCTCGCCAATTTATCGTTTGATTTGTCGAAGGAGAGCGTTTCTTGCGATGGCGATTTCGGTGGTACACCTTTAGCTCGTTGTTGAGAAGACCCGCAACAGGCTGACTATCAGCCCGGAGTGCGGGATTCAAGCAAGGGGGTATGGTTTGCGAGTTCAGGATTGCGATGAATGCGAACGCCTTTGGGAGGCGTATGCTAATGCCACGTTCGGGCAAGTCAGGGCGGAAAACGCCCTGAACATGGCTACAGCTTTTTGCGGAGGGCGGGACACGATGCAATCTCTGGAACAAGAGCTAGAAACGGCCACTAAGGTAGCGGAGCAGCGCTACGAAATGATCGCACAACATCAGGCAGTCGCACATACGGCGAAATCATTAGAGAAATTACGTGTGCGGTGATTGCAGTTGTGCACCAGACGATCGTGGATTCCAATCCGAGGGTGTGGCTGGAGTAACGATCTTGCATTGCAGCCGCTCCAGATGTTTGAGCGGCTCGCTGGTGATGCAATAGAGACCTTCGCTGCTGAGATTTTTGCGGCGGTCATCAGATAGTGTTTATAAGACGCGGATCCACGCGATTGCTCGAGTACCACAGCGAGCAAACGGCGTTAACTCTACGCGAATTCTGATGTGGTTGACCTGATTCCCCTATTGCAATCACCTGTTGGGGGCTTAAGCAGACTACTTACGTGGCGCCATTGCCTAGCTCGCCGCAGAAACCTGCGAGACGTAGCTCCCTCACGGTCGCACCTCGGCGCAGAACGTCTCCGGTTTCCTCCAGCTTTTTCGCCCTGGACGATCGGGTGTACACTGTCTGCAACGAAGTCCGCATGCGGCCCGTCAGCCATTCCCGGCAAAACCACATGGTGGACCTCGCCCTTGGCGCTATCTTCCTCATCATCATTGCGCTGGTAGAACATCCCAACGGCTGGCTGGCCGCGATCTGCATGATCCCCCTGGTCGTGGCTGTAACTTTTCTGGAAGATTGGTACGTAGCAGGCGCCTGCACACTGGCCCTGGCCGCATCGGAGATCTTGAGCTCGATCCCATGGTTTCCTCCACCCACGACAGTGCTACTCATCATCTCGGCCCTCTGCCTCATTCAGATGCAGCGGCTTCGCGGAGATCGCCGGCGCGAGGAAGAGAAGGTCCAGGCAGAACGGGAGTGGCGTGTGTTCTTCGACAACAGTCCTGCCGCCATGCTCACCGCGGATGGAGAGGGAAGAATTATCATGGGTAACGCAGCCGCCCAAAAACTGCTCGGCTTTGAGGATCAGCCGTTACGTGGAAAAGCGCTCGCATCGTGCTTGCCGGCTCTGGCAACGGCACTTAGGATCGAGCGCGCGAAACCGCTTTCCCATACGCTCACAGGGTGCAAAAGCTGGCGTCCGAACAATGAAATGTTTGTCGCCGACGCCTGGCTTTCCATCGATAAGACTGAGTTCGGAACGAGGTTGGGGGCGGTGATCGTGGATGCTTCCGAGAGGTTGCAGGACCGGGAGCGATGGGTCCTCCGGTCTTCCATGGCCACCTCACAAATCGCCATGGGGGCGGTATTGCACGAACTTCGCAATCTGAGCGCCGCCGCTTCGCTGATGCTCACTAATCTGGCGCGCAGTACGAGGCTGCAGAAGAATGCCGATTTTGTGGCCCTCGGGAATCTGCTGACAGCGCTGGCGAAGATTGCATCGGCGGAGTTGCGGCCGGGAGAAGGGTCGCACAGCAGCGTCGATCTGGGCGGACTACTCGAGCAATTGCGCATCATCATCGAACCCTGGTTACAGGAATCGGAAATCTCGGTTAGCTGGAAGTTGGCCGCCGATTTGCCGCACGTTTGGGGCGAGGAGACGGGGCTTCTGCAAATTTTTCTTAACCTGGCTCAGAACAGTAGCAAGGCCATGCAATCCTCGGAGCAGAAGAAGTTGACGATCTCGGCAGCCGTCGAACGCGAGCTGGTGGTCGTGCGCTTCCGGGACACTGGCCCTGGCGTGATCCAGCCGGATGAATTATTCCGGCCATTTCATCGGGCTTCCGGCGCAAAAGGACTTGGTCTGTACGTTTCACGCGCGATTGCGCACTCCTTCTCCGGCGAGTTGAAGTATGAACCCGTGCCGGCGGGCTCCTGTTTTGCCGTCGAGCTGGTTCCTTTGCGAGAGTGGAAGAAGGTCACAGGCGAGTATGGAAGCGCAACTGCCACGCACCAGAATTCTTCTCGTTGACGATCATGCCTTGTTCCGCGAGGGCGCCGCGCGGTTGCTCGATGCGGAACGTGATCTTAAAGTTGCCGGCCGTTGCGGCTCCGTCGAAGAAGCGCTGGAGATCCTGCGCTCCACCGAAGTCGATCTGGTGCTCCTGGATGTAGACCTGGGTAAAGAGCGCGGGTTCCAGTTTTTCAAGCCGGCCAGAGATAACGGATTCGGCGGACGCATATTAGTAGTTGCGGCGGTCCTCAGCGTTTTCGAGGTTCGCAGGCTGGTGCAGGCCGGCGCCGCGGGAGTTTTTCTGAAACAGAACCCCCCAAATCTGCTGGTGGACGCGATTCGCGCGGTCATGGGCGGCCAACTTTACATCGATCGCGCTCTTCAGGATTACCTGCGCTCCGACGCCGAGCCCAAGAATTCTCCAGAAGCTCTAACGAGCCGCGAACACGCGGTGATGAGCGCCGTGGTGGAAGGGTTGGCCAACAAGGAGATCGCGGCGCGCGTCCACATTTCCGAAGCGCTGGTGAAAGCCACCCTGCAGCAGCTCTTCGAAAGGTATAGCGTCCGCACGCGAAGCCAACTGGTCCGGATCGCGCTAGAGCAGTCCGCAAATCAACTTTGAGGCGGACTTGGTAGGCTCCCCACCAGAACTGCAGCGACTCGTCCCGTCACGCCGCGGTGGCCCGCTGGCAAGCGGAGCTCGAGACAATGGCCTGGCCTTGGGCCTATTCGCTGGCGAACCTCGTCCTTCCAACCAGTCGTTGCGCCGTACCGGCTGGATCAGCAGGCGCGGATGTGGCGGACTCCGGACGCGCCAACGAGCGGCGGCGTGCGCAATCGCAAGGGCAGTAAGCGCGCTGCGCACGTGGATTATACAATTGACGTGTTGTTGAGCTTGGCAAAATCCTCCGCGAAAATAAACTCGTTCGCCATCTTGACCCCTCCCGTTTTTTGCATTTCAAATTCCGCTCCAGAAAGCTCGCTGCCGTAGTAAACCAGGCTGGCGGCATAAAAAGCATTGTCCTGTTCGTCAATAAGCCAAGACGGGTGAGCGAGGCGGGCGATTTTTGCCCGATCCGGCGCGCTTAGATCCCCGGATAACTCGCGCTGATCCGGAGACTCGGCGATCAAAAACGGACCTTTCTGGGTGCGAACGAAAAAGCAGAAGAACCGCAGATAGTCGAGCGCGTTCCGGATTGTCAACGCCAGGGGGGCAGCTCTATTGATTTCGTGGATCGGCGGCGAGGACCCATTGAGGCGAAAGAGCCGATCGTTCACGCGTATGTAGTAGAATGAGCGATCCTTTTGCGTCCACTTTGGGGAGACGATACGCAGGAGTTCGGCTTGCTTATAGAAAGAAAGAAAGCCTCGATCCACACTTACATCGGCAAGACCGTCTTCGAGGCCGTCCATTGTGCTGAGCAGCTTCTCTGATCTGAGTTGCTTCTCTAAGACCGCCAGTTCATTCCGGGGGAATGGCGCCCAGGCAATGTTGCTGTCCCAGCTTACAGCAGCGGGCAAGGGCGCGGCGCAGGGGGGATTCCCAAGGAAAACACGCATCTCTTCGTTGCACAAGTCGATGGGCCGACTTCCCATCTTATCCGTGCGGCTCCACAGATCGTCACGGCCGGCAATGTGAGGCTTCAGGCATTCGAGCCAACGCTGCTGGTTATGGGCGCAGATCCGATGCAGCATCGTCCAGCCGAGCCGATCGGGTCTGCCGATGACTTCCGTATCCAACTCGATCACTATTTCCAGGACTCCGGCGGGAGCGTCCGGCTTCAGGGCGGCAAAAATCTCGTGGGGAAATCCAGTCGGGCCGAAGTCGAGCGTGACGCGGCCGGTGCCGAGAATACGGATTGCGAGCGCCCAGTTCCCGGCGGCCATGGCGCGCATGAGCGGCGTCTCACCCGCCTTATTCCGCGCGTTAATCCGCTCAGCCGGTAGGCCGGCCAGTTGCCGATCGGCAAGGTCCAGCGGGGCGGTCCGGCGTGCGAGCAGGTGCAGAATCGTATTGCCATCCTGGCCGGCGATCTGGGCCTCGTGCAGAGGCTTCTGTTCGATGTAGCGCCGCACCGCGCGCCAGGCGCCAAGACGGAGCGCGGTAAAGAAAGCGGTCTCCGAGGACCCGGGAACCGGCTCCGCAAGGGCGGTCCGGGAATCCTCCAGCAGCACCTGTTGCACCCTCGGGAAATACCTGGCGAGCGACAGCGGAGTCTCACCCTTACGCGAGCCCGCCGTAACCTTCGCATTTGGATCGGAGCGGTCATCGCCCAGAAGGGCTTTCAGTGTATCGACAAGCCGATCCTGATCTACATTTTCTTGATCGGCTTGGCGCGTGGGAAACAAACAATGGAGCGGCTGCTCGCCGTTGTTGTCGACGGCACGCGGATCCATGTACCGGCACAGCTCCGCCACGCAATCGGCCTGCAGATATTCCCGCGGCATAGTGGAGAGCCGTCTTTCCCGCATGGTCCCTTTCCGGCAAGCGCCTTGTCCGCATCGCGGGAAGCGAGGATTCTGTCGAGTATGATCGTTTTGCGCAGACGCCCGGAGGTCAAGGCGGCCAAAAGCAGCCCAGGCTTCAGCCGCTTTACGGCAGCTTCGCCTTGGTCGCAAGAAAGGGAAGCCTGGCTTCATACCACCCCTTGGCGGCGGGCCAGTATTGAAGCACGGCCTCGTGAACCAGGCGAAGCAGGCCATCGCCAGCGCCGATCAGCAGACGATACTTGCAAAAGCTGGCGGCAAGTTCCCGTTCATCCTCATAGGGCGGATCGTTTGGAGCCGATGTGAGTTGGATACGCCCGCTGTCGACGCCAACGAATGGCTGGAGGAAGTATTCAAGCGCCAATGGACCGATCGGTCCGGCGCCGCTGCGCCGCCACGCGAGCTCCGCCTGCCGCTCTATGACCTGTTTGAAGCCCAAGTCTTCTTTTTCGGATGCCAGCGCTTGAACAGTGATTTGCCCGTCGTCGGAGCCAGCACCGCGAAACTCCGCGCGCACTCCGGGTTTTCGCGGCTCGAACCGATCGCTGACGAATGCGAACAGTTGGGTCAGTTTGAGCGCCAGCAACGGAAGCACGGCGCCCTCGGCCCAAGCTTGCCGCGCTTGCTGCCTTTTGATCCCGTACAGATTGTTCGTCAGAGCTGTAATGACATCGTCCGCCAAAGGAAATCGTGCGAGTCGGAAAGGGCGGTCGATGATGGTGCGGATGAACGTGCGCGGATCGTCGAGCTCCTGGACGGCAGCTCCCCCGAATGCCTCGCCGAGAGAAAGATCGTCATAGGTCTGGATCCGGCTGCTCTCAAGCGTATAAACGATGCCGATGTTGGACGTTTTGGCGGCGAGATTCACGAACTGGACCAACGGCTGCCATTGCTCGCCCGAGAGACCACCGCCGAGCACGTCTACGATTTCTTCGAACTGATCGAGCCCAATCACCAAGCGGACCTCATTGGAGGGATCGCTCTCCGTGAGCGCTTTAGAAATCAAGGCCGCAGCGGCGGAAGCGGCGGCGGCTCCGCGTTTGGCCACGGCGAAGATTCCGGCGGCCGGCAGGTTCACATGGGCCTGCTCAGAAACCGCTTGCAAGAGAACAGTGACCACTGGCATCTGCTGTCCCGCTTCGTCCTTGAAGTCTTCGGGTCGGAGCGCGGCCACACGATACCGGCCCCGCAACTTCGGGTCCCGCAGGGAACGTAAGATGCCGGCACGCAGAACGGAAGACTTGCCGCTTCCGCTCGGCCCCACCAACCGCACAACCGCCGGCCCAGAGGAAAAGCGGTCCTCAAGAGTTTTGACCGCGATGGATGTGAATTCGTCACGGCCAAAGAAATCGGCGCCGTCGCCGATGTCGTAGTAGCCCAAATGCCTGTAGGGATTCCGATGGCCACCCGACGCCTTGAAGACGGCCGCTCCGATAAAAGCCTTGACTCGCTCCTTGAGTTGTGCGTCGGTCTCGGTTGGGTGTTGATCAATGCCTCGCCTGGCGATCGCGCGCATCAGGTTGTAAACACCTTGGGTCTGGCGCCAGTACTCGCCGTTCACCCAGAAACTCAAGGCGTCACGATCCAACCCGCATGTTTTGGAATTAAACCATCGCCGTTTGTTCAGCTCGATGTCCTTGCCGCCAACAGTAACCGCCACCTCCACACAGAGCCCAAGCCAAACGGGCTTCCCGGCGCCATGAGCGTCGAGGAATTCAAAGACACCGCCGGTTAGCGGAAAGGCGCCGGATTTCAGCAGCTCGTCGCCGCCCGATTGGTCCTTGGGCCATTTTGGCTCTAACCGGAAATGCTTCGTTGGATCGGTCCAATGGTTGAGTTGCGCGATGATTCCGGGCTCAAAACTCTCCTCGAGGGGCAACCCAATGCGTTCTCCGACGAGGTAAATCAGGCCAAGGCAGTTCTCGCCGGAGGGCCGGGGCAAGTTCTTCTGCATGGAGCGGCGCTGGTCAAGTCCCTCGGGTCCGGTCTCAACGTCCCAGCCGAACACCTCGACATCGTCTTGACCCAGCTCCTTCAAGGCATGCTGTGCCGCGGTGTCCGCGATGACACGCTGCAGGGCCACATCGCCGGACGCGGCGATGAAAAGATAGCGGCCCTCTATTTTGCGAAAGCCCTCGGGAGTCAATTCCTGGCTGGAATTCGAAACTGCAATCCTTTCTTGTTTCGGCCCAGCTCCGGCGTCGAAGATCACTGTATTAGGTTCTGGGAGAGTCAGCGGCAAGTAGTGTTTTGGCATGGAGACGGCAAATGCGTAATAGGCTGGGGAGGTTCCTGCCGATGAAATCCTCGGCAGCTCCGAGGCTAGCGGGTCCGCAAGCAAAGGCGCCTGCGCGGAAAACGGAGCGGGAAGTTGTTGGCGGCTGCAGGCCGCCGACCCCCCATAGCCAAAAGATAAGTAGCAAACCCTTGCGCTTTACGCGTGTTAAGTGCCAACCTACTTGGATCGGTCGCGAGGACAGACTGCAAGGCGCGTATGGGGATTGTTGTGTATGCGGCCTGGGTCGAAGCATACATCACTTCATGTCCCCTCCACCACGTTTGTGACGCGCGGTAGAAAGAGGCAATCCATGCAAAAGACAAAGAGATCAAGGACGAGGCGCGGCATCTGCCGAGTTTTCGGAGTTCTATGGCTAGCACTGTTGACGTTCGCGGTGACCGGCCTCGCCCAGCAGCCAGCTGATTGGGTAGTCGGAGACGTTTTTGTAGGCACTGGAGGCGGCAACTACCAGGTCTGGCACAGCGCAAATCCGTTGGCCTCAAAAGCGGTGTACACACTAACGACGGTCAACGACGGGCTCAACGGCGCGACAAGGGGCTGCACCTTTGATTCTGCCTACCGTCTCTTCGGGACGGATTCTACGAACACCACCAACGACGTCGTCAGATTCGCGATCAACAATGCGGACGATATCAAAAACGCGCCCCCGCCCGTTGCAATATCGAGCTTCAGCGGCTTCACTGGCACCCAGTCACTTGCGTTTGACAGTAATGGCAACTTCTACGTGGGATATGCAAACGGCGGCCTCGAGAAGTATTCGCACAATGGAACATTTTTGCCTCCTGCCTTCCAACCAAGCCCTAGCTCCAATTGGATCGACGTGGCTGCAGACGGGCACACAATCTTCTACACTTCGCTAAGCCGAAAGATTTACAAGTTCGATACAACTAACCCGAGCCACGGGTCATGGGTCTACGCGGATCTGTCCCTCGTCTCCAGCGCAAGCAAAGGTACGCTTCATGCCATCCGCATTTTCCCGCTGGCCAACGGCGCTCCAGGCGACGGCACTAATGGAGTCCTAGTAGCGGATGAAGACGCCATCAGGCTCGTGACTGGGACCTGTCCGGTTACAAGTACTAGCGATTGCACGTCGGCGCCCTCTCTCATCTCCAACACCAAACTTAAAGGCAATTTCCAAACCCTGAGCCTGGATCCATTGAGCACGAGTCCCGGCAACCCTTCGACGGCAACATTTTGGGCTGGGGATGTTTCTACTAATAACGTCTTCAAGGCCACCCTGTCCTCGACCAAGCCGATTGCTACCATCACCACCGGTGTCCCTACCAGCACACCGTTAGGGGGCATCTGCGTGGATGGGTCGTTCAGTCCGGCGCAACTCGCCTTCGCGACCCAGCTTCCGCCGACCACTTCGAATTCGGGTTGCACGGCCGCCCCGGAGAACGGCCTCACCTGCAACCTCACTCCTTGCAAATGCACCGGCAACAGCTGCCCCTCTTCCTGCGATAACAACACCGCTACCTTCACAAGCCCCTATTCCGGCCAAATACTTACCATCACCCTGGCTGACCTCTCGAACAACGCTTCATTGACCTTGCGTGACTCGCTGGTTGACCCCTCGGTCGCGCAATCGGACCCAACCGTGTTTTCCTTTATCCCGAACAGCAACGGTATCCCGAACTTCAACGGCCTGGTCGCCGGAAACATTCCATGCTTAAACGTCGGCTCCGGATGTGAAGTTTTCGAATTCGAGGCCAATCCGAACTCGGGCTACTCGGATGGAAACCTGCAGATCTGCCCGCCCAATAGCCCTACATGCACCTTCCCTTCTAGCGCGACAAGCAACCTGCCGAACTTGCGCCTGCTCAAAAACCTGGACGAAGACACCACGACCGGACTCGATGGCCTTGGCGGCAGGACCAAGTGCGTTACCACCGTAAACATGCAGACGGATAGCCCGAGCATTTGCAACCCGGCAACCGACACGGCCGTCGTGGGCTTCGAGTCACCTGTGGGCAGTACGATATTCAGCAAAAAGCTGAACTCGAGCATCTCTTTTAAATTCCAGATCGGCCAGTTCAGCAACGGCGCTTGCAACGCGAACACCTCTCCGCCCCTCTGTCCAAGCACCGGGCCGTGTGTAACGCCGCTGCTACTGATTTCGCAAAGCGACACAGGCGGGGCCCCGGCGCCACTAGAATCATGTTCTTCGACGCTTTCCACACAGTGCATAACCGTAGCGGGCGGTTCCAGCCAGAGTTTCCTTCCCCCGATCTTCGTTTTGAGCGGCAACACCTGGCAACTCCAGATAAAAACCTCGACAATGAACGCTGGAAGCTACCTGGCGACCGTCGTCGATCTCAACAGCGAAATCCCGACTTTCAGTGTCCCGTTTACATTGCAGTAGTTAGCAGCCGCGCAGGGGCCGGACATAATCCGGTCCCTTTCGCGGGCAATCAGCGGCGTCTAGCCAGGCGGGCTCTGAGACCACTTCGCAGATTCTGCGTAGATGGGGGCAAGGTCGGCGCGTTTCAGGAGAGTGTCGCTCTTTGCCTCTTTGTTTATTTCATCCAGAATGCGATGGGCATTCGCATAGTGGCGTGATGCTTCGGCGCCGTTCCCGGTGAGGCGAAGGGCGGTGGCAAGCAGATAGTGGCTCTTCGCCTGCAGCGGCTGCAGGCCGAGTTTTTCGCTGCGCGCCAGCGCACGGTTCACTTCCTGGCTGGACTCGGGATAGTTCTTGGCGTTCACCAGCGCCTCACCCAGGTAAACCGAGCACTCCACGGACACGTACTTCAGTCCCAGCGCGTCAGCTTCTTCGGCCAACTTGCGAAGGGTGCTGACCGTCTCACGGGAGCGCCCCAGCCTCACGGCCACTCTCGCCAGATTGAATTTGGCGGTGAGGATGAGGCGCCGGTCCGCGGTTTTCGAAGCCAGGGCGAGCGCCTGTTCGTACTGCGCACCGGCTCCTTTATAGTCGGCTCGATAGAACAGGCTGTCGCCTTGCACATTCAGATTGCGGGCTGTCAGCGGCTGGCTATTCAGTTTGTTCGCCAGCGCGACGCCTTCCTCCTGGGCCTTCCGCGCGTCTTCGGTGCGCCCCAGCAGAATCAGCGAACTGGCATAGCTGTTCAGAATGCCGGCGATATCAGCCTGGTCATGGGTCTCACGGATCATTTTGAGTGCGTCCTCTTTGGACTTCAGCGCTGCGCCCAGACGGCCCTGCTGCTCGAATAGATCGCCCAGCCCTTGCGAAGCGAAGGCCGCATCCCTCTTGTCATTGACGCTGCGCCCGAGGTCCAGCGCCCGCAGGTAATGCGTCAGCGCCTGATCATATTGTCCGAGCTTCATCTGCGTGTCCGCGACGTTGTAATGGCTCTGCGCGATCGTGGCGGGGTCCTTCGATTTCTCGCGGATTCCGAGAGCCTGCTCGTAGAAGGTCAACGCGTCGTCATACTGGCCTTTGTCGTCATAGTTGGCGCCGATATTATTCAGACAGAGACCTTCATAAGTACGATTGCCGATATCGCGCTGGATTTGCAGAGATCTCTTCAGCACCGTCAACGCCCGGTCGTTCTCCCCGCGGGATTGATAGAAGACGGAGAGGTCGATCAGGGTGTCGCCGGTGCCCGCCTTGTCGCCCAACTCCTCCCGCAATGCCAGGGCTTGCTGGTAGCTCTTCAGCGCTTCCTCCGACTTCCCCAGAGTATCCTGAACCTGCCCCATCCCATTGAGCGTCTGGGCGCGATCGTGCTTATCGCCGGACCGCGATTGAATATCGAGGGCCTGCTGGTAGTTTCGGAGCGCCTCCTCAGGCTTGTTCAGGAGCGAGTAAGTCATGCCCAGCCCGTATAAAATCCGGCCCCGCTGTTGCTCGTTGTCGAGTTCGACCGTTATCGGCAAGGCCCGATTGAGATATTCAAGAGCAGCCTGCAAATTGCGCGCATTCATCTCGGTCCAGGCTATGCCCGAGAGAGCCTCGACGTATTTCGGATCGCGCTTCAATAATTTGGCGTAATAGTCGCGGGCCTTGTCGAACGAGCCCACGGTGTAGTACAAGCCCGCAAGCGCAAACTGAACATCGGGGTCATCCGGTAAGGCTTTGGCCACATCCTGGTAAGCCTCGATGGCTTTATCATTGTCGTTGGCGGTCTGGGCGCGGATCGCCTCAATCAGGTACTTCTCCTGTGGCGCAAGCTTCTCGCTCAGGTCCACCGCCTTCCGGGCGGCCTGCTCGGCCTCGTTACCGTATCCCTGGCTGGCGTACGCCTGACCCAGCTTGGCGTACGCTAGCGCAAAGTTCGCATCTTCTTTCACCGAAGCCTGGAAGCTCTTCACCGCCTCCATATTTTTCCCCTGATGGGCCAGTTGCAGACCCTCGTTGTAGTAACGCAGCGCCTGGACTGATTGCGTCGAGGGCTTGAGCGCCTTCGCTTGTAGCTCCTTGATCACGTCGGCGGGGAGCGCCAGACTCTTTTGCACATCCCGGGCCAGCTGCTCCACGGCCTTCGGAAGGTCCTTTTCACTGGGAGCCACTGCCTTCAACGGGATGGTCCGCTGGCGCTTCAGGTCCTGCAGCGTGACGTCGATCTGAATCTGATCTCCGAACTTGGCGAACTGTCCCGAGAGCAGGCGGTCGGCGCTGGTTGCGTCCGCAATCCGGCGCAGTGTGTCCGGCTCGACGTTGGAACCGGGCGCGATTTGCAGGTCGTGCAAAATCTGGGCGACCCGGTCAGAGGAAACGGTCTGCAGACGCGCCGACTGCCCCACGTCGGTCCGCAACATGGCCGCGAGCTCCGGGCCCATCCAGTCCAGCGAGGCAACACCCGACGCGTTGTGGAAGGGCACAATCGCCAGCGAGAGCGCCGGACCCGCGGGTTTGTCTGAGGAGCGCAACAGGTACCACGCCAGCGGCGACAGCAGAATCGCGACTCCAGCGACGCTGAGCGCGATCCATTTCCACGCGATGGACGGCGCCACCATGCTCAATCGCGGAGCCTTTGGCACGCGGATGGTTTGCCCCTTGGCGCCGCCTTGCCATGCCTCGAGATCCGCAAGAAGCTCACTAGCGGTCTGATACCGCTGGGCTGCATCGGTGGCCAGGCACTTCGCGACGATGTCGCTGATGACTTGGGGTACTTCCGGATTAATCTCGCGTACCGGTTCGGCGCGTTGTTGGGTGCGTGCCAGCAAGGTGCCCAGGAGCGAGTCGGCTGTGAAGGGCAGCTTGCCGGTGAGCAGTTCGTAGAAAATGATGCCTAGCGAAAACAGGTCGCTGCGCGCGTCGGCCTTCTCGCCCTTGGCCTGCTCGGGCGACATGTAATCGGGCGTGCCCATCAAAGCGCCAGTTTGCGTCATGCCGCGTTCTTCGACGGAATGTGCTAGCCCGAAATCCATCACCAGCACCTTGCCCTGCTGGTCTACCATGATGTTCTGTGGTTTCAGATCGCGGTGGATGACATTTTCGGCGTGCGCAGCTTGGAGCCCTCGGCAAACCTGGCAGAAGATGTCCACAGCCTGTTCGGTGGTGAATTTCTGGTTGCGCAGGAGGTGCTTCAGGTCCTGGCCTTCCAGATATTCCATGGTAATGAACTTGGTGTTGCCGGTAACGCCCAGGTCGAAAATTCGGATGACATTGCGGTGCGTCACTTGGCGCGCAAGGATTAGCTCACGCTTGAACCTCTGCAGGATCTCCGCATGCCGCGCTAGCTCGGGCCGGATGACCTTTAGCGCCACGATTCGATCCAGTTCACGATCCCGGGCTTTGTAAACCGTGCCCATGCCGCCCTCGCCGAGTTCGGTCTGGAGTTCGTACCGGTCGGCCAGCACGCTTCCAGGACCAATCGGCCCTTGCATGCCGGCCGCGATCGCGGATGTTTCGGAACCGGCTGGCTTTGACCAAGCACCCGTACCAGAGCTGCTAGCAGCCTCCTTTACTTCGGGAGGAGTCGAGGATTCCACCGGCGCAATTATCGTCGCGCCTTCAACGGGCTCGAATATGGTGGCCTTTTCGACTTCCACCTGTGCGTGGCACTTGACGCACCGAGTTGTACCTGGAGGATTAGGATGCTGGCACTGAGGGCAAACCACGGATAAGGCTTTCGTTCTCTCTCGAAGTATTTCTTAATCTACGCGTTTCATGCGGTGAACTCAAGCACCGGTAGTGCGCCAAATCTGTGTGGGCTTGGTGGCGTCCTCGGTTGATAGATCTTAGGTTTTGAGGAGCGAGCGATAACCTTCAGGTAGCCTAGGCTTATGGATCCGCTGTACTCGACGCCGAAACAATAGCCAGCGATCGTCGCCTTGGGATGAAACGCCGGGTGCATCAGGTCGCCTTGTCCCACGCGTCCACCTGCACGCTGGTTGAAGCGGGCGGGCGGACACCGAGTCTGCATTGCGCATTCCACCTGACCGTCGAACGCTCTCCAGAAACTGATCTCGGTTTGCAGGAGCTTCTTATTAAATGCGCGCAACTCTTCATCTGCAGGTCCAGCGGGGCGCCGGCCTAAGAAGACCGGCAGTTTTACCCTTCGTCCTTCAAACTGCCCTTCATGAAAGAGTTTTGCTCCCGCAGGGTGGCCACCGTTACAGCCGCGGCAAGATCTTTTGCGGGAGAGAATGCCGCCGCCCGAGGCTCGTCGTGGTTTTCAATGAAACGAACCAGCCTCTCCTGGTACCGCTGTCGGCACAGAGGTGCAGCCCGACGTTCTCTGCGTCCCCATTTCCAAGCGATCATAGAGCCGCTTGTCGTAACAGAGGTCGAAGCCCAGTTGCTGAAGTTCCCACTTCAGATCCCAGTAGGCTTCGGCAATGAAGAGGAAATCCAGGTGCGCTACCTTGATAGAGGGGATCAGGTCAGCCCAGTACTCTGTGGCAGGCCGTTGACCCGCGCTGTTGCCCCACGTGCGTTCAACGATTACGTTCAACATGAGCATCGCCATGTCGCAGCGGATTCCACCGCACTGGCGGCCGATGTCCGAAACCGTGTCGCGGACCGCCTGACGGAGACTTGGATGATAAGCATTGAGTTGCACCACATCCGGTCAGGCCGGGAAGTATGGGTCGCGACCGCAAGCAAAGACCGACCCTCCTGCCGTAAGAAAGGATGAGGGATCGTTCCGGACATCGTCCGCGGTTCCCCGAATTAAGTACTCGGGGTGCTCGATCACCCAACGGTGATCCGGCGCCACATGGTTCGGAACGAAATCGAGGAGCAGGCGCATGCCTCGTTTCGCAAGTTCCTTCCGGGCAATTTCCAGACCACCGGGCCCTCCTAGTTGTGGGTCAACTTCGTAGCGCCGTACGCAATAGGGAGAACCCACGTTGTCTGGCAAGCCGAAGTCCGGAAGTCCCGGCGGAAATCCTCCAGCAGGCCCGCATTCAGGTTGGCTATGGAGATACCCGCGGGGCTCCGCTCCCAGACACCCATCAGCCACACGGAATCGAAGCCGAATTCGGCGATAGCGTCCCATTCGCGCGCGGGCACGTAGGCTAAGTTCTGAGAAACTCCATGCTTCTGGCTGACGCCAGAAAGCCAGACCCACGTGTTGATCTCAAATATCGTGGGATGTCGGGACCATTTCGGCATGCTGCTCCTCCAACGTTCCTTCCTTTGCAAATGCGCCTGCTTTGCCGGCCGCAAGGAACTGAGTTCCGTCGATCTTACCGAAAAGCTCGATCAGTCTTAGCGACGAGACTGGCCCAGTCGGTCTGATGGCTGGCTGCAAGGCCCGCATCGTTATCTCCATGGAAGTATTCGTAGAACAACAGGTAATCCTTCCAGTGAGGATCTGTCTGGAATTGCTGCGGGCCTCCGTAAACCACCCGCCTGCCCGCCTCATCCCGCAGGAAAATTCGGGTCAGCCGATCGGCAATTTCGCGGCCACCTGGAACAGATTCATCCATTTGCCCGAGCTAGTCGGGCACGCGACTTTGAAGTTGTCGACATAATAGAGGTAGAAAGACATAAGGCTGCGGATGAGCAACACGTTCACCGGAATCAAGACGGGACCCGCCAGTTGGAGTTGCAGCCCAACATGCCGTGGTGTTGGGCTGTTTCACTGATTCTTGGAAGGGCTTCACGCAAAGGCGGAGAGGATTCGGAGACGCAAGCGTTGTTGCGTACATATGTTACCGCCGCTCCCCATAGGAGAAACTCTGGGCTGAAGAGATGGGGGGATCTGACCTCGCCGGCGGCAAGCCGGCGCTCACAGCAGACGACGCAACTCGAGCTTGCGCGCTCACCTCCGCCGCTTCTGTTTTTCGTTTCAGCTTGCGCAGCAGGTATGCATACTTTGTCAGGTTGGCGGCATACTCTGTATTCCGAGGGCCGCCAGTTTTCTCCTGAATTGAGAGCAAGTGCTGGTACAGCGGCTCTGCAGCCGTGTAGTTCCGCTGAGCAATGTACACTTCTGCAAGAGCCTGCAGAGGGGGTTCCAACTTCGGATCGTTCGCCCCGAAAACTTCCTCACGGATCGCCAGCAGGCGCTCCAGCAATGGTTGCGCCTTGGCGTACTTATGCTCAATGACGTAGAGGCTGCCTAGGCCATGTATTGCGAGAGCAACGTTGGCGTGAAACCGAGGCAAGGTCGCCTGCCAAATGGCCAGTGAGCGGTGCAGCAGGTTTTCCGTCTCGCGCAGCTTGTTTTGCCGAGCGTAGAGGCCTGCCATGTTGTACAGAACGCTGGCAACGCCCGACTGTTGCGAGCCTCCGGTATTCTGTAAAATCGTCAGCGACCGCTGGTAGAGTGGCTTGGCTTTTTCGTAATAGTGCAGGTCTCGATAGAGTCCCGCCAGGTTACAAAGGTTGGCAACCAGTTTAGGATGCTCCGGCCCCCAAACTTTTTCATTTATGAGCAGCGCTCGCCGGTAAAGCGGTTCCGCTCTGAGGTACCGGCTCTGGCCAGCGTAGAGCTCAGCCAGATTATTGAGAACCGTTGCCGTCTGTGGGTCTTGCGGTCCGAGTTTCTTCTCGGTGATGGCCAGGGACCGCTGGTAAAACGGTTCGGCCTCGGCAAGCTTTCCTTGTGATCGGTATAGCGCCGCGAGGTTGTTTAAGGTCGTGGCCGTCTCGTTGTCATCTCCGCCACCAGTCTTCTCCTTTATGCTCAGAGACCGACGATAGAGCGTTTCGGCCTCAGCATATCTGTCCTGACAGAAGTAAATTCTGCCCAGGTCCGAAAGGACGGTGGCAATTTCGGGTTGGACCTGGCCCAGGCTCTTTTCCAGAATCAACAGCACCCGATGCTCAATCTCTTCTGCCTGGTTGTAATTACCAAGATCAACGTTAACTTCCGACAGGAGGCGCAGAACGCCGGTCACACTCGGATGATTCGGCCCCAACGTGCTCTCCATTGTGGCTTCGATCCTTCGGTACGCAAGCTCCGCCTGCACATAGTTGCCTTGCTGGTAATAGAGTGCCGCCAATCCGAGCTCGGACGTCACCACGCCGCCTGAGGGCACTTCAGACCGGGCCGATTCATCAGCCTGTTTGGCTGCTGCCTCTTGAGCCATAGCGCTGGCTACCCAAAACGCCACGCAGAGGCTCGCGTTTAGCAGAACGCGCATCGCCGTCTTGAAGGTCCCTCTCGCCATAATTTCTACACTTCCGTATCCCGTAAGCCTACGAGATATTCCGCTAAGCCTCCGATGTCACCCTTGTAAAACAAACCAATATGGGTAATCGACATAAAGGTCTGACCTTGTGCCGACGTGGCCGTAAACTCACACGAGCACGAGTCACTTCTGTTGGTACTTAACCAACTCGCGGAGTTCACTTGGGTTTAGATCGGAAATCGCCCAGTAGGTGACGCCTAACCAGCTACAGTGGACAAGGCTATAACCCTGGATTGTGCTTGTGTGGATTGACGCATCGGGGCGCGACGCCGGCCATACAAAAAGATTGATTGTATGTTGACCGCGACGGAAAACTAATGCAGCAACAGGCCGTCTGTTTAAATACTCCACGCGCCCGCCCATCAAAGAAAACCCCCGATCAGTTAAATCTCTGACCGAGGGTACGAAATCCAGCTTTCCAGCGAACCATGGCTTCAATGCACCCTGATCCGAAGAAGAGACATCGACCAGATGGTCTCGCATCATTGACCGAAGGTGTGCATCCAGGACCTCCGTTGCAATGACCTCGGTAGCAGACGAGCCTGACAATGCTGTTAATACAATCGCCGTGGCAAGGGCAACCGCGACAATGCTTGCGGCTATCGCGAACCACTGGGTTTTCCCAGAGCGGTTCAGCCGGCGCAAAGACACTTCCGCTTTGCCGGTATCCTGAAGAGAACTTCGGATGCTGGCCTTTAGCTTAGTTGATGCTTCGTAATACATCATGCTCGCGTGAATGCCGTGGCGCAGTTCTTGATAGCTCCTTAGCGTTTCCGCGCAACCGGCGCAGCGCCGAAGATGCCCGTCGATGTCGAGCTGATAAGCCAAATCTAACTCGCCATCAAAATAGGCATCAAGAATCTGGCGGGTTTCCTGGCAGATCATCTCCGCACCTCTTTGCTAGCCATTTCGAGAACGTGACACTGAAGCTGTTTACGGGCACGAGCCAGGCGCGACATGACTGTTCCTAAAGGAATGTCGGCAACCTGAGCAATGGCTTTGTATGACAACTCTTCCATTTCTCGCAAAATCAACAGTTCTCGATAGTGTGACGGCAACTCTTCGAGCGCCTTCTTAACCAAGTCTCCGCGACTCGTCAATATTAATGTCTGCTCGAGGTCGGGAAGGGCGCCAGCTTTCATATCTAATTCTTCGTTCGAAGCAGTAACAACTTCCTTTAAACGATTTCTTTGTAACCATGTCAAACACGTATTTCGTACAATAGCGAGAATCCACGCACGACCATTGCCATCAGACCTAAAGCCGTCGATCGCCGTGAAAGCCCGCAAATATGCTTCTTGAACGACATCTTCGGCGTCGTGCTCGTTGCGCGTCATCCAGCGTGCCAAGTTGTAGGCGGCGTTTAGGTGTGGAATCATTACTCGCTCAAAGTACTCTTGCTTGCTTTCCTTTGGCAGGGCTACCGAATGTGTATTGTTAGTTTGGCTGAACATGACGCATCTCTGCCGGACTGACCGAGTGGGCCAAGACGCCGGCTGTGTGACGTGATGAGACTTGGTGAACATCGCCGGTACTAGATTGGAAGACTTGCATCTTACGCAGCATCATCGAAAGCGTCGTAAAGGAATCGGCCGTTTGTGCCCTGATTTCTCTCGGCGTGTTCCTGGCAATCAATGCAGAGTGGTGCCCAGGCAACCGCGTTGAGCCGCGCTGGCTTGATCTTTGCGTCACAGAGCCGGCACAGTCCGTACGAGCCATCCGAAATGCGCGATAACGCATCTTCAACTTCCTGCAGTAGACAAGCCCGCCGATCGAGGCTGTCAATCTCCAGCTCTCTAACTTCGGCGAGTTGAACCTCTTCGATACTATCCGGTGAAGATACAGGGGCGAGGTCTTCGCGCCTGCGCAACTTGAACAGTAGTTCGCTTTCCTTGTGCTGCAAGATCGCTGTGTATCGTGCAATGTCGCAGGTATTCATGATTGAACTATCTGTCCTCTTCTGGCCGGGAAAGATACCGTGGTCGTTCACGCGATGTGCTGGGCTGCTTGTCATTGCCGTGTTGCCTCCAAATGTTTCATACTGTTTTGCGGTTTCATTTATTCCGTCTCGGAATTTCCTACGGAACTGACGAGCTGACAGAGTCTACAGTCTCACTTGCTTTTCCGGGTGTTTGGCAGTGTGTTAACGGGCGAGTTGGGGCTGTATTAATATGTGAAACCGGGAGGGCCGGTCATAGTGTCTGTCTTCTAGAAAAGTCGTCCAAGGAGCGTTAGCGGCCGTCGCCTTTCGAATCTTGTGCCGGCTGACACAGTGTGAGTTGCACAGAATGTCTTCCGAATGACTGCTCTGTCGCCGTTAAGCAGCCGCCTGTTCCTGTATGCAGCCTGAGCGAATAGTGAACGCACTTACAATAGAAACTCCGAGACGCTCCACCCTACTCAAGATGTAGAGGTGGTGAGCCGCTGTGTAAGCTGTTCTTCCGTGAGACTCCGCGCAAAGCGCATGGCAATAATCATGCATTCGGACGTTAGAGGCTTGCATAAAACGGCCAAACCGCCGGCACTGATTACCGCTAAGAAAAGATCATCGGTCGCCATGTTGGCTACAAGTTGGAAGCATACGCCGCGCTTTACGGAGTTTTCACATAGTCTGTGCCAATCCCTTTCATCTGACTCCCTGTCATAGACCAGGATGTCGATGGGAACGCGGCCAAGTAACTCCACTGCATCCTTCGCTGATTGAACAAACCTGAGCTGCCAGCCTTCCCGGAGAGCCGCTACGCGAATCGCGACTTTAGTGTGCGGACTGTGGGTTAAGGCTACGATTCGCAGTTCACTGTGATCACTCACCGAAGAAGGGCGGCTGCTAGTTTGTCGCAGCTCGCTATAAATGCGTCTTGCTGCGGATAACACTCTCTTTAGACGGCTTGTTAAGAAGTGTGCAGTATACATAAGATTGGTCATCCCGAGGCGCCTGAAGACATCTCACGGCGAGCGCAGAGCACAAACTCCGCGTTCATTGGCTCTCGTCGCTAGCCCGCTCAGGCATTCCATTCGTTACGTGTGCTTTCCTCGCGATGCGATACTTCGGTCGCGCTGAGTAGCGTCTCGCTGCCTCAGTTGTCTCGACGCTGCAATGTTGGACGCTCGTCTTTATCAGTTCCTTCTTTGCTACCGTTCTGATCGTCGACGGGCCCATTTCCAGGCGATTTGCGCAAACGAGGCCTGTTACTGTCCTCCACGGGGCCCTTGCGGTTCTGCAACATCGCCAGCCGCCCTTTCACGTCCACAAATTCCGAGGTATTCAAAACGTATTCGGGCTTCTCTTTAAGCAGCTCCTGAATATTCCTTTGGGCGTCGCGGATGCGGTCATCCGTCATAGGGTGCGTCGCGAACACTTTGGAAATCGTCCCGGGTTTCTTTTTCTCGAGCGATTCGATCTTTTCAAAGAAATCAACAAAGGCCGTCGGATCATATCCGGTCTTGTCCAGGTACTGGAGCCCCAGCATGTCCGCCTCCTTTTCGAATCCGCGAGAGAAAGCAAGGAAACCCAGAGGAACCGCGAGGCTGGCAGCTTCTTGAATTGCGTAGCCCGCCCAGCCGCCCATAAAGACTAGCGGTAGAGACGCGTAATTGATAATGGTGCCTCGTGTCGCCTGCCGGGTGCCGTGACGAGCGGCCACATGAGCGATCTCATGGGCCATAACTCCCGCCAATTCGGCTTCGTTATCTGCTTTCAGAATGAGTCCCGAGTTCACGAAGAAGAATCCGCCCGGGAGCGCAAAAGCATTCACTACCTCGGTATCGATCACCTTGATAGTGAAAGGCACCTTTGCATCCGAGTTGCGCACGAGGTTTTGACCTACACGGTTGATGTACTCCGCGATAACCGGGTCGTCGATAATCTTAGCTTGACGTTCGACTTCCTGAGCCATTTGCTTCCCCATCGCGATCTCCTTCTCCAGTGAATAGAAATTTACCCCTTTGCCGACATCGCGATTGCCGATCTCGTCAGGATCTCTTTTGCTGTCTTTGGCCCAGGAGAATGAGTTCGTAAGTACGACGATGACTAAAAGCACCCGCACGGAAACAGTTATTTGATTCATACGGCCTTCCTCACAATCAACCGGCGCTAAGTTGTTAACTTCCGGGCTCCGACTCCGGCACGGACGTGAAAGCCGTTGCTCCGATCTTGGAATGGCCTTCATAAGCATAGACTGGCTCCAGAACCAAAAATTCCACTCGAGTACCGCTTTGTGCGGGTGCCTATCCCACCCTGGCCTGACCGAACACATGGTCTGTCGAGGTGCGTTCCGCGCACATCTAGCCGGCGTACCTGATGCGAGATTGATGTACACAGAATGTCGATTTGCCCGGAAGCGACCCCGCAACCAGCCCGGTTCTTGGATTACCACGAACTGGTTCATCTGCAGGAATGTTTTCGGGCCACACCTGGTATAGAAAGATGACGCAACTCAGGGACCAATATGACATTCACCAATTTCGCTTGTACTACGGTTCGGCTCACAATTCTGATGTCATTTGGCACCGGGTCGTTATCTGTGCTTTGGGGTCAGCCAATCACGGAAGCCCCCATCGGTGCAGAAACAGACTGCAGAAGTGCGCTTCCGCCCAACGGCACACTGCTAATGGATAAAGACACGAGGTGCGGAGTACCAAGTTCGGCCGATAACACCCGTCGGTACGCTGCGCTGCGGCCCCTTGACACATGTGGTGTGGCGATCACGAACGTCGCGGAGACTAACCCTCTTAGCCCGAGTGCCCCAGTTGTTAGTTTTTTGTTTGCTTGGCCGGTCGATCTAACATATGCCGGATTTTCGGGCCTGTACCAGATCGACATGGAGAATCCAGCTGCCGCGCAGGGCAGCTCTCTGCAGAGTTCCTTACCGCCGCCTCCGAACCAGGAGGATAAGAACCACTCCGGGCCCGGCCAGGCTCCTGAAAACAAGCGTATGTTTGGCGTTTTGCCGAACTACCGCATGGCCGAAGGATCCGCTCCTTTCCAGCCGATTACTACAAAGCAAAAATTCATTATCGCGACAAAGGATTCATTCGATTACCCTGTTTTCCTAACAACGGCCTTCTTCGCTGGCCTTTCGCAGTTACAGGGGTCAGACAATAGCCTATATCGTCAAGGAGTCCGAGGATTTGCGCATCGATATGGCTTCAGTTACGCGGATCAAGTGATGAGCAACTTCTTCCCCGAAGCGATCGTACCCGCTCTATTTCACAAGGATCCTCGTTACTTTCGCAAGGGCGAAGGCTCGAAAGGAAGTCGGCTGGTCTACGCTACTGGTCGTATTTTTGTATCTAGATCTGACTCGGGCGCCACCACCTTTAACTCCCCTGAGATCCTCGGCAATGGCCTTGCGGCGCTCGCTGGCATGACCTATCACACCCAGGGGCGAACCGCAGGTGATGTCCTGACGCAGTGGGGAATCACCTACATTGGAACCGATATGGTGGGGCAGGTACTCAAAGAGTTCTGGCCGGACATCAAGCGCAAGCTCTTCAAATGAGACGGCCTTCTTGGAAAGTAGCTCGTGGGAGAATCGAACTGCTTGGCCGTCGTGTACTTCCGGACGTCCCCGGTCATGGACGCAACTTCTGCGCGGTGGCGCATGGGAGGCTTTACTCGGGCGTCGGAGTAGGAGGGCGTCGCCCAGCCTTCGCTCTCGCAGCAGATTCTGAACTCGAATCTGAAATGGGCGCGCCGGTTGTTTGAGCGGCTTGGGCGGTCGGCGCGCTTGACGCCTTGCGGCGAACTCCTGCTGCCCCAGGCGCGCCAGTTCGCGGATGCCAGGCACTCCTTTCAAGGTCTGCTCTCCGGCGTGAAGGCCGCCTGACGGTCGGTTCTATTCCGACAGGTCATTCGTTCTCAAACGCCAGCTGGGACGGCCACGGTTCGTTTCCACATCTGATTGAAGCGGTTGTTAGCGGTGAGATGGAAAGCGAGCCACTCTGGGTTGTTAGCAGGAAGCCGGTTGCCTGGTTAGGAACATCGATGGACGTTTCCGCGGGGCGCGGTTGCTGATGGACGAATTGAGGCTGAGCGAAGTCATGACGGTGTTTCCAGTGACTCCCAGTTTGGGCTGTCGGTAATCAGGCAGCATTAAGAGAAACTCGAGCAAGTTTCCATCTCGGTTTCTAAAAATAGAGACAAGCAGCCGACATCCACGGAAGGACCACCGGTTCCAGCATTGTAGCACCCAAGGGAAGTTTGCAAGTAGAGAACGACGCGACATGGACAAGCGATCATGGATCTCGGAGCCTTGATTTTTCGGAGTCTTTGATTCGGTTTGGCGTATCCAGTCAAACAGAAATCAGGATTGTCGTCCCAAACTATCTTGGCAGCATTTCAGGGCCAGACTCTCCATCTGGATTCGGCGACATCGCTTTGGGAATGAAACAACACCTTGGGCCTCTGCCAAGAGGATTCGACCTCTCACTAATTGCCGCGCTCAGCCTACCCACCGGTGCTAGCCGGGTTTCGAGCCACGGCTTCGATCCGTTCATCAAGTTTCCTTGGTCCAAGGAACTCAGCGCCGGATGGTCCATTGGGGGTATGCAAAGCCTTTTCTGGAACACCGATGGCGGTAAACGGAACGGTGTGTAGGAGCCAACTTTCTATATCGGGAAAGAGATCAAAAAGCCATGGGACGCATTCGCCGAAATACGCCGTTGACTTCGCACTGGTTGGCCCGGGGACCAACCCAAACTTGGCGGGAGGCTTTGATTCGGTGACACTGGCCGCAGAATTGGCGCCGACAAAAAAAGATCTGTTAGAAGCGATCAGCGGCCAGGAGGGCAGATTCAAGTGGTCCGTATGGCTGGACTTCCCACTCATTCTTTCCTATACGCTGCTATTTGGTTTACGGCGCGCATGGAAATGGCCAGGCGCAAAGCTCACCTGGTTCCGGGAATCATCGCCGCCGTGGCTATCTGGATCGCCGCTGCCGCGGATGTCGCGGAGGACCTGGGCGAATTGTTTCCGGGCCGGTTTCCGCATGTGATGCACTCGGCATCACTTTGGAAATGGGGGTACTCGGAGTCGTGCTGCTAGCCGTATCGTTCCTGTTTTTTAAGTGGCAGCCGCTTGCCACGGAGTTTCACGTCGCCCTGGCGGCTGCGGCATTCTTCTACGCAGTAGCCGGACTGATCGCGGTGTAT